>Ga0114129_10015929_pt1 | contig 10691 bp, 6 predicted proteins | sample RhiMetdeltSRZDD1_FD_80071 | JGI IMG/M metagenome (GOLD analysis project Ga0114129, IMG submission 80071) | Populus rhizosphere microbial communities from Tennessee, USA - Rhizosphere MetaG P. deltoides SRZDD1 (version 2) (version 2) | ecosystem: Host-associated > Plants > Roots > Rhizosphere >... | reverse complement strand
CTCGGCAACGACGTCCGAGTTTCGCCGACCCTCTTGAATTTCGGTCCGCAGCTCCGTCCGGACGTTCTGGATCTCCGCCCGCAACTCTTGGGCGATCACGTCGGAGTGTCGCTTGACGTCCTGGATCTCTGCTCGCAACTCCGCCTTCAGTCTCTCGGCGACCACGTCGGAGTGTTGCCGGACCTCCTGAATTTCGGTTCGCAGCTCGCGCAGGCCCTCCGTAACGTGGCGCTTGATCTCTTCGGCCGTCTCGCTATCCATCTCGCTTCGCCTCATCCGAGCCTAGCACCGGGTCAACCAGTATTGTCTCGGCGCGGCATTCGGCCTCTTCGGCGCGCCAGGGTTCTCCAGGCGGCAAGCGAAACGACGAGCAGTGCCGCCACGAGCGGGATCCAGGCGTCCGGTGCCTTCATCGACAACAGGGTCGCGCCGGAGATCGCGCACCAGAAGAGCGGCACGACCATCATCTCCCAGCGCACCCGTCCGGTCGCAAGGAGAAGCAGACCGAGGGTCGCGATCGCGGTCGGGTCCGGCGCCACGCCGAAGATCTCGACCTGCCGCCAGGTCCGGCCGAGGAGCAGGCCGATCAGGGGCTGAACGACCAGCGCGAAGAGAAAAATCGCGAGGCCTGGCAGGCGACGCTCGAACACCAGACGCCCACGGACGACGCCAGCCCAGAGGAGCAGCGCCGCCTCGAGCCCGAAGCCCCACGCGTAGTAGCGGGCCGACCACGTCAGCGTCGCGTAGCGGTGCGCGTGAAAGGCGATCGCCACCCACAGCCAGAATCCCGCGAGGATCGCCGCGATCGCGCGCCCGCGCCACGTGTGGCGGCGTGACCCCAGCAGCGCCCAGATCGCGAGCCCCGCTCCGATCCCGACGATCTGCGCCGGCCAGATCGCCGCGTTATAGAGCTCGAACAGCCGGTAGTAGGTCTGAAGCGAGAACGATTTGATGTCGGCGAGGGTGTAGGTCCACCACTCGGACATCAGAGCGATTGGACGTGGGTGACGATGCGCCGGCGCATGGCCTCGTCCGGCAGGCGGCCGAAGGAGGCGCCCACGTTCTCGCGCACGTGGTCCGCGCGGCTCGTCGCGGGAATTGCGCAGTTGACGGCTGGATGCGACACGATGAACTTCAAGAGCAACTGCGCCCAGTTCTTGCAGTCGATCTCGCCGGCCCAGGAAGGCAGGGGAGAGCGCGCGACATGATGGATCAGCGCGCCCTGCTGGAACGGCCGGTTGCAGATGACGGCGATGCGTCGTTCGCGCGCGAGCGGGAGGATCCGATCTTCGACCTGGCGATCGAGAACGTTGTAAGTGACCTGGACGAAGTCGAGCGGCTGGCTGCGCATGACCTTTTCCATCTCGTCGTGCCGGCGTCCTTCCGACGTCGTCAACCCGACGTAGCGCACGCGGCCCGCCTTCTTCATCGCGAAGAGCGTCGGCAGGTGCTCCTCCCACGACATGAGGTTGTGGACTTCGAGCAGGTCGAAACGGGGAACGCCCCAGTGCCGGCGGGACTCCTCGATCTGGGACGGGCCGCGCCCGCCCGAAGAGATCCAGACTTTGTCGGCCGAGAAGAGTTGCGACGGGTGGCCCAGTTTGTCGAGGCCGTATCCGATGACCTCCTGCGAGGAGCCGTACATCGGCGAGGAGTCGATGACGCGTCCTCCCTCCTGGAAGAAGGCGCCGATGACCTGCGCGCAGGAGTCACGCGCGAGAACGTCGTCGCCGACGTTGAACGTGATCCAGCTGCCGAGGCCGACGAGCGGCAGCCGCTCACCGGTGGAAGGGATCGCGCGCGTCAAGATCGTTCGGGACTGGGCGGCCGCGGCCAGCGGTCGGAGGACCGAGGCGGCGCCGGCCGCGGCGAGAGAGGACAGCAGAGCGCGGCGGTTGAGCGTTGGCGGCGACGGCATCGGGATCTTCTACAGCGGCGGTCCTGGTCTCGTGAAACGCGGAGGGATCGGTTGCTCATTCCGCCGCTCGGACCGCTTCGAAGCGCGGACAGCGGGGGTGGGCCTCCGAGGGCAAGTGGCAACCTGACCCCCGATGTGGCAAGTGGAGACCTGACCCTCAATGTGGCAAGTGGAGACCTGACCCTAATAGGATGGCGGCGGTGGCGAACGACCCGCACATGATCCGTCGCCGTGCGCGGTCGCTCCGCATCGGTCTCCCGGCGATCCTGGTCCTCTCCGTGTGCGCGGTCGCCTCTGCGCAGCAGCCCCAACCACAGGTGACACCGGCTCCGCCTCCGTCGCCCCTCTCCGTCACGCCCGCTGCACCTCTTTCCGCCGACGAAGCCGTCCGCCTCGCTCTGCAACAGGCTTCGACTTACCAGCAGGCGACCTTGAACGAGCGCATCGCGGCCGAGGACGTCCGGCAGGCGCGCGCGGCATTCCTGCCACGCCTCGGCGCCACGCTTTCCTTCATCCACACGTCTCCGGCGCGCGGCGTCTCGCCGCGCACGGCGAGCTTCATCGCCGCGAACGCGGCCGACGAGTACCTGGGCCAGGTGGGCGTGAGCGGCGACCTCGATCTCTCGGGCCGCCTGCGAGCGACGCTCGAGCGCAACGTGGCGCTGCTCGAGGCGGCGCGATCCGGGACCCAGGTGGCGCGCCGCGCGTTGACCCAGGCAACCCTCGACGCCTACTACGCGATGGCGCTCGCGACGGCGCGCCGGCGCGCGGCGGAGCAGAACCTGGCCTCCGCGGAGGAGTTCGAGCGCGTCACCGCTCTCTCGGCGCAGGCCGGAGAGGTCGCGCCCATCGACCTGGCCCGCGCGCAGCTGCAGACGATCACGCGCCGCGACGAGCTCGAGCAGACGCGAGCCGCCGAGACGGCCGCCGCCAGCGGCCTGCGCATCCTCGTCGGATACAACTTCACGCAGCCGATCGGGACGGCCGACCTCGTCGGGACCGTCGCGGACCCGGGCGAGATCGACCGACTGACCGCCGACATGATTTCCCGCCGGCCGGAGTTCGCGCAATTGCAGGCGGAACGCCGGGCCGCGGAGCTCGGCGTCCGGTTGGCCCGCGCCGAGCGCCGGCCGGGGGCGACCTACGCTCTCGACGGCGGCGTCGACACGGACTCCCTGCGACCGACGCCGTTTCGCGAACACACGGGCTTCTCGGCGTCCCTCGGCGTGACCATCCCGATCTTCGACTGGGGCGCCAGCCGCAGCCGCGAGCTGCAGGCCCGGGACCGCGCCGCGATCGCCGAGTCGGCTCGCATCGCCGCCCTGCGCGGTTTCGAGTTGCAGTTCTACGACGCGAGGGCGCAGGCGCTCGCCGCCGCGACGCGCATCCGGCTCGCGAGCGAGGGAGTCGCCAGGGCGGAGCGCAACGTCGATGTGTCGATCTCGAGATACCGCGCCGGAGAGGCGCCGATCCTCGAGGTCACCGACGCGCAGTCGACGCTCATCGCGCAGCGCACGGCCTACTACCAGGCGCTCTTCGACTATCAGTCCGCCCGCGCGCGTCTTGCCCAGGCGACCGGCCAATGACTGAGAATGTCGCGGGGACAGGTCCTGCGGACCTGCACCCGCCTCCTTACTAACCTGCACCTTAGGAGGAGACGTGGCGAAGTGAACGGAACCGGCGAACCCGCCGCGAAGGCCGACGCGAAGCGCCGGCGCCGCATCATTTTCGTCGTCGGGGCGCTCGTGGTCGTGGCGCTCGTCCTCGTTCTCTATGTCCGAAAGCGGTCGGCGCAGCCGGCGGGAGCCGCGCCGGGTGGGGCCGAGGTCGTGGTGGGCGTCCGGGTCGCCCGCGCCGAACGCCGGCCCATCGCGGCGGATTCGTCCACGATCGGCACGATCTTCCCGCGCGAGCAGGCAACGTTGAGCCCGAAGGTCGGGGGGCAGATCGTGCGGATGCGCCTGCTCAAGAACGCGGTCGTCCAGAAGGGTGAGGTGATCGCGCAGCTCGAGACGCCCGATCGGGACATCCGGGACGCGCGGGCCAACCTCGAAACGGCCCGCGCCCTTTACGAACGCCGCCGCGCGCTCTACGCCCAGGGCGGCATCGCCCTTCGGGAGGTCGAGGCGGCGCGGCTCGCCTTGACCACCGCCGAGAACACCGTGCGGCTCGCCGAGGACCGGACCGGGTCGAGCGCGGCCGACGGCAATCCGGGGGATCCGCGCGGCGCGCCGTTGACCTACGCGAGCGTTCGCGCGCCGATCTCCGGCGTCGTCACCGACCAGTTTCAATTCCAGGGCGAGTTCGCGGCGGCCGGGGCGAAGCTCGTGACGATCGCGGACATATCGGAGGTCATCGTCAAGGCGCAGGTCGCCGACAACGTCGTGGCGCAGGTCAAGGTCGGCGACGCGGTCGCCGTATTGCTGCCGGACCAGCCCGGCGTGCGCCTCTCCGGCCGGATCTCGCTCATCAGCCGCTCGAGCGATCCCGTCAATCGCACGGTCGAGGTCTGGGTCAACCTCGCGAACCCCGAGGGGCGGCTGCGCGCGGGCGGTGCGGCGCAGGTCGTCGTGGCGACGAAGCAGACGAACGACGCCATCGTCGTCCCCGCCTCCGCCGTCACGCTCGACGCGCCCAACAAAAATACGGGCGCGGTGATGGTCGTCGATGCCGGCAACGTCGCGCACGAGACCAGGGTGACGGTCGGCATCCGCACGGCGGAGGCCGTGCAGGTCACGTCGGGCTTGAAGGGCGGGGAGACCGTCGTCACCGAGGGCAACTACGCGCTGCCCGACGGCAGCAAGGTCGAAATCAACACGTCGGAGGTCGGCGCGGAGAGCTCCCCCGGCGCCGGCACCACGCCCCCCGCGGGCAGCGCGACGGCCCCGAGCGCGTCTCCCGGGACGGCGAAACCGAAGTGAGCCTCGCGAGCTTCGTCTCCACCCAGTCACGCGCGATCGTCGTGTTCGTCCTGCTCGTCTGCGCGGCAGGGGTCTACGCGGCTTTCCACCTTCCGACCGCGATCTTTCCCGAGACCAATTTCCCGCGAATCGTGATCGTCGTCGACAACGGAGTCGTGCCCGCGCCGCAGATGCTCGTCTCGGTGACGCGCCCGATCGAAGAGGCGATGAACGGCATCCCCGGCATCACACGCATCAAGTCGACGACGGCGAGGGGGAGCGTGGACATCAGCCTCTTCTTCGACTGGCACACGGACGTGGTGCTCACGCTTCAGCTCGTGACGGCGCGCCTCTCGCAGCTCTCGTCGAGCCTGCCGCCGACCGCCTCGATCCGCCACGTCGACCGGCTGACGTTCGCCGTCTTCCCGGTCTCGAGCTACAGCCTGACGTCCGACAATCGCGACCCCGCGACCCTGCGGGACATTGCGGTCAACACGCTCCGGCCGAGGCTCACGCGCCTGCCCGGCGTCGCGAACGTCGCCGTGGCCGGCGGCCGGGTTCGGGAATATCACGTCCGGATCGACCCGGCGAGCCTGAACGCGCGCGGCGTCAGCGTTCAGCAGGTGATAGACGCGGTGCGCAACTCGAACGTCATCGCGTCGCCCGGACAGGTCGAGGAGAACCACCGGCTGGAGCTCGTGCTCGTCAGCGGGCAGGCGACGCGACCCGACCAGTTGAGCTCCATCGTGGTCGCGACCGTGAACAACGCGCCCGTCAAGGTGTCGGACGTCGCGACGGTCACGGCGGGCGTCGAGCCGCAGTACACGATCGTCACCGCCGAAGGCCGGCCCGCCGTGCTGCTGGACATCCTGCGTCAGCCCAACGCCAACACCGTCACCGTCACCAACGAGGTCAAGGCGGAGCTCGCCGACGCCGAGAAGCAGCTTCCGACAGACGTGAAGGTCACCCTCTTCTACGACCAGTCGCTCCTGGTCAGGGCCTCCATGACCTCGGTTCGCGACGCGATCTTGATCGGCCTCCTGCTCTCGGTCGCCGTCCTCTGGGCTTTCCTGCGCAACTGGGGCACGACCTTCGTCGCCATCCTCGTCATCCCCGTCACGGTCTTGGCGACGTTCGTCGCCATGTACGTTGTCGGCCTGTCTTTCGACCTGATGACGCTCGGCGGCGTGGCCGCGGCGATCGGGCTCGTGATCGACGACGCGATCGTGGTGGTCGAGAACATCTACACCCATCTGGCGCGCGGACAGTCGAGGCGCGAAGCCGTCCGGCGCGCGGTCAACGAGATCACGGTCCCGATCATCGGGTCCACGGTCACTCCGGTCGTCGTCTTCCTGCCTCTCGCGCTCCTGACCGGAGTGACGGGCGTCTTCTTCCGTTCGCTCGCCCTGACGATGGCGGTTGCCCTGCTGACTTCGCTCGTCCTCGCGCTCTCCTTCACACCCGTGCTCGCCGAGAGATTCGTGAAAGCCCGGCCGCGCGACATCCGGAGGCAGAGTGCGGGAGAGGGGCGGGAGCGGCCCGGCGTGCGCGGCATATCGCGCCGCGAGGCGGAGATGCGCGGGGACGACTCGGAGGAGGAGCGGGAAACCGGGCGCTTCCTCGGCGCGATCATCCGCCGCTACGAAGCGGTGCTCGACCTCGCCCTGAGGAGAAGATCGCTCGTCCTCGTTCTCGCCCTCGTGGTCCTGGCCGGTTCCTACTTTCTCTACCGCTACCTCGGCTCCGAGTTCCTGCCCGCGTTCGACGAGGGCGCCTTCGTGATCGATTACGTCACGCCTCCCGGCACCTCGCTCGCGGAAACGAACCGGATGCTCATGCAGGTCGAAACGATGCTCAAGGCGACGCCGGAGGTCGAGAGCTACTCGCGCCGCACCGGTCTGCAAATGGGGCTCGCGATCACGGAGCCGAACACGGGGGATTTCATGGTCAAGGTCCGGACCCGGCGCGCGCGGTCGACCGCAGCGGTGACGGACGACCTGCGCCGGCGGATCGAATCGAGCGAACCCGCGCTCCGCATCGTGTTCATGGGGATTCTTTCCGATCTGATCGGCGACCTGACGAGCTCGCCCGCGCCCGTCGAGATCCGGCTGTTCAGCGAAGACGCCGCCGCCCTGCACGCCACGGCGAGCCGGGTCGAAGAGTCGATCAAGAGGGTGCCCGGAGTGGTGGACACCTTCAACGGCGTGGTCGTCAGTGGACCGGCCATCACCTTCCAGGTCGACCCGGAGCGCGCCGCCCGCCTCGGCGTGTCGGCGACGGACGTGGCGAACGCGGTCACGGCCACGATGACGGGCGACGCCGCCTCATCGATCCTGCGGCAGGGCCGGTTGATCACGGTTCGCGTCGTGCTCCCGCCGTCCGCGTCGGAGTCGCTCGACACTCTGCGGGGCCTGCAGGTGCGTTCGGCGACGACGGGCGGACAGTTCCGCCTCGACCAGGTGGCGGACGTCGGGTACGACACCGGACAGACGGAGATCGGACGGGACGGCTTGCGGCAGTCGGTCGCCGTCACCGCGCGGCTCTCGGGCAGCGATCTCGGCACGGCGATCCGGCAGATCAAGGCTCGGCTGGCGAAGGACGTGAAGCTGCCGCCGGGGATGACGGTCGAGTACGGCGGGCTCTACGAGCAGCAGCAGGCGAGCTTCCGGGAGCTCCTGCAGTCGCTCGGGCTCGCCATCACCCTCGTGTTCCTGGTGCTCCTGATCGAGTTCCGCTCGTTCGCACACCCCGTCGCGATCGTGGCGGGAGCGGTGCTCGCGTTGGGCGGCGTGCTCGCCGGGCTGTTCGTCACGGGCTCGACGTTGAACGTCGTCTCGATGATGGGCATGATCATGGTCGTCGGCATCGTCGCGAAGAACGGCATCCTGATGCTCGACGCGGTCGAAGAGCATCGCGCCTCGGGCGACTCCCTGCACGAGGCCCTGGTGCGCTCGGGCCGGCGCCGTTTCCGCCCCGTGCTGATGACGTCGCTCGCCGCGATCCTGGGGATGCTCCCGCTTGCGCTGGCGCTCGGCTCGGGCGCGGAGCTCCTCCAGCCGCTCGCCATCGCGGTCATCGGCGGGCTGGCGGTCGCCCTGCTCTTCTCGCTCGTCGTGACGCCCACGGTGTACGCGATGCTTTCGAAGGACACCGCGAGGAGAGAGAGCCCCTCGCCCCAGGTCGCGCGCCAGGGGTAACGGGAAATGACGGCGTTCGAAAATAGTTTCCGGAACGATCGTCAGTTCAGGAGGTACTGCTTCATGAAGAGCACGGTCGCGTAGAGCTGGAAGTCCCGGTTCGGCTTCTTTCCGAAGCCGTGCCCCTCGTCTTTCGCCATCAGGTACCAGACGGGCGTCCCCTGCTTCCGCAGGACCGCGACCATCTGCTCGGACTCGGACCTCGGCACGCGCGGGTCGTTCGCGCCCTGGATCACGAAGAGCGGCTTCTTGATTTTCTCCGCGTTCTTCGCCGGCGCGATCTTCTCGAGAAACGCTCGCATTTTCGGATCGCGTTCGTCGCCGTACTCGACGCGCCGGAGGTCCTGCCGATAACCGGACGTGTTCTCGAGGAACGTCACGAGGTTCGACGGCCCAACGACGTCCACGGCGCAGCGGATCCGGTCGGCGTAGAAGGTCGAGACCGCGAGCGTCATGTGGCCGCCGTAGCTCGTCCCGGTGATCATGATCCGGTCGGCGTCGAGGTCCGGCCGCGCCGCGATCCAGTCGAGCAGCGCGCCGATGTCCTTGTAGGAGTTCTCGCGCAGGAATCCGTTGTCGAGCTTCAGGAAGCTCTTGCCGTACCCCGAAGAGCCGCGAACGTTCGGCGCGATCATCGCCACGCCGAGCTCGTTCAAGTAGTAGTTGTAGTGCATCAGGAAGTCCGGCCGCCACTGACCCTCCGGTCCGCCGTGGATTTCGACCATGACGGGCCGTTTTCCGGTAAATCTCGCCGGAGGCCGGTAGAGAAAGCCCGAGATCTCGCGCCCGTCGAAGCTCTTCCAGCGGATGAGCTCCGGCTCCGAGAACGTCTCGGCGTTCAACCCTCCCGTTTCGCTCGCAGTCCAGCGTTCGAGCTTGCCGGCGGCGACGTCGTACGAGTAGGCGTCGTAGGGCGAGTGCGCGGACGCGAGCGTGAAGCCGATCGCCCGGCCGTCGCGATGCCACAGAATCCCCGAGACGCCTCCCGGCGGGATTCCGGCGAGGTCGCGGATCTTCCGCGTGCCGGTGTCGAGCAGACGAACAGCGCTCAGGCCCTGCTCGTTCGCTTCGTACGCGATCGTCCCGCCGTCGTGCGAGAGGTCGAACTCGTCCACGTCGGCGGTGTCCGGGGTCAGGAACGTCTGCTTGCCGCTCGCGAGGTCCAGATAGACCAGCCGCTGGAACTCGGAAGCGCGGTCGGTCGTGAGATAGATGCCGTTGCCGTCCTTCGCGAACTTCCCGCCGCCGTAGGCGATCTTCTCGGCGCCGCCCTTCGGGGTGACGAGACGCTTCTCTCCGTTCTGCGCGTCGAGAATCCAGTAGTAGGTCTCGTTTGCGGAGATCGCCTCCTGCACGAGAATCCGTCGGCCGTCGGGTGACCAGTCGACTGCGGACCAGCCTCCGCCGGCGAGCTGCGCGAGGAGCCGGTTGCTCTTCGGATCGCGCGGATCGAGGACCCAGAGATCGACGTCCTTCCCATTGCGCCTTGTGGACCCGTAGACGATCCGGTCACCCGCGTCGTTCCAGAGGGCGCCGGTGTTACGTGACTTGCCGTCGGTCAGGAGGGTGATCCCTCCATCGGCGAGGTCGAACCGGTAGAGCTGGTAGAACTCGTCGCCTCCCTTGTCCTTGCTGAAGACGAAGGAATCGCCGGTCTTCGGGTCGTACGTCCCGCCGTAGATGTTCTCGGGAAAGAACGTGAGCTGCGTCCGCGCGGCGCCGGGCGCCGAGACGCGGTGGACCTGGTACGTCGGGCCGAAGCGGGTGTAGACCAGCATCTCGCGCCGGACGGGGTGCCAGCTCGTGAAACCAGCCGCGCGGATCTCGGTGTACCGGCCGACCTGCTCCGCCAGGGAGGCGGGGATCTTCGGGACGCCTTCCACCACCAGAGTGTCGCCCGGGGTCACGTACTCTTCTTCGGCTGCGGAACCGAGGCTCGCCACCAGCGAGAGGGCGATCGGCAAGAGCGAGGACGTCTTCACACACCACCTCCGTCGGCTCGAACGGCTTTCTTCCAGTTACGCAGCGAGATCCCCAAAGTTCCGTCAATGATCCGAGCGCGAAAGGGTCAGCCCTTTCTCTTTCCGCCGCGCCGCCCGGCCAGCCGCCAGAACTGCGTCTCGTTCAACAGCGTGATCCGCTGTCCCTTCTCGCGCAGCCGCTTGATCTCCATCAGCTTCCGGCCCGCGTCCCGCCCCGCGGCCTGCAGCGGATTCGGCCGGCCGCGGACGACGACGGTCGTCTGACCCGAGGGGCTGCCGTGAACGGTCGCTCCGGCCCGCCTCGCTGCGCGGACGGCCTCGTCCCGGCGGCGGGTCAGGATGCCGGTGAAGGCGAGGTGCGCGCCCGCGAGCGTCCGAAGCACTCCGGCCTTCAACCGGGCGGGCGGAGTGCTCAAGGCTTCGATCAGCTCCTGCGCGCTCTCGTACCGCTTCCGGCGCTCGCCGATGCAGCGGTAGACGATCTCTTTCAGGTGATCGCTGCACGGGAGACCCCGGATCTCGCCGGTGCGAATCCGCTTCTGCGCGTCCCCCTTCACGAGCATTCCCAGGAGCTGTCCGACCTGGTACACGTCGTCGCGCGCCTGCCACTTGGGGACGGTGCCCGCGAGGATGTCGCTCGGCGCCGTCATCGGGTTGAGCGTGCCGGCGATGATCCCTCGACGGTCGCTCTGGT
>Ga0114129_10015925_pt1 | contig 10693 bp, 8 predicted proteins | sample RhiMetdeltSRZDD1_FD_80071 | JGI IMG/M metagenome (GOLD analysis project Ga0114129, IMG submission 80071) | Populus rhizosphere microbial communities from Tennessee, USA - Rhizosphere MetaG P. deltoides SRZDD1 (version 2) (version 2) | ecosystem: Host-associated > Plants > Roots > Rhizosphere >... | reverse complement strand
TTCGTGATCTCCTCCACGTAGAGGGGGATCCCGGCCGCGCGCTCGACGATCTGCTCCATGAGCGCGGGCGCCAGGACCCCGGCGCCGGCGACGTGGGTGATGAGCTCGGCGGTCTCTCGCCGCGCGAGGTGATTGAGCGTGAGATGCGTCACGTGAGGCAGCCGCGTCCACGTCGCCGTGAACTCGGGGCGCGCGGTGACGAGGAGCAGCGCGCGCAGCGTCGGCATCCGGTCCACGAGGCGTTCCAGCAAGCTGGCGGAGCTCGGATCGATCCAGTGCACGTCCTCGACCACGAGGACGGTCGGGGCCGCCGCCGCCGCTCGGATGACGAGATCGTCGATGGCTCCGAATGTCTTGTCGCGCAAGGCCGCCGGCGTGAGCTCCAGCGGGGGATAGCGTGACTCGAATGGAATGGAGAGGAGCGCGGCGAAGAGCGCCACCGTCTGGGGATCATCGCCGAGGCGGACGAGCCACTCTTCGAGCTTGTCGAGCTTGTCGGCGACGGGAGCGTCGGCGGAGATCGCGGCCGCGTTCGCGATGGTGGCCACGAATGGATGGAGCGCGCTGTGCTGGTGATACGACGAGCAGAAGAACCGCAGCGTTGCCGAAGCGGGGACGCGCGCCTGGTCGAGGAAGCTCTCCGCGATGCGGGACTTTCCGATCCCGGGCTCCCCGGTGAGAATCACCACTTGCCCGTCGCCGCGCGCCGCTTGCTCCCAGCGCCGATGGAGGAGCGAGAGCTCCGCCTCGCGTCCGATCAGCGGCGCCATCGCGCGTGCGGGGGCGCCCCTCGCGTGCTCCGGGCCAGTCGCTTCGCCCGTCACTTGCCACACGGCCAGGGGACGCGGGAAACCTTTGAGGGACTGGGTGCCGAGACTCCGCCACCGGAAGCCGCGCTCGGTGAGCCGATGCGTCGCGTCGCTCACGACCACCGTTCCCGGTTCCGCCAGCGCCTGCAGTCGCGCGGCCAGATTGGGCACGTCGCCGAGCGCAAGCTGCTCCGGCTTGGCGGTGCTTCCCACCGCGCCGACGACGACCATGCCGGTGTGGACGGCGACCCGCACCGATAGGTTCAGGGGACCGACCGTCTCTACGATACCGAGGGCGGCTCGCACACCGCGGCTCGGATCGTCCTCGTGCGCCTGGGGATACCCGAAGTAGACGAGCAGGCCGTCACCGAGGTACTGAGCGACGTGGCCGTCGAAGCGCGCGACGACGGCCGCGCACGCCTGTTGGTAGGCGCGGACGATCTCGCGCATGTCTTCCGGGTCCACCGCCGACGCGAGCGCGGTGGAGCCGACGAGGTCGCAGAACATGACGGTGAGCTGGCGCCGCTCGCCGTCGCTGGCGGCGGCGGGGGCGACGCCTGTCTCGGACTCCGCGCGCAGGGGACCGCCGCACTTCGTGCAGAACTTGTGAGCGGCGGCGTTGGACGTCCCGCACCGCGGGCAGCGGGCGGCCAGTCGATCGCCGCATTCGGGGCAAAACTCCGCGTCGGGCGGGACGACGTGGGCGCAGCGGCCGCACTGCATGGTGCCGGGAAGCTTACTCCGAAGCGGCGAGCTAGTCGCCCATCACGAGCCCGCCGTCGACCTTGATGGCCTGGCCCGTCATGTAATCGGAATCCGGCCCCGCCAGAAAGGCCACCACGCCCGCCACGTCATCGGGCGTCTCGCCGCGGCCCAGGGGCACGGCGGAGATCCGGCGCTGCCACGCTTCGCGGGGCCCCCAGCCGTGGAGAGCGCCGAGCTCTCCGTCGATCTGATCCCACATCGGCGTGTCGACGGGCCCGGGGCAGACGCAGTTCGAGGTGATGCGATCTTCCGCGAACGCCTGGGCCGCGGAACGGGTGATGCTGATGACGCCCGCTTTGGACGCGGAGTACGGCGTGAGGACGTGGGTGCCGCCGCGATAGCCGGCGATGGACGCGGTCTGGATCAGCTTGCCGCGCAGCTCGGAGCGCGGGATCGGCGTCTGCGCCTTCATCCGTCGCGTCACCGCTTGCAGCACGAAGAACACCGCGCGCAGATTCACGGTCATGACGCGATCCCACTCCGCCTCCGTGACGTCGAGGATCGGTTGCACGCGGATGACGCCGGCGTTGTTGAACAGCACGTCGAGACGGCCCCAGCGGCGATACGGCTCGTCCACCATGCGTGCGATGTCCGCCGCGCTGGCGACGTCGGCGCGCACCGCGACGCCGCCCACTTCGGCGGCGATCTTGTCCACGTTCGACGTGTCGAGATCGGCGAGCACGAGACGCGCGCCCTCGGCGGCGAGCCGGCGCGCGGTGGCGGCGCCGATCCCGCCCGCGGCGCCCGTGATCAGGACCACGCGGTCGTGAAGTCCGGCCATCGCGCCCGGCGTCAGAGGTACTTCGTGGGGAAGATCATCGTGCGCCACATGTGGGCGACGGGACTGCCGTCGAAGCCGAGGCCCTCCTTCGGCTGCTTGAAGTTCCGGCCCACGATGTCGGTAAACTCCTCCAGCTCGACGCGCACGTTCGGATCGAACGAGTAGAGATCGTTGACGGTGATGAGCCGCGAGGTCATGTACCAGGGATGCTCGCGCGCTTCCCGATAGGCCGCCTCGATGTAGGGCTCGGGGCGATAGTCGGGACCGAAGAGCTTGATGTACATCTCGGGATAGCGATAGCCGACGGAGTCGTCGGCGAAGAATCGTAGAGCCTGATGGTAGCGGATGGCCCAGCTCACTTCCTCGTCCACGTACGGCTCCACGAGCTGCGCGCTCCAGTAGCCGTGGTCGCTCCGGATGAAGCCGTTGATGCCGATGTCGTGGAGCAGGCAGGCGAGCACGATCTTCTCGGGCGCCCCGCTCTTGAGGGCGAGCCGCGCGCTCTGGAGCAGGTGCGCGGAGGGCCCGAAGCGGTAGCGGAAGAAATCGAAGAGGGTGGGGCGCTCCGGCATCCGGGGCAGGCGAGGATCGTGTCCCATCATGTACCGCTTGCCCTGGTCGGGCGGCCGCGGCACCGGTTGCCGCGGGTCGTGCTCGCCCGAGAGGTAGATCACCGACTTCACGACGACGCGATCGAGCTCCTGGCTCATCGCGTGCTCGGCCGCCTCTGCGCGTTGAAGAGTAGTCATGGCCGGATCATGGGGGCCCCGTCCGGGCGCTGTCAAGAAATCACACCGATCGCCGCCGCGAACTCCAGCATCTCGCGCGACGTCTTCACCATCGCCTCGTCCACCATGTCGCCCTGGTAGGTGACGGCCGCAATGCCCCTCCGGCGCGCGTCCTCCATGGCCTCGATGAGCCCGCGGTGGAACGCGATCTCGTCCGGGGTCGGCGTGAAGACCTTGTTGACCACCGGGACGTGGGACGGGTGCATGACCGTCTGGCCGCGGTAACCGAGCGAGCGGTTCCAGCGCGCATCGCGGTCCAGGCCTTCGAGGTCCTTGATCGTCCACCACGAGCTGATGGTGGGATAGAGAATGCCGGCGGCGCGCGCGTCGAGAACGACCTTGGAGCGCAGGAAGAGCGTCTCCGTGCCCTCCTTCGACCACTGGTATCCGATGGCGCGCGCGGCGTCGCCGCCGGGGCCGGCGGCCAGGCTCACGCGCCTCACGCGGCGGCACTGGCTGGCGATCTCGTAGACGTTGCGCATCGCCTTCGCGGTCTCGCAGCCGAGCGGTGTCTCGATCCCGCCCACGGGGAGGCCGAGCCGGCGCTCGAGGTGCGAGAGCAGCGCGTCGGCCTCGTGCATGTCGGCGGGTGTCTCCACTTTGGGCAGCGTCACGCTGGTGAGCTCGGGGCACAGAATGCCCTCGAGATCGTCGAGCGTGAGGCCGGTGGCAAAGCCGTTGATGCGTACGCTGCACGCCTGTCGCTTCGCGGCCAGCGCTTTCAGGCCGGCCTTCACGAGCGGACGGGCGCCGTTCTTCTCGCGATCGGGGACGGAGTCCTCGAGATCGAGGATCAGCGTGTCGGCGCCGTAGCCGGCCGCTTTCTCGATCCACTCCGGGCGATGGCCGGGAACGAACAGCGCCGACCGCGACGGTCTCATCGCGCCTTGTACGCGGGCTTCCGCTTCTCCGCGAACGCGCGCGGGCCTTCCTTGGCGTCCTCGGTCGTGCGGAGAAACTCCTGGAACGCCTCCTCCAGCCGGAGGCCGTGCTCGAGCGGCACGCTCTGGCTCCGGATGGCGAGCTCCTTGACCGCGCGCACGGCGAGCGGGCCGTTCTCGCAGAGCTTCTGTGCATACGCTTCCGCGGTCGGCATCAGCTCGGCGAGTGGCACCACGCGGTTGACGAGGCCGTAGCCGAGCGCTTCGTCGGCGGTCAGTCGCCGCCCGAGGAGCAGCATCTCCATGGCGATCGCGTACGGGAGCTGCCGGAGCGCGCGCTGGGTGCCGCCGTTGCCGGGGAGGATCCCGCGCTTCACCTCGGAGAGCTCGAACACCGCGTGGCTGGCGGCGATCCGGATGTCGGTGGCGAAGAGCAGGGTCATGCCACCCGCCAGGCAGTAGCCGTTGACGGCGGCGATGACCGGCTTCCACACGTCGAGCCCGCGGTTGAGGATCATGTCCTTCTGGGTGAGAAAGAAGTCGGCGCGCTCGCGCGTCTGCGTGATCCGCGTCTTGAGATCGGCGCCCGCCGTGAAGGCCTTCTCGCCGGCGCCGGTGATGATCGCGACCCACACGTCGGGGTTGTCGCGCACGTCGGTCCACGCCCGGGAGAGCTCGGCGTAGACGTCGGCATCCATCGCGTTCATCGCCTCGGGGCGATTGATCGTGACGCGCGCGATCTTGTCCTCGACGTCGTAGATGACCTTCATGACGGACGCGCCTTCTTCCCGAGCACGTCGTCGTTGTGCTCGCCGATCCGGGGCGGCGCGCGACGGATGGTCGGTCGTACGCCGTCGAACGAGAGCGGCAGCCCCACCAGCGGCAAGTCGTCGCCGGGCACTGATTTCAAGATATCGAGGGCGGCGGTCTGCGGCTGTTCGAGCACGTCGGGCAGGCTGTTGATGGGCGCGCACGGGATGCCGGCCGCCTCGAGGAGATCGAGCCACTCGCCCTTGCTTCGCGTGGCGAAAATGTCCTCGATCGCCTTCAAGAGCTCGGCCTTGTGCGCGAAGCGTCCCGCGTTGTTCGCGAAGCGCGGATCGGTCGCCCACTCCGGATGGCCGAGCACGCTCGCCAGCTTGGCGAAGAGGCGATCGTTGCCGGCGGCCACGATGATCGGTCCCGTCTTGGTCTCGAAGCCCTGGAACGGGATGAGACGGCCGCTGCCGGTGCGATGACGCTCCGAGAGCGTGCCCGTCGCCTTGAGGGCCGCGATCGGTCCTTTCAGCCAGGCGAGGCCGGTCTCGAGGAGCGAGGCGTCGACCACGCAGCCGCGGCCGGTCTGCGCGCGCTGGATGAGGCCGGCGAGGGCGCCGATGGCCGTCCACATGCCGGTCCCGTAATCGAGCGCGGAGACGCCGATGCGCGTGGGCGGATCGCCCTCGGCCGCGTTCATCACCATGAGGCCGGCGAACGCCTGCACGATCGGCTCGTAGGCGGGATGACGCGCGCGCGGCCCTTCGCGGCCGTAGCCCCACACCGAGCAGTAGATCAGCCGCGGAAACCGCTTCGTGAGCGCGTCGGCGCCGAGGCCGAGCGCCTCCAGCGTTCCCGGACGATGGTTCTGCACGAGCACGTCCGCCTCGCCGATCAGCTCCGTGAGCGCGGCCACCGCGGACGCCTCCTTGAGGTCCACCGTGATCGAGCGCTTGTTGGCGTTCACGGCGAGGAAGCTCGGCGACACGCCGTTCCAGAACGGCGGACCCCAGTGGCGGGCGTCGTCGCCTTCCGGGCGCTCCACCTTCACGACGTCGGCGCCGAGATGCGCGAGAACTTCCGCCGCGTAGGGCCCGGCCAGATTGGCGCCGAGCTCGATGACCTTGATACCGGTCAGCGGCAGCATTGAGCGAGTCCGGTGGGTGTGATCATGCCGCGGAATGCTAGCACAGCGATCGCGCCGCCACGTCGCGGCGGAGATCAGTCGCGGAGGAGCGTGGCGAGCAGCGGTTGACAGTCCTGGGCGTCGAACCGCTTGACGGCCACGTACGTGAACGGCGTGAGCTCGGTCACCACCGCCTCCTGCCCCTCGATGCGGTGTGAGAGTCGCCGCAAGGTGTGACCGGTGATCGTGACGCACAATCGCTTGCCGCCTGCCACGACCCGAGCGTCGTGCTCTCGGATGGCGCGATCGATGCGGTCACGCACGACCGCATCGGGAGCGACGAGGCTCATGTGCACCATCGCATCCTTGGCGCGCGCCGCGCCCGGGGAGGCGCACATGTAGAAGTCAGGATACTGGGCCGTGACTGACTGCGCGTCGGCCAGCGTGAGCGCGGCGAGGGAGGCGTGCCCCGCTTCGTTCCAGAACTCACGCTCCTGGTTGCCGCCGAAAACCATGAACACGCCACGGAATTCGTCGCCGCGCGCGAACTCCTCGGCGATCCGTCCCTTGACGACGCTCACGCGCGGGCCCGTATCCACGACGATGAGACGGGGAAACAGTACCCGCACGCCGAAGAAGATCACGGCACCCACGACGATCACAGCCGCGAGGACGGCGACCGCCATCGTCCCGAACCCGGACCGACGATCCATGATTTCTGGATATTCGACGCGGGCCGGGAATGTCAATGTTCGGGGAGCGCCGCGCGCGCCTCGCCCCGCCCGTGCTCATCGGAAGAGCGAGCGTGCGATGACCATGCGGTGGACCTCAGACGGCCCCTCGCCGATGCGGCGCACCCGCGCCTCCCGGTACCAGCGCTCGAGCGGGAACTCCTTGGACACGCCGTAGCCGCCGTGGATCTGGACGGCGGCGTCGATCACGCGCCCGAGCACCTCGCTCGAGTAGAGCTTGGCGATCGACGCCTCCACGCGCGCGTCCTCACCGCGATCCGCCTTCCACGCGCCTTCCCAGATGATCCAGCGGCACGCGCGGAGCTCGACCTCGGCGTCGGCGAGCATCCACTGGATGGCCTGCCGCTGGCTCAGCGGCACCCCGAACGTCGAGCGTTGCTTGGCGTGCGCGATGGCCATGCGGTGGGCGGCCACGGCCACGCCGAGGTTGCAGGCGGAGTAGGGGAAGCGGTTCTTGACGAGGAGGTCGAACGCGAGGTCGAGGCCCTGGCCCTCGGCGCCGATCAGGTTCTCGGCGGGGATCGCGCAGTCCTCGAAGACCACGTCGTTCGGTATCGACGACGTGCGAATCGTCCGGATATTGCGCGCGGTGAAGCCGGGCGTTCCCGGTTCGAGGATGAAGCACGAGATGCCGGCGCGGCCCTTGCCCTTGTCCGTGCGCGCGAACACGACGCCCCAGCGCGCGTTGTGCGCGTTCGAGATGAACACCTTGCGGCCGTTGAGGATCCACTGGTCGCCGCGCCGCTCCGCACGCGTCTGGATCGCGTTGGCAGGGTCCGAGCCGCCGGACGGCTCCGTGATCGCGAAGAACGTGCGCCAGCCCTCGCGCACCGTAGGGACCGCGTACTTTTCGATCTGTTCCTTGCTGCCCGCCCAGATCGCGGGCGGCGGGTAGCGGCCGAACACGCCACAGCCGGGACTGTAGAGTCCCATCCGATGCTGCGACATCTCCTCCAGGATCACGGCCATGCTGAACGTATCGAGCCCGCCGCCGCCGTACTCCTCGGGCGCGCCCAGAGCCCACAGCCCCGCGGCGCGCGTCTTGGCGGACAAGCGCTCGAAGTCCTCTTCGGGAATCGAAGGCGCGTCCGGGTCGAGGCGCTGCTCGAGGGGAATGATCTCGTCCCGGATGAATCGCCGCACCTGATCGCGCACGACGCGGAGCTCCTCCGGGAGCGTGTAGCCCGGGAAGGTCGTGGCCATGGCGGCAAATGCTAGCACACGGCGTGATACACTCCCGCGCCGTGGCGCGCCTCTCGTCGTCCATCAGCGAGATTGCGCCCGCCTACGACGCGGTGGTGGTGGGGTCCGGGTACGGAGGCGCCATCGCCGCCTACCGCCTCGCCGGTGCCCATTGGCCCGCCTCGCGCGAGCGCTTCAAAGTCTGCGTGCTCGAGCGCGGTCGCGAGATCCGTCCCGGGGCGTACCCGAACACGCTCGTGAAGGCGCTCGGCGAAATCCAGGTCGACGCGCCCGGGCGCCATCTGTTCTCGTCCACCGCGCTCTTCGACTTGCGGCTCAACCGCGAGATCAACGTCCTCGTCGGCTGTGGCCTCGGCGGCACCTCGCTGATCAATGCGAACGTGGTCATCCCGCCATCGCCGTGGGTCTTCGAGGACCCGCACTGGCCCGAGGCCTTTCGCCGGGATCTCCGGCCGCTCGTGAACGGCTTCGCGGAGGCGGCGGACGTCTTCGCGCCCACCGCGTACCCCGCCGACACGTTTCCGATGCTCGCCAAGCAGTCCGCGCTCGCGCGTGCCGGTGCCGGTCTCCGCGGCGCACGGTTCGCCGCACCGCGTGTCAACGTCGCCTTCGTGCCCGAACCCGATGACCGGCTCGCGCCGCATCGTGCGTGCACGGGATGCGGCGACTGCGTGAGCGGCTGCAACTACGACGCGAAGAAGACGTTGCTGTCGAACTACCTCTATCTGGCCCACCGGCGCGGTGCCGACATCTTCACGGAGACGGCCGTGCGCTCGGTGGCGCGCGAAGGCGACCACTGGGTCGTGCACTTCGATCGCACCGGTCAATCGGAGACGGGCGTGGCGCCGCGGCTTGCCGTGCGCGCGCCGATCGTGATCCTCGCCGCGGGCACGCTCGGCTCCACGGAGATCCTCTTGCGTTCCCGCGCGCATGGCCTCGCCGTTTCCGACAAGCTCGGGCAGCGCTTCACGAGCAACGGCGACGTCATCGCCCTCGCGTACGACTGCGCGCTGCCCATCGATGGCGTGGGGGCCGGCTCGCGCCGTCCTGACCCTCACCGGCCGGTGGGTCCGTGTATCGCGGGCATGATCGACCTCCGCGGGGACGGCGCCGACGAGCGCGGGATGATCATCCAGGAGGGCGCCATTCCCGGCGCGCTATCGCCGGTGCTCCCGCTCATGCTGGCGGCGGCGGCGGCCGGATGGGGTCAACGCACCGGCCGTGTGGAGGGGCTTCCGTCGGCGTCGCCGCTGACGCGCTGGTCGCGCTTCCTCGCCGGCGCCTATCACGGCGCCGTTCGCCGGACGCAGACCTTCCTCGTCATGACCCACGACGACGCCGGCGGCACCATGATGCTGGCCGACGATCGCGTGCGGATCGAGTGGCGAGGCCTCCAGGGCCAGGACATCTTCAAGCGCGTGGATGCTCAGCTTCGGCGGGCGACGGCTGCCCTCGGCGGCATCTACGTCCCGAACCCGTTTCGGCCCATCACGGTGCATCCCCTCGGCGGCTGCGGCATGGGGAATAGCGCGACCGACGGCGTCGTCGATCACGAGGGCCGGGTGTTCGACCCCGAGAGCGGCATGCTCCACGACGGCCTCTACGTCTGCGACGGCTCCGTCATTCCGCGCTCGCTCGGCGTCAATCCGCTCTTCACGATCGCCGCCCTCGCCGAGCGCACGTCCGCGCTGCTCCTCGCCCGGATTCAAGCGGCATGACCCCACGGCAACTGCCGGCGCCGCCGCTCCCGCACCCCCGGCCGATCTTTTCGGAGCGGCCGCGACCCGGCGTGACATTCCGCGAGACGATGCAGGGCTGGTTCACATGGGACGGCGAGGACGGCGGCGCGCCCGAGGATGACCCGGCGCCCTGGGAGCGCGCGGAAGTCGCGCCCGGCCGCTGCTCCATCACCTTCGACCTCACCGTCCTCGCCGACGACGTCGAGCACTTCGTCACTGGTGCGACGCATGCCGCCCGGCTCATCGGCACCGTGACCAGCGCGGAGATCTCGCCGGAGCCGATGATCGTCAGCGAGGGCTGCTTCAACCTCTTCGAAGTCGATGGGGAACGGGTCGAGACGCGGTACATGCGGTATCGCATGACGGTGACGTCCGCGGCCGGCGTCACGTTCCGGATCGAAGGCAAGAAGGTGATCCGCAACGAGCCGGTGACGCGGATGTGGCCGGCGCTGACCAAGCTCTACGTGGTGATTCAGGAGGGCGCGGGGGACAAGCGCGCCGGCCGTGGAATCCTTCGCTTGTCGGCGGCGGCCTTCCTCCGCTTGCTCACGACGGTCCGCGCCACGAACGCAGCCGGCATGCTGGAGAGCCTCGACGTCCAGGCCCGGTTCTACGGATTCTTCCTCGACGTGACGCGGACCATGTACGGCGGGATCTTGGCGCGCTCGGTGATCGCCACCCTCGATGCGCCACCGCCACCGCGCGCGCTTCCGGTGGGCGCGCCCGTCCACTCCTACACGGTGCAGACGAGCGATACGACGCGCGTGCACCTGACCCGCTACCAGGGAGGCAGCGGCGGGCCCGTCATCCTTTCCCCCGGCTTCAGCGTGAGCGCGGACTCGTTCGCCGCCGACACCGTGCACGAGAACCTCGTTCACTTTCTGTGCAAGGCCGGCTACGACGTCTGGCTCTTCGATTATCGAGCGAGCTCGGGGTTTCCGGCGGCGGCGACCAGCTTCAGCATCGACGACATCGCGTGCCGCGATTACCCGGCCGCCGTCGCCAAGGTCCTCGAGGAAGCACGCGCGGGGGACGTCCAGATCATCGCGCACTGCGTGGGCTCGATGTCGTTGCTCATGTCACTCGCGCTGAA
>Ga0114129_10015924_pt1 | contig 10693 bp, 7 predicted proteins | sample RhiMetdeltSRZDD1_FD_80071 | JGI IMG/M metagenome (GOLD analysis project Ga0114129, IMG submission 80071) | Populus rhizosphere microbial communities from Tennessee, USA - Rhizosphere MetaG P. deltoides SRZDD1 (version 2) (version 2) | ecosystem: Host-associated > Plants > Roots > Rhizosphere >... | reverse complement strand
TCTCAAGTACGACCGGAACGGCAAGCTGCTCAAGACGTGGGGCTCGGGCATGTTCATCTTCCCGCACGGCGCCACCGTCGATCGCGATGGCAACCTCTGGGTGACCGATGCGCGGGGCGAGAACGGCAAAGGGCACCAGGTCTTCAAGTTCAATCCCGACGGGAAGGTCCTGATGACGCTTGGCAAGGCCGGCGTCAGCGGCTCCGGCGCCGATCTCTTCGATCAGCCGACGGACGTCGTCGTGGCCACTGACGGGACGATCTTCGTGACCGACAGCCATCGCAACGGTAAAAACAATCGCGTCGTGAAGCTGACGAAGGACGGCAAGTACGTCAAGGAATGGGGCTCGAAGGGATCGGGGCCCGGCCAGATCAGCGAGCCGCACACCATCGCCCTCGATTCACAGGGCCGCGTCTTTGTCGGCGATCGCGAGAACAACCGCATTCAGATCTTCGATCAAGAGGGCAAGTTCATCGCCGAGTGGCGGCAGTTCGGACGTCCGAGCGGCATCTCAATCATGCGTGACGACACGATCTATGTCACCGACTCGGAGTCTGGTCCCGACACCGGCGCCCGCGAGCTTCCAGGGATCAAGAAGGGCATCCGCATCGGCAGCGCGAAGACCGGCGTCGTGAGCTCGTTCATCGAGGACATGGAATCAACGGTGGCGGATCATTCGGGCGCTGAGGGCATCGGCGTCGATGCGCAGGGCAACGTGTATGGCGCCGTGGTGCGCCGTCGCATGCTCGAGCGCCACGTGAAGAAATAGCGTAGTGTCCGGCTTCAGCCGGACGAGGAGACTCACATGCGTCGCATCATCGCGTTTTGGAGCGTGATCGTCGGCATCATTGGTACGATTGGCGTCGTGACTGCACAAAATCCAGGCCCCGGTGCCAAGCCACCGGATCCAAACAGTGTGAAACTGATCGGCAACCGCTTCGCGCCGCTCACTTACCAGGCGATGAACCCGGCGCAGAAGAAGATGTTCGAGAACCTGATCTCGGGCGAGCGCCGCGGCGCGGCCGGACCGTTCAACGTCTTGTTGCGCAGCCCCGAGATGGGCGACCTGGCGCAGCAGTTCGGCGCGTCGATGCGCTTCCACTCGTCGATGCCGCCCAAGCTGAACGAGTTGGCGATCATCATTACTGCCAGGCACTGGACGTCTCAGTACGAGTGGTACGCGCACCGCCGCGCCGCCGCCACTCACGGGCTGAGTGAGCCCATCATCCAGGCCATCGCCACCGGGAAGCGTCCAACGGGCATGAATGCCGACGAGGAAACCGTCTACAACTTCTGCACCGAGCTGCTGACGACGAAGCAGGTCAGCGACAAGACGTTCGAGGCGACCAAGGCCAAGTTCGGTGAGCGCGGGGTGGTCGATCTGATTGGTGTGACTGGCTACTACCAGCTCGTCTCGATGTTGCTCAACACCGACAAGTACCCGCTGCCCGACGGCGTCCAGCCGGAGCTGAAGCCGCTCCCCTGACGATGCGCTGGCGCGCGGCGTTTTTCGTCGCCATTGCGATCGGTCTCGCCGCAACAGCGGACGCGCAGTTCCGCCGCGGTCTCTTCGGTGTTCGCCTGGCGAGGCCGGCGGACTTCGATGGCCGCTGGCATTTCTGCCGCCTGGTGTATGAGCCGTCGCCGAGCGGCACAGGCGGCAGCTGGCGTACTGACTTTCCTCGCGCCGACATCAATATGTCGATCCGGCTATCGGAGCTGACGCGCACCGACGTCAGCTTCACCGCCGCGCAACCCAATCCGCTGCTCGTTCGCCCCACAGACGACGCGTTGTTCCAGTGCCCATTCGTCTTGATGTCCGCGCCTGGCAGCGCCGGGTTCAGCGACAAGGATGCCGCACGGCTGCGCGAGTTCGTGTTGAAAGGCGGCTTCCTGTGGGCCGATGACTTCTGGGGCTCGTACCAGTGGGAACAATGGCTCACACAGATCCGCAAGGTACTGCCCGCACATGATTATCCGATTGTCGATCTGCCGCTGTCGCACCCGATGCTGACAACGCAGTTCATCGTCCGCGAAGTGCCGCAGATTCCCAACATCGGCTACTTCATGCGCTCGGGCGGCGATACGTCCGAGCAGGGCGCCGATAGCGCGACACCGCATGCCCGCATCATCTCGGACACGACCGGACGCGTGATGGTCCTGATGACGCACAACACCGACATCGGCGACTCATGGGAACGCGAGGGCGACGACCCGACGTTCTTCTACCGATTCGGCGTGCCCGGATACGCCTTCGGGATCAACGTCATGCTCTACGCGCTCACGCACTGATAACATCGACCGCGTGGGAAGACCCGCACAATATTTCCGCGCTGGCGCCGGCGCGATGATCGTCAACGACGAGGGGTACGTGCTGGCGATCGAACGGGCGGACGTCGCCGGCGCGTGGCAGCTGCCGCAGGGTGGGCTCGACGAAGACGAAGACCCACTGGACGCCGCGTATCGAGAAATCGTTGAAGAGACGGGCATCGAGAAGGCGGAACTCGAATTGCTCAGGGCCTGCCCCGAGCCGCTCGTCTACGAGCTGCCGCCAGGGGCGCGCAGCAAGAAGACCGGCCGCGGACAAGTGCTGTACTGGTTTCTCTTCCACTTCCTCGGAAACCCGCGGGCCGGGACGCCGACGCGGGAGTCTCGCGGATCGCAGTGGATGCCGTTTGGGCGAGTCGTCGAGGGCGTGACCAGCTTCCGCCAGCCGATGTACGCGCGTCTCGCGCAGGAGTTCGGCGACTATCTCGCATCGCGAAAGGTCTGAGCGGATGCTGCGCTCAGGGCAGGTCGCGGCATGCTGCGCGTTTGCGCTGACGGCCCTCTACCGGTTTCTCGCCACCGCCAGCTTCCCGAACGACGAGCACGAGTATCTCGCCGGCGCGCAGCAGATCCTGCTTGCCGGCGAATGGCCGACGCGCGACTTCTTCGATCCGGGCAGACCACTGATGTACGTCGCATCGGCAGCGGCGCAGGTCGTCTTCGGGCAGCCGCTCTTCGCCGAAGCGCTCCTGACGTCGCTCGCGTTCGGCGCCGCGGCGGCGTTGCTGCTGATTGCCGCGCACCGCCTCTCAGGATCCCTGCTCGTCGCGGTGATTGCCACCGTGCTGACCGTCGCCCTCTTCCCGCGCCCGTACGCCTATCCCAAGGTGCTGCTGTACGTCGCCGGCCCGCTGGTGATGTGGGCGTGGCTGCACAGACCAACGTGGCCGCGCATGATCGGCATGGCCGGCTTCGTAGCCATCGCCGCGTTGCTGCGCCACGATCACGGCGTGTATCTGGGCGGTGCGGCCGTCGCGACGATCCTCTTTGCGCCGGCACAGGGACACGGTCAACGTGTGGCTCGTCTCACGTGGTTCGCGGTGCTCGTGGCGAGCTTCATGCTCCCCTACGCGATCTACGTCGAAACCTCGGAAGGCGTGTTCGCGTTTCTCCGTGCGGCATGGGGCTACAGCAACCGCGAGGCCGACCGCACGCAGCTGCGTTGGTCATCGCTCGGCTGGGGACATGACTCGCGTCTGGTGTATCTCTCCTACCTGCTGCCCCTCGCGATGCTGACCTGGTTCGTGATCGACTGGGTGGTTTCGCGCCGCGGCACTCCGGCGATCGTCATTCCGCTCGCCGCGCTCGCGCTGGTCACCAACGTCGGGTTCCTCCGCGATCCGCTGCCGGTGCGAGTTGCGGACATCGTCGTCCCGACGCTCTGCGGCGCGTGGCTGGCCGGACGCGCGCTTCAGATCCGGGGAGCGTGGTCGCGGCGTGCGGCCGTCTCCCTCCTGGCCATCGTCACGGCGTTCGCGGCCGGCTCCGTGATGGCGATCGGAAACGTGGCGGAGAATCTCAACCGGACCGACCTCGGGCGGGGACTCGCCTATGCCCCGACGGCGCTGCGGCTGCGCGCGGCTGGATTGCAGGATCGCTTCGACTCGCGATACGTACCGAGCGGGCGCATCCCCGCGCTCGTGCCGTTCTTCGAGTATCTGGACCGCTGCACGACGATCGAGCATCGCCTGTTCGTGGCCGGCTACGGGCCGGACATCTTCACCTACTCACGCCGGTTGTTCGCCGGCGGCCATGGGCAGTTCATTCAGGGCTACCAGGTGTCCGCCGTGGCGCAGCAGCAGATCGTCGAGCGTCTGCAGCGTCAGTTCGTGTTGTTCGCACTGATGCTGAGCGACGAGGAGCCGCAGTGGCGCGCCGAGTCGGTCCCCGTGGACGCGTTCGTTCGCGCCAACTTCAGCCTGATGGCGGAGATTCCAGCGGATCAGCACGGTGCCGTGCGTGTGCTGGTTCGCAACGGATCTGATGCGATTCGCACCGGTACCGACAAGAAGACTGGCTGGCCGTGTTTTCGGTAGGAGGAAGGCGGGTCTAAAGACCCGCCTCTACTTCTTCAACGTCAGCTTCTGCACGCGCCAGTTGGTGATCTCGCCGACGTAGAGCTCGGTCTCGCTGCGGCAGTCCATCTCGTGGACCGATCCGAACTCCTTGAGCAACTTGCCAGCCGTGCCGAACTTGCCGAGGATGCGGCCGTCGAGCGTCATCTTGTAGATCTCGCCGTTGTCCATCGACGTCGACGGATTCGAGTTCGACGCGAACAGATATTGCTGCGGGCCCGGCGTGATGCAGATCGCTGACGGCGCGCCGACGTTCACGTACTGCGTCTTGAAGGCCCCCTCGCCATCGAAGACCTGGATGCGATTGTTGCCGCGGTCGCCGACGTAGACGAGCCCCTGTGCGTCAATCGCCATGGTGTGCGGAATGTTGAACTGACCGGGTGCGGTGCCGCGCGATCCCCACGATTTGAGGTACTTGCCGTTCTTGTCGAACTTGGCGATGCGCGAGTTGCCGTAGCCATCGGCGATGTAGATGTTGCCCGCCGCATCCCAGGCCACGTCCGTCGGCCGGTTGAAGTTGTCGCCCGGGACGCCGGCACCCACCGGAGGCGGCGGCGCACCACCGCGACCCTCTCGACCACCCGCCGGCGCTGCCGGGGCTGCTCCGCCTTCGCCATCGCCACCGCGGCCGCCGGGTCCTCCAGGCACGGTCAGCGCCTCGGGCTTCCGTCCCATCGTCATCACGATGCGGCCCGCAGGATCGAACTTGATGATCATGTTCGAGCCCTCGTCCACGACCCAGATGTTGTCCTGGCGATCGACGCGGACGGTGTGCGCGAAGACGAAGCCGTACGAATCCTGTCCAATCTCGCGGACGAACTTGCCGCCGGGATCGAACTCGAAGAGCCGCGCGGCGTTGCGGACGAAGGTGCGCCGCGTACCGAGCGACGCGGCCGGATTGCCGGTCCGCGTGTAGACGTAGATGTTGCCTTTCGAATTGGTCGCCACGCCGACCGCCTCACCGAGATAGAGGTTGTCGGGAAGCTTGATCGGATCCACCGCGTCGTAGGCGATCTCGGGCACCGACAACTGCGCCGAGAGCGACACGCCGAGAGCCACGAATGCCAACGCAAGCAGCACGTGCAATGAACGCTTCATGTCCGTCTCCTACTTGGTGCTGCTCGAACGCGCCGGCTGCGGCTTGAGGACGATTTTCTGCGCGCGCCACATGGTGATCTCCGACACGATCAGCTCGTCGGGGTTACGGCAGTCGATCGCATGCACGGTGGAGAACTCGCCGAGTTGCTTGCCAGGTTTGCCAAACTTCCCGATGACGGTACCGTCCAGCTCCATCTTATAGATCTCACCGCTGACGGCCGCGAGCAGCGAGTTGTTGTTGTCGGGATTCGAATTCGAGCTGAACAGATACTGATGCGGGCCCGGGCTGATGCAGACGGCCCACGGCGCGCCGACGTTGTCGTAGATCGCACGCAGCACCAGGCTGCTGTCGAAGACCTGGATGCGGCGGTTCTGTCGATCGGCCACGTAGATGTTGCCCTGCGCGTCGGCCGTGATCGAGTGCGGGATGTTCAGCTGGTACGGCTCGGTGCCGCGTGTGCCCACCGACTTGATGAACCGCCCGTTCTTGTCGTACTTCACCACGCGCGAGTTGAAGTAGCCGTCGGCCACGAAGATGTTGCCCTGCGGATCCCAGGTGACGTCGGTCGGACGATTGAAGCGATAGGGCTCGGCGGGCGGTACCGGCGTCGCCGTCGGCTCGAGTCCCTCCACCGCCTCCGGCCGTCTGCCCATTGTCATCAGCACGCGGCCCTCGGGACTGAACTTCACGACCATGTTCGTCCCTTCGTCCACCGTCCAGATGTTGTCCTGCGAATCGACGCGGACGCCGTGCGCCATCTCGAAGCCGTAGAGGCCCTGGCCGATCTCGCGGACGAAGGTACCGCTTTGATCGAACTCGAACAGACGCGTGTCGCCGCTCCGCGTGAAGATGAAGATGTGGCCCTTGGAATTCCGTGCGACGCCGATGCCCTCGCCGAGGTAAATGTTCGGCGGCATCTTCAGGAAGTTGGGCACGGACTCGTAGGGAATGTCAGGCGCCGTCGCGTAGGCGGTGGCGCGGGGCGGGACCGTCTGGGCCGACGCCGTCGCGGCGAGCATAATGGCCGCAGCCGTCAGCAGAAACTGCACAAACCGCTTCATAGTTGCCTCCCTGCGAGGCTGCATCATAGCCCCATTCAGGTCGGCCCTTCGACTGCGCTCAGCGCAGGCCCTTCGACGGGCTCAGGGCAGGCGGGTTCGAGCCGATAATCCGAGGCAAGAGAACGCATGCACTGGGCCCTGATACCACTCTCGCTTCTGCCCGCCATCGTTCATTGGTGGTGGACGCGATCGGTCGTCGACCCCGCAGCCTCAGCCGTCCTCCCGGAACGGCATCTGTCGATCACGCAGCGCGTCTCATTCGTCACCGTCTTATGCGTCGTCACGATCATCGTCGGGGCGGGATGGCAGGCGGTCTGGATTCTCCCGGTGCAGTTCGTCGCGCTCGCCGCCAGCACGTATCGGACGCGGCGGGTGATGTTCGGCGAGACGTGGCCATTCCGGCGCTATCTCTCGTGGCGGGCCCGTTTCCATGCCGCCATGTTCGGGCTGTGGTGGTTCGTCGCATTCGCCCCGACGTTGATCGCGCAGGCGAGCCCGGGGTGGACATGGTGGCTCACCGCCCTCTCGCTCGCGATCGCGCTGGCGTGGCATCACTGGAGCGGCCGTATCCTGCTCTGGCTGTTGCGTGCGTCCCCTCTCAATCGGCCCGACCTCGACGCGCACTTTCAACGCGTTTTTGCCGGCGCACGAGTGCCGACGCCGCCCTTGTGGCGTGCCGGTGTCGAGGGCGGCCGGCTCGCCAACGCGTTCGCGATGATCACGCTCGAGCGACGCGGTGTGCTGTTTCTCGATTCATTGCTCGACCTGTTGCCGCCAGAGCAGATCACCGCGATTCTTGCCCACGAGGTTGCGCACCTCGAGCAGTTCCATCGCCGCCGGCTCCTCGGCATCTACATCACGATGACGCTGCTCATCGTGCTGCTGATGGCGGGCTCCGGCGTGGCGGCGCTCATCGTTCCAGGATTCGAGGCGTGGTCCTGGATCCTCTCAGTGGTCGGCGTGTTCACCGCGATGTGGCTGCGCGCGCGCCGGATGCAGACGCATGAAACCGATGCCGACCTGCGCGCGATCGAGTTGTGCGGCGACCCCGACGCGCTGATCCGCGGGCTCATTCGAATCTACGAGATCAATCACATCCCGCGACGATGGTCCTCGGTGACCGAGGAACGCGCGACACACCCGAGCCTGGCACGGCGGATCCGAACCATCCGCGATCGCATCGCTGCGACTTATGCGGCGCCGGAGCCGATCGAGCGACTCGTCGTCGCGTCGCCTGAACCCGGCCGCTGGGCGGTGCTCGATCACCACCGCGTGGCGTTCCTATGGCTCGATGGAGACCTTGGTGATTCGGCGACGATTCTCGACCGCGCGAGTCGCGTCGAGATGGTCACCTTTGACCAGCTTTGCGAGCTGCGGTTGTCCGCCGCGCGCGGTCGGATCACGCTGATCGCGGTTGGCCGTCAGGCACGGCGCTGGTCAATGCCCATCCTCGAGACCGATGCCGCCCGCGTACAGCAGGCATTGGACCGCATCGATCACCTCGTCGTCGCACCGGCTCCGGCGCGAGACTACAGCCTGGTGCGGCGCGCCGCTGTCCTGCTCGTGATCCTGCTCGGCGCCCCCTACAACGCCATCGGCGCGGTGTTGGCGCCGGCACTGCTTGCCCTGCGCCGGCCCAAGCGAACGTTGATGCTGGCCCTCGCTGCAGCGCTGGCGGGCACAGCGGTCGCGTCGCTCAACGATCCCGACGCCGGCGTCGTGCGCGTCGTGCTGCTGTCGATGCTCACGCTCGTCGTGGTGTTGAGCGTGAGCGTTCGCCGCCAGTCTCAACCGGAGGAGCCAGACGCTCCGCTATGGGCGTGGATCGAGCGGCTCGGCCTGCTGGTGCCGGTCTTGGTCGGCCTGGTGTTCGCCGCTGCCAATGCACGCGATCTGTTCGGGCTGCACTCAGCCATCCGCGATCGCGCCTGGTTCACCGCGGCGCTGGCCGCGGTGGCGGTCTTCTACATCGTGCAGACGAGCCCGCGGGCGTTGCGACGAGCCGGCCTGGGAGTCGCCGTGCTCGCGACCGCCGCACTGGTGGTCGGCTCACCGTGGTTCCTGCTCCACGCCGTCGCCGACCCGCTCGTCGCCGATATGCCGCTCTTCCTCGAAAAGCTCGTCCCGGTGACGACGCTCGCCACGCAATCAGTGAATGGCAGTTTCAGCACGGTGCATCTCACACCCGACGGGAGGCAGTTCGTGCTGACCGGCGAATACGAGGAGCCGGCTGAGTACGACGACGCGAACGCGGCGCCGCAGCCACTGCGATTCGTCGCCGGCGCGTTCGACGGCTGGCAACGTGAGATTCATGCATTCGACGTCGCGGTAATCGATAATCAACGGCTGCTCGTCCTCGATCGCGAACGCGGATCGAGCCTCCTGCGCGCCGAAGAGTTGCGCAGCGGGCGAACGCTCTGGACACTCGTGTTGCCTGACATCGACCTCTCGAACGTGAGTGCCGCGCCTGACGGGCGGTGGCGCGCGTTCGCACGACGCGGTCGCCAATTTGAACGGGTCGAAGGCCGTATCGGTGCGTCGCCGTTCACCACAACTCGTTGGACCGTGGCGACCGACAAGCAAAGCTACGTCGATATGCCGCTCAACGACGGCGGCAGCGGCGCACTGGCGTTGGCGTCGGTGTGGCACGAGCCATCGCTCACGTCGTTGTTGACCGACTGGCGCGAAACCACGCGGCTGTTCCATGTGGACGGAACGAGCACAACCGAGATCGCCACGTCTCATCTCAGCGTCGAGTGCACGACGCCGCCAATTGATGTCACAGGCAGCGTGTGTGTGTCGTTCGACGGACGGTCGTCCCGGTTGTGGCGCGTGGATCTGTCGAGTGGCGCACTCGACCCTCTGGGCGAAATGCGCTACATGGTCTGGAGACCGTCGCAGCCGTCACCGCATCGACTCGCCGGCATCATCAACGGGCGGCCGGCGCTGACCGCGATGGACACTCACACCGTCGTCACTCTCGCACCCGATACGCGATGCTGGGCGATGGATGTTGCCGTGTCGCGAGAGATGGTCGTGGCCGCGTGCCCTGACGGCGACACTACTACTGTCTCGCAGTACCGCTTACCAGCCAGCGTTCACTGACGGCTGAGAAACACTGCCAGCAGTCCGGCTGCGCCAGCCGCGCAGATACCTCCAAACGCGATGCAGGTCTTATCGAGCGCGGAGGGCTTCACGGCGCCCGTCCGAATAAGCCGGACCGACTTCACTAACGCCGCGATCTCGAAACCCAGCGCTATTGCAGACGTCCCGAGCACGACCAGAAATAGCAGGAGGAAATCACCGTGAACATTCCAGACGTGACCCGCGAGCTCGGCGAGGTAGGCGTAACTTACCACCAACGCTGGCAACAGCGGCGGAAGGAGCAGCCTCAGTCTTGGGACCGACGCCGGTGAGCCGCGGCCAAGCGACGACACCTCAGTTCTGTCGAAGCGCGTAGACGAAGAGGGAACTACCCGCCGCGAATGCGACGTACTGCCGGCCGCCGAGCATGTAGGTCATCGGTCCGTTCGAGACCGATCCACCGACGTTCGCCTTCCACAGCAACGCGCCGGTTTTTGCGTCGAGCGCCAGCGCGTAGCCTTCACGTCCACCGGTGAAGAGCAGATCGGATGCGGTGCTGAGGACGCCTGCGTCGACAACGTCCGCCATCTTGTACTCCCACTTCTTCTCGCCGGTGTTCGGATCGATCGCCTGGATGCCGCCCCACCCTTCTTCCGGCCGTCGCCGATTGATCGATGGTCCGGGCGTCAGCAGCCGGATCGGCATCGACGGCAGCGCGCCAGTGAACCGCTGACCTTCTTTGTATTCGACCGGCCGCTTCGTGAACGTCGAGTATGTGTCGCCCCACATCGGCAGGTAGAACAGATTCGTGCGCGGACTAAACGACGGCGAATACCAGTTCGTTCCGCCCTGCACGCCGGGGTAAATGAGCGCACCGTCCTCAGACAACGGGACCATGTTCTGCGGCCGACCCTTCGCATCGAGTCCGGTCGTCCACGTCACTTTCGTGAACGGCTTGCCCAGCAGGAACTGGCCGGTCGTGCGATCCAGCACGTAGAAGAAACCGTTGCGATTGCCGAACAGCATCGCTTTGCGCGGCTTGCCTT
>Ga0114129_10015923_pt1 | contig 10693 bp, 8 predicted proteins | sample RhiMetdeltSRZDD1_FD_80071 | JGI IMG/M metagenome (GOLD analysis project Ga0114129, IMG submission 80071) | Populus rhizosphere microbial communities from Tennessee, USA - Rhizosphere MetaG P. deltoides SRZDD1 (version 2) (version 2) | ecosystem: Host-associated > Plants > Roots > Rhizosphere >... | reverse complement strand
TGCTCGCCGCCCGCGTCGAAGTAGACCAAGAGTCCTTCCTTGTAGAGGAAGAATTCCAGGTTGCCGTCCTTGCCGAGCCGGCCGGGGAGTCCCCAGCCGTCCAGCACGAGCCGTCGGTTGAAGATGTCGGGCTTGGGCTCGAGCCGGAACGTCCGCACGACGTCCTTCTTGAAGCCGGAGGGGAGCAAGAGGCCGAAGTCCACGGTCATTCGCGTGATGCCGGCCGGGGCTTTGGCGCCCTCGTACACCCACTGGGCGGATTCATAGCCTTCGATCTTCTGCACGCTCTGCTTGACCGGCGCGCCGTACCGGGCGCGCACGCCCTCCTCGGTGGTCTCGCCCGGAATGATCTGGCCCCAGTCCGCCGCTGTCGCCGGCCATGCGAGCAGGAGCAGGAGAATCAGCGCGGCGCGCGACATCGCTAGTAGCCCAGCGCCGCGCCGTCGCCGCGAGGGTCGGCGCCACCCATGAGCGTTCCGTCGCGCAGCACGATCCCGTGCGCGTGACCGCATCGCCAGAAGAGCCCGGGCGCCGGCCTGATGCGATGCCCCTTGGCCTCGAGCGCGGTCAGAACCTCGGCGGGGACGCGCGATTCAACGTGGGTCGCGTCCTCCGGATCGCCGGGCAGGAAGGCGCCGATGAGAAACCGCGGTCGCTCGATGGCCTCCTGGATGTCGAGGCCGTAGTCGAACAGATTGGTCAAGACTTGCAGATGAAACATCGCCTGACCGTTTCCGCCCATCGTCGCAAACCCCACCACCGGCCGCTCGTCACGCGTCGCGATGGATGCCGTCAGCGTGTGGAACGGCCGCTTGCGCGGCGCGAAGGCCGCTGGATGCGCGGGATCGAGGCTGAAGTGCCGCCCTCGGTTCTGCAGCACCACGCCCGTCCCCTCGGCGACCACCCCGGAGCCGAAGTTGTTGAAGAGGCTCTGGATCACACTGATCAGGTTACCGTGGCTGTCCGCCACGACGAAACCTGTCGTGTCGCCCTCGGGATCGCCGAAGGCGTACGACTGCGCCTTGGCCGGATCGAAGTCGCGGCGGCGGCGCTCGGCGTAGGCCTTCGAGAGCAACGCCGCCACCGGCACCCGCGCCTGGGCGGGATCGCCGATCCAGCGGTCGCGGTCGGCGTACGCGAGCTTCGCGACCTCGACGAGCAGATGCAGGTGCTCGACGGAGTGCAGCGGCAAGTCGGCGATGCGGAAGGCCTCGAGCAGGTTCAGGCCCTCGAGCGCGGTGAGGCCCTGGGTCGGCGGCGGCGTCTCGTAGATCGTCGCGCCGCGGTAGGTCGTCGAGATCGGCGCCTCCCAGGCGCCGGTATGCCGCGTGAGATCCTCGGCGGTCAGGAACCCATCCGATTCCAGCCGGCGGGCGATCGCCCGGCCCACGCGCCCTGCGTACATGACGTCCGGGCCCTCGGCGGCGATCTCCGTGAGCGTGCGGCCGAGATCGGCCTGAATCAGCGGCTCGCCGAACTGCGGCACGCGGCCGCCCGATGCGAAGACGCGACGCCATTCCAGGTCCGGGTTCACCTCCAGGTGCTCGCGGATCGACTGGCTCAGCAGCGACGTCGTGGGGAAGCCGCGCGAGGCGCAGTAGATCGCGGGCTGGAGCAACTCGCGCAGGGGCCGCGTGCCGAATCGCTCCAGCAGCATGGCCCAGCCGCGCACGCACCCCGGGACGCTGATCGTCGGCGGGCCGATGATCGGCAGCCGATCCATGCGCCGCCGCCGCAGCTCGTCGAGACCCGCCCGCGAGCCCGAGCGCCCGGCCCCGTTCAGGAAGTGCACCTTGCCGGTCGCGGCCTCGTAGTAGAGGCAGAAGAGATCGCCGCCGAGCCCGCAGTTGTTGGGCTGCGTGACCGCGAGCACGGCGTTGACCGCGACCGCCGCATCGGCGGCGGTGCCCCCGGCCTTCAGCACCTCGATGCCGGCCAGCGTGGCATCGGGATGCGCCGCCGCGACCATGCCGCGGCGCCCGAGCGCCACCGGCCGATGGGAATAACCGATCGTCGGCACGTCAGGCCCCCTGGAAGAGCCGCGTGATCTCGTCCTGCGCGAACACGGGCATCGGCTCCTGCCGGCTCCCGCTCATCAGCGTCACGCCCTGCTCGCGCGGAACGACCTGGCCGATGAAGTGGCAGTCGATGGACTCACGGGCCAGCGCGTGAATCACGATGCCGGCGTCGGCCGGCGCCAGGGTCATCAGCAAGGCGCCCGACGCGATCGTGCCGAGCGGATCGAGCCCGAACGCCGCGCAGAGGGCTTTGCCCTCCGGAAGCACCATGATCCGGTCGCGATCGATGCGCAGTCCCACACCGGCCGCGGCGGCCAGCTCGACGAGCGCCGTGGCGATGCCGCCCTCGGTCGGATCGTGCATGGCGTGCACCGTCGTCAGCTCGCCGGCGATCTCGGCCTCCGGGCGCACGCTGAGCCCGGGGGTCTTGAGAAACCCGCGGGCGCGGCGAATGACGGCCGGCGAGATGCCCAGCGCGCGCAGCTCGGCTTCCTTTTCCCGGGCGATGATGGCGGCGCCCTCGAGCGGCACGCCCTTGGTCATGACGACCGCATCGCCGACTCGTGCGCCGGCCGTCGTGATCAAACGGTCCTTCTCGACCTCGCCGAGCATCGTGCCCGCGATGATCGGGCGGTCCAGGCCGTGCGTGACCTCGGTGTGGCCGCCCACCAGCGCCACCTCGAGCTCGTCGCACGCCGCGTGCAGCTCGGCGAAGAGCCGCTCGACTGACACGTCGGTGGTGGCGCCGGCCGGCAGGAGCAGCGTCGCGAGGAACCATCGCGGGCGCGCGCCCCGCACCGCGATGTCGTTGGCGTTGACGTGGAGCGCGTACCAGCCGACCTCGGCGGTCGCGAAGGTGATCGGATCGCTGGTGGCGACGAGATATCGGTCGCCCATGTCGATGACTGCGGCATCTTCACCGACGCGGGGGCCGACGACGACGCGGGGATCCTTGAATCGGTGCTTGTCGAAGATCGCCTGCAGCGTGTCGGCACGGAGCTTGCCGATTGGCAGCGACTGCATGCCGGCACTCAGTATACACGGCGCCCACGCGGCGCCGATCAGATGAGGAGCTTGAGCAGGTCGGCGGTCAGGTCGTAGAGCTGGGCGCATCCCGACTCGCCGCCGAGATGAGTCTGGATCCGCTGCCGCAGGCCACTGTCGGCCGTCTCCCCGAGCAGCGCCCCGATCTTCCGCTGGGGCTCTGTGCAGATACCCATGTACGGCAGTCGCGGCGTGACGTGCTCGGCGCGGACGATCCGATCGTTCGCGAGGTCGATCTCGTAGATGACCTCGAAGCCGTGGACGTTGTCGTGCATCGAATGAAAGAGCCGGAGCCGTCCGTCCCGGCGCTCGAGTCGCGCGATCTTCCGCCGCTCGAAGACGCGCGTCTGGCCCGGCCGCGGGCTGTAGATATCGGCCTGGATCGGCGTCGTGACCGCCCGCGTGCCGAAGAGACTTCGGCCGGCATCGGTGTAGGTGAAGCACGAGTTCGCCAGGTCGGTCCATCCGGTCGTGTCGAGCTGCCAGCACGCCCGCGCGTCGCCGGCCGCGCGCTCGGCCTCTGCGCGGGGGAGCTTGGCCACCTGGCGAGCGAGCCGCGCCGCCTCGACGAGGGCGCCGAGGGCGAACCCGGCGCCGTCGCCCGCGCCGGTCAGCTCGGTCACGCGACGACTCAGGCCGCCGACCATGTGCGTACCGGCGAGCCGGGTGACACCGGCGGCGACCTCCGGATCGAACGCGCCAGAGACGGGACGGCAGCGCGCCGCGCGGATCAGATAGCTTGGCGACGGCAGCGCCTCGACCGAGAGCTCGAGGGTGCGGTCGTCGTCGGAGAGACGCACCGTGTGGGTGAGCGCGTCTTCGTGGGTGTTGTCCACCCAGGCTTCCATCACGCGCTCGTAGCGGTCGCGACCCTCGAGCAGCGCCGGCTGGATCATCGCGCGTGCTCGTCCTTCCAGCGCTTGAGCCTGAGACTGTTCGTGACCACGGACACGGACGAGAACGCCATCGCCGCGCCCGCCAGGATCGGCGAGAGCAGCACGCCCCAGAGCGGGTACAGCACGCCGGCCGCCACCGGGATCAGCACCACGTTGTAGCCGAATGCCCAGACGAGGTTCTGCTTGATCACGCTGATCGTCCGCCGCGAGAGATCGATGGCGCCGACGACGCTGCGCAGGTCACCGCGCACGAGCGTCACGTCGGCGGCTTCGATCGCCACGTCGGTGCCGGAGCCCATGGCGATGCCGACGTCGGCCTGGGCGAGCGCCGGCGCGTCGTTGATGCCATCGCCTACCATCGCGACGCGGTGCCTCTGCGCCTTGAGCCCGGTGATCTCGCGGGCCTTGTCTTCGGGCAGGACTTCGGCGAGGACCTTTTCTACGCCAGCCCGGCGCGCGACGGCCTCCGCGGTCGGCCGGGCGTCGCCGGTGAGGACGATGACCTCGAGGCCGCGCCGCTTCAGCGCGGCCACCGCGTCGGGCGCCTCGGGCTTGAGGACGTCGGCGACGGCCAGAAGGCCGAGCGCTCGACCGCCGAGCGCCAGGTAGACCGCGGTCTTTCCCTCGGCCGCGAGCGCCTGCGCGCGCGGGACGAGGGCGCTCACGTCGACGCCGCGAGCGTCCATCAGCGTGCGGTTGCCGAGGAGCACATGGCCGTCCGACGCCCTCGCGTCGATCCCCTGCCCCGGGACCGTCGTGAACGCAGTGATGGGCGGCAGCGCGAGCCCGCGCTCCTTCGCGGACGCGACGATCGCCTCGCCCAGCGGGTGCTCGGAGCCCTGCTCGGCCGCCGCCGCCAGCGCCACCACGTCCTCCTCGGATGTCAGCGGGAGCGCGATTACGTCGGTGACTACCGGACGGCCCACGGTCAGGGTGCCGGTCTTGTCGAACACGACCGTGTCCACGCGCTCCAGCAGCTCGAGGGCCGCGGCGCTGCGGATGAGGATTCCGCGCTCGGCCCCGCGTCCCGTCGCGACCATGATGGCGGTCGGCGTGGCGAGCCCCATCGCGCAGGGACAGGCGATGACGAGGACGGCGACCGCGTTCGTGAGGGCGAAGAGGCCGGCCGGCTCGGGACCGAACAACCACCAGGCGAGAAACGTCAGGCCGGCGATTCCCAGCACGATCGGCACGAAGATCGCGGCGACCCGATCGGCCAGGCGCTGGATGGGAGCGCGCGAGCCCTGCGCCTCGGCGACCAGCGCGACGATCCGCGCCAGCGCGGTCTCGCGACCCACCTTGGCGGCCCGGAAGATGAAGCTGCCGGTGCGATTGACGGTCCCGGCATAGACCTTCGACTCCGAGATTTTCTCGACGGGCAGGCTCTCGCCGGTCAGCATCGATTCGTCGATCGTCGAGGCGCCCTCCGTGACCACGCCGTCGACCGGAATGCGCTCCCCCGGGCGAATGCGAACGAAGTCGCCGACGCGCACCTCGGCCGTGGGCACGTCGACCTCGGTCCCGGCACGGACGACGCGGGCGGTGCGCGGAGCCAGGCTTACGAGCCGGCGGATCGCCTCCGAGGTGCGTCCGCGCGCGCGCGCCTCGAGCCAGCGGCCCAGCACGACCAGCGTGATGACGACCGCGCTCACGTCGTAGTACGTCACACTGTGCGCCGGGAAGACGTGCGGCCACACGGTGACGGCCACGCTGAAGAAGTAGGCCGCGCTGGTGCCGACCGACACCAGCGTCGACATCGACGCCTGCCGGTAGCGCAGGTCGTGGAGGAAGCCCCGGTGAAACTGCCAGCCGACCCAGAACTGAACCGGCGTGGTCAGGATCAGGAGGAGCCACGGGTTCCGGAGCGCCGTCGGCACCCACGGCAGGATGTGGGACATGCCTCCCAGGAGCACGGGAACCGACAGCACGGCCCCGACGAAGAACTTGATCTTTTCGTACCGCTGCTCGGCGTCGCGCGCGGACTGCTCCGTGTCGAGCGCCGCGCCGGGCACCTGGTCGGGCAGAGGCGGAACCAGTTCGTAGCCCGCCGCCGCGACCGCCGCCTGGAGCGCGTCGAAGCTCGTCCGCTCGGGATCGAACGACACCGTGGCCTGCTCGGTCGCGAGATTGACCGTGGCGCGCTCGACGCCGGGGAGCCCGGTGAGGGCGCGCTCGACCCGGCCCACGCACGCCGCACAGTGCATGCCGCGCACCGGGGCGACCTCGGTCTTCATCACTTGCCCCGGAACCGCGCGAACACGTCGAGCAACTCGTCGATCTTCTGCTGGCGCTCGCTCTTCGAGCCCGTGCGAATCGCGTCGGTCACGCACGACTCGATGTGCCGGCCCAGCAGGAGCTTCTCGACCTGCTCGAGCGCGCCCTGCACCGCCGAGATCTGGAGCAGGATGTCGACGCAGTACGCCTCGCCGTCGATCATCCGCTGGAGACCCTGCACCTGCCCCTCGATCCGTCTGAGCCGCCCCAGGGCCTTGGCCTTCGTCTCCTCGTTGATCATCCTCTATACCCCCAGGGGGTAGTATCCGCCCGGCCTGCGCTCCTGTCAAACCGCCGGCGACTGGCTGTGCGCGCTGAAGGCCGTCGCGGGGCTGGGGCCCCGCCGGCCGAGGCGCGCCTACGAATTGAGATCGAACAGGGAGGGCTGCTCCCCCGACGAGGTCGCCCGGCGGCGCCGGGCCGGCGTCTTGGCCGCGCGCGCCTTCGCCGCCGCGGCGCGAGCCGGCTGGGGACGGGGCAGCTTCCAGCCCTTCTGCGCGGCGATCCGATCGCCCTGCTTGATCACCAGGAGGTCGACGAGGCGCGCCAGCGGGCTCGAGAGCAGATGCAGGTACTTCTCCCAGTAACGCGGCGAGTGCGCCAGCGTACGCATCTGGTCGAGTGCGAGCGACAGCGCCGTCCGGTCGCCGCGCTTGGCGGCCACCTTCAGGTCGGCGAGCAGCCGGGCCTGGCTGATGCGCGAGGGGCGGGCCTGCGCCATCAGCGGCTCACGTGGACGCGGCGCCGCGCAGCCGCACCTCGTAGCCCTCGCGGTCGGCGTGATTGGGCTGGATCGTGATCTTGCGGTCGAGCGCCCGCGCCAGCCGGTCGAGCCCGTCGCGGCCGTCACCCTCGAAGTAGCGCGCGAGGTCTGGGTGCACGCGCACGACCACCTCTCGGCCGTTGGCGTCCTCGGCCGCTCGCACCTTCGCGGGAATGACCCGGAAGATCTCGGCCGCGAGCGTCGCGTCGGCCTTTGTCACCCCGCTGCCCTTGCAGGTCGGGCACAGCGTGGAGAGCAGCGCGCGGAGGTCTTGGCGCACTCGCTTGCGGGTCATCTCGACCAGGCCCAGCTCGGAGATCTCGAGCACATTCGTCCTGGCCTTGTCGTCGGCCAGCGCGCGCTTCAGGGCCCGGTAGACCTGCTCGCGGTGGTCCGCCGTTTCCATGTCGATGAAGTCGATGATGATGATACCGCCCAGATCGCGGAGCCGGATCTGGCGGACGATCTCGCCGACCGCCTCCAAATTGATCTTGAGCACGGTCTGCTCGAAGTCGCGCTTGCCAACATACTTGCCGGTGTTCACGTCGATCGACACCAGCGCCTCGGTGTGGTCGATCACGATGTAGCCGCCCGATTTGAGCCAGACGCGGCGCCGGAGGGCGCGCTCGATGTCCTTCTCGATGCCGAGCGCCTCGAAGATCGGCGCGGGGTCCGTCCACTGCCGCACCCGGTCGCGGAGCGACGGCACCAGCGCCTCGACGTAGCCCGCGCACCGGTCGAACACCTCGCGCGCGTCGACGACGAACTCGTCCACTTCCGGCGAGAAGAGATCGCGCACGACGCGGAAGGTGAGGTCGCCTTCCTCGTGCAACGCCGCCGGCGCCGCCGCCTGCTCGAAGCGCGTCTGGATCTGCGCCCAGAGCCGCGTCAAGAATTCCACGTCGGCAGCGAACTCGCTCTCGCTCTTGCCCTCGGCGTTCGTTCTGAGGATGAAGCCGCCCGGCGGCAGGGTAAGCCCGCGCAGCGCCGCCCGCAGCCGCTCGCGCTCGCGCTCGTCCCGGATGCGGCGCGACACGCCGATGTGGCGCGCCTGCGGCATGTAGACGAGGTAGCGTCCGGGCAGCGAGACGAACGACGTGATGCGGGCCCCCTTGGTCCCGAGCGATTCCTTGGAGACCTGGACGAGGACGTTCTGGCCCTTGTGGAGCAAGTCCTCGATCGGCGTCGCGTCGCGGCGGGGCGCGAGCTCCTCCACGTCCACGTCGTCGTCGGGGTCGGTGTCCTCGTCCTCGTCCCCCGCGAGCATGGCCACCGCGAACTCGCCGAGGTTGGTCGTGTAGTCGCCGGCATAAAGGAAGGCGTCCTTCGAGAGCCCGATGTCGACGAACGCCGCCTGCATGCCCGGCAGGACGTTCGTCACGACGCCCTTGTAGACGCTCCCGACGATCGAGCGGCGATGGTGCCGCTCGAGGTACAGCTCGGTGAGGAGGTTACCCTCCTGGACACCGACGCGAGTTTCGATGAGCTCCGCATTGACGACGATCCGTTTGCGCACGGCAGCACCTCGCCGACACGGCGTGCGGCATCGATCGACCGCAGCGTCCGCGTCTCATTGGAACTGCCGCATCCGTACCGAGAGTAGAAGGCCCAGCGTCAGGCAGGAGGTGACCATCGAGGAGCCGCCGTAGCTCATCAACGGCAGGGGAATCCCCACGACGGGCAGCAGGCCGGTCACCATGCCCACGTTGATCAGTACCTGCGCCGCGAACAGCGACGTGGCGCCCAGCGCCACGAGCCGGCCCACCGGCTCGCGCGCGGTCGCCGCGATGTCGAACCCCCGGAGAAGGAGCAGGACATAGCACAGCAGCAGGATGAGACAACCGACGAACCCCCACATCTCGGCGAACACGGCAAAGATGAAATCCGTGTGACGCTCCGGGAGGAAGGCCAGCCGGCTCTGCGTCGCGCCGGCGACCCCCTTGCCCATGAGCTGACCCGATCCGATCGCGATCTTCGCCTGGATCACGTTGTACGCGCTCCCGAGGGGATCGCGGAACGGATCCAGGAAAACGAGAATTCGCTCGCGTTGGTATTCCTTGAGCGCCAACCAGGCCAGCGGCATCGCCGCCAGCGCGGCGAGCGCCAGGGCGCCCAGCGTTTTCATGCGGAGTCCCGCCCCGATCAGCAAGATCGTCATCACCGGAATGAGCAGGAGCGCGGTGCCGAGGTCCGGCTGCTTGATGATCAGCACGGCCGGCACCGCGACGATCGGCATCGCGATGAGAATGGTCGTGCGGCCCACCGGCTGCGCCCACCGGGACGTAACGGCCCAGACCGCCATGAGCAGGAAGCAGAGCTTGAACAGCTCGGAGGGCTGGACCGACAGCGGCCCCATCACGATCCACCGCTTCGCGCCCGACACCGTCCGGCCCAGAACGAACACGGCGATCAGCGCGGCCAGGCCCACGAAATAGAGGGCGGGTGCTGCACGCACGAGCTGCCGGTAGTCGAGGCTCGCCACCAGCACCATGACCGCGAGGCCGATCGTGAACCACAGGAGCTGACGCATGACGACGCTGCCGCCGGCGCGGCCCACGTGCAGGCTCGCCAGCGTCACCGAGCTCATCATGATCAGCGCGAACGCGACGACCAGCAGCGCCCAGTCGACGTTTTGCAACAGGCGCCGGTCGACTCGGACCACTAGCCGGCGAACCCCACCGCGGCGATCTTCTCCAGGAAGATCGCATTGAAAATCTTGCGCGCGATCGGCGCGGCGACCTGGCCACCCTTGCCGCCCCGTTCGGCGATCACCACCACCACGACCTCGGGCGCCTTCGCTGGGGCGAACGCCGCGAACCACGCATGGTCCTGGCCCTTCTCGGCCTTCGACTTGGCGATCATCTGCGCGGTGCCCGTCTTCCCTGCGACGTCGATGCCCGGCATACGCGCGGCGCCGCCGGTGCCGCCTTCGTTCACGACTCCCCAGAGGCTTCGGCGCAGGAACGCCCACACGACCGGAGAGAGCTCGACATGTCCCATGACCTTGCCGCTGTCCGACCAGACGACGCCCTTGTCAGGGCGCTCGATGCGCTGGACGAGACGCGGCTTCCACAGCACGCCGCCGTTCGCGACGGCGGACATCATCCGCGCGATCTGGAGCGGCGTCACCAGGACCTGGCCCTGGCCGATCGACATGTTCACTGTTTCCCCGGCATACCACGCCGCCGCGCCCCGTCCCTTCCTGAGCTTCGGCTCCGGAATCAGGCCTGCCCGTTCCGCACCGAGATCGATCCCGGTCGGCTGGCCGAGCCCGAACGCCTTGGCGTACTTCGCGATCACCCCGCCGCCCATCTTCAATCCTGCCTGATAGAAGAAGATGTTGCACGAGTGCACCATCGCGCGGTGCAGGTCGACCGTGCCGTGTCCTTCCTTCTTCCAGTCGAGGAATGTCCACGCACCCAGCTGGAACTCGCCGCTGCAGTGCGTCCGGTCGGTCGGCGTGATCGAGCCCTCCTGGAGTCCGGCGGCGGCGACGACGATCTTGAACACCGAGCCGGGCGCGTACTGGCTCTGGATCGCGCGATTGAGCAGCGGATGCGACGGATCCTGTACGACGCGGACCCATGCCGCGCGGTCGATCGTGCCGGTGAAGCGGTCGATCTCGAACGCCGGCGTCGACACCATCGCGAGCACGTCGCCCGAGCGCGGGTCCATCACCACGACGGCGCCGGCATTGT
>Ga0114129_10015922_pt1 | contig 10694 bp, 11 predicted proteins | sample RhiMetdeltSRZDD1_FD_80071 | JGI IMG/M metagenome (GOLD analysis project Ga0114129, IMG submission 80071) | Populus rhizosphere microbial communities from Tennessee, USA - Rhizosphere MetaG P. deltoides SRZDD1 (version 2) (version 2) | ecosystem: Host-associated > Plants > Roots > Rhizosphere >... | reverse complement strand
TCGGGATTAGCGACCTCGACGTGATCGAGCTCAACGAGGCGTTCGCCGCGCAATCGTTGGCCTGTCTGCGCCAACTCGGCTTGCCGGACGACGCCGAGCACGTGAACCCGAACGGAGGTGCGATCGCGCTCGGCCACCCGCTCGGGATGTCGGGCGCTCGGCTTGCGCTGACCGCGGCGACCGAGCTCGCTGAACGCGGCGGCGACCGCGCGCTGGCGACCATGTGCATCGGCGTCGGCCAGGGCATTTCGCTGCTGCTCGAGCGCCCCTGATCAGGAGGCCGGCGACCGCTGTGCGGCGGCGAGCAGCGCGGGAAATGCCTCGGCCAGCGCCTCCCGCCAATCGCGCATGGCCGGTAGCCCCACGGCCGCCCAGCCATCGTGTCCGAGCACGCTGAACGCGGGGCGCTCCGCGGGCCGCGGAAAGGCCGCACTGGCCGTCGGCCGGACCCGATCCGGGTCAGCGCCAAGTAGCGCGAACGTCTGCCGGGCCAGGCCGTACCAGCTGGTCCGGCCGGCGTTGGTGCCGTGGTAGACGCCGGCCGGCGTGCCGCTGTCGATCAGCGCGATCAGCTGTCCGGCCAGGTCGCGGGTCCAAGTGGGCTGCCCGACCTGGTCGACGACGACGTCGACGCTGGGTTGCCGGGCCGCCAGCTCGATCATGGTGCGAACGAAGTTTGGACCGTGCTCGCCGTAGAGCCAGGCCGTTCGCACCACGTAACCGCGCTCCGGCAGCAGCTCGCGAACGGCTCGCTCGCCGGCCAGCTTGGTGCGCCCGTACGCGGTGCGCGGATGCGGTGCGGCCTGCTCCGAATACGGCTGCGTGGCCCGGCCGTCGAATACGTAGTCGGTCGAGATCTGCACCAGCGGCACTGCGGTGCGGGCGCACGCTCTGGCCACATTCGCCGTGCCGGCGCCATTGACGCGCAGCGCCTCCGGCTCGTGCGCCTCGGCCGCGTCGACCGCGGTCCAGCCGGCGCAATTCACCACGACCGCCGGGCGCTGCTCGTGTACCGCGGTGTCCACCGCGCCGGCGTCAGTGACATCGAGTTCGGCGTGGCCGAGCGAGATCACGCCGGCGCCGGTCGCATCCAGCAGACCGGTCAGCTCCCGACCCAGCATGCCGGCGCCGCCGATCACCAGCCAGCGCTTCACGGAGCCAGGCTATGGGGTGGGTTAGGTTCGACGGACATGACCGGTCTGGTGTGCCTGCAGGGCGGTGCCGAGTTCGGCCCGGCGTGCGCCGATATCGACCGGCTGCTGCTCGAGCGCAGCACCGGTCCGGTCGTGCTGGTACCGCTCGCGGTGAAGTCCGGTTTCGAGTTCCGCACCACCGCAGCCGACGGCGTGCGCTGGTATCGCGAACTCGGCGCCGACCGGGTCAGCGCCATTCCGGACGTGCGGACCGAATCCGGTGGGCTGGACGCCGCCAGAGCGCTGCTGGCCGAGGCCGGCTTGGTGGTACTGCCGGGCGGCTCGCCCGGACGGTTGCTCCAGCTGCTGACCAGCACCGGGCTCGACGGCGCGGTTACCGAGGTGCTGGCCCGCGACGGCTCCGTGTCCGGAGCGAGCGCGGGGGCGATGGTGCTGTGCGAGCAGACGATCGTGCCAGAGCCCGGCCCGCCACGGCTGGCGACCGGGCTGGGGATCGTGCCGGGCGTGTGCGTGCTGCCGCACTATCGCGGCAGCGCGGATAGCTGGTTGCGAACGATAGAGCTGCCGGCCGGGATCCGGGCGCTCGGCATCCCCGAGTGCACCGGCGTGCTGGCGGCCGGATCGCAGCTGCGCTGGCGCGGCCCGGCGCCAGCCGTGTTCGTCACCGCCGATGGCACCGCCGAGCCGTTGCCACCGTTGCGCTGAGGTCCCGGCGACCCGGAGGCTCAGGTTCGGCGCCGGTACACGGTGCGGATCATCTCGAACTCGCCGCCGTCCGGTGTCGGTAGCAGGTTGCGGTAGATGTGGGTGTCGTCGGACACGCGCTCGGTCTGTTCCCGGTAGCGAATGACCTGACCGGCGTGCCGGGCCTCGACCTCGTAGGTCATCGTCGCCGTCGCCGGGTTCCAGCGGCCACGGCCGCGAGCCGGGCTGGACTGCATCGAGTCGACCCACACGCTCACGAACTCACCGGCCTCCGCATCCCAGCCGTAGACGCCGTGGCCCGCGAAGCCGCCATCGGACTCGATGTCGACGACCAGCCAGCGGTCGCCAATCAGCCGAGTGGTGGCCACGCCATTGCTCCGTACCGGGGACATGCCAGGTCCCGGCGTGACCTCCAGGTCCGCGTCCCAGGTGCCGACATCGGCGCTGAGGACCGCGGTGGCCTCCTTGATCTTGTCGACCAGCTCCGGGTCGCCCTGCGTCTCGCTCATTGCGCACCTCCACCGGCAACCCTAGACACCGGACCCGGGTCCGCCGGATCAGGTCGGGCGGGGGGTGGCAGACTGCCGCGCAGGGTCCGAACACGCACGGCGAGGGTGGGAGGCGATCATGGGCTTCAGCGGGTTCCCGGATGAGGCGTTCATGTTCTACGAGGGGCTCGAAGCCGACAACTCGAAGACCTACTGGACCCGCAACAGGTCCACATACGACACGCAGGTCCGGGCGCCGATGGTGGAGCTGCTGGCCGCGCTCGAACCGGAGTTCGGGCCGAGCCACCTGTTCCGGCCGTACCGTGATGTCCGGTTCGCCAAGGACAAGTCGCCGTACAAGAACCACCAGGGCGGGTGGGCCGAGCTGCAGCCCGGCATCGGCTACTACCTGCAGCTGTCCGCGCAGGGTGTGCTGGTTGCGGCCGGATTCCACGCGCACGCGTCCGACCAGGTCGACCGGTACCGCGCGAAGGTCGACGCGGCGCAGTCCGGCGAGCAGCTGGTCAAGATCGTCGACGAACTGGCAGGGACCGGGTTCGTGATCGGCGGCGACCGGCTCAAGACCAGGCCGCGCGGCTACGACGCCGACCATCCGCGGATCGAGCTGTTGCGGCACAAGTCGCTGACCGCCGAGCTGCAGTGGCCGCCGGAGCCGTGGGTGCACACCCCGGCCGCGTTCGATCAGGTGCGCGACTCCTGGCGGGCGTTGCGGCCGCTGGTCGAGTGGATCTCGGCGGAGGTCGGCCCGTCCACCATGCCGGTCGAACGGCGCTAGCCGGCCGTCACCGCGGCGGCCCCAGCCATCCGTCCTCGCCGGCCGGCCAGAACGGGTTGTGCGCGATCTCCCACAGGAAGCCGTCCGGGTCGGCGAAGTAGCCCGAGTAGCCGCCCCAGTCGACCCGCTGACCGGGTTTGACCAGCACCGCTCCGGCCGCCACCGCGTCGGCCAGACCGGCATCCACCTCGGCCGCGCTGCCCACGTTGATCGCCAGCGTCATCCCGTCGAAACCGTCCCGCCCACTCGCCTCGACCGTCGCGTCGGCCGCGAGCTCTCGGTAAGGGAAGAGCCCGAGAGCACAACCGCCGACCTGGAACCAGCAGATCTCGTCGCTGCTCGCGCTGGACAGCGGCCAACCGAGCGCGGCGTAGAACGCGCGCGACTTGGCAAGATCGGTCACCCCGAGCGTCACGATGCTCAGTTGCGCGGGAACCATGCCATCACCTCCGGCCGCCGACGCTAGCGCCCGGCTCCGACAGTTCTGGTCGCTCCTGGTTGGCTCGGCGCGCCGCCTCGCCCAGTGCCCGCAGGCCGGCCCTGATCACATCCGGCGCCAGCTCGAGCCGCTCTTCGATCGCGCGCATCGCATACTGAAACCGCGTCGAGGTGGCCCGGTGCGCGGCTAACCCGGCCGGGGTCAGTGCCAGCTCGTGCATGCGCTGGTCGCGCGGACGCTCCCGGCGGCTGGCGTGCTCGCGCCGCACCATGGCCCGGACGTGGTCGGAAATCGTGGTCGGCGGCAGTCCGAGGATCCGGGACAACTCGGTCGGGCTCGTCGGACCATTCTCGAACAGCACGCTGTAGACCGCGTACTCGTCCGCGCGCAGCGGCGCGCCGGCGAGTGTGCGCGAGAGCAGGGTGCGCACGTGCCCATTCGCTACGAACAGGTCGAACAGCAGGGAGTACCCGCGGGCAGGCTCGGCCATGGCGCCATTGTGCCGGGCGGGCGGCTTTCAAGATACTGCGGATCCGTAGTAGCTTGGCGGCGTGCGCTTTCGGCCGGCAGTCACCGCTCTGTTCAGTGCGGTGGTTCTGGCGGGCTGTGCGGGTTCGGCCGACCCGAACACAGCCAACCCGAACACAGCCAACCCGAACACAGCCAACCCGAGCACGGTCACCCCCAGCACCGCGACCGCAACCACCGCCGGCCCAGAGGCCGGCCGCACGGTGAGCTTTACCAGCTCGGACGGCGTCGCGCTGACCGGGACGCTGTTCGGATCCGGCACCACCGGTGTCGTGCTGTCCAACATGGGCGACAACGACCCGGCTGACTGGCAACGTTTCGCGCCGGTGCTCAGTCGGCAGGGCTACCTAGTGCTGACCTACACGTTCCGTGACCCGGCGCGGTCTACCGCCGAGATGGGCACCGGCACCGAGGCCGATCTCGCGGGTGCGATCGCGTACCTGCGGGAGCAGAGCGCCGACGACATCGTGCTGGTCGGCGCCAGCCTCGGCGGCATGGCGACCGCGAGCATGGTCGGTGCGGACGGCGTGCGCGCGGCCGTCGTGCTGTCCTCGCCGGTCAAAGTGCCCGGCGCGGACTACGCGGTCGACCGGCAGGCCCTCGCGGCCAACACGGTTCCGATCCTCTACATCGCGGCCGACGATGACCCGGTCGTCCCGGCCGCGGATACCCGTCGGCTCTACGAGCTCACGGCCGGTCCGCGCGAATGGCAGCACTATCCGGAGCGTGCGCACGGCAGCGAGCTGCTGGACGGCGCCAGCGCCGGCGCGGTGACCGCGCGGATCACCGGATTCCTGGCCGAGCACGCGCCGATTCCATGACCTGGGGAGCTGAGTGCCGGTTTTCCGGCACCGACCTCACCGGATGATGGTGGAGCGCCCGGCCCTCAGTCCAGGTCGAGGAAGCGCTCGAGCCCGACGGTCAGCCCGGGCGTCGCCGGCACCCGCCGGATCCCGAGCAGCACGCCCGGCATGAACGAAGAGCGGGCTAGCGAGTCGTGCCGGATGGTGAGGATCTCCCCCTCGGTGCCCAGCAGCACCTCCTGGTGCGCGACCAGGCCGCGCAGCCGGACGGAGTGCACCGGAACCCCGTCCACGGTGGCCCCCCGCGCTCCCTCCAGGGCAGTGGCGGTGGCGTCCGGCATCGCACCGAGGCCCGCCTCGGCCCGCGCCTTGGCCAGCAGCCCGGCGGTGCGGCCGGCGGTCCCGCTCGGGGCATCCGCCTTACCCGCGTGGTGCAGCTCGATGACCTCGGCCGACTCGAAGAACCGCGCCGCCTGCACGGCGAAGCGCATCATCAGGATCGCGCCGATACTGAAGTTCGGCGCGATCAGCACGCCAACGCCGGGCGGGCCATCGGCCAGCCAGCCGCGGACCCGGTCGAGCCGATCGTCGGTGAATCCCGTGGTGCCCACCACGGCGTGCATCCCGGCGGCGATGCACGCCTGCAGGTTTCCCAGCACCGCATCGGGATGGGTGAAGTCGACCGCGACCTGGGTGCCGTTCGCGGCCAGCGCGCCGAACTGGTCGCCGAGGTCGACTCCGGCGACCAGTTCGAGGTCGTCGGCGGCCCCGACCGCCCGGCGGACCTCACTGCCCATCCGCCCGGCCGCTCCGAGGACGCCGACCTTGATCATTTCGAGGTTGGCAGAAAGTCGGACTCGGTCTCGAACGGCCCGATCACGGCAAGCGTCGGCTCGGCCATCAGAACCTCGTCGGCCACCGACTTCACATCCTCGAGCGTGACCGCGCCGATCTTGTCCAGGATCTCCTCGACCGACAGCAGCTCTCCGTAGACAAGCTCGGCCTTGCCCAGGCGGCTCATCCGGGAGCCGGTGTCCTCCAGCCCGAGCACCAGCGAGCCACGCAGCTGGCCGATCCCGCGCGCCAGCTCTTCGGCCGTGATGCCGCCGGCAGCGACCTTCGACAGCTCGGTGCGGCAGATCTCCAGCACCTGGTCGACCTTGCCGGGCAGGCAGCCGGCGTACACGCCGAACATGCCCAGGTCGGCGTAGTGCGAGGCAAAGCTGTACACCGAGTACGCCAGCCCGCGCTTCTCCCGCACCTCCTGGAACAGCCGCGAGGACATCCCGCCGCCGAGCGCGCTGTTCAGCACGCCGAGCGCGAACCGGCGATCGTCGGTGCGCGGAATCCCGGGCATGCCGAGCACCAGGTTGACCTGTTCGGTCGGCCGGGTGACCAGGGCAACCCCACCGACCGGCGCCAATGCCGTGGCACCGATCCGCGGCGCCATTGGCAGCGCCGTGCGGTCGGTGGACGTGCCGGCCCGCTGGTACGCCTCGACCACCATCCGGACCACGTCGTCGTGGTCGAGGTTGCCCGCGGCGGCGACCACCGTGGTGTCCGGCCGGTAACAGTCCCGGTAGTAGCCGCTGATCACGTCCCGGCTCAATGCCTTGATCGAGCCCGCCGTGCCGAGGATCGGCCGGCCGAGCGGCGAGTCGCCGAGCAGCGCCCTGGCGAACTCGTCATGCACCACGTCGCCCGGATCGTCGTCGTGCATAGCGATCTCTTCGAGGATGACGCCGCGCTCGTTCTCGATGTCCTCGCCCCGGAGCAACGCCGAAGTGATCATGTCACAGACCACGTCGATGGCCAGCGGCAGGTCGGCGTCCAGCACCCGGGCGTAGTAGCAGGTGTACTCCTTGGCGGTGAACGCGTTCAGCTCACCGCCGACCGCGTCGAGCGCGGCCGAGATCTCCAGCGCGTCCCGCCTGGTGGTGCCCTTGAACAGCAGGTGCTCGAGGTAATGGGTGGCACCGGCCTGTACGGGAGCCTCATCCCGCGAACCGACGCCGACCCATACCCCGAACGTCACGGCCCGAACGGTCGGCACCGCCTCGGTGACGATGCGCAAGCCACCGGGTAGCACGGTACGGCGGACCAGCCCGCCCCCCGCGCTACCCGGGTGGAGATCAAGTGTGGTGCCCGGCTCCTGGTCGCGGGCCAGCGGCGAGGTCACGCTCGCGGGTCCGCCTGACCAGAGCCGGCGTCCGGCGACGGGCCGCCCGCGGGGGCCGAGCCGGTTGACCCGGAGCCACTCGGCCCCGAACCGCCCCGGCCATCGGAGCCGCCCTGAGCGCCGTCGTCCAGCACCGGCACCAGCGACAGCTTGCCGCGCTGGTCGATCTCGGCGATCTCGACCTGCACCTTCTGCCCGACCTTGACCACGTCTTCGACGTTCTCCACGCGCTTACCGCCGGCCATCTTGCGCAGCTGCGAGATGTGCAGCAGGCCGTCCTTGCCGGGCAGCAGCGAGAGGAACGCGCCGAACGTCGTGGTCTTCACCACGGTGCCCAGGTAACGCTCGCCGACCTGCGGGAGCTGCGGGTTGGCGATCTGGTTGATCATCGTGCGGGCGGCCGCGGCCGACGGGCCGTCGGTGGCGCCGATGTAGATCGTGCCGTCGTCCTCGACCGTGATCTCGGCACCGGTGTCGTCCTGGATCTGGTTGATGACCTTCCCCTTCGGGCCGATCACTTCACCGATCTTGTCGACCGGAACCTTCACCGTGATGATCCGCGGTGCGTACGCGCTCATCTCGTCCGGCGCGTCGATCGCCTCGCGCATCACGTCGAGGATGTGCAGCCTGGCCTCCCGGGCCTGGGTCAACGCGGCCGCCAGCACCGAGGCCGGGATGCCGTCGAGCTTGGTGTCCAGCTGCAGTGCGGTGACGAACTCCCGGGTTCCCGCAACCTTGAAGTCCATGTCACCGAATGCGTCCTCGGCGCCCAGGATGTCGGTCAGCGTGACGTACTCGCCGTCCTCGTGGATCAGACCCATGGCGATACCGGCCACCGGCGCCTTGAGCGGCACGCCGGCGTTGAGCAGCGACATCGTGCTGGCGCACACCGAGCCCATCGAGGTCGAGCCGTTCGAGCCGATGGCCTCGGACACCTGCCGGATCGCGTACGGGAACTCCTCGCGGCTGGGCAGCACCGGGATCAGCGCCCGCTCGGCCAGCGCGCCGTGCCCGATCTCGCGACGCTTCGGCGCGCCGACCCGGCCGGTCTCGCCGGTCGAGTACGGCGGGAAGTTGTAGTTGTGCATGTAGCGCTTGGTCTTCTCTGGCGAGAGCGTGTCCAGCATCTGCTCCATGCGCAGCATGTTCAGCGTGGAGACGCCGAGGATCTGGGTCTCGCCGCGCTCGAAGATGGCCGAGCCGTGCACCCGCGGAATCACGCCGACCTCGGCGGTCAGCCGACGAATGTCGGTCAGGCCGCGGCCGTCGATGCGGATCTTCTCGCGGATCACGCGCTCCCTGACCAGCTTCTTGGTCAGCGCGCGGAACGCCCCGGAGATCTCCTTCTCCCGACCCTCGAACTGAGGCGCGACCTTCTCCATCGCCAGCACCTTGAGCCGGTCGAGCTCGGACTCGCGTTCCACCTTGCCGGGGATGGTCAGCGCCTGGGCCAGCTCATCGCGAATCGCCGCGGACAGCGCCTCGTGCACGTCCTCCTGGTAGTCCAGGTAGATCGGGAACTCGGTGGTCGGCTTCGCGGCCGTCGCGGCGAGCTCGGACTGGGCCCGGCCAAGGGCCTTGATGAACGGCTTGGCGCTGTCCAGCCCGGCCGCCACCACCTCCTCGGTTGGCGCGGTCGCGCCGGCGGCCACCAGCTTTATGGTGTTCGCGGTCGCCTCGGCCTCGACCATCATGATCGCGACATCGCCGTCGTCGAGCACCCGGCCGGCCACGACCATGTCGAAGACCGCCTGCTCGAGCTCGGTGTGGGTCGGGAATCCCACCCACTGACCGTCGATCAGCGCGACCCGGACCGCACCTATCGGCCCGGCGAACGGCACACCGGCGAGCTGGGTGGACATCGACGCCGCGTTGATGGCGACGACGTCGTAGAGGTGGTCGGGATCCAGCGCCAGCACGGTGGCGACGATCTGGATCTCGTTGCGCAGGCCCTTCTTGAACGTGGGCCGAAGCGGCCGGTCGGTCAGCCGGCAGGTCAGGATCGCATCCTCGCTGGGGCGACCCTCACGGCGGAAGAACGAGCCGGGAATCCGCCCGGCCGCGTACATCCGCTCCTCGACGTCCACGGTCAGCGGGAAGAAGTCCAGCTGCTCCTTGGGCTGCTTCGAGACGCTGGTCGCCGACAAGATCATCGTGTCGTCGTCGAGGTAGGCCACGGCCGAGCCGGCCGCCTGCCGGGCGAGCCGCCCGGTCTCGAAGCGAATGGTTCTGGTGCCGAACTTGCCGTTATCGATGACGGCTTCGGCGTGTTGGATCTCGGGACCCTCCACGGGTCATCCTCCTTGGTTACGTCGCATGCGGCTCGGCGACGGAACTCCCGGACCCGGCGGCAGCGGCCGGTCTTCGATCGAGGCACTCGGGAAGGCGGTGTGATCACACCCGCCCGGACGCCACTACCGAGGACCGGTCGGACGGCACGAGGTCCGCGGACCGTTCCGACCCCGCACGCGGGGTGGATCTTAGTGACTATGCAGTTGTCTACGGACGACCATACGGCGAAGGAGCGGCTCCGGTGGGAACCGCTCCCCGGTCGTACGGCGCTATCGGCGCAGACCGAGCCGCTCGATCAGCCGGCGATACCTCGCAATGTCCTTCTTCGCCAGGTATTGCAGGAGCCGGCGGCGCCGACCGACCAGCAGCAGCAGGCCGCGCCTGCTGTGGTGGTCGTGCTTATGCAGCTTGAGGTGCTCGGTCAGCTCGTTGATCCGGCGGGTCAGCAGCGCTACCTGAGCTTCCGGGGAGCCGGTGTCGCCCTCGGCGTTGCCGTACTCGGCCAGGATCTGCTTCTTGGTCGCGGTGTCGAGGGACACGCTTCACTCCTCTGAGGTTTCACAGGTGAGGTCCCGCGGTATTCGGCACGCGGGCACGCTGATCTCACGCCGGCTCATCAACCGACCCCGCGAGTCTAACATCACCAAGCGCACGCCCGGCACGACGGCGGGTGGCCGGATCAGCTGTTCGAGCGTGGGTACCAGGTAGGTTTGGCCTGCCCCTGCCGATCCGGGCGCGATCCTGCACCGGAGCATCGAAAGGCTGACATGTCCACCCTCGTCCTGCACGTGACGGGCGCCCGCCCGAACTTCCCGAAGGCAGCGCCGGTGATCCGCGCGCTGGCCGAGCGCGGGGTCGCGCAGGAGCTCGTGCACACCGGGCAGCACTACGACGAGCAACTGTCGGAGATCTTCTTCCGCCAGCTCGGCCTGCCAGAGCCCAACGTGAACCTCGGCGTCGGGTCGGGCAGCGCGGCCAGGCAGACCGCCGCGATCATGGTTGGCCTGGAGGAGCTGCTCCAGGATCGCGCGCCGGCCCTGGTGGTCGTGTACGGCGACGTCAACTCGACCGTGGCCGCCGCGCTGGTCGCGGCGAAGATGCAGACCCCGCTCGCGCACGTCGAGGCCGGGCTGCGCAGCTTCGATCTGACGATGCCGGAGGAAATCAACCGGATCGTCACCGATCGGCTCGCCGACCTGCTGTTCGCGACCAGCCCAGACGCGATCGCGCACCTCGGCAACGAGGGCATCAGCCCGTACAAGATCCATCTGGTCGGCAACCCGATGATCGACACACTGCTGGCGAACCTG
>Ga0114129_10015921_pt1 | contig 10695 bp, 9 predicted proteins | sample RhiMetdeltSRZDD1_FD_80071 | JGI IMG/M metagenome (GOLD analysis project Ga0114129, IMG submission 80071) | Populus rhizosphere microbial communities from Tennessee, USA - Rhizosphere MetaG P. deltoides SRZDD1 (version 2) (version 2) | ecosystem: Host-associated > Plants > Roots > Rhizosphere >... | reverse complement strand
TGAGGGCTTCGCGGCGTTTCCCAGCTGGTCTCCCGACGGCAAATCGCTCGCATTCGTACGCGGTAATCCCGACCCGCGCGTGTGGAATCTGTGGACCGTCGAGCTCGACTCCGGCCATCTGCGCCAGGTGACCGCGCACGATACCGGTCAGCTGTGGGGAGGATCCTGGTTTCCTGACGGGCGCCGGATTGCGTACAGCCTGGAGAACCAGTTGAACGTCATCGATACCCTCACCGGCGAGGAGCGCAGCTATCCTTCGCCACGCACAGGACGGCTCGTTCGAACCCCGGCAGTCTCGCCTGACGGCCGCCGCATCATCTTCCAGGTCGCCGATGATGGCGCGTGGCTGCTGGACGTTGCCGACGGATCGGTCCGCAAGGTGCTCGCGGATCCTTCCGCCGAGGAGTACGCCTGGTCGCCCGACGGACGCCGAGTCGCCTATTACAGTCGCCGCACGAACGAGTGGGGGGTCTGGGTGATGACGAGTCGGTGAGAGGTGCGAGGTGCCAAGTGGCTGGTGCCTGGTGCGAAGCACAGCGCCTCGCACCGGGCACCCGGCCCGAGGCACCCGGCCCGAGGCACCCGGCCCGAGGCACCTTTGGCACCTTTGATCTGCTAGACTTCCGCTCTTTGAATGATGCGGCAGTCCATCATCATGGGCGTCGCGGCGCTGGCGATGTGTGCGTGTGCGCCCGAGAAGCCGCTGGTGTCGCCTCACGGGCAGGATGTGATGCTGCCCCGCGAGACGGAGACCATCGAGGCTCTGGTCCCTCAGCACGCGACGCTCGACAGTCTGTTGCGGCAGCATCGATTAACCGCGGACCTGGTTCAGGCGGCGATAGAATCGGCGGCGACCGTCTTCAATCCGCGCCAGCTTCGCGCCGATCGGCCATATCGACTCGTGCTCTCCGTCGACGGTCTGCTGCGGGAATTCGAATACCAGATCGACGGAGACCGGTTTCTTCGGATCGTGAACCTCGATCGCTCGCGTCCGCAGATGCTCGAGGCACAGGTCCTGCCCTACGAGAAGGAACGCAAGGTCGTTGCGATCCGCGGCGCGATCGATGCGGACCATCCATCACTGATTTCCGCGATCGAGGACACCGGCGAGAACATCCAGCTCGCGCTGGCGCTCGCCGATATTCTCGCCGGTCAGATCGATTTCCAGACGGACCTCCAGCCCGGGGACACTTTCGAGGTGTTGTTCGAGAAGTGGATGCGCGATGGTGAGTTCGCCGGCTACGGGGCAATCGTCGCCGCTCGGTTGCTGAGCGATGGACATGAGCACCAGGCGTTTCGCTGGACGAATCCGGAGAGCGGCAAAGCCGGGTACTACGATGTGGACGGTCGGTCGCTGAAGCGGTTCATGCTGAGATCGCCGCTCAAGTTCGAGCCGCGCATCACGTCAGGCTTCTCCCAACGGCGCCTTCATCCGGTGTATCGCACCTATCACGCGCATCTCGGCATCGATTACGGCGCACCGGCCGGCGCGTCGGTCGTTGCGGTCGCGAGCGGCACCGTGATGTCTGCCAGCTGGGCAGGCAGTGGCGGCAATCAAATCCGCATCCGGCACGCGGACGGTTACGAGAGCTACTACCTGCACCTGTCGTCGTTCGCAAGCGGCATTCGCGCGGGCACGCAGGTCGATCAAGGACAGTTCATTGGACGAGTAGGCACAACGGGAACCGCGACAGGCCCGCACCTCGATTTCCGGTTACGGAAGAACGGCAGGTTCATCAACCCGCTCGTCGAGCACGGCCGAATGCCGCCAGGCGAGCCAATCCCCGCGGCGCTCGTCGCCACGTTCTTCACGAGCCGAAACGCGCTTCGCGATCAGCTGTCGGCGACGATCGTCACCGACGCCGCGCAGAAGAAACCCGATGCGGTACCAGGAGTCCATTGATCGAAAGGATCCACGCCAACCCGTGTGAATCAGCGTCCGTGAAATAGAATAACCGGATGGCTTCAATTCAGCCATTTCGCGCCTTGCGTCCAGCGCCGGACGCTGCTCCTCGTGTCTCCTCCGTTCCTTACGACGTCGTCAGCACCGACGAGGCCCGTCAGCTCGCGGCGGGCAATCCGCTCAGCTTTCTTCGCGTCACGCGATCAGAGATCGATCTGCCGGCAGATACCGATCCTTACTCGGACGCCGTCTACGCGAAAGCACGCGAGAATCTTCGCGTGCTGCGTGAGAGGGCGCCGCTCGTGCTGGAAGAGTCGGAAGCGCTGTATTTGTACCGATTGCGAATGGGCGCGCACGAACAGACGGGCGTCGCCGGCTGCTTTTCGATCGACGAGTACGAACGTGACATCATCAAGAAGCACGAACGCACGCGGCGCGACAAGGAGGACGATCGGACTCGGCACATCGTCGAGGTTCGCGCTCAGACTGGCATTGTCTTCCTTACGTACCGACGTTCCGCGGCTGTCGATGACCTCCAGAGCGCCGTCACGAACGGAGAGCCTCTTTACGATTTCGCCACCCCAGACGGTGTTCAGCACACTGTCTGGCGTCCATCGGCGGAACACACGCGGACGCTCGTCGAGGCGTTCGCGCACATCGACGCGCTCTACATCGCGGACGGTCATCACCGTGCGGCAAGCGCTGCACGCGCACGGCGCGAGCTGACCGGGCAACGGGGCAACGCCGGAGCTGCGAACAGCTTCATCGCGGTCGCGTTTCCTGACGATCAGGTGAAGATCCTTGCGTACCACCGCGTCGTGAAGGATCTCGGCGGTCGTTCAGCCGAACAGTTCTACGACGTGGTGCGTGAGAAGTTTCCCGTTCGGGACGGCTCGGCGGTGCCGCACCGGAAGGGTGAGGTCTCGATGTTTCTCGCGGGGCACTGGTACACGATCTCGGTCGACAACGTGCCGACCGCCGGTGACTCGCGAGCGGCAAGTCTGGACGTGGCGCGCCTGCAGCGCGGCGTGCTCGACGGGATCCTCGGCATCAAGGACATCACGACGGACAAACGGATCGACTTCGTTGGCGGCGCGCGCGGGACGGCGGTTCTCGAGCGTGCGGTCGATTCGGGCAAAGCGGCCGTGGCCTTCTCCATGTATCCCGTCTCGGTTGACGACTTGATCGCGATATCCGATGCCGGCGGCATCATGCCTCCGAAGTCGACGTGGTTCGAGCCGAAGCTGAGGGATGGCTTGTTGGTCCATTTGGTGTGACGGGGCCAGTCCTAAAGCTGCTAAAGGTGCTAACGGTGCTAAGGGTGCTTGGTCCTCCGGTGCTCGGGGTAGCTGGGTCGGTATGAAAGTACTTGTCGCCGACAAGTTCGAATCGAGTGGGATCGCCGGACTGAAGGCAGCCGGCTGCGACGTCGTCTACGAGCCGGAGCTGAAAGACCATTCCTTGACGGAAGCGATTCGAAATACGTCGGCTGACGTGCTCGTTGTTCGTGGAACCCAGGTCACGACGGCGATGCTCGACGCCGGTCGGTTGTCGCTCATCGTCAGGGCGGGCGCCGGGTACAACACGATCGACGTCGCGGGCGCCTCGAAGCGTGGCATCTACGTTTCCAACTGTCCGGGCAAGAATGCGATTGCAGTCGCAGAGCTGACGTTCGCGCTGATGCTGTCACTCGACCGTCGTGTGCCGGACAACGTCGCCGATCTGCGCGCGGGTCGATGGAACAAGAAGGAATACTCGAGGGCGCGCGGCCTCTACGGGAAGACGCTCGCCGTGCTCGGGATTGGCAACATCGGTCAGGAAGTCATCCGACGCGCGGCCGGATTCGGAATGAACGTCGTCGTGTGGAGCCGCCGCTTCGACGGTCAGTCGAGACCGATGACGGAGCAGGAGGCACGTGAGCTCGCGCTGGAGCCGGCGATCAGGATGGTGCGAGTCGAGCTTGCTGCCACGCCGGCCGACGTTGCAGGCGCCGCCGACGTGCTGAGCATTCATCTCGCGCTCGACGCCGGCACGAGGGGGCTCGTCAACGCGAACGTCCTCGGACGGTTGAAGCGCGGCGCGTTCTTCATCAATACCGCTCGGGCGGAAATCGTCGATCACGTGGCGCTCGTCACGGCGATTCGGGAGAACGGCGTAAGGGCCGGCCTCGACGTGTTTGCGAATGAACCGTCCCCGGCGGCCGGAGAGTTCAAGGACGACCTCGCACGTCTGACGGGCGTGTACGGAACTCACCACATCGGCGCCTCGACCGAACAGGCACAGGAAGCGATTGCCGCAGAGACGGTGCGGATCATCCGGAGCTACAAGGAGACCGGCAGGGTCCCGAACGTCGTCAATCTCGCACGACGCACGCCCGCAACGCACATGCTCGTCGTCCGGCATCACGACCGGCCCGGCGTCCTCGCCCACGTCTTCGACCACCTCCGTCGAGCCAACCTCAATGTTCAGGAAACGGAGAACATTGTCTTCGAAGGAGCACATGCGGCCGTCGCGCGGATCAATCTCGACGGCGCGCCATCCGCGACTGTGTGCGATCAGATCAAGGCGGGCAGCACGGACGTTCTGGACCTGCAAGTCGTGAAATTGTGACTGGTGAATTGTGAATTGTCCGCAACACGCGTGAGGTCTTTCGTATGCCAACAGTGACTCGTATCTTCAATTTCTCTGCGGGTCCGGCAGTCCTGCCGGTCGAAGCGCTCGAAGAAGCGCAGCGCGATCTCCTGGCGCTCCCGGGCGTGGGCATGTCCGTGCTCGAGATCAGCCATCGGTCGAAGCCGTTCGACGAGATCATCGAAGGATGCGAGGCCGATCTGCAGAAGCTTGCCGGCATCCCGGACAACTACCGCGTCCTGTTCCTCCAGGGTGGCGCGAGCCTGCAGTTCTCGATGGTGCCGATGAACCTGCTGCCTCCTGACGGGTCGGCGGATTACATCGTCACCGGAGTGTGGTCTGAAAAGGCCGTCAAGGAGGCGAAGCGCGTCGGGACCGTGAACATCGCGGCCACCACGAAAGAGGGGAACTTCAGGCGGGTGCCGCAGCAGGCTGAGTTGACGCTCGACGCTCGTGCGGCTTACGTGCACTTCACGACGAACAACACGATCTACGGCACCGAATGGCACTACGTGCCCGATGTCGGCGACGTGCCGCTCGTGGCCGACGCGTCTTCGGATATCTTCAGCCGTCCGCTCGACGTCTCGAAGTACGGCCTGATTTACGCCGGCGCGCAGAAGAACCTCGCGCCTGCCGGCGTCACGCTGGTCATCGTCCGGGACGATCTCGCCAAACGCTCTCGGTCATCGCTCCCGACGATGATGCAGTACGGCGTGCACGTGGAGAATAAGTCCATGTACAACACGCCGCCCGTATTCGCCATTTACGTCATGCGTCTCGTCCTGAAGTGGCTGCTGAAGGTAGGTGGCCTCGAGAGCATCGAGCGACGGAACATCCGCAAGGCGCAAAAGCTCTACGCGGAAATCGATCGGACAGGCTTCTACCGTGGCCATGCGCAGACCGACTGTCGCTCACGCATGAACGTCACGTTCCGCCTGCCGAACGAGGCGCTCGAGAAACGGTTCGCGGCTGAAGCAGCCAGTGCCGGGCTCGACGGCTTGAAGGGGCACCGCTCGGTCGGCGGGCTGCGCGCGTCGATCTACAACGCATTTCCCGAAACCGGCGTGGACGCGCTGGTTGCCTTCATGCGCGACTTCGAAGCAAAGAACGGCTGACGGGTAAGTAGTTCGAATTGCAGGAGTTGCACGCGCGACCAACGCTTACAGAACTCTTACAAACGCATACGGGTGTTCCTGCTACTGTGTCAAGGCCCTCATCTGCAGGAGTGACGGTTGAAGACACTCGTAGCGAACATCCGAATTGCGTACTCCTTGTGCCCCCTCAACTGGATTACCGCGGTGTTCATGGTGTTGTTCCATATCGGCGCGGTCGCCGCGCTGTGGTCCTTCAGCTGGACCAACGTCGCGGTCGCGATCGCGCTGCACTGGATAGCCGTCGGCTTCGGAATCAGCCTCGGCTATCACCGCCTGCACACACACCGCGGCTACAAGACGTCGAAGGCGTTCGAGTACTTCCTGGCCGTGTGCGGCACCTTGACACTCGAGGGCGGCCCGATCTTCTGGGTGGCCACGCATCGCGTCCATCACCAGAACTCCGACAAGCACGGCGATCCGCACAGCCCGCGTGACGGCGGCTTCTGGGCGCACATGGGCTGGATTCTGTTCGGCGACACTCACCACAACAACACGCCGCTGATGGCGAAGTACGCGCCCGATCTCGGATTGGATCCGTTCTATCGGTGGCTGAACACCTATCACTGGATTCCTTTGACGATGCTCGGCTTCATCCTGCTGGCCGTGGGCGGATGGTCGATGGTGCTCTGGGGAGTGTTCCTGCGTGTGACATTCGGGCTGCACGCGACGTGGCTGGTGAACTCCGCGACACACATGTGGGGCACCCGCCGCTTCGCCACTCGCGACGATTCGCGGAACAGCTGGTGGGTGGCGCTCCTGACTTTTGGCGAGGGCTGGCACAACAATCACCACGCGCATCCCGTGTCCGCGCGCCACGGGCTCGCATGGTACGAGTTGGACATCAGCTGGATCACGCTGAAGGCCTTCGCGGCCCTTGGCATCGTCCGTGATCTGAAGGTGGCCAAGGTCGCGCGGCACCTCCCGCACGAGGAAGCGGCGTAGCGGGCCTATCCCACCTCCGAACTACCGAGCGACCGAACTACCGAGCGGGCCGCTCCAGGGTTTATTCTTGAGACCATGATCAGCGGCCGGCGCCGGTCGGTCATCTTCTTCACTGCGTTCGGTATCTGTCTCGTCGCTCTCGCCGTCGCGCTCAACGTCAGCTGGATCGTCCTCAACTGGCGTCTGGGCGTGCTGGCGATCCTCGGCGTCATCTTCTTCGTGCTGATCATCGCCGGGATGGTTCTGAACACCATCTTTCTCGTGCGCGAAATCCGGCGCAACGAGCAGCACGACTCGTTCATCAACGCCGTCACCCACGAGCTCAAGACGCCGGTCGCGTCGATTCGGCTCTACCTGCAGACGCTCCAGACCCGTCCGCTCGCCGAAGAAAGGCGACAGGAGTTCTACCGGATCATGCTCGACGACAGCGACCGACTGCTGAGCACGATCGAGCAGGTGCTACGCGCCGGAAGCACAGGCTCCCGGCTTCGCCGGATTGCGCGCGCGCGGCTCGATCTCGCGGACATCGTTCACGAGTGCGTGGAGCTGGCGCGGAGGCGCTTCCGGCTCGATGACGAGGCCCTTGTTTACGAGAATCACATCTCCAACGGTCGTCCGATCGTGCTTGGCGACGCCGACGAGCTGAAGGCGGCGGTGTGGAACTTGATCGACAACGCGATCAAGTACTCGGCTAGCAACGTGCACGTCCGCGTTGTGGTGCACGACCTGGAGAATCAGCGGCTCGCGGTCCGCGTGATCGATCAGGGTGTGGGCATCTCGCCGCTGGAGCTCAAGCGCATCTTCCGTCGCTTCTATCGAATTCCAGCCGGGATGGCGATTCGTGCGAAGGGCAGCGGCCTCGGTTTGTTCATCGTCCGCTCGGTCGCGCGCAGGCACGGAGGACGGGCCTTCGCGGAGAGCGACGGTACGGGCCGCGGAAGCACCTTCACGATTCTGCTGCCGCGGGCGGCGGAGGCATGAACCGTCTGACGCCGCGCATCCTGATCGTCGAGGACGAGCAGCACCTCGCCGAAGGACTGCGATTCAATCTCGAAGCCGAAGGCTTCGCCGTCGACGTCGTCGACACCGGCGAAGCCGCGCTCGACCGGCTGCTGGGCCCCGCGAAACAACATTTCGACCTCGTGGTGCTCGACGTCATGCTTCCGGGCAAGGACGGGTTTGCCGTCGTCGCAGAGCTGCGCGAGGCGAGACAGTTCGTTCCAGTCCTGATCCTCACCGCACGCGGACGGCCGGAAGACGTGCTCAACGGCTTTGCCGCCGGCGCAGATGACTACCTGCCCAAGCCGACCGAGCTCGCGATTCTGCTGGCACGCGCCGGCGGTCTGCTGCGCCGCACGGAGTGGCTCCGGCGCCCGGCGGATCGATATTCGTTTGCCGGCAAGACGATCGACTTCGACACGCTCGAACTGCGCGTCGGCGATCGCGTGCTCCGGCTGACATTGATGGAGGCCAACCTTCTTCGATATCTGATCAGCCACGAAGGACGCGCGATCTCGCGCAAGTCGATGCTCGAAGACGTCTGGGGCCTGCACGAGAACACGGATACTCGTGCCATCGACAACTTCATCGTCCGATTACGCCGATACATCGAGAAAGAGCCTGGGCGGCCGCAGCACCTGCTGACCGTGCGCGGTGTGGGGTACAGGTTCATTGCCAACCCATGAGACGCCGATATCCGCGAGAAGCCGTCTCGTTCGAATTCGATGCGTCGCCTATCCGCGTAAATCCGCGCCGCGGCGGCGCCCGCGCCGACGGCGCCGGCGGCGGAACGGAATCGGCTGGAACGATTCGCCGGAGTGGACGTGCGGATACGTGCTCTGTGCCTGCAGCGCGCGCCAGTGAGAGACGACGTCTGGGTGATCGCCGTGGATCTCGAGCCACGTCAGCGCTTCGTCGAGCGCGGTTCGGTGCAGCAACGCGCGGCGCGTCCGGAGCGGCGCGTCCAGATCGAGCAGGCGCGGCTGCAGCGAGAGGATCTGATGGAGGCGCTCGAGATCCCTGCGGGCGATCGGCAGCATGCCGATGTCGATGCGGCGCTCGAGAGCATCGGCGGTGTATTGATTCCGGCGCCCGATCAAACCGAGTGGCAGAAGGAGCGTTCCTGCGAGGATCGCATTCGTCAGCGACTCCGGGGCGGCGCCGAATCGCCCGCGATACCGGTCGAGCCGCGCGATCGCGTGCCACACGTCGTCGGGTGCATCGGCCAGCTCCGGCGTAATCGCCTTGAGGAGCTTCGTCTCTCGGAGCTGCCGCATCGCTTCGCCGGCATGACCGGAGCGCAGAATCTTGTAGTACTCCTCGACCAGCCGTGCCGGCGCGCTGCGCGCGATTTCGTGGCGGTGAACGGCGATGGCATCGAGAATAGGCGCATCGATCGTGAACTGAAGCCGCGCGCCGAGAACGACGGCGCGCAGCATGCGGACCGGATCCTCGAGAAATCGCACGTCGGGATCGCCGATGCACCGGATCAACCCGGCGCGCAGATCGGCAAGACCGCCGACATAGTCGATGATCGAGAACGTTCCGATGTCGTAGAAGAGCGCGTTGACCGTGAAATCTCGGCGGAACGCGTCCTCCTCCGGCGTGCCGTACGTGTTGTCCCGATAAATGAGGCGGTCGTGCGGGCGCGGGTCAGCTCGATTGCCGCGATTGTCGTCGGTCGTCTCGCGTGGCTCTGCTGCGATTGCGGGTTCTGCGGCAGCTTCGATCTCGGGCGTGACATCGGTCGTGTCGACCTGTCTGCGAAACGTCGCCACCTCGATCGTCATCGGGCCGAACTTGACGTGGGCGAGTCGGAACCGGCGTCCGATGATCCAGCAGTTCCTGAACAGCTTCTTGACCTGCTGCGGGTGCGCCGAGGTGCCGATGTCGAAATCCTTCGGCCGCCGGTTGAGCAGCAGATCGCGGACGCTGCCGCCGACGAGATATGCGACGAAGTGGTGTTCATGCAGCCGATAGAGAACCTTGAGGGCGCTGGGATCGATGTCGCGACGCGAGATTGTGTGCGCGGAACGCGGAACGATGGTCGGCTCCACCATCGCTCGCGATTATAACATCAGAGTTCGGGAATGCGCGAGTAAATAACTGAAAATATTAGGGTTAGGGCGAGCTCCGCTGTGTGTTACCATCGCACGATGCGACCGCTAATCGTCGCCCTTGTCGCGCTGGCGTCGGTTGTGCGCGTCGACGCTGCCGACCCCCTGGCCGAGGCCCGCAGGCTGTACAACGCGGGTCAGTACGAGAACGCCGCTCGCATGGCAAAGGAGGCGCTTGCGGTACCGGCTCTTGGCGATTCGGCGCGCATTGTCCTTGGGCGCGTTCTTCTGGAGCGGTTTCGCCAGACGGCGAGCGCCGAAGATCTGAACGCCGCGCGTGACGCCTTCCGCAATGTGGATCCGCAGGCGCTCGACAACCGCGATCAACTCGAGCTGACGGTCGGCCTCGGCGAGACGCTCTATCTCGAAGACCGTTTCGGCGCAGCCGCGCAGCTGTTCGAGACGGTACTTGATCGCGCGGGGATCCTCGGTCCCGGCGCCCACGACCGCGTACTCGACTGGTGGGCGACGGCGGTCGACCGTCAGGCGCAGTTACAGCCACCCGATCAACGTGGCCCAGCCTACGCGCGGGTCCTCGACCGGATGCGGCTCGAGCTCGCTCGCGACCCGGTATCGACGCCAGCCAGCTACTGGTTGACCGCGGCGGCGCGCGGCAGTGGTGATCTCGATCTCGCGTGGCACTCCGCCGCCGCGGGTTGGGTCCGCGCCGGCTTCGCACGCGATCGTGGCGCGGCCCTGCGCGCGGATCTCGATCGGTTCGTTTTGCAGGCGATCATTCCCGAACGCGCCGCGAAGCTCCAGATTCGCGACACGCGTCAGGCGCAGAGCGGGATGATCAGCGAGTGGGAAGCGTTCAAGGCGAACTGGAGCAAATGACGCCACAAAGAAAGTCAGAAGTACGAAGTACGAAGGAAGAAGGAAGAAGGAAGCAGGAAGCAACGAAATCGGGCTTCAGTGCTTCGTTCCTCTTATCTCGTCCTTCCTACTT
>Ga0114129_10015920_pt1 | contig 10695 bp, 10 predicted proteins | sample RhiMetdeltSRZDD1_FD_80071 | JGI IMG/M metagenome (GOLD analysis project Ga0114129, IMG submission 80071) | Populus rhizosphere microbial communities from Tennessee, USA - Rhizosphere MetaG P. deltoides SRZDD1 (version 2) (version 2) | ecosystem: Host-associated > Plants > Roots > Rhizosphere >... | reverse complement strand
TCGATGGGGACATGTCTACCTCCGTTGGATACGTAAACTTGTGAACGCGAGCGGGGAATAGTTCAAGTTTGATCGTTAAGCGTGAGGATATTATCGCGGCTTTAGTTACGCCTCAAGAATATTGAGCGCCAGTGTACAGTGTCGATCGGGAAAACAATAGGTCTTATTCGTCCCATAGGACCTATTCTTTCCCTGTGGTCCCAGCACTAAACCTCAACGCCAATCCGGCGGCGTCAAGCTTTTGGGTTTGTACTCAGGTTCTGCAGGCGGCATCTGTTTCAAACGCGAGTGGTCGGTGATGTGTCGAGTTATCAATTCTCGAAATAACTGCTCCTGATCGTTACTAGTAAAGACGCGCTTTGGCACCGCCGTCATCATCCGTGTGTCCTTTCCGTAGAACAGGAGATACGTATCCCGCCCTTCCACCACCTTCGTATAAAGGCTCCATGCCGTTTTCGAATCGACCTGTGATGTCTTGAGGCGGACGCCTTCATCAGAAAACGTAATTTCGTAACGGTCGCGAAATTTCCCATCGCCGCGAAAATATTTGCGTGGTGTAGTTACCAACACGCTATAGAGGAGCATGGCTTCGAAGATCACTACAAACACAAGTCCTGGAAACAACATCAACCAGCTCGTCACCAAAAGACCTGGGACAACAGCGGCCATGCCAAGTACCAACCCGAACACCAGCAATCTGGCAATAGCGTTTGGTGAACTGAACAAGAAGAGACGATTGGCGGCTATGTATTCAGCCTCGGTGTATTGATATTCGAGTTTGACTTCAGGTTGATTCATTATCAGTTCTTGGTCTTTGGCGCTCCGCAGTATTAAATCACAAACGAGGAGACCACTTAGCACATCTATGCCGTTGAGAGACTTAATAGCAGCTTGGATAAGGTCATAGATGACTTCTTGCCGATGAGAAGCGTATTGACCTGTTGCCGCCGTTCGTGTGCTATAAACGGACTGTCATTTACTGAACTAATCGCAATAACACTTACATGATGGAGCCTAAACCTTCCCGTTTCACCAATGGCTTTGACTTGTTCCTGATAAGCCTCGTAATTCTTTTTCTCGAGCTTGCCTGCATTCGTTGGTTTCCAGCTCACGTTCTTTATCTCACCTTCTTTACCAACGTTGTACTTCTGTCTTCTTTCCTTGGCATGTCTGTCGGTTGTTTGGCTGCTCGTGATCGAAACAACTATCTCTATTGGACGCCGCTGCTGCTCGTGATTGCGTTGGCTGCTGCACATGCAGTTGAGATCACTAGTGGTTCATTCATCAAGTTTGTGGACGTGGGTAATCAAGCCTCACCACAACAGGTCTTTTTCGGCACTGAGTATCACACCCAGGATCTCTCGCGTTTTGCGATTCCCATTGAAGTCCTTTGCGGCTTCTTCTTTATCGTAATAGCGCTCGCGTTCATTGGAGTTGGCCAGGAACTCGGACGAGCGCTCCAGCGTTGGCCCAACCGCATCCAGGCATACACATTGAATATCGTTGGCAGTCTTGTCGGGATCGTTCTGTTTGCCGCGTGCTCCTGGTTCGAATTGTCGCCGTCATGGTGGTTTTTATTAGTTGTTGTTGCACTGGCTTATTTCTCCTTGATTCCTACTCGCCTTCAGAAACGAATAGCCGTCGTTAACGCTCTGTTGCTTGTACTAATAGTTTGGCTGGCTGGGTTTGTGCCTGCACCTAATGGCAGCCAGGCACAACAAACCTGGTCGCCTTACTACAGAATTGATTTTCAAAAACCAGACCTCTCGCTGTCGGTAAATCTGATTTACCACCAACAAATGGTCTCGCGTACGGAAACCTTCCCCGCGTATGCGCTGCCACATTTATTGAATCGAGATGCCGGCAGACCGGCGTTCGCCGATGTTTTGATAATCGGAGCGGGTTCTGGAAATGACGTCAGTCGCGCATTGCAATGGGGCGCTCAACACGTTGATGCGATTGAGATCGACCCGACTATTAACAGACTCGGGCGTCAGTACCATCCGGATCAGCCCTATCAGGATTCACGTGTAGAGATTCATCTCGATGACGGACGAAACTTTCTTCGCTCAACAACTCGGAAGTACGACCTGATTGTTTACGCATTAGTCGATTCGCTTGTTCTCCACAGTGGGTACAGCAACATTCGACTCGAGAGTTTCTTGTTCACGCGGCAGGCATTCGAAGACGTACGACGCCACCTCAAACCCAACGGTAATTTTGTTATCTATAACTATTTTCGGCAGGGATGGTTGGCGGCTCGCTTACAAAAAGGGTTGGAGGAGGTGTTTGGTGCAGGCAACCCGTTGGTACTCACGCTTCCGTATCGAAAAGTAATCGACCCCGAAACATCGACCTTTGGAGACTTCACTGTTTTCTTTGCCGGAGCAACCGGCGAGCTACGCAATGCGTTCGCTTCACGACCTGATTACAGATTACGCGCGGATGAATCGCCCGGGCCTAATTCACCAAACGGCTTTCAGCAGGCACAAGTAACTTCGGTGTCATTTGTTGAGCAACGTGCATCACCGGAGTACCTGCATTTCGGCCTGGCCACTGTGTTATCACCGAAGGTGGACTCTTTACGGACAGCAACGGACGACTGGCCTTTTTTGTATCTGCGTAAGCCGATGATACCGACGCTAAGTCTGCGTGGGATGTTAGTAATGGGTGGAATCGGTTTGCTTTTGATCTTTCTGTTTATGCGCCGAATGAGATCAACTTCAAGTCGCCACACGGAAGAGAGCACTGCGCTTAATCTTCGACTCTTCTTCCTGGGAGCCGGTTTTATGCTGATCGAGACCAAAGCAGTGGTCACGATGGCTTTGTTGTTTGGGAGTACATGGATCGTAAATTCGGTTGTGATCTTTGCATTGCTATTAATGATTCTGTTTGCGAACTACTGGACGATCAAATTCAAGTCCGGCCGCTTGTGGCCGTATTACGCTGGTCTCATTACTGCACTCGGGTTAAATGTGATTGTGCCGATCGATTTCTTTTTGGGGATGCACCGCAGCATTCAGATCTTAGGTTCATGTCTCCTGGTGTTCGCGCCGATTCTGTTTGCAGGAATCATCTTTGCCGACTCATTCAAACGCACTGCCAATCCTGATCGCGCCTTTGGCATTAACATCGCAGGCGCCATGGTGGGTGGATTGGCTGAGTACAGCTCGATGTTGTTGGGCTTTCAGTATGTGGCACTGGTTGCGCTGATGTTTTACGTGGTGTCTGCAGTGAAGGTGGGACAGACACACGAGCTGGAACGGGTTAGTCCCCTATCGGGCTAGGTGCTGAGGTAGCGTGAGACTTAAACGCTCCTGAGGCAAGACACCTGAACTGCCATGAATTAGTGTTAATTCGTGTGGCTTCGTGGATCGTTTTCTTGGGACGTAACCTACGATCCACGAAATTACACGAATTAGCACGAAGTAGTGCCGCCAAACGATCAAGAGTTAGCGAACTACCGACATCGGTGTTTGCAGTCGTTCTTAGCTTCCTTTGCTCTGCGTTCACAAATCTTGCGCTCGGTCTTAAACGGTATCAGACGGCAAGCATCTTTCTTTACGTGGTAAACGTCTGCGCACCTGTCAGTGCATCGACTCTTGCCCCCGCGTGCTGCATCCGTTGTCATCGGAAGCGCTATAAGCAGAGCGAACAAGAAACTCGAACTCACAATTAGTCTGATCTGCTTCATCTCATAACTCCTTTAATGATCGTAAGCAGGCGGAACCTGCTGCTGCCGGGGAGTTGATTTGCCATCAGGGGAAGTTAAGAGGAGAGAGCAATAGGATACTACGGGATCTCAGAATCTCAGATCTCAGATTCAACCCAAGGAACAAATCATTTTGAGATCTGAGATCTGAAATCTGAGATCCGCCACGAAAATCAAACATTCACCAACGGCAGTGTGCGGTAACGTTTTCCGGTCAACTTCGAAAGAGCATTCACAACTGCCGGAGAGATCACGGGAACTGGAGGCTCGCCACAACCGGTCGGCGCTTCTGTGCTCGGCACAATGTGAACCTCAACGGTCATCGGAGCATCAGCTATGTAAGGCGGCGTGTAGCCATCAAAGTTCCTCTGCACAACGCGACCATCCTTCAACGTGATCGCTCCCTGCGCCATCAACTGTGTTACGCCAAACCCGAGTCCACCTTGAAACTGGCTTTCAACCGACAAGGGGTTAACTGCCAGGCCACAGTTAACGGCAACCGTAGCTCGATGAATTCTTGGTCGTTTGTTTTCAATCGAAACTTCCACTGCACACGCAACTGCAGTTTCGAATGACTCATGACAAGAGATGCCCGCCGCACGCCCCTTGGGCAAACTGTTTCGCCACCCACTCTTTTGATCCAATAGATCAAGCACAGAATGAAGTTTCTTTGCATCGGCCTTCAGAAGCTTTCGCCGATACGCAATAGGATCCATGCGCGCACGCGTCGCGAGTTCGTCGATCAACGTCTCCATCACGAAAGCATTGTGAGTATGTCCCACCGAGCGCCACCAAAGCACCGGCACATTCACAGTTGGGTGATGAACGGAAACGTTAAAATTCGTAATGTTGTAACTTGTATCTGCCGAACCTTCGACAGCAGTCTCGTCAACTCCGTTTTTGACCATCATTGCGAACGGTGTTCCTGCTAACAGTGACTGTCCAACAACGACGTGACGCCAGGCGACAGGTAAACCATCCGCGCCAATGCCGATTTCAACGCGATGCGCGTGCAGCGGACGATAGTAGCCGCCCCGAATGTCGTCCTCGCGTGTCCAGATAAGCTTCACCGGGGTGTCGCGGAAGCGTTTGGCAATCAAAGCAGCTTCCTTAGGTAAGTGTGAATCGGTTGTCGCACGACGCCCGAAGCCGCCACCGGCGAATTCTGTGTGGAAGGTAACTTGTTCGGGTTTCAGACCGAGAACCTCGGCGACTACCATCTGATCCATCGTCTGGAACTGAGATGGAACCCAGGCCTCTGCTTTATCGCCTTGAAACTTAACAGTGGCGTTCAGCGGCTCCATCGGAGCATGCGCGAGGTAAGGAAAGTCGTACTCGGCAATAATGCGATTGGCCTGTGGAATGTTGTCCATCGCCTTGTCGTCGCCTCGAGTTGCGGCAACGTTACCTCTGGTCATCGCGAGCTGTTTGTATTTTGTAAGGAGCTCCGCAGTGTCCACACGTTCCACACCGGTGAGATCCCAATCAACCTTGAGGAGATCGCGCGCTTGTTTCGCAGTCCAGAATCGGTCGGCAACGACGGCAACGCCTGTGCCTTTCTCAGAGGTATCTCAAACACGTCTCGCACTCCTGAAATACCTCGCGCGTCGCGATCATCAATGGTTTTGACCTTCGCACCAAAGACGGGTGGGTGAGCAACAACAGCGATCTTCATACCGGGAAGATCCAGATCCAATCCAAATTTTTGCGAGCCGTCGCACTTAGCCGGACTATCGAGTCTCTTCACTCGCTTGCCTATAATGCGAAAGTCGGAAGCGTTCTTGAGAGTAACTTTTTCGGGAACCGGTTTGCGCGCAGCTTCAGTCGCAAGTTCTCCATAACGCGCCGAGCGATTACCTGGCCCATACACTACACTGTTCTCGGTTCGACATTGATTTGGAGCGACCTGCCAACGATCCGCGGCAGCGGCCATTAACATTGCGCGCGTCTTTGCGCCAAGCTCACGGTATTGCTGGAAGGAATGCGCAATTGAGCCCGAACCCCCCACCATCTGAATCCCAAACATTGGGTCTTTGTAAACATCTCCCGCCGGCGCGAGTGCCGCAGTTACTTGAGCCCAATCGGCGTCCATCTCGTCAGCGAGAATCATTGGCAACGAAGTTTGTACTCCCTGGCCAAACTCAAGTCGGTTAACTGTGATCCTGATCTTGCCGTCAGTTGCGATGTGTACGAACGCATCTGGTGGGTAAACCTTAGGTGGAGGCGGTTGCTGCGCTACAGTAATGCGATTTAGATATAGCGAAACGATTAGACCTCCGGCAGCGGCTGTGGTCACCTGGAGGAAGCTTCGTCGATTCAGCGTAAGATCGTGTTCATTTTTGAGTGCTGGTCGCATACGTTGCCTCCTTACCCGAGTTGTTGTGACGCGCTCTTAATTGCTTCACGTATGCGGGCGTACGTGGCGCAGCGACAGAGATTCCCACCCATCGACTCTTCGATGTTCTTGTCCGTGGGTTTCTTTGTATCTTTCAAAAGCGCGACAGCACTCATGATCTGGCCGCTTTGGCAGTAGCCACATTGCACGACATCTTTTTCGATCCATGCCGTCTGCACTGCACTACCGACGGGATCGTTGCCAATCGCTTCGATAGTAACGATTGGTCGTTCACCAACGAGATCTACAGGGACGATGCATGAACGAGTAGCAATGCCGCCGACATGCACCGTGCAAGCGCCGCAAGCGCTAATGCCGCAACCGTATTTGGTGCCGGTCAGTTTGAGCTCTTCTCGCAACACCCACAGAAGTGGAGTTGATGGATCGACGTCTACCGTTTTCTGCGAACCGTTTACATTGAGACGAAAAGTTGCCATGGCTTCATCTTCCTTTCGGACACGGTGTGCCTGCATCTACCCAGGTACGAGTTGCGGCGACAAATTCCTGGTGCGAAATTGGCGGCGTTGTTCGCAAACTGCCGTCGGGCCGACGCCCTGGGTTCCACGCCCAGAGCACCAGTTGCTCCTCAGTGTGATGTTTCAGCAGACCGGCGCCGTCAAGGTTGTCGTTCTTAGAACGATCTGTGACTGCCCGGCACACTGTCGCGCTGGACAACAGCTGGTCGTTCAAGTCTTGCCACTGCATTGAAAGTGGAGCGAGATGCCAATTATGTCCACCAGGAGCTCCGGTACTATCAGCATTGCGCTCCTGATGACAGCTGACACAATTCAGGCCCGCTACGCCTTTACCTTCCGGACCACGAACCACATTTGCGAAATGTCTATGTCGATCGTCACCTTGTTGCGGGTAATTCGTCGCTGTATGACAGTTGATGCAGCGTGGAGAGATCAATACCGAATAGACTTTCTCCCACGCTGCAAGGCCGGCCTGGCTTTCGAGCGAGGGCCTTGCTGCCTGGGACATCGAAATCGAAATCCAGATCGCAAGAAAGGTCACGACCGCGAACACACCGCACGTTTGTGATCGATTGGACATTAACGCCTCCTTCCGTCGTCACTACAGAAGTACGTTGAAGAGCTCTATTAAGGGGGTGAGGATCAAGTTATCATGCATCTTCAAAAGTGACCAGACGAACGTGAACCTATTGAGCTTGTCTCTTCGTTGCTTGGGACCCGTCGGTTTTAGTTCGTGCTAATTCGTGTGGAATTCGTGGATCGCTCTTGGGGCGGAACTAAAATACGATCCACGAAATCACACGAATTGACACGAACAAAAAATGCGATAGCGCATAGTCGGAGCGTAACGATGTACCGCACATTTAATCGTCCTCTGTTGGTTAGCACTATTTTGATGTTTGCCCTGTCTTCGCAGCTCAGTGCACAAACATCAAAACGCGAATCACTCCCGAAACTCTTATCAGTACGCGAACAACAGCTCGTCAGAGAGAGTTGGTTAAAGAAACGACTCGACACGATGTTGCTTCCGATGATGCGCCAACAGAAGATTGACATGTGGATAGTGGTGAACGAAGAGTTTCACGCTGATCCGGTAACCGCCTACATCGCGCCTCCGCTTCCGTATGCTGGCAGACGCGAGTTTTTTATCTTTGCGGATCGTGGTGGCGACAAACTCGATCGATTAGCGCTGGTGCGTTACGGGGAAGAACACTTGAAGTATTTCTTCGACCTCTTGACTCCTCCGGGTACAGAGATCGCCTCAACATTGCGTCGCATTGTGGAAGAGCGTAACCCCAAAACAATCGCACTCAACATTGGAGGAACACGCGGCGCAACAAACGGTCTGACGTATGAGTCTTACAAGTATCTAACAGAAACGTTGGGCCAGAACTATGCCTCACGGTTTGTCTCTGCGGCGCCATTGATTGTCGAATATATGGATACGCGGTTACCTGAGGAACTTGAACATTATCGAACTGCAGTTGAACTCACTGACTTATTAACTCAACGAGCTTTCTCGAACGAGGTAATCACGCCGGGGAAGACGACCGTTGGCGATGTTCGTTTCTGGTTTTTGCAGCAGATCAACAATTTCGGATTGGATACCTGGTTTCAAGCTGATCTTCGCATTCAGCGACAGAATCAACAGACTGGTAAAACACTTCAGTTTCTGGAAGTCGCAGCTGAATCTGACGTGATCCAACAAGGCGATGTGATCCACATTGATTGTGGATTGAACTACCTCGGCCTCAGCACGGATTGGCAGAAGATGGGTTACGTTTTGCGACCAGGAGAAAAAGAAGCACCCGAAGGACTAAAGAGGGCGCTTGCGAATACAAACCGTCTTCAGGACGCGCTGTTTTCGCACATCAAACCAGGCGCGAAAGGCTTTGAGGTCTACGATGCGACGATGGCCGATATGAAGAAGCTTGGAATTGAAGCAATGATCTATTCTCATTCGGTCGGTAATCAGGGACATGCTCTTGGCGCCAGTGTAGACTTTCGCCGTCCAGTCGCTGGTCCCACGCTGGAGCCTCCGTTTCGCGAAGGCTCCTACACTTCGATCGAGCTAAACACAAGCACACCTGTTCCGGAGTGGGGTGGCCAGAAGGTAACGATAATGATGGAAGACGATGCATACCTGACTAAGGATGGTATGAAATGGTTCCGGCCGCGACAAACTTCGTTTTATTTGATCCGGTAATTGCTGTCAGATCGCAGATCTGAGATCTGAGATCTGAGATCGGGGACGTGATAGCATTCGCACGCTGACCACATTCTCAGGAGTGCCGAAATGAAACGATTATTTGTTTATGCTTTTTGTTTTGCTGTTGTTGTGGCGTGTTCCTTGAGCAAAAAGGCCCCGAGCACTAATCAACCAGCACAAACCGAACCTACGCAGTCACCGGTAGCATCTGCGACGACGCAACCAGTGTCTTCGCAACCTGGCGAACTTAGCGTGGGCCAGGCTAGCGGAACTTACACTGCCAAAGGGGAGACCGTGGAGTTAAAGTATGCCTACGCTGGACGCGCCGAACGTTTTGGAAGTGAGTCGTTGGTGATCCTGTTGACTGACAAGCCAATTCCTCCCGAGGAAGTGGCGGAAGAAATAAAGTCAACACCGCTCCTTGAAGGCGATAAGATTCGTGGTCTCGAGTATGCGATCGATGAAAACAGCATGTGGGTTCGCTATCACCCAAGCCAGTACCAGGAAAGCAGCAGCAACAAGCTCAAGGAATATAAAGTTGAGAACGACATCGTGCGAGGAGTAGATGATAACGATGGGAGTTTCTCGGATGGCAAGTATTTACGAAAAGTAGAATTCGTGGCGGCTATTATCAAGTGAAGGTTTCTTGCCCCAGATTTGTACGACAGGCTATCAGCCTATCGTACCCAATGAACACGAATCAGATTCATAGGAGGCGAACATGAGAAGATCGGTTCAACTTACCTTCGTTTGTGCTGTAGCAATTGCGCTGGGTCTGGCCGTCAGTTGTGCCTCGCCTCCTACTAAAACGCAAAAGCCAGTAAAGATGATCGCGTTCATCACCAACAGCACTTCTGACTTCTGGAAGATAGCTCGTAAGGGAACTGAAAAAGCTGACACCGAGTTAACCGACGTTGCTGTTTCATTTAAGACGACAAACACCGGAGCCGTAGAAGAGCAGAACGGACTTGTCCGGCACGCATTGGATGCGGAGGAAGCTGACGCTATTGCGATCAGTCCCGTCGATCCGGCTGCTCAGAAGACTGTGATTAACAACGCAGCGAAAAGGGCACTGGTCGTGACTCAGGACAGTGACGCTCCCGACACAGATCGTGCCGTCTACATCGGAGCTGACAATCGAGCAGCTGGACGTCAGGCCGGCGAACTCGTAAAGAAGGCGCTTCCTCAAGGCGGGAAGATCATGGTGTTTGTGGGAAAACGCGAGGTGCAGAATGCAAAGGATCGCTTTGAAGGATTGAAGGAAGCTTTGCAGGGTTCGAACGTTGTCGTCCTTGATCTGATGACCGACGATGCTGACGCGGGAAATGCGCGAAACAATGCGTATGAAGCGTTGAAGAAGAATCCAGACATCGCAGGCATGGTTGGCTTATGGTCATACAATGGTCCAGCCATAGTGCAAGCCCTCCGACCGGAAGGAAAGCTGGGCAAGATCCAAATCGTCTGTTTTGACGACGACCGTGAAACTCTAACCGCAATCAAAGAAGGATCAATCTTTGGCACAGTGGCACAGCAGGCGTTCGAGTACGGTTACCAAACGGTGAAGACTGCTGAACAAATCCTGAAAGGCGACCGCTCTGTTATTCCCGCTAACAAGACAATCTTTATTCCCACCGTAGTGATTCAGAAGAACAACGTTGATGACTACAGCAAGAAGTTGGATCAGCTGCTGGGGAAGTGAAGTTTTTATCCGCAGATTTGAAAACATCGAACGCGAATCCCCTACACGGCAGTGTAGGGATCGTTCAAGTTCTATCTACGGCGAACGCATTGTGCATTTGCGAATCCCCTACACGGCAGTGTAGGGATTGTTCAAGTTGGATCTATTTAGTGGCTTGCATCTTTATACAACTTCTTGATGCAAATAAATAGAGAGGACTTGAAC
>Ga0114129_10015919_pt1 | contig 10695 bp, 11 predicted proteins | sample RhiMetdeltSRZDD1_FD_80071 | JGI IMG/M metagenome (GOLD analysis project Ga0114129, IMG submission 80071) | Populus rhizosphere microbial communities from Tennessee, USA - Rhizosphere MetaG P. deltoides SRZDD1 (version 2) (version 2) | ecosystem: Host-associated > Plants > Roots > Rhizosphere >... | reverse complement strand
TCAGCGCACCGAGTAACGGGCGAGCACGTTTGCGGCCGCATTGCGCACGGCGATATCGGAATCCGCCTCAACCACACGTGCCATGGCGGGGGGGATAGACGAATCGTCGAATTGCCCCAGAGCCAGAACCGCACGGAGCCTCGTCAGACGATCTGCGTGGGCGATCAGTCTCTCGAGAAGATCGATCGCCCGGGAATCCTTCGATCGCCTAGAAAATAGAAGTAGGGATTCGCCTGCAACTTCTCCACAACCTCCACATAAGGAGCGGTCACCAGATCCGCATAAGAAGGAGCGATACTGTACCTTCAAGGTCACGTCGTGGGGACTATCTTGATCCTGCGTCACGGCAAACCCTGCCGAAGTCAATTTTGTTCGTAAGACGGGCACGATTCCAAATGAGATCCTTTCACGAGGCCGCCACGTGCTGGCCGAACATCCAAGTAAATAACAGGTCCAGCACCGGCCGTTGATTGGCGATCAGAAGTTTCTTGCCCGGATCGTGCAGGAAAGGCCGAACTCAACTCGAAGATGAAGAGAAACAGAACGAGCCGCCGTCTCATTGTGGCACCAGGGAGAAGTGTCAACCTGCACCCTGTCGGGTTCAACTGGGCAACTGCTGCAACTGATCTAGAAAAGGACGCTGGCCTGGAAGGAGCTTCTTCCGTGCTGTTGCAAGATCGCACCACATGGCGCGATCGACTTCCAAAAATTCCTGCAGCTTACCCGAGCCAGGCGGCCATTCCATTGTGAAGGTATTACTCTTGATCGATGTCGCATCAAGATCGCCCTTCAGAGCCCAAGCTGAGATTACTTTACCGCTCGGTTGCTTGAGCGCTGTCAGGACCATAAAGTTCCCGCTCGCTTCCGAACCCGTCTCCTCTTGAAATTCCCGCTTGGCGACGGCGAGCGGATCTTCACCTTCAGCGTATTCGCCTTTGGGAATCGACCAAGCGCCTTCATCCTTCTTTGCCCAAAAAGGCCCGCCTGGGTGCACCAGAAACACCTCGATTTCATCACCACGCTTGCGATAGAGCAGAATTCCGGCGCTCAGCTTCTTGGCCATTCAAGCTTTTTACCCCAAACAAATTTCATCCTCCCATCCCTCACCAAAGGACGCCTTAGTGCTTCGCGAACTTTACCGAAGGAGCGAGGCATCCACCGAGGCTGAGCCGTGAAGGAAAGCTGGAACTGACCGAAGCACCACGGTTGCGCCAACCGTGGCTGAGAGAATTCCAGAAGGCTTCCGCCCGGCGAAGCCCGAGAGGATCGCTCCGGGAGGTACGTGAGCGAAGCCCTAAGGCAGCCGAACCCCCACTTCATCGAGATGCCGCAGCAGCTCGGCCGGGTCTTGGTACACGCGATAGGCGCCGGCCCGCTCCAATTCGTCCTGCCCATATCCGCCGGAGAGCAATCCCACTGACAGGGCAAAGGCTCGCCGTGCGGCCAGCAGATCCCAGACACTGTCACCAACGATGACGCAGCGGCTCATGGGCGCCTTGAGCCGTTTGCCGGCGGCAAGAAACAAATCTGGATCCGGTTTTGCGAACCGGACGTCGTCGCGTGTAATGACCGGCACCTCGTCGTGCAGTTTAAGGAGCTTCAATGCGTGTCGTGCATTGTGCATGCGCCCGCTTGTCGCGATGGCATGGGGAACACGATAATTCGCCAGCGTGTCTAAAAGTTCTTGCGCCCCCGGCAGAACCCGCAATGACGACGCCTGTTTGGCATAGACTTCCGAGTGCACCCGCTGAATGCGTTCGGCGTCTTTCTTGGAGACGGGACGGTCCGTTTCGCGCAACAAGGCGTTCAACATCAATCCGCCGCTCATCCCGATTTGTCGATGAATACGCCACACGGGCAGCTCGATGCCAGCCGCCTGGGTCGCTTCCCGCCAGGCAAGGACATGCTGATAGACGCTGTCAATCAGCGTGCCGTCCAGATCGAACAGGAAAGCCAATGATGCCGCGTTCGAGGTAACCGGCATCCTTCTGTTACTTTTCCAGCTTTGCATCCATCGTGATGGTCGTATTGAGCAGCCGGGAGATGGGACATCCCGTTTTAGCCGCTTGCGTCGCCTTGTCCCACGCAGCTTGATCGGCCTTCGGCACTTTGCCTCTGACGTCCAACAGAATGTTCGTCACCGTCCATCCGGCGTCAAGCTTGTCGAATGTGACCGTGGCCGTTGTCTCGAGCTGTTCCGGTGTCAAACCGGCATTCCCCAATTGCGCGGACAGCGCCATGGTGAAGCAGCCGGCATGAGCGGCTGCAATCAGTTCCTCAGGGTTCGTCCCTTTGCCGCTTTCGAATCGCGTCGTAAACGAATATTGCTGGTTCGACAACACCCCGCTGTCGGTCGAGACGGTTCCTTTCCCGGTTTTCAAATCGCCTTGCCAGACTGCGGAACCTTTGCGTTTCATAGATCCTCCATACATTCAATGTTTGGTGGTTAGCATTGTTACGATGCAGCATGCGGCTGACCAAGGCGCGAAACCAGCCCCGTTCGCTGCCGATCCCAAGGAGATGTATCGGGCCCGCACTATCTTCGCACGGTGAATGATGCCGACTCAATCCTGGCGCTAGCTGCCGCCGGCTGACCGCCAAACAGTGATCCCGAATCGGCACGAGCCCCTCACCGGATCGGAGTTTTGATCGACTCTCCGAACCGCTCTCATCAAAAGCTCCGAATTCGACCTCGCTTCTCGGTTCGATCGGCCATCTTGCCATCAGCGCCACTCTCTGTATGATGGCCGCTTCAATCGCTTCGATAGAGGCGTTGCCGCGGTCAGGCGGCGTACCCGCCGTCGATATGCAAACTTGCTCCCGTGATGAAGCTCGCGCCCGGACTGGCCAGGTAGGCCACAAAGTCCGCGATTTCGTCGACCTGTGCGTAGCGCTTCAGCGCCGTGTACTGCCGCGTAGACATCGCGAACTCGCCCGCCGCGGGATTCATGTCGGTATCGGTGGGACCTGGCTGCACGTTGTTGATGGTGATCCCACGTGACCCAAGATCGCGCGCCAAGGCCTTCGTCATCCCCGCAACGGCGGCTTTTGTCAGCACATAGAGCACGCCGCCGCCGAAGGGGACGTAGTCGCTGTTGATGCTGCCGATATTGACGATGCGGCTGCCCTCGCCCATATGTCGAGCCGCTTCCTGTGTCGCGACAAACACGCCTTTGACATTTACGGAAACCATGCGTTCGAAGTCCTCGAGCGTGACATCATCAATGGGTTTGATGATCAACATGCCGGCATTGTTGACTAAGATGTCCAGCCGGCCAAACGTCTGGACCGTTCTGGCCACAGCGGCCTTCACGGCAGCTGCGTCTCCCCCATCGGCACGGACAGCCAGTGCCTTGCCGCCACCCGCTTCGATGGCACCAATGACTTCATCGGCCTTTTTCGGCGACGCGCTATAGGTGATCGCCACCGCCGCACCATCGGTCGCCAGCCGCTTGGCAATGGCCGCACCGATACTGCGCGATCCGCCGGTGATCAAAGCCACCTTGCCTGCAAGTGCTTTTGCCATGATTGGCTCCTCTAGCTGGATTTCTATGGGCTGGCTGTTCCCGACGCTTCGCGCCGTTATTGAGCAGCGTCACCCGCACCCGATCCTCCGCTGATGAGAACGACTTTCCTGGTCCAGGTTCATAATCGGTTTCCGCGAAGCATCACATTATTCATTATTATGGAGGAGGCACATCAGGTCGCGGGTCTGGTATGAACCCCTGCCGGTTCGGCATCTGGATCGAAGAAAGCATGCTTGCATCGATGACTGCATCTTCGGCGACAATCCCATTTTGATGCAGCAGCCAGGCGATCACGGAATAGATTTCGTCCGGCGTGAGCGATTGGGGTGCATCGAATGGCATGGCTCGGTTGAGATAATCGTACAAGGTCGTCGCATAGGGCCAGTAGCTGCCCACGGTTTTGACGGGCTTGGATGTCTGCAGCGTATCGTGGCCTCCCACCAGACGGTCCGCTGGCCCTTCTGTTGCGGTCGGTCCGTGACATTTGGCGCATTTCGCAGCATAGGTCCGGGCTCCTTGCTGCACGGTTCCTTGCCCAGCCGGCAATCCTTCCCCACTTGGAGCCACATCGATATTCCAGAGTCGAATCTCTTGATTCGTCGGGGCGCGCCCCAGGCCGTATCGGCCGGCATTGTCGTCGGCCGACCAACCGGACCACACACAGCTGTACAGGCCGGTCCATAGGCTGGCGGCGACCAGGAGACGTTTAGATGTTCCGTACCCGCCCATCCCGTTCAATTTTCCAATTCTGAATGCCATTGTAGTGATAGCTCGAATTGTCGCCACGCACCGTGATCAGCGCGTTACGGGACGGTTGCCTGTACCCCGTCTCGTCGACGCAGCGGGACTGTAAAATAGCCCCTTGCCCATTCCATTTCCATGGAAAGCGGAATCTCGTATGGCATTTGGGCAGCACCGGGTCTTGCAATTCGGCCAGCTGCCAATTCCGGCCGCCGTCTACACTTACCTCTACCTTGGTGATCCGTCCTCTTCCGCTCCAGGCCAGTCCCTGGATGTCATGAAAGCCGGGGCGGATCTGTTGGCGCCCGGACGGGCTGGTGATCACCGACTTCGCTTCCATGACCAGACTGAACTGATAGGCTTTGCCGTCGGTCATCAAGTCAGTGTATTTAGCCGTTTCCCATCGAGTCATGAAGGGGGCCGCTCCCAGCTTCAGCCGGCGGAGCCATTTGACATTGATGTTGCCTTCGAAACCAGGAAGCAGCAGCCGCAACGGATAGCCTTGCTCAGGGCGCAACGCTTCGCCATTCTGGCCGTAGCAGATCATGGCTTCGTTCAATACCTCGTCGATAAGCGGTACGCTCCGATCCATACCGGCTGCATCGCCGCCTTCGGCCAACATCCACGTCGCCTGGGGTTGAACGCCCACCGCATCAAGCAGCGTCGCCAGCTTGACGCCGGTCCACTCGCTGGTGCTCGTCAAGCCATGAAGATCCTGGACCGTCAGATCCTGCGCTTCCTGCCAGCCATTTCGGCTGTTACCGGCGCATTCGATGAACGCAAGACGAGAGGCGGCTGGAAAGCGTTGCAATTCTTCAACGGTGAAGATCAGCGGCCGTGCGACCAAGCCATGAATCAGCAGTCGATGGCGGGACGGATCGAGGGCCGGCACCCCGTTATGATGTCGTTCGAAGTGCAGCGATGACGGAGTGATAATCCCATGCAAGTTTTGAAGCGGCGTAAGGGAATGGTTCTCGGCTGCCGCACGCGTCGCCGTTTCAAACGGCGACCGGTCGCCATAGGGCCGCGCTGACGAACCCGGCACGCGCATCGGATCTGCGGTCTGGTCGATCTTGTCTGCCCTCGCGTTGCCGAGGAGCAGCGTCGTGGCTCCCAGCGCCACCAGCGACGCGCCGCTTGCCAAGAAGCGCCGTCGATCGACGTCATGGCCTCGACTGTGTCCGTGATCGCTCATAGATATCCTTTCACGAGCCGGCCTGGCTCACGGCTTCACCGCCCAATCCGGCGCGCCGAGACGCTCCGTTCCACGAATGTTGAATCTCTGAGCGATGCGAGAACGAAGCTGGCGACCTGTTTCAACAGCCTGCTAGGACAGGCCGTGCTGCTCCCGTCCGATGCGGCCATCCCAGCGGTTCGACGATTTGAACAGTTCGAAGCGTCCATCCATCGCATAGCGCGCCACGCGCGTGCGCAACTCATCCATCTCGATAGCTGCCATCGGCGCGAACCCGCGTAGGATGCCGAGGTTCTGCTGCAGGATTTTGCGGGAGTCAATACCACTGACCAGCGAGGCGATCGGCAAGCTCAACACATAACGTATGGCTTCTTCCGGCGTCACGACACCCTGCTTCACAGGCTCGGCGTTTCCGCTGAGACTTTTCATGCCGAGGGGGGCAATGCCGCGCGCATTCAAGAGCGGCAGAATTTCGCGTTCAAAACTGCGGTAGGTGCCGTCGAACACGTTCAACGGCAGTTGACAGGCGTCGAAAGGGAAGTCATGAGACAGCATCTTGCGATGCAATGTCGGATCCTTGTGGCCGGTGAATCCGATAAAGCGGACTTTGCCCTGGCGTTTCGCCTCGAGCAGCGCCTCTGCCGCTCCTCCGAGCATGAAGTGGCGATCAGGATCGTCGTCATACACGACTTCATGAATTTGCCAGAGATCCAGGTAGTCGGTTTTGAGGCGACGGAGAGACTCTTCGAGTTGTTGCAAAGCAACCCTCTTGTCGCGCCCGTGCGTACAGACCTTGGTCATGAGCACAACTTGTTGCCGACGGCCTTGCAGCGCTTTGCCCATCAATTCTTCGGACCGCCCGCCGTTGTATTCCCAGGCGTTGTCGAGAAAGTTCACCCCCGCATCGACAGCTTCGTGCAAAACCCTGATCGCCTCGGCATCATCTTCCATCCTGCCCCAATGTGCGCCGCCAAAACAGAGGGCCGACACTTGGACGCCGGTCTTGCCTAACGCCCGCTTGGGAATCTCTCCGGTCGCGGCCCCCTCGGCCGTGACGGCTGGTGAAACCAGATCGATCAGGCCGGAAGGACCCCGGAGCGCCATGACTGAGCCTGCCATGCCGAGCGCCTTCAGCAACCGCCGCCGGCCGATCGCTGGCGACAAGAACTCAGGTGCTCCGTCTTTCTTATTCATGATTCTCCTCTTGCCCTCAAAAGAGGATGGCCGGCCTTAAGCGGCGACTTCACGAAGCCGAGGGCACTGATGAATAGTCCTTCCACGCACGCTCGTCTGCCTCACTAAAAATGGTCTGGTCTGTTCCTTAGCGCGCGCGTCCTTCTCACTCAAGGAGGGTGATAAGCCTGCTTTGCGCCTTCACGAAGGCGAGGGCACCCGTCACAGACCGAGCAGACGCGGTCCTTACCAAAGGACGGCGAGGACTGTCCGCAGTTCTATCCATAGCGTCAGTCGTTCCCCCAGGGAGGTGCGTGATCAGTGTCCTACTGCGCGCGTGCAGCGAGCACCGCCCGTATGTTCACCATTCGATTGATCATGCGTGCGCGCTGCGCGAGCACAGGACACTGGCACGCGGCTCCCTCTTCATGTCTCCATCATTTCCAGCCGCGCATCGAACTCATGCCCGCATGACGTGCAGCGGATACAATCCGATTCGACCACGAATTCGTCTGCCCTGATGCCCATGCCGCCGCAGTCGGGACAGCGGGCAAGCTGCACCCTCTGATCGTGGATGGTCTCGTATTGACTGCCGCGAAAACAATAGACCGGGTTGCCGTCCAGCGACCAGGCATTGCCGGCATTGTCCACCACCGGTAAGGCGAGGTAATGATGTTTCACGTACTCTTCGATATCGCGCCGGCTCGAAAACCCGTCCTTTACGAGTTTTCCCGACAGCGCTTCATAGATGGCCTGCTCCTTCACGATTGCTTTCGTCGGTCCCATTCCTCACCTCCTTCTTAAAAAAGCAAATTGCGTACAGACAATGGCGCAGCCACAGATCTTAGAAGCCCATTAGGACGTTCAAAAGATCGTCAGCAAGGCCGTAGCAAGCGAGCGACCAAGACGTACTTCTCAGTACGTCGCAGGGCTGGAGCGATGCCAGAACGCCGATGGCAGTCTTTTTCAACGTCCTACACGACTCCCGAGTAGTAGCGCAGTATGTTCGAGACGGAAATTACGCCGATGATCTCGCCGTCCTGCGCGACGGCCAAGTGCCTGGTGGCCTGCTCTTTCATCATGCGGACGGCTTCGATGAGCGGACGATCACCGCGGATCGCGACCAGCGGCGCCCTCACACAGGTCTTGACGGAGGTCGTGCCCGGATCGAGGCCGTTGGCAACCACGTCGCGGGCAAGAACCGAATCGGTGATGAAGCCCATGTAGGACTTGTTGTCGGTAACGAGCAGTGAGCCGGTTTTCCATTTCTGCATGAGTTGGCCCGCTTCGCGCAAGGTGGCGGTATGAGGGACGCTTCGCAGATCCGCCGACATGTGTTCGCTCACCTGTGGCCCGGTGAGAATGTGGCTACCTGAGAGTTGTCTCTTGGGATCGACGGCTCGCCGGGCTTCCAGTTCCGATACGCAGCTCTCCAACACTCGACTCCGTTGCATGAGATTTTGCCTCTCGCCGTCCAATCCCACACTCTCGGGCGCCTCTTCCGTCATATTGACCAGTCCGGCCGCTTCGCCTAATTGAGCGTATTGATAAGCATCCAAAAGCGCGGAGGTTTCACCAAGCAATGCCGCAATCAAGCGCTCGGTTTCCACGTCAAATTCCTCCAGGCTGCGGCTCGGTTTGCCCTTCTTCAGATACTGAGCCAGATCGGCCAGCTGCTGCCGCATGCGCTCAATACTACGATCGAGAGACATGCCAGGTTTCTTGGAATCGGTGCGTACGGCCATAGCACCTCCTATATGAATAAATCGGTGGAAAGCGAGCCCATGTTACGCCTCGGCAATGGACGAGGCAAGCCGGGAGCCGTGCTGTTTTTGCGACGTTCGTGTGCTGCGCACGTCAAACCGACATGAGGGTCCTCTTGAAATCCTGACGCCATGCTTCACCCAACTGCTGGAGATCGCAGGTGAAATCTTTTCTTGCCATCCGGCCTGCGCCACTCGGTACGGTGATTGCGTAGCACGACAACATTCGAGAAAGGAGGGCGACATGCACGACACGACGCTATGGGCTGCATGGTATCTTCTACTTCTTGCCGTTCCCTTCTGCATCATCGGTTCGCTCATTCGTGAAAAGCTGGCGCGCATCAGTCAGAAGGCGCGGCGGCAATCCTCTTATTGACTAGGATAGAACGGTCTCCAATCGTTCAGGACTCGGGAAACGCCTAGGTCTGTCTCCCGCAAGGCCCACGTATGATCCGTCGATTATATTAGGTGGAAAGGACACACATTATGACCCGGCCTTGGTTACGGCATCTCATCGTCTTTTTGTGCTGTGTAAGCTTGATGTCCTGTGCCGGGCGTCAGGAAAAGAAGATCGAATTCGTGTATATGGCGCTCGGCGCCAGCGATGCGACGGGGGTCGGCGCCGTACCGTTGACGAATGGGTATGTGTATCTCATCAAGAGCGAGTTGGATCGTCGCATGCCCGGCGTGGTTTTGCTCAACCTCGGGGTACCGGGTGCACGGATCGACTTGATCAAGGAGCAGGTGCGGGTCGCAAAGCAACTCGGAACAAAGGCCAATCTGGTCACGGTTTGGACCGGCGCCAATGACCTCGTTCAGGGCGGCGACGTGAAAACCTTTCAGGAAGATCTTCGCTTCACTCTGCAACAGCTCAAAGACAGCATCTCCAAGACGCTCGTCGTGGCCAACTTGCCTGACATCACCAAACTGCCGCGCTTTCGGACGATGCCCAATCCCTCAGTCACGGCCGCTCGCCTCGCCGCGTTCAACCGGGCGATCGAAGAAGAAGCGAAAGACGTCGGCGCCTCCGTGGTGAATCTCTTCGCGCAGCCGGTGCGCGACGATCTCGTGTTCAACCTCGACGGCTTCCATCCCGACAACGATGGCCATCGCGAAATCGCGAACCAGTTCCTTCGAGTCATTCTGCCGGCGCTGAACTTGCGTTAACGGCAGCCGGGCCCCATCACCCTTTAGGCCGCCGGTGCGACATCCTCATGCTGCGTCCGCGCAGACAGCGGCATCGCGAGTTCCTCCAGCGATCGGCCTTCAGCTTTGACGCCCAGCCACAGTTCGACGACCGCTCCCGCCAGCATCATGGCGGCACCGAGCAGATAGCCGTAGAAAATGCTCGTGGCGGAGGTCTCGATCAGCTTGCCATAGAGCCACGGAGCCAGGACGCCCGCCCCTTGAGCCACAATGAAGAAGCAGGCGATCGCCATGGCGCGAATCTCCATGGGAAAGATTTCGCTGACGGTCAGATAGGCGGCGCTGGCTCCCGCCGAGGCGAAAAAGAAGACGGACGACCACACGATCATGTGGGTGGTCAGGCTGAATGACCCCTGCCAGAACAAGAAGCCGGTGAGCGCCAGCAAGAGGCCGGCCATGGCATAGGTGAAACTGATCATCGGTCTCCGGCCGATCGTATCGAAAAATCGCCCGAGCAAAAGAGGTCCGAGAAAGTTGCCGAGCGCGAACGGCAGAATGTAAAGGCCGATGCTGCTGCTGGGGACTGCATAATATTTCGTGAGAAGCAGCGGATAAGTAAAGGACACGGCGTTGTACATGAACGACTGGGTGACCATCAGGGCGATCCCCAGGATCGTCCGCCGCGGATAGCTTCTGAACAATTCCCGCGCCACCGTGGCCAGGGTGGCGCCTGGCCTCGGATGCAGGGCGATCGAGCCCTGGGGAGCCGGTAAGGGTTCACCGCCCCGGTCGTGCGAAACCTCCCGCTCGATAGAGGCCACCACCGTTTCCGCTTCCTCTATGCGACCATGAGTCATGAGCCAGCGCGGGCTTTCGGGAATCACCCGCCTGACGAGGGCGATGGCCAGGCCGAGCACTGCCCCGAGCAAAAAACAGAGCCGCCACCCGAGATGCTCGGGGAAGATCGCGGGATTCAGCAAGAAGAGTGTCAACAGGGCGCCGACCGAAGCTCCGAGCCACCAACTCCCATTGATCGCCAAATCGGTATGCCCCCTGCGACGTGCAGGAATCAATTCGTCGATGGCCGAGTTGATGGCGGCATACTCGCCGCCGATGCCGGCGCCGGTCAGAAAACGGAAGAACATGAAGC
>Ga0114129_10015918_pt1 | contig 10695 bp, 3 predicted proteins | sample RhiMetdeltSRZDD1_FD_80071 | JGI IMG/M metagenome (GOLD analysis project Ga0114129, IMG submission 80071) | Populus rhizosphere microbial communities from Tennessee, USA - Rhizosphere MetaG P. deltoides SRZDD1 (version 2) (version 2) | ecosystem: Host-associated > Plants > Roots > Rhizosphere >... | reverse complement strand
TCGTTTGGTAGCCGCACTTCACGAACGCCAGGCGGCAAATCAATCGCGTAGGCAAAAATGTAGCTGGCAATGTATGGTTGATTACCTTCCGGTCCGTGGCGATGTGTACCCACCCAGGCGATCTCGTCGCGCTTGACGAAGCCGCGACGAATCTGATCGATGCCCTTCACGATGCCCGTGGTCGCGTCATACTGCACGACCAGATCCTGATTGATTGCATCAGCCGTCCACGATTGTCCGCGAGTCATCGGCGCTACCGACACCTCGCGCAACTGGCGCGGCTCTTTGAGGCGGCTGTCCCATTGACCAACCGGGCCCTGCCACTCGCGGATAGTTACGTTCTGTCCGCCAATCGTGGTGGTTACATCGCCGCCGACCGTCGCGGCAAGAACATATACTCGATTGAAAGAACCTGACGGCAGCGCCAGCATTTCTCCTTTCGGTGCGAGCACGTTTAGCCTGCCGGGCGCATTCGATCCAAACTTGAACGGAATTCCATCGAGCATCAACTGCGACGGCAGCAGCTCACCCGCGAGCGTCTGCTTCTTTCCGTCAAAGTCTCCATCGGCGCGATCGGCATCGGTCGAAACTCCGTCCAGGTTGAACGGCAATTCGAGTTGCATGGTGTCGATCGGAGGCTGCGGCGGCTTCGTTCGCAGACGCATTGCAAGAGTTCGCGGTTGATAAGGCTTGAGGGCAATCAACAATCCGTCCGGGGTAAATTTTAGGGACCCAAATGCCTTCTCTTCCGCGGCGTTTATCTCTTGCGCGGTCCGAGACGGCCGGCCGAAACGGATGTGCGTGGTCACCAGCCGGCCGTAAAGTTCCTGCACACGGAGCACGATGTCGTCAGAGTCTTCCGCCTTCTTGAGTGCACGCACAGCAATCTGACCTTCGTTGTCGGTCATGCGCACGATCGAAAACGCTCGACCGAGCTCACCGGCGTGCGCTTCAGTTTGAAAGACAATAGGGGGCTGATTGAGTTCGGCTGCACGGGCAGGGATTGATGCCTCACGTTCACCGCGCCAATCTCCACGATGACCAGCAATCGAGTAAACGAAGCGATGATGACCAAGGTCGTTGCTGCTTTGATAAGGATAGGCCCGCGCTTTGGCGGTGTGAAGCAACGTCAGGCGCAGCTTATTGTCCGCAGGTTTGTCCCAACCATACTTGCTATCGTTCAGCACCGCCACGCCAAACCTACCGCTCTCGTCAGTTATGTCTGCCCAAGTCTGCCCCGGCACTTCGTAATGATCGGGAGTGTTGTTGCCACGTTGAATCGTGCCGAGACCTAAATCATAAGTCGCCTTTGGATTTGATGCGGTGAAGGGAAACGACACTTTAAGTAGAGAGTTGGGCGACAGCCAATCGACAAGGTTCTCGACGTCAACCCGTTGGCTGCGCTCGGAGAGCATAACGCGTTGCACAAAAGTCGAACCGGCGGCCTTTCTGGTGATCTCGATGGCCACGCGCACAGGACCGCGCTCAACGATGCGGATCTGCGGTGCCTGCACATACTCGCGCGGTGGAGAGTTAACCGTGTCCCAGAGGATCCGCCAGGCGGGCTTATCAGGCGAAGGATCATTTCGGAGCTCGAGCCGGATCGGCGTCACCAGCAGCTCGCGGGACCTGAGCTTGTCAAAAATAGACGAGATGTCCCCGTTCCCATCGATCTGAACCTTGTAGAACACGTTCTCAATTGACGACTCTGTTACCTTCAGCGAAGATGGAACACGTGGCGGCGCTGAGGCGCCGGCCATCACCCGAAAAACGTTGAAACCGGTGGCCCCCGAAACACCCAGAAAAAGAATGCGAGCTGTGTCGCCTTGTCTATCTAAGATTTGCGACGGCACGCTTTCTTTGGTCTCGGCGTTAACCACATGGATTGTCGCGGGAGCGGTGCCTTTGAATTTCACCCTGGCCTCTACTGGCGCCTGGTTGCTCCAACCCAAAGGGTTGTAAACGATCAACGGAACGCCGCCGCCCCGAGTGTCGAGCATGCTCGCCACGGCCGCCACCGAACTTGTAAGCACACCGGCAAATTGGTTTGCCGAGACCAACTCGTCGTTCCACGAAAATTGATACGCCTGCGGAATGCTTGTGCCGGTCAAGTCATCATGAAACTGGTGCCACAGGACGCGAATCCAAGCTTCGCGCAATCGCTCTCGCGGATATGGAAGCCCGCTCAGCAGCTCGGCCGCGACCGCCGCCTGCTCCGCAGCTTCAGCCAGGAACTCGTTGTCGCGATTGAAGCGCTTCATCGCGGCTTGCGAGGTGTAGCAGCCGACGCCATGCGTCTTCATCGTCAGCTCCCCTTCATATTCAGGCAAGGCTGCCTGATCTTCGGCTGTCAGATCGCGCGCCAGTTGATCCGATGAGGTGTTGCGCACTTCGACATCGCCGGCTCTGTTCTTGATTGATTTCTCCAGCCAATCAATCGATTCCTCATCAGGCGCGCCGCCAATATCGCCAGTGCCGAAATAGCGAAATCCGATCTGCCGGCCATTTCCGACGGACGTGAGACGCTCACTGGCCCATTTCGGATCGACCGAGATGTCGCTGCGAATCTTCGTTACATAGTCGCCCGGATTCAGGGCGGCGATGACGGTGCTTCCGTCAACACCTTTCCAGCGCCCAATCGGAAATGGAATTCCATACGATGAGCCCCAGGTTAATTTTTGCGTGGAGAATTGCGATAAACCGCAATGCGTCGCGATCGAGGGCAGTGCAAAGCCAAACCCAAAACAGTCGGGAAGGTAAACATCCTGGCTCACTTTTCCGAATTCCTGACGGAAGAAACGCTTTCCATAGAGCGCCTGCCGCATCAACGATTCGGGCGACGGAATGTTGACGTCAACCGCATTGATCCATGAGCCTGCGAGTCTCCAGCGCCCTTCGGCGACGTACTTCTGCACCATGGGCCAAGCCTCAGGATGGTACTCCTTGAACCACAGGTAATGGATCGCGCCTTCATAGTTGAATCTGTAGTCAGGATATTTTTCGAAGCGTTTGAAGTTCTCGAAGAAGGTGTTGGGAACGAAATCGCGAATGGTGTCCTGCACCGTCCAGTTCCATTGCGAATCTAGATGCGAAGTACCAATCACGTAAAGCACCGGCTTCGGATTTTTGCGTGACTGTTGACTCTGAATTTGTGAGGCGCCACCGAAAACGACGACTGCGAACAGAATGAAGCGACGAGTGGAAACGATCAATCTTAGTTTACATTCTGGCTTCATGGCTTCGCCGTAAAGATGACTTTCACTTCCTGGCAATCACATCGATTTCGCTATAAAACGTGTTGCCAAAGTTGTCCGCCACTTCCGTCACATAACAATCGAACAGCAGGTAGCGGAACTTGCCGAGGCTTCCTCTCGCATCTGTGATGTTGACGCCGAACTGGCCGCCGTCTTTCGTTTCGTCGGCCGACCTGGTATCAACGGTAGCAATCATCTCCCAGCCGCAGGTGCGGGGATCGATGTTGGCTTTTGGTTCGGCATTGAATTTCGCATCGCTGCCATCGCTGGCCCAAAGCCTATAGACCTGTGGCGCCCGCGAATTCGGATGCCACGAATAAGAATTAATCGCCGCAACTTGGACTAGCTTCCCTAAATCCATCAGCAAGCGCGCGCCGCCGCTGCCGGCAGTGATGAAGAAATTTCGGCGTGGCTGATCGCCGGAACTTGGCAGAAGGCCATCGACTAGCGCCGTGACATCAGCGCCATTTGGGTCGGCTTCACCGTCAACGATCACGACTCGTGCGTTCGTGGCTGCGTCATCACGCGCAGGCGAAGAGACGTTGGCGAATTTGAATTCAGCATCGGCTGTCTTGTTATCGTTGTGCGCGATGGTAATGCGCGGCTGCGCATGCGCGGTCGTTGACATGAGCGCGAACAGCGCAAGCACGACGATTATGCGAAAGTATTTATCTGTGTGGTCTCCGTGATCCTTTGTGCTCCTGTGTTGGAAGTTTGCTAACCAATATCCACCACCGGGACGCGGACGATCACAGAGGTGGCACAAAGAAAACATCGGGCTATCTCTCTAGCGTGTCATAGAGTGGCTGCGCTGGTGTGATCACCCATGGTTCCGCTGCTACTGTCATTGCCAGGATGCGGATGCGGTCGTTATCGGGCAGCGCGATAGTTTTCGCGCCTGCGGGAATATCGATCGCGTAGGCAAAGAGATATGAGTACGCGTAAGGCTCGCTGTTGCCGGCAGCATCGTGGCGTTGCGAACTGAACCAGGCAATATCCGCACGTTTGATGAATCCGGGCCGCAAGCCAGTCATTTCGCCGTAAGGGTTGACGCGAATACGCGGCGGCGTGCCGGGTGGCGAGCCTTGCGGTGTAGGTACTTGCTGTTCGGTAATCTTCCAAATCCGATCGTCCCATTGGCCGACGAAGCCGGTCCACTCTTGAATCGCCAGGTCGGCTGATTTGTCTCCAACGCGGAACGTCGCTTTTTGATCGGCGTTCGCCGCAGCCGCCAACAAGTAAACTCGATTGTATTTTCCGGCTGGCAAAGTAATCGTCTGACCGTGCGCCACCACCGCGTTCGGTTTTCCGGCGGGCGCGAGATCAAAACGAATTCCGCCGAAAGTTATTTGCCGCGGCAAAATCTCGGCCGGCAGAGCTTTTCCTTGCGACGCGCCTTGATTGTTGGGCGACCAATCGAAGCTGCCATCGGCCGGCCTTCCGCTACGCGATGCAACCGACATGTCGTAATCGAGCGCGACAGTTTGGAAAGTAGTTTGGGCAACCTTGGAGCGCGCAGGCGCGAGCTTCAGTGCGAACGTTCGCGGTTGATATGCGCCGAACGAAGTTATCAGTTCACCGTTGGAAATATTTGCCGGACCAACCGGCTGCTCTTGTCCGTTTACTTCGCGCGCGGCGATCACACCCGAGGCGAACGTGACGCGAACATTCGCAGCCGGCTTTCCATCCACTTCAACTAGGCGCACGATTAGCTCATCGCTGAGTTCAGCTTTCTTCAAAGCCATCACGCGAATTCTGTCGTTGCTGATTTTCAGCAGAGAAAAATTCTTACCGAGTGCGCCTGAATGTGACGGACTCTGAAAAGCAATCAGCGGTTGATTCAGCCGATAAGCCTGCCAATCGGTTTGCGCTTGTTTCCAATCATTCGCGTGGCCGGCGAGCCCGAAAATGATTTCGTGACGGCCGATGTCCTGGGTGCCTTGATCGGCGTAACCGCCGCGCGTTCCCGGCGTGCGAATCAGCGTTAGGCGCAGCGTCTTGTCATCAGGTTTGTCGGAAGCATTCTTGCAGTCAGTCAGTACCGTGACGCCGTATGCGCCATTCTTGTCCGTCAAGTCGATCCATTGATGTGAAGCAACTTCAAACTGTCGTTCTTCTTCATTTGGCCGCTGGATTGTGCCGATATCCCAATTGTAGGTTGCGAGATTGTTGGCCGGGCTCAACGGAAACGTCGCTTTGAGGTTTGCTTCCTTAGTATTCCATTCGATGACGTTGCTGAATTCGATGCGATTTCCGGCGTCACCGCTGGCCAGTCTGACAGTTTGCACGAATTTCGATCCTTCAGTCTCGCGCTCAACTTCAATCGCAACGCGAACCGGTCCGGCCTCGACAATGCGAACTTTGGGCGCGCCGGACACAAACGCCCGCGGCGCACGTTGTTCATCTTCGAAATCCATGTTCCACGCTGGCCATTGACGCGGGTTGTCAGTCGAAATCGCCAGGCGAATCGGCGCGGAAAGCAGTTCGCGATTCAATTGCTTGTCGAAGATGCTTGAGACATCGCCCTTCTTATCGATCCCAACGCGGTAGCGCGCATTCTCCAGCGACGATTCAGTTACTTTAAGATCGCCTGCCGACAAAAACGAGTCTGCCGGCTGCACGTCGTAGACCGCGAAACCAACAGAAGAAACTCTAGCTGGGAACAAAACCTTGCCGTTTGAAATTTGCGAGAGAAGTTCTTTGCCGTCAGGACCGACCACGCGCACAGCGCGCGGCGCACCATTCGGAAACGCAATGTTCGCTTCGATGATGTCTTCGCGTTCGACATTTAGCGGGTTGTAAACAACAATCGACGCGCCCTTCGCTTCAGTATTCAAGCCGGAAGCGATCGCGTTGGCGGCGCTGGTGAGGACACCCGCGAACTGGTTCATCGCGATCACATCATCGTTCCACGCGAACTCGAAAGCTTTTGGGGTGGCCGTGCCGGGCAGCAAATCATGAAACTGTCCGCCCATCACCAACGTCCAAGCGTTATTTAATCTCTCGCGCGGATAGGATCGTCCGCCCAACCACTCAGCCGCGACCGAAGCCTTTTCAGCCGCGTCCGCGAGCAGTTCGTTCTTGCGCATCCAACGCTTTTGATAAGCCTGCGAAGTGATCGATCCGGCCGAGTGATTGATCAGTTCGAGATCGCCTTTGTAGTGCGGCAGACGATCGAGCACACAGCAATTCAGGATGTCCTGAAACATCTGATCGGCTTTCGACCAAACGACGCGGATTGGACCATCGCCAACCTGAACCGGAGGGCTTGGGGGAACCGGTGTCGAGCCGAACGGAAAAAGTTGCGGCAGCGAAGCTCGGCTTCGCGTGGTGATCGCTTCCATCAACTTCACCGAAGATTCATTCGGCGAGCCGCCGACGTCGCCGGTGCCCACGTAGTGATAGTCAGCGAAGATCCCAGTGAGATTTCCGTTGGTTTGAATTCGCCGCGGCCAGTCTTCCGCCGAACGCGTACGTTGCTGATTTTGTTGCGGGGTTAAGTTGGGATCGGGTCCCGGCGGCGGTGGCGGAGTCTTGCTTAGATCATAAAGAACCTGACTGCCATAGCTGAGCGGATTGAGCGCGGCGATGACTGTCCGTCCGTCGGTGCCTTCCCAAACCCCAACGTTGAACGGAATGCCCACCGGAGTTTTCTCGGGTGAATCAGGCCCGCCGACGTGCGGCGCCGGCTGCCAGGCGGAAGAAAGTTTTTGCGTCGAGAAACCTTTGATGCCTGAGTGCGCGAGGATGCTCGGCAACGAAGCAGGGAAGCCGAAGCAGTCAGGCAGCATGTATTCATCGCTGGCCATGCCGAATTCTTTCCGAAACCAATTATTGCCGTAAAGAATCTGGCGGATGATCGATTCGGCGTTGGGAGAATTCACATCGCCTTCTTCCACGGATGAGCCGGCGGGATACCAGCGTCCCGCCGCAACGTATTGTTTCAACCGTTCGAAGTCGGATGGGTAGTACTCCTTCATCAGGCGATAACGATTCGCGCCGGTGAAATTGAAAATGTAATGCGGATATTTTTCGAACAGCGCGAAGTTGTTGCGCATCGTCTTGGTGAGATATTCCTGAATGACCTGTGGATATTCCCAACGCCATTCCGTGTCGAGATGCGCGTAACCGACGATATAAAGCGTCGGCTCTTTCGCTAGGTTCGGCGGTTGAAGTCTCGCACTAGAAGTGTCTGTCTTTGAGGTTGCCGACGTATCGCGCGATGTTTTTGGGTGAGGGGGTTTCCGTCTCGGCGTCTGACCAATTCCGATTGATGCTGAGAAGCAGCAGAGAATTAGAGAGAGCAGCAAACGCTTCAGAGTGAAATTCATCTTTTCACCTAGAGTTGTTGATGTTTCACTTTCGGCAATACGGTGTCATTCAATGGTGGACTTTGTCGAATTGAAAGGTCTTCGATGTCATTCAGGATAATGCTCGGCACGCCGGCAGCGCGATCCATCTTCACATGATTCAAATCAATCGTCTTGGCATCTGAGATAATGAATGGCGGGCGCGCGTCCGCACTCAAATATTTGAGACTGATGTCGCTCATTTGTAATCCGCGCACGTGCCGAATGAAAAATCCGTAAGCCGGAATCTCTCCGAACATAGTCGGCTCGGGGTAATCATTCTCCTTTTCAGGCGGCTCAAGCGCCGCCTGCTGCTTCGTGCCGCCACCTTTGTAATAAATCCGAATATTGTCCAATCTGAGGTCTTCGATGTCGTGACCTGGGATACCACTGATAAGCGACGCGTATCGTGCTTCGGCGTTATAAACGATCACGTTGCTGATCGTGACGCGACGCAACGCCCCAACCGCAGCGCCTTGCGGACCACGCATCCGGCTGCCAAGCCTGAGAAAGAAGGGCGAGTTGGAAATGTCGCGCATGGTTATATTTGAAATTGTCACGTCTTCAAGCAAACCACCGTCAACTGTTTCCAAAGCGAGCCCGCGGCAGTAATCAAAGACGCAGTTCGAGATCGTGATGTTCTTGAAACCACCATTGGATTCAGTGCCGAACTTTATGCGGCCCGTCGGGCTGAATGTTCCGCTCTGATTTTTAAACTCTCGCTTGTACGTACCGTCGAGCAGCGTGCCTTCATCGTAGCCACTCACCTGACAGTTCGTTATCGTAACGTTTTCGGTGGCGCGCGCATAGCCCAGCGCGAAAGAACTCTTGGGACAAATAGCGTCATCGAAAGGTGAGTTCACCGTGCAATTCGAGATGCGCACATTCTTGCACGCATCGATATCTATGCCATCGCGATTCGTGTCGATCTTCAAGTTGTCGATCGTCAGGTTATCGACGCCGGTGGCCAGAATCGCGAAGTGCCCGCCGTGAAAGATCGTTATGTCGCGAATGATGACATTGCGACAGAGCTTGAGCGCGATTGACTTGTTGGCCCATCCGGGCTCAACCGCATCGCGAGGATTCGGATAACCAAAGGGCTGTTTTGGCTCGTTCGCCCGTGCGGCATTCAAGGCATCGTTCTGTTGTCGAGTACGCGATTGCGAGCCGCTGCGCACCAGCCCTTTCCCCCAAATCATTCCCGGACCGAGGATTGAAACGTTCGTCAAATTCTCTCCCCAGATCAGACTGTTGTGCCAGTGGCTGTGCCCAAAGTCCTGATACTTGTCCCACTCGTTCGGCTCTGGCGGTTCGTATTTGATGTCGTTCGAAGTGCTTGCGGCAATGATCGTTGCGCCCTGATCGAGATACAGGGCGATGTTGCTCTTCAAATGAATTGAAACCGACAAATAATTTCCGGCAGGGAAGTAAACGGTGCCGCCACCTTCTGATGCCGCTTTGTCGATCGCTTTGTTGATAGCCGGCGTCTCGAGCGTTTTTCCGTCGCCTTTGGCGCCGAACGTCTTAACGTCATAGACGGGCGCGTCAGCCGCAGACGAAGATAAGACTCTCGGCTGCGGGCAAGCGACGAGAAAGAACGCGAAGACAACGCAGACAGCGGTACGCAGCCGGAGTTTGGGTCTTGACTTCATCGTTGCGAAGCCTGTGCGAGTCTATCTTCCAGAAACAATCTCAAATTGGCCTGTCAGTCGAATATATTCCGAGCCTGAACCGATCATGACTTTGAACGTTCCCGGCTCGACGACAAACTGCAAGTTGCGATCCCACAGTGAAACGTCTGCCGGGGTCAAAGTGAAGGTGACGGTTTTGGTTTCACCCGGCTCCAGATGCACGCGTTCAAAGCCGCGCAGGTTCTTTTCATAAGTCGTCACGCTGGTGACTAGTTGATGTATGTAAAGCTGAACGACTTCGTCGCCTGCGCGCGAGCCGGTGTTGGTAACGTCAAAGATGACGGTGATATTGCCGCGCGGATTCTGCCGCGTTGGGTTGATTCTTAAATTGCCATACGCGAACGTGGTATAACTCAAGCCGTGACCAAAGAAATAGAGTGCGCCGTTGATGCGAGTCCGTTCGCCCTCCCACTGCGCATTTGGTTTGCTGGGGAAGTTATAAGGAATCTGGCCGGCGGTCTTCGGGAAAGTTACGGTCAGTTTTCCGCCCGGATTGTAGTCGCCGAACAACACGTCCGCGATCGCCGTGCCACCTTGCGCTCCGGGAAACCAGGCTTCGATGATGCCCGGCACGTACTTGTTCACCCAGTTGATGCTCATTGGTCGGCCATTCAGTAAGACGACAATGACCGGTTTGCGAGTCGCGTAAACTGCCTGGACCAGATCCAACTGGCGACCGGGCAGATCCAAGCTCGTGCGCGACGCGGTCTCGCCTACTGTATTCGTCCCGTCACCCAACACGACGACCGCGACATCCGACTTCTTCGCCGCCTCGACTGCTTTGCCGATCTCTTCGTTTTCTTTCTGAGTCAGCGGCTCAGGCAATACTTCCGTTTCCGGCCAGTGCTCGTCGGTGACATCACAGCCTTTCGCGTAGTTCACCTCAACTTTTTCGCCCAATTTGTTCTTGATTCCTTCCAGCACGGTTATGCCTTTGACCGCGTTCGGGCCGTAGCGATAACGCGTCAGGCTGTCATCGTCGGCGTTTGGGCCGATGACTGCGATGGAATGAAGGTCCTTGCTGATCGGCAGCGCGTTGCGATCGTTTTTGAGCAGCACTATGCTCTCGCGTGCCGCGCGCAGAGCGACCTGCTGATGGTCCGCGGAGTTTACGATTCTTTCAGCGTAAGCCGGGTCGGCAACATAAGGATGATCGAACAGGCCGAGGAGAAATTTGACCCGCAGGACGTCCCGCACACGTGCGTCGAGCGTCTTCATCGAAACTTTTCCTTCTTTCAACAGCTCGCGCAGCGGCAGAATGAAATCAGATGGGGGCGTGAAATTCGTCTTCACATTCAGCCCGGCTTCGATCGATTGTCGTACTGCGTCTTTCATGTCGGTCGCGACGCCGTGCTTGTTGTAGAGAAACTCAACGGCGGCGCTGTCGGAGACCACGTATCC
>Ga0114129_10015917_pt1 | contig 10697 bp, 8 predicted proteins | sample RhiMetdeltSRZDD1_FD_80071 | JGI IMG/M metagenome (GOLD analysis project Ga0114129, IMG submission 80071) | Populus rhizosphere microbial communities from Tennessee, USA - Rhizosphere MetaG P. deltoides SRZDD1 (version 2) (version 2) | ecosystem: Host-associated > Plants > Roots > Rhizosphere >... | reverse complement strand
GCCGCCACGCCCCGGCACGTACACGCTCGCAGTGAGGGCCACGGACGCGAAGGGGCATGTCCAGCCAGACAGCGGCGTCTGGAATCCTGGGGGCTACCTCTGGAACAAGATCGAACGTCAAGACGTCGTCGTCGGGACGGCGTGAGGAGGCGCACCATGGCGAGTCGCCAGCTGATCGGACTTCTCACTGGAACCCTGCTGGTTGTCGCCGTCCCCACGCCTTGGTCGGCAACCGCCGACGATACGCTCCCCGGTGTCGTGACGACCGGACGCTACGGCGAAGGCGCCCTTGCCACGACCCGGCAGCCGGCGCCGAGCGTGGGAATCCCGGGAGGCGTTTACGGCGTGGGCGCTTGGCCCAGCTACGCGCCGCCGCTCGCTGACGGCCCCGGCCGCGACCTCGTGATCGGCGCGTTCAGCATCTCCCATAGCACCACCTACATCACGATGCAGCCGCCCCTGCCCGCCCCGACCTGGGCAGCCGAGGTCGACAAGATGATCAAGACGTTCGGCGCGAGCATTTCCGACGACGTGGCCAAGCAGATCACTCAGTACCTGCAGAGTCACTACACACCCGACACGCGCCGCTGACGCGCCGCCGGTCCGAAGATCCAAAATGCGTTTGGACCGCCCAGTGATCCCGGGCGTTTCTAGTCGTCCCGTGCTTTTGTATGGATGTAGCGGTTCATACCTCGCGTCCATCCCGCAAAAACAGGGGTTCTAGGGGATTTGGCCAACAGACGTGTTTTTGCCTACCCATTGCCTGATTCGCCTACCCTTCGAGGGGCTGGCTCTTGCTGCGTAACCGGCAGTTATGATGCGACGATTCGGTGAGACGCCCCGAAGGATGGCACTTCCGGAAGCGGGCGAGGCATGTAAGGCCAGTTGACCACCGTAAGCGGGCGCCCATCGCAGTGAATCGGTTCGCCCCCTCTATCGCCTCGCGCTACGGCCTGCTCAGCGTAATGAGCGTCCCGTTGCTGTCACCGTCGGGGTCGTGGTTCTGCGCGGAGTTATAGGTCAGCGTCGCGTGCGTCACGTTGCCGACCGTGAAGGTCACGCTCCCCGTACTCTTGGGAATCGTAGACTTGGACACCGCGCACTGACCGCTCCCGCTCGTTGTGCATGAACCCGTCCCGCCACTACTCCACGACCCGCTCACCGTGGCGTTGGCGACCGGACTATGGTTGCTGTCGTGGATCGTGATCGTCGCGTTGGCGGTCCACGTCCCACCCTGGTTCGTGATGGACAGGTCCAGGTCGCCCACATGCATGAGCGGCTGAGTAACCGTGACACTCGTGCTCCGGGTGTTCGTGGCGCCGCCGTTATCCGTAACGGTCAGCGTGACGGTGTAGGTGCCTGCGGCGTATGCGTGGCTGACCGTCGAACCCGAGCCTGTCGTCCCATCCCCGAAGTTCCACGCGTAGCTCGTGATTGCCCCGTCGGGATCCGAAGAGGCGGAACCGTTGAAAGTGCACGTGACTCCACTGCACCCGGACGTGAACGAGGCGATGGGCTGGGCATTGATCGGGATCGGGCTGTCGGTGGCAGCGGGGTTCCAGGCGGGGCCATATCCGTCGGGCGTCAGCCGCGAGAGGTTCGTGCCGTCAGCTTTCACGACGTAGAGACACGTGCCGCCGCACTGCCACTGACTGCCAAACGCGATCCACAGCCCGTCAGGCGACCAAGCGGGCTCCTGGCCGGCAATGCCTGTACCGACCCGCGTGACTCCGCTGCCGTCGGGATTCATGAGATAGAGCTCGGACGGCTGCGTGGTCCGAGTGCTCGAAAATGCGAGCTTGCTACCGTCCGGCGACCACGCAGGGCCGGAGTCCACGGCCGAGTCGCTGGTCAGCCGAACGAGGCCCGTGCCGTCGGCTTTGACGGCGCAGATGTCCCGGTTACCGCTCTCGATTTCGCAGTCGAACGCGATTTGGTCGGGCGACCAGGCCGGGTGCCCGACGAACCCGACACCATGGGTCACGCGCACGAGGCCGGATCCATCGGAGTTCATGAGGTAGAGCTCGGCCTGGCCATCGCGATCGCTCGCGAACGCGATCCGCGAGCCGTCAGGAGACCAGGCGGGGGACATGTCGAGGGCCGGATGGTTCGTGAGGTTCACGGGAGTGCCGCCGGCGGCGCCGATTATGAAGATCTCACCGTCGCGTTCAAAGGCGATCTGGGTCCCGTCCGGCGACCAGGTAGGCCCTGAGCCCCCCTCGGCGCCGGGGACGGCGGACACGGAAGACCCATCGGCACCCACGGTCAGGATCGCCTGGATCGGGTAGTAATAGCATCCTGTCGAGCACGCCCCGCCACTACAGTATTCAGGCCAGTCGAGACAGTAGTAATACCAGTCGATCCATCCGACGAATGCAATCTCCGCGTTCGCTGCGCCAGCAACCGCCAGCGTGAAGACGAGTGCGAGAGGAATCGAGAGGAGACCGCGCCATCCCGCAAACTGCACTTTCATGTTGCCTCCTCGAGTTGTCATTGTTCGCCTTCAAGGCTCCAAGGCGAGCTCCGCGCGACCATCGCCAAGCTGCGGCGCCCAGGCCGGTCCACACCGGCTGAGAACTGATGACTGGCAGGGTGGGCGGTTCAGTTGTCATTGCCGCACTTGGCCCTGACGACGCCCCAGGACGCAAGCAGGTTGAGGCCCGGGATGGAGGGGTCCAAACCAGTCAATTGTGTCTGGTCCGTGCCGTCTGCCTTCATCACAAAGAGCTGGGCCGATCCGAGCCCGGCCACGTTCCTGTGGAACACGATCTTCTGACCATCGGGTGACCACGCGGGGGTCGCATCGAGGACGAGATTGTTGGTCAGCGCGGTCTGGCCGGTGCCATCGTCCGCATTCATCACGCAGATCTCGAAGTCGGCCCCGCCCGCCCGGCACAGGTAGGCGATCTGCTTGCCGTCCGGCGACCAGGTGGGGGCCCGCTCCTCTTCGAGGTTGAAGGTCAGACGCTTGGTCTGCCCCGTGGCCAAGTCCAGAACGTAGATCTCGGCGTGAATCGAGTTGTTGACGTTGTCGGTGTCCGGGTGGCTCGTGAACACGATCTTTTGCCCATCGGGGGACCAGTCGGGGTCATCGTCGATCTGATTCGGACTGTTCGTGAGGTTGATCGGCTCCTCGCCGGGCTCGTCGTCGTCGGGCACTCTCATGATGAAGATGTCGCTGTCCCAGGTGGCGGCCCCCGGGTCGGTCTTGATCGGACATCCAGGGATTCCGGGGAATGGAGGGGGGCTCGAGACCGGGCACGGGCCGCCCGACGATGAGCGGTGGAATGCGATGTGCTTGCCGTCCGGCGACCAGGTGGCGGAGCTGCCACGGGTCAGCAGCGTCTGGTTCTTACCGTCCGCCTTCATCAAGAACAGGTCCGAGGTGTTCGCGGGCTCCCCGGCGCCTCGGGCCCGGTTGCTATCGAAGACGATACGTTTCCCGTCCGGCGACAATTTTGGCAGCGCGTCACCCTCGGTGTTCTCCGTCAGACGCCGCGGGTCCGTGCCGTCAGGGTTCATCAGGTAGATCTCGCTACTGCCGAATGCGAGTGGGGCATTGGGAAAGTCGCGCGTGCTTGTGAATGCGATGGTGGACAACTCACACTGCTCGGGGGTCGCGATGCCCGGGGTGCCGGCGATCAGGACAGCTGCGAGGGCGAGTACTGTGATCCGCTCCATGAGTCGACCTCCAATCATTCCCCGTTGAGCTTCACGCCGCGGCCCAGACGCCGCGACGTCGCGTCGAATCGGCGTGTTCCTCGCGTCGACCAACAGTTGGGCAAAACGCCGTAGTACGGAACGCTGTCCTCCTCCGCGTCAGCGCGGCCCTCCTGTCTCAGACGGATTCTGGGCTTGGTCCGTCCCCGGGGAAGCAATCATTTCCCCGATGGCCCGACCCACGGCGTCTAAGCCCTCCACGCGCGCCTTCAGCCCAGTGCTGACCTTCTCCACGACCCCGGTGATGCGCCCGACGTTGTCCCGGGTCAGGCGGACGACGAAGGTCATCATCGAGCCCTCGATCGCGACTCTCCTCTCCGCGACCGTTGCGCCGGCAATGCGGCGGACGCGGCCCATTTGGCGACTCATCGACACCTTTGTACTGGTGGTGGCGTTGACGACGTGTCCTTGGGAGCGTTGAAAATTCGTTGAAGCTCGTGACCACCTCCTCTGCTGTCTTGATTCGGCCCGGGGCAGGCACTAAAGTCGCGGCCACGGGGAGTGGTGACAGATGGGGCGGCTGACCCTTTCGCTCCTGGGGGGCTTCCAAGCTCGGCTAGACCGCAGCCCACCGCTTGTCTTGCCGGCGAAAGCGCAGGCACTCCTCGCGTACCTGACAGCCCGGCCGGGCCAGTCTCACCCGCGCGACAAGCTCGCCGCACTCCTCTGGGGTGGCACCGGCCAGCAGCAGGCGCGGAGCAACCTCAGGCACACTCTGTTCGCCATTCGCCAGGCGATGCGCGGATTCTCGCCGGGGTTCCTGGTCGCTGAGGCTCAAGCCGTCGCTTTAGAGCCAGCGGCGGTAGACGTCGACGTCATCACCTTCGAGAAGCTGGTGGCCGAGGGCACGGCAGAGGCGCTCGAACGCGCCGCGGCTCTCTACCAGGGCGAGCTGCTCGAAGGGCTCAGCGTCGACGAACCACCGTTCGAGGAGTGGCTCCTTTCAGAGCGCGAGCGGCTCCGAGAGCTCGCCCTCGAGGCGCTCGCCCGGCTGCTCGCCCACCAGTCCAAGCGCCAGGCGACAGAGCGCGCCATCCAGACCGCCATTCGTCTTCTGGCGCTCGACCCACTTCAGGAGCCTGCGCATCGAACGCTGATGCGGCTCTACGCGCGGCAGGGCCGAAGAAGCGCCGCGCTGAAGCAATACCAGGTCTGCGTCGGCGTCCTGCGGCGCGAACTGGGCGCCGAGCCCGAGCCCGAAACGCGACAACTGTACCAGGACATTCTCCAGCAACGTCTGAGCAAGTCAGCGGAGCCAGAGGTGCGCCTCAGTCATACGACGCCCCCGACCCGCCAGTCAGAGCCCGTGGGCGAGGTGCCGCTCGTTGGACGCGAGGGACAGCTGAATCAGCTATGGCGCGCCCTTGACGAAGCCCGCAGCGGACTGGGCCGGGTCGTCGTGATCGTCGGCGAGGCCGGCGTCGGCAAGAGCAGCCTCGTGACGGTCGTTGGTGCGGATGCCCGCGAGCGAGGTATCCGCATGTTGCTGGGGCGCTGCTACGAGAGCCAGCAAATCCTCCCTTTCGGTCCCTGGGTCGATGCCCTTCGCGGCAGCGGTGTGAGCCAGGAAGCCAAGACGCTTCAGGATCTGCCGCCCGTATGGCGCGCGGAGCTCTCCCGTCTGCTACCGGAGGTCAGTGCGCCGGACCTCCCGACGGCGAGTAACGATCTGCTGAGGCTTTTCGAGAGTGTTGCCCAGTTCGTCGAGCGGCTTACCTTGGAGGGCCCTGTGGCGGTGGTGCTGGAGGACATCCACTGGGCTGACGAGATGAGCTTGCGACTCTTTGCGTTCGTCGCGCGCCGGACGCAGGCGGTGCGCGTGCTGCTCGGGGCCACGGTCCGCGAGGAGGAGTTGTCAAGCGCGCCCGTTCTCCAACGCGTGCTCGACGAGCTCGCTACAGGACCGCATTTTCGGCATATGCCGCTATCCCCGCTTTCGCGCGGCGACACAGCGGCGCTCGTGCAATCGCTCGCTCGCCGGGGGAGCGACGAGACACTGGTCGCGCGTCTGAGCGACCGCCTATGGGCGGCGAGCAAGGGAAATCCCTTTATCATCGTCGAAACCATGCGGGCGCTCGACGAGGGGGCCGTCACCGAGACGGCGCCCACTCTGCGCCTCCCCGAGCGGGTCCGGCAGGTGATCGCAGGGCGCTTGGAGCGACTGAGCCCGCGCGGCCAGCAGTTGGCGGCGGTGGCGGCCGTGATCGGCCGCGAATTCGAATTCCCCGTTCTTCAGATAGCTGCTGGTCTCGGCGTTCGCGACGCGGCCGAAGGTGTCGAAGAGCTCGTGCGGCGTCGTGTTCTCCACGGCATCGGAGAGCGATTCGACTTCACCCATGAGCGGGTCCGTGAGGTCGTCTACGACCGGCTCCTCGCGCTTCAGCGAAAGGTTCTCCATGGCCAGCTGGTGAAGGCCATTGAGGAGGTGTACGCGGAGAATCTCGAGCCGTACTATGCGGCCCTCGGCCTGCACTGCAGCGAGAGTGAAATCTGGGGGAAGGCGGCGACGTACCTTCGTCAGGCCGGCATCCAAGCGGGCGCGCGCTCGGCCTATTCGGAGGCGGTCGCATTCTTCACGCAGGCACTTGGGGCGCTCGGCCATCTCCCGGTAACCCGGGAGACGACCGAGCTGACCATCGACATCCGACTCGACATCCGGAGCGCGCTCATTCCGCTAAGCGAGTGGGCTCGCATGGGGGAGCAAGTCCACGAGGCCGAGAGGCTCGCCCGGACGCTCGGCGACCAGCACCGGCTCGGAAAGATCTCCAATTTCATGCTGAACCAGTGCCTGCTCACAGGTGATTACGACGGGGCCCTCAGATTCGGGCGAGAGGCCCTTGGTATCGCGCGTGCCTCCGGCGATCGCTCGATTGAGGTGGTCGCAACGACCAATCTGGGCGGGACGCACTCCGCCCGGGGCGAGTTCACCGACGCGGCCGCCTTCTTCGAGCGTAACGTCGCGCTCGAGGGCGACCTGCGCTATCAGCGCTTCGGATCAGCCAGCATCCAGTCGGCGTGGTCGGGAGCGCACCTCGCCGAGGTGTTGTCTGAGCTCGGCCGGTTCGACGAGGCCATCGCGCGCGCCGAGGCCTCAGTGCAGATCGCCGAGGAGGCCAATAATTCCTTCACGCTGAACTTCGGCTTGTTCGCTCTCGGCCGCGCCCACTTCCGACGCGGGGGTCACGCAGAGGCGATCCGGGACCTCAAGCGGGGCCACGATCTGTGCCGAACACGGCAGATCGTCTTCTGGACCGCGTTCGTTGCCGCCGCGCTCGGCGTTGCCTACGCCCTTGCCCGCCAGGCTGACGAGGCGGTCCCGCTGGTGGCGGGCGCTGTCGAGGAGTATCGCCATCGCCCGAACCACTTCCGACCGGCCGTCATTCCCTTGTGTGCGGGAACGGCCTACCTCTGGGCTGGGCGGATCGACGAGGCTGCCGGCCACGCGCGAGAGGCTTTGGCGCTCACCCGGCGGCTGGGGGCTCGGGGGGCCGAGGTCCACGCCCTCTGCCTCGTCGGCGACGTCGCATTGGCGGACGGCGGGGGAGACGCTGAGTCCTATTACCGCGAGGCACTGACGCTCGCAGGGGAGCTCGGCATGCGTCCCCTCGTCGCCCACTGCCACCGCGGCCTCGGCAAGCTCTACCGGCGCACGGGCAAGCGCGATCAGGCGCAGGAGCATCTCACCACCGCGACAACGATGTACCGCGAGATGGGGATGACGTACTGGCTGGAGAAGGCGGAGGCGGAACTGAAGGAGCTAGGCTGACGCCATCGCTGGAGCGAAATACTGGATACCCTTGATGGTCGCGGTCGGATTGGCACTATCCGGCTTCATTAGGCATCCTGCCGACATGGGCGTGCAGGTCATGAATACTGCGCGGAACGCGGAGCTTCACGTCTTCTATGTCCTATCGGCAGGCGACCGTAGCCCGATCGCCGTTCGGTGACACGAGGAGGAGGGACATGCCACTCATCGAATCCGCCAGGGCCACGCACACGACGCTCGAGGTCGCCAACCTTCATAACAGTCTGAAGTTCTACCGCGATGTGCTCGGTCTCCGCACTCATCAGGTGCTCGACAAGGCAGGTCACCTGCTGGCCGCGAACGGGCATTACGCAGCCTTCATCGAGCTTCCGAGAAGGTCTCCACAGCCATTCCTGAACTTCTACACGCGCCTAGTGCCCGATGCCGCCGCCGTCGATGCGGTGCATCGAAAGATCACGGCCGTTCGTGACGAGTACAGCATTCAAGAGATCACGCCGCCCGCGCGCGAGGATCCCGCAAAGTTCGGCGTGGGGACGCACGGCTTCTATCTCAAAGATGCCGACGCGAACTGGTGGCGCGTCGAGGAGAACAACGGGCCGTTCGGCCCGATGGAAATTCGCGCCGACGCCGAACCCCGGAACTCGATCGTTCCCGCCGGGCCGATCAGCTATGTGATGCTGGAGTGCCGCAAGCTCGACGCGACGATGCGCTTCTACCAGGAGTTCCTGGGGCTCGATGCCGAGCGGCGCGGGCCCCACTACTTCGTGAGTCGTGGAAACGGGGGCGTGAACGTGATCGTCGTCGAGGTTGGTGACCAGCTTTTGGAACAGACGGTGATGAACCACCACGGCGTCACGCTCTGGACCGACCAGGGAGTGATCGACAAGCTGCACGCGGCCGCTGAGCAGGAACAGGAGCGATTCGGGATCCGGAAGGTCATGAAAGCCACTCACCAGCACGGCTCCTATTCGTTTTACATGGAAGACCTCGACAGCAACTGGTGGGAGATCGAAGTGTGGGAGGACTTGATGAATCCTTGGGATCGGGCGGTCCTCGAGCGGGAGTTGCGCGCAGCCGGTCACAAGACGGTGTACAGGCACTGATCGTGCGGGTGATCGCGATCGTTCACGAAGAGTTTCGCGGTTACGTGGTTACTGGTGGCCCCAACGGGATTCGATTGTGCGCCGGACGTCGTTCTTATCGACACTTAACCGCTCCCACGGAGGGCCGCGACCACGAGCCCAATCCGCCGCATGGGCACTTCGGGAGGGATGGCCGGCGGGAGCAGAGCAGCAAAATCACACCCGGTGCTTGCCAGCAGCGCTCAGATCACCTACTCTTCCGCTTCAGGTCAGAGCGACTTCTCGAATGGCCGGGCGGAGACAAGCATGCAGTGGTTGATTCAGCCGCCACTCCTGCTTCCAGCATTCCTAGTGGGCTGCGCCAACGGTCCCGGGTATTGGACACGAGCTGCCGCGTTCGCCGGCCAGGCCGCTCAGTGCCGTTGGGCGGCAGCGATAACGATGTTACTGGCCTCGTCGGCCTTCAGCAGGTCTGTGTTGATGACCAGGTCGTAGTGCGTGGGCAGTTCGCGCTCGATCCGGTAGAAGCGCAGAAAGTAGTCGGCGCGGCCCGCGTCGGAGTCCCTCAACCTCTTCTCCGCGTCGGCCTTCTTGGTGCTCGTGGCTTCCCCGAGACGCTGGGCTCGCGTCTCGAACGACGCCGTGATAAGGACACGGAGCAGGTCAGGTCGGCCCCCCAGCGGGATGCCCGCGGCGTGCGAGACGATCACCACCTGCCCGCGTTCGGCTGTCTCTTTGACGGCCTCCACGATCAGTGCGCGCAGATCCTCCCGCGTGACGAAGGCCTCCGGCGGCAGCATGATGATGCCCCCGGCGGGTTCCATCATCGGCGCCGTGACCATGTCATTGAGGATGCGATCGAGCAGGCTCCTACGGCGCTCTGCGTCGGCCACGACCTCCGCGTCGAGGCCGTGTCGCTCGGCGGCTAGATGGATGATCTCCTCGTCGACGTAGCGGAATCCGAGACCCTTCGCGACGCTGAGGCCGATACGGTCCCCGCCTGCCCCGGTCGTATGCGAAATCGTCACGATGCGCGTCTTCGCCATTTCGTCTTTCCTCGGAGTGCCCAGCCAGTTACGCGCCACGAACTCTACTGCGAGCCGGGTTGAAAGATCAAGAACCCACGGAAATCAGCCACGATGGGCACGCCACCTGCAGAGTCACGAGCTCGGGTGCATCGGGCATTATGCGCGACGCCTCGTGCGAAGTTGCAGAGGGTGTCGCCGGTCCGATGCCGAAGGCAGCCACGATGATTCTGTCGTGATGCTGGCGCCGAATTGACCCACCGATGAGTCACGCTGTCTTGGGGGCGAGCGTTCCTGCTCTAACAAGTTGATCTTCTGCGACTCGCTCATGGCATTGAGATTGTAGTTTCGGTCGACCCGACAGTCGGCGGCGCAACATTTTCTCTCCAACCTGTCATAGGAGGACGTATTGCCCACGGTAAGTCTGAGCTTCCTGAGCAACCGAACCATCAAGCAGGTGTGCCGAGTTTGTCACGAACTTGCGGAACTCAAAACAGGCAGGCTGTGCACTGACTGCACCCAGGTCAAAGCGCGGATACAGCTGCGTATTACCCAGCGACCGGCCGATGGCGATTCAAGCAGATCGGTAGAACAGTGTACGCGATCGGGCTGTCTATGCCCGCCGTGCGGCCGGAGAATTCTAGATCCGCACCCGTTCCGGCCGTCCGATCCCGCACTAGGTGGTGTCCGTGAAATCCATTTTCATCCGCGATGCCACGCATTGTGGTTAGAGGCCGTTACGGGACTGGACGCCGGTTCGAGCCAAGATCACGAGTGACTGTCCCGTCTCTCCGTGGTCATCAACCTAGCGGTTGATGCGGAGCCAGGGATGCCAGAGGCGGGCATCGGTGTCGTTCACTTTCCCTTCGGCCCGCACACGGAAGTTCACGATCCGACGAGCGCGCGACGCCGGGACCACAGAGTCAGCGCCCCGTGGCCTGCACCCGCGCGCTACGGGCGGCGGCGAATCAGCTCGCGACGGCCGGCTGCAGTCTCCCAGATCCATCCGGCGAAGGCTGGCATCGTGTGCAAAAGGTGCTGGAAGCTCTGCGTGCTCATGAACAGAACCTCGGCATCGGCGGAGACGACAGTGACGCTGGCCTC
>Ga0114129_10015916_pt1 | contig 10698 bp, 10 predicted proteins | sample RhiMetdeltSRZDD1_FD_80071 | JGI IMG/M metagenome (GOLD analysis project Ga0114129, IMG submission 80071) | Populus rhizosphere microbial communities from Tennessee, USA - Rhizosphere MetaG P. deltoides SRZDD1 (version 2) (version 2) | ecosystem: Host-associated > Plants > Roots > Rhizosphere >... | reverse complement strand
GCCGCAACCATCAGGAGTGCAGCACCCGCGACGAGGGCACGACGGACGGATCGATCTCGCACTGCTCTTCCCCCCGCACTGGGCCAGCTCGAAGGGCCCGATGATGGGGGGTGCAACCCGAGAACACAAGCCAGGGGCAACGCCGGTGTCTACGGCCGGCTCATGCCTCGGCCGGCTCGGCCCCCCGGTCGGCGGCGATCTTGCGCGCCTCCTCGATCACGCGCTCGACGAATCGGTCCTCGGGGATCTTGTCGACGACCTCGCCCTTGACGACTAGGAATCCCTGGCCCTTGCCGGCCGCGATACCGAGATCGGCCTCGCGCGCCTCGCCGGGGCCGTTCACGACGCAGCCCATGACCGCGACGCGGATCGGGACCTTGAGGCCCTCGCGTTCGATCGCCTCCTGCACCTGCTTGGTGAGGCCGAGCACGTCGACCTCGGCGCGACCGCACGAGGGGCACGCGACCAGGTCGAGGCCGCGCTTACGCAGGCCGAGCGACTGCAGGATCCACGTGCCGACCTTGACCTCCTCCACCGGGTCGTCGGTAAGCGAGACGCGGATCGTGTCGCCGATCCCCTCGGCGAGCAGCGTGCCGATCCCCACCGCGCTCTTCACGCCGCCGGCAGGCATCGGCCCCGCCTCGGTGACCCCCAGGTGCAGCGGGTAGTCGCACGAATCGGACAGTTGCCGGTAGGCCTCGATCATCACGCGCGGGTTCGAGTGCTTGACCGAGATCTTGATGTCGAAGAAGTCCTCGTCCTCGAGGATCCGCGCCTCGTTCAGTGCGCTCTCGACCAGCGCCTCCGCGGTGGGCGCGCCGTGCTTGGCGAGCAGGTCCTTCTCGAGCGAGCCCGCGTTCACACCGATCCTGATCGGGACGCTCCGCGCCCGGGCTTCGCGCGCGATCAGCCGGACCTTGTCCTGGTACTTGATGTTGCCGGGGTTGATCCGCAGCCCCTGGATCCCGGCCTCGAGCGCGGCCATCGCGTACTTCCACTGGAAATGGATGTCGGCCACCACGGGGACCGTGGACTTGGCCGCGATCGCCTCGAGCGCCTCGGCGTCTTCCCAGTGCGGCACGGCCACCCGAACGATGTCCACGCCGGCGGCCACCAGCGACGCGATCTGCTGGAGCGTCGCGTTGACGTCCGCGGTCTTGGTCGTGGTCATCGACTGAACGCGGATCGGCGCGTCTCCGCCGATCGTCACGTCGCCGACGCGGACCTGCCGGGTCTTGCGTCGGTCGGCCAGCACGTCTTCAGTCTCCCAGGCTCGCGCCGCTACCCGCCGAACACGTGGAACACGACTTGCCGGTCCTTGGGCTCGTCCATCTCGAACAGGATCAGGCGCTGCCAACGCCCGAACATCGGCTCGCCGTCGGCGACCGGGATGGCGTGCGAGGAGGCCGACAGGAGCATCGCCTTGACGTGGGCGGGGCCGTTCCGGCGCTCGTGGGACTCGTCCAGGTTCTGGGTCCGGCGTTCGTGGTCGTCGTGCGCGTAGTACCCCTCGTCGGGCACGAGACGGATCATCCGCGCGCGGAAGTCCTCGAGCGCACCGTCTTCCCATTCGTTGACGATGAGCGCGCACGTCGTGTGGGCGCAGAACACGACGGCCGAACCCTCGGTCACCCCCGAATCCTTGATCGCGCGCTCCAGCTCCTCGGTGAGGTCGAGGAACGCGTAGCGCTCGGGCGCGGCGACCTCGATGGTGGTGGTGACCGATCTCACTCGACCCTCCTTGTCTCCTTGGTCCGTGGCCCCCCGGTCGCGCGCTCGCGCCCCGTCCACACGCTCGACTCGGGCATGCGGGCCCCGCTCGCCGGCTCCCATTCGGCGGGGGCGACCGGCAGCTCGAACGTGAAGGTACTCCCTCTGCCGGGTTGGCTCTCGGCCCAGATGCGGCCGCCGTGCGCCTCGACCACCGAGCGTGCGATGGCGAGGCCGATCCCGGTCCCGCCGTCGTCGCGGGAGCGGGACGCGTCCACGCGGAAGAAACGCTCGAACACGCGGGGCAGGTCCTCGGCCGAGATGCCCGGGCCCGTGTCGGCCACCGCGACGCCCACCGAGCCGTTGTGGCGGGAGGCCGTGACCGTCACGCGGCCGCCGCTCGGCGTGAGCCGGACCGCGTTGTCGAGCAGGTTGAACAGCACCTGGTGCACGCGCTCGCGGTCGGCGAAGACGGCCGGGAGGTCGGCGGGAAGCTCGTCGGAGATCGAGACCGCGGCCTCAGGACGCGCGACCTGGATCTCCGAGAGCACCTGCGATACGAGCGGCGCCACCTCGACCGGCTCGCGTTCGAGCGGCACGTCGCCGGACTCGAGCTTGGACAGGTCCAGGAGCTGGTCGACGAGCCGGCCAAGGCGCTCGGACTGCACGAGCATCACCTGCAGGGTCTCGGGGTTCGGCTCCTCGACGCCGTCCAGCAGGTTCTCTAGATGCGCCCGCAGCGCCGAGATCGGCGTCTTGAGCTCGTGCGAGACGTTGGCGACCAGCTCGCGCCGAAGCATCTCCAGCCCCTCGAGCTCAGCGCTCATCCGGTTGAAAGCCTCGGCCAGCCGGCCGACCTCGTCGCGCGAGTCCGTCACCACGCGCTGGGTGTAGTCGCCGGTCTCCATGCGCCGGGCGGCCTCCGCCATGTCCCGCAGCGGCTGCGTCATGCCCCGCGCGAGCCACCGCGCGATCACGAGCGCCACGACCGCCGCGACGGCGCCGGCGACCAGGAGCTGCCACCAGAACTCGGTGAGGAAGCGCACGGACGACAGCCAGAATCCAGGCACCTCGCGCACCGCATAGAACATCCCCGCCCGGCCGGCCTGGCGGAGCGGGACGGCCGCGAATTCGACCCCGTTGGCGACGCCCACGTGCACGCCGCCCTCGAATCGCGGAGGGTCGGCCAGCGGCGGCCCGAGCCAGGTCACGGTGGCCCCCTCGATCGACACGAACGACGTGTTCCCGTCGCCGATGAACGTGTCGGACCGGCTCTGCTGCTGCGCCAGCTGCAGGAGGTCGACGAGGTCGGCGTTGCGCAGCGACGTCCCGAGCGCGAGCGCCAGGATGAAGTAGACGAGGGCCACGGTGAGCCCGACCGCGAACACGATGACCGACCCGAGCTTGACCCGGATCGTCGGCAGCCGCTGGAGCAGGGTCACCGAACGCTCACTCGTCCGCGAACGCGTAGCCGACGCCGTGAACGGTGCGCACGAACCGCGGCTCGGCGCCGTCCTCGCCCAGCTTCCGACGGATGCGGGCCACGTGGGAGTCGACGACGCGGCCGCCGGCGTAGTCGCGGTAGCCCCACACGCGATCCATCAGCTGCTCGCGCTTGAAGACCACGCCCGGGTCCCGCGCCATCGCCAGCAGGATCTCGAACTCGAGCGGCGTGAGCTGCACCTCGTCGCCGTCCAGGCTCACCTTGCGACGGGTGGGATCGATCGAAAGGCCGGCGAGCTCGATCGGGTCGCTGGACGGCGTCGAGCTGATGCGCTCGACGCGGCGAAGGATCGCGCGGACGCGCACGGTGAGCTCGCGCAGGCTGAACGGCTTGGTGAGGTAGTCGTCGGCGCCCACCGCGAAGCCCGCGACCTTGTCCGCCTCCTCGGTGCGCGCCGTGAGCATGAGCACCGGCACCCATCGGCGGCTCTGCAGGCGCCGGCACACCTCGAGCCCGTCCATCCCGGGGAGCATCAGATCCAACACCACGAGGTCGGGCTGCTCGGCCTCGGCGAGCTCGAGCGCCTGGGGGCCGTCGGCGGCCAGGACCACGCGGAACCCCTCGTTCGACAGGCGGGCACGAACGGCCTCGGAGATCGCGGCCTCGTCGTCCACGACCAGGATCGTCTGCTCGATCTGCTCCCTGGTCATCGGCCCATCGTAGCCGTCGGGCATGGAGAGCCTCCCGAGACGGTGTTGAGAAATCGTTGCGGCGGTTCGGCCGCCGCGTGGCCGATCAGACGGGTGGCTTGACCAGGTCCACGTACACGACGGCGACCGTGAAGATGATGAAGAACCCCGCAACCGCGGCCGAGATCGGCACGACCTTGCGCATGTCCACCGGGCGGTGACGGACCTTCTCGATCGCCAGGACCGCCAGGTGCCCGCCGTCGAAGGGCGGGAGCGGCAGCAGGTTCAGCAGGCCGACGAAGACGTTCACGATGCCGAACAGGAACAGCAGGTCGCCGAACCGATCCTCGGACGCGAGGTTGCCGGCCACCCGCCCGATGCCTACGACGCTGGCGGGGTCGGTCTGCTGTCGCTGTGTATCGGTGAACACGAGGTCGAACAACCGCCCGATCCCCTGGGGCCCGAAGATCCTGGCGACGCCCCGAACGGTGCCGACCAGGTTCTCGCCGACGAGGCTCGCGCCTCCGGTGACCGACCCGATCGCGCTCTCCGTCTCACGCGTGACCGACACGGGTTGAACCTGAACGCCGATGCGCCCGATCTGCTTCCCCTCGACCACCGAGAGCCTCGGGGTCATCGTGATCTGGATCGTCTCGCCGTCGCGCAGGATCGTGAAGGTGAGCGGCTCGCCGGCGTGGGCGGTCGTGTACGCGACCAGGTCGTCACTGCTCGGATGGTCAAGCCCGTCGACGCTCACGACGCGGTCCCCTTCATGGAGGCCGGCCGCCGCCGCCGGCGAGGCCACTCCCCCCAGTCGCGGCTCCACCTGGGCGACCTCCACCCCGTGCGTGGCCGGCTGGCCGACGAACCCCAGCCACACGGCGAAGCACAGGAACGCCAGCACGAAGTGCGTGGCCGGGCCGGCCACGATCACGAGCGCGCGCTGCCAGATCGGCTTGGCGCCGAACGTGCGCGGCAGGTCCTCGGGCGAGACCGTCTCGAACGGGTTCATGCCGGCGATCTTCACGTAGCCGCCGGCCGGGATCGCCTTGATGCCGACCTCGGTCTCGCCGCGCATCCGCGACCAGATCTTGGGGCCGAACCCGACGAAGAACTCCTGCACCTTGATCCCGAACGCGCGCGCCACGGCGAAGTGGGCGGCCTCGTGGATCACGATCACGAGGATCAAGGCGATGATGAAGGCACCGATGCCGAGCGCGGCCATGGGTCAGGGTCCTTCTAGCGTGCCTCGATGATCTCGGCGGCCCGCCGGCGGGCCCACGCGTCGGCCCGCTCGAGGTTCACCACCGAGACTACGGTCGAGGGCGCCTCATGCTCGTCGACGACGGCAGTGACGACCTCGATGATGCGTGTGAGGGGGATCTTCCCCTCCAGGAACGCCATGACGGCGACCTCGTTGGCCGCGCTCATCACCGCGGGGAAGGTGAGCCCGAGCTCGCCGACCCGGTAGGCCAGGTCGATGGCCGGGAACGCCTCGCGATCGACGGGCTCGAACGACAACGTGCTGTCGGCAAGCGGCACCGAGCCGACGCCGGTGGGCAGCCGTTCGGGCCAGGCGAGCGCGAGCTGGATCGGCAGGCGCATGTCCGGCACCGCGAACTCGGCCCGCATGGAGCCGTCGCGGAACTCGGCGAGTGCGTGGACGATCCCCTGCGGGTGGATCACCACATGGATCTGCGAGTACTCAAGTCCGAACAGGTAGTGCGCCTCGATCACCTCGAGGCCCTTGTTCATCAGCGTGGCCGAGTCGATCGTGATCTTCGGCCCCATCTGCCACACGGGGTGCGCGAGGGCCTCCTTGACGGACGCCTTGGCGAGCTCGGTGTGCGTCCAGCCGCGGAACGGGCCGCCGGAGCCGGTCAGGATCACGCGCTTGAGATCGTCGCGCCGCTCGCCCCGCAGGCACAGCGCGAGTGCCGCGTGCTCGGAGTCGACGGGCACCAGGCGCTCTGGCTCGCCCTTGACCAGGTCGACCACCAGGTCGCCCCCGACCACCAGGCTCTCCTTGTTGGCCAGGGCGAGCATCTTGCCGGCCTGCAAGGTCGCCAGCGTGGGACCGAGCCCGGCCGAGCCGACCAGGGCGTTCAGCACCATGTCCGCCTCGACGTCGCGGGCCAGGACCTCGGCCGCCTCCGGACCCACGTGCACCTCGACCCCCGGGATCCCGGCGATCTTCTCGCGCAGGTCGGCCGCGGCCTCCTCGTCGGCGATCGCCACGTGCGGGGGCAGGAACTCGCGGATCTGGCCCACCAGGAGTTCGTGGTTGGTCCCAGCGGACAGGCCAACCACCTTGAACCGGTCGGGGTTGTGCCGCACGACGTCGAGCGCCTGCGTCCCCACCGATCCCGTCGAACCGAGGATCACCAGCGAGCGCATCGAAGGCAAGATTACCCTGTGCCGCCCACAAACCAAGGAGGCTGCGGATCATGTCCGTCGGGTCGCATCAGAACCACCTGCCGTACAGAACGTCCGCGGTGAGCCCAGGGTTGCCTCGAGGCGCTCGGCCAGAGCGTGAGAGTGATTTCAGAGGAGGATCAACCGCAGGTAGATGAACGCGGCCGGCGCCACGAACAAGACCGAATCGATCCGGTCCATGACACCGCCGTGACCGGGCAGGATCCCGCCCATGTCCTTGACCCCCAGGTCGCGCTTAATGAGGGATTCGGCCAGGTCGCCGAGCGGCGCGAAGATCGCCACCACGATCGCAAGGCCGACCGAACGCCCCAACCCGTTTGGATTCAGGATGTCGACCTGCGACACGAGGGCCACGGCCACGGCCATCGTGACCAGCGTGGCGCCGATCGCGCCCTCCCACGACTTCTTGGGGCTGATGTTCGGCGCGAGCGGGCGGCTGCCCCACAGGTACCCGACGCCGAACGCCGCGGTGTCGTAGACGAAGGTCAGCCCGATGATCGACAGCGCCAAGCCCTCGCCGTCGGGCAGGTTCAGGACCGCGATCGCATAGGCTGCCAGCAGCGGGATGTACGCGATGCCGAGGACCGTGATCGCGATGTTCGAGACCAGGTTGGCGCGGTGCTGCGGCGGCACGGTCATGTACCACAGGAACGTCGCGAACAGCGACAGCGCCATGATCGCAAGCATCGCGTTCTCGCCGCGGTAGTAGCCGGCGCCGAGCACGAGCGCGCCCGAGACCAGGCCGAGCGCCGTGGCCGGCTGGTAGTGGCGCTTCTGCATCGCCAGGTAGAACTCGCCCTGCGCGAACAGCACGACGATGCCCGCGAAGATCGCGAACGCGCCCGGGCCGATCAGGATCGCCAAGACGGCGAGGCCCGCCAAGACGATGCCGGTGAGGAACGCGATCGGCACGTTGCGTCCGGGGCCAGCGCGCTCGGGCTCGGCGCCGATCTCGACCGCGGTCGGCTCCTGCCAGCTCGGCCCGCCGAAGCCTTCCGCTCCCACGCGCACGGTCCGCGCCGCCTCCGGCTCGCCTTCGGCGGCGGCGTCCTCGTCGCCCAGCAGCTCGGCGATCGCGACCTCCTCGGTCGGGTGCGGCGCCTGGGGTTCGGGCTCGACGGCGACCTCGTCGCGCACCGACTCGGCGAAGTGGTCGGCGGCGGCCTCGACGGCCTCGATGTCTGGCGGCTCCTCCGCGGACGGCGTCTCCTCCAGCTCCGCGACCCCGGCGTCCTGCGCCTCCTGGCCCGGAAGCTCTACGTACTCGGAGCCGGTGCCGCCCTCCTCGAAGCCCTCGGCATCGGCCTCGAATAGGAACGCGTCGACCTCCTCAGCCTCTTCGCCCTCGGGCTCCGCCTCGACCTCCGCCTCGACCTCGGCGCCGGTCTCGGCCACAGCGGGCGCCTCGGTCTCTCCTGACAGGTCCCCGGTCGCTTGCTCGGGCGCCGGCCGCTCGGGCTCCGCCTCGGGTTCGGTCTCGAACGCCATCGTCGAGCCGTGGCCAGCCTGTGCGGGCTCCTCGGGCTCGGCCTCCTGCTGCTGGGCGGGGGGCGCCTGGGGGGCCGGCGGCTCGGAGGATTCCGGCCAATCGACGTCCTGGATCGGGGCGAAGAACTTGTCGAGATCCTCGAAGAGGTCCTCGCCCTCGGTCTTCTCCTCGTCCTCAGGCACGCTCAGATCTCCTGGAGCTCGGCGTCCTTGTGCGACACGACCTCATCGATGTCGGCGATGTGTTTGTCGGTCAGCTTCTGCAGCTCCTTCTCGGAGCGCACGAGGTCATCTTCCGAGATGCCGCCCTCGCGCTCAAGTTTCTCCAGCTCTTCTTTGGAATGTCGCCGGATGTTCCGAACGGCAACACGTCCCTCCTCGCCGCGGTGGTGGACCAGCTTGACGAGCTCCTTGCGCCGCTCCTCGGTGAGCGGCGGGAAGCCCAGCCGGATCACGCTCCCGTCGTTGCCCGGCGTGATCCCCAGGTCGCTGGACATGATCGCCTTCTCCATCGCCGAGATCGCGTTCCGGTCGAACGGGGTGACGACGAGCGTCCGGGGTTCGGGCACAGAGAACGAGGCGAGCTGCTGGATCGGCACGGGCGTGCCGTAGTAGTCCACGACGATCCGCTGCAACAGCGCGGGCGTGGCGCGGCCGGTCCGAACGCCGGCGAGCTCGTCCTTCAACACGCCGATCGCCTTGTCCATCTTCTCCTTTGCTGCGGCGAGCGCGGACTCAACCGTCATCGGGCGCCGCCGTGCACCAGCGTTCCGATCGGCTCCCCCGAGACGGCCTTGCGGATGTTCCCCTCCTGACGGAAGTCGAACACGATGATCGGCAGCCCGTTCTCCATGCACAGGCTGATGGCCGTGGCGTCCATGACCGAGTAGCCCTCGCGCAGCACGTCGAGGTACTCGATCGACTCGAAGCGCTCGGCCGTCGGATCCACGTGCGGGTCCGCGGTGTAGACGCCGTCCACCTTCGTGCCCTTCAGGATCGCCTGCGCGCCGATCTCGAGCGCGCGTTGCGCGGCCGTGGTGTCGGTCGAGAAGTAGGGCGTCCCGATCCCGGCCGCGAACACCACCACGCGTCCCTTCTCGATGTGGCGGACGGCGCGCAGCGGGATATAGGGCTCGGCGATCTGCGCCATGTGGATCGCCGTCTGCACACGCGTCGGGACGTGGATCTTCTCGAGCGCGTCCTGCAGCGCGAGCGCGTTCATCACGGTCGCCAGCATGCCCATGTAGTCGGCGCGCGACCGGTCGATCCCCGGCGCCTGGCGGCCGCGGAAGATGTTCCCGCCCCCGACCACCACGGCGCACTGGACGCCGAGGTCGACCACGTCGGCCAGCTCACGCGCGAGCAGGCCGGTTCCCTCGGTCGAGATGCCGTAGCCCGTATCGGCAGGCGCGAAGGCATCACCGGAGAGCTTCAGCAACACCCGGTGATACAGCGGCCGGCCGCCCTGGTCGAGGTCACCCTCCGGCATGGGCTAACCCTACTCGGTCTCCTCGCCCACCTTGTACCGGGCGAACCGGCGGACCACGATCTTCTCCCCCACCTTGGCCGACAGCTCGTCCAGCAGTCCCTGGATCGTCTTGGAGTCGTCCCGCACGTAGGGCTGGTCCAGCAGGACCGTCTCCTCGTAGAAGGCCTTGAGCTTGTTCTCGACGATCTTCGGGATCACGTCGTCGGGCTTGCCCAGCTCGCGGGCCTGTGCCTCGAAGATCCGCCGCTCGCCCTCGAGCACCTCGGCCGAGACCTCCTCGCGCGTCACGTATCTGGGCGCGGACGGGGTCGCGATGTGCAACGCGAGCTCCTTGACGAGCTGCCTGAACTCCTCGGTATTGGCGACGAAGTCGGTCTCGCAGTCGACCTCGATCAACACGCCCACCGTGTTGTTGAAGTGGACGTAGGCGTCGACGAGGCCGTGGCCCGTCGAACGGCCGGCGCGCTTGACCACCGAGGCGAGCCCCTTGGTCTTCAGGATCTCCTCGGCCTTGGCCGCGTCGCCGTCGGCCTCCTGCAGTGCGCGCTTGGCGTCCATCATCCCGGCCCCGGTTCGGTCCCGGAGCTCCTTCACATCCTTGGCACTGATCTCGGTCATCGTCATGTTGTCTCCACGGCTGGTTCGGCAGCTGGTGCGGGTTCGGCGGCGGCGGCCCGCGTCGCGGCGCGAGCATCGGCCGCGGGAGCCGCGACCGGCTCCGGCTCCGGCTCGATCTCGGGACCCGTCGCGCGCGTCACGCGCGCCTCGCGGCCCGCCTGCGTGCCTTCGGCCAGCGCATCGGCGATCAGCCGGGTCACCAGCGAGACCGAGCGGATCGCGTCGTCGTTGCCCGGGATCACGTAGTCGACCTCGTCCGGGTCGCAGTTGGTGTCCACGATCGCGATCACCGGGACGCCGAGCTTGCGCGCCTCGTTGACCGCGATGTGCTCCTTCTTCGTGTCGATCACGAAGACGGCGTCGGGCAACCGCTCGAGGCTCTGCATGCCGCCCAGGTTGCGCTCGAGCTTCTCCTTCTCGTGGCGCAGGCGGATCGCCTCGCGCTTGGGCAGGAAGTCGAACGCGCCCGTGCGCTCCATCTCCCGGAGTTCGCGCAGGCGCAGCAGCCGCCGCGAGACCGTCTGGAAGTTCGTGAGCATCCCGCCCAGCCACCGCGTGGTGACGTACGGCATGCCGACCCGGGTCGCGTGCTCGGCGATGACCTCCTGCGCCTGCTTCTTGGTGCCGACGAACAGGACGACCCCGCCCCGACGGCCGAGGTCGCTCGCGAACGCGTAGGCCTCCTCGAGCCCGGTCAGGGTCTTCTCGAGGTCGACGATGTAGATCCCGGAGCGTTCCCCGTACAGGTACCGGCCCATCTTCGGGTTCCAGCGTCTGGTCTGGTGCCCGAAGTGCACCCCTGCCTCGAGGAGCTCCCGCCTGGT
>Ga0114129_10015915_pt1 | contig 10699 bp, 11 predicted proteins | sample RhiMetdeltSRZDD1_FD_80071 | JGI IMG/M metagenome (GOLD analysis project Ga0114129, IMG submission 80071) | Populus rhizosphere microbial communities from Tennessee, USA - Rhizosphere MetaG P. deltoides SRZDD1 (version 2) (version 2) | ecosystem: Host-associated > Plants > Roots > Rhizosphere >... | reverse complement strand
TCGATCGACCGAGCGGCCGACCTCGGTGAACAGCTCTTCGACGGTGGTGCTCACGCGTCCGCCGCCAGGTCCCGGGCCGCAGCCAGGATCGACTGATAGCCGGTGCAGCGGCACAGGTTCGAATCGAGCGCGTGGCGGATCTCGTCCTCGCTTCGGAGCTCCCCGCTGTCACGCAGCGCCTTCAGGGTGAGCACGAAGCCACCCGTGCAGAACCCGCACTGGAGCGCGGCATGGCGCGTGAACGCGTGCTGGAACTCCTTGAACTCCTCCTGCGCGGCGAAGCCCTCGATCGTCAGCACCTCACGGTCCTCGGCGTCGCACGCCAGCATGCAGCACGAGCTGACGGGCAGTCCGTCCACGAGCACCGTGCAGGTTCCGCACACCTGGACCTCGCAGGAGCGCTTCGCTCCCTTCAACCCGAGCCGGTCGCGGAGGAAGTCGAGCAGCAGCTCCTGCGGCTCCACGACTCGCTCCACGCGCTCGCCGTTCACCGTCAGCGCGAGCCGCTGCGTCATCGGGACGCCCCGGGCATGTCGAAGTCGCGGCCATCCCGACGGAGCTCGCGGATCCATGCGTCCCAGTACTCGGTCAGGAAGACGTCCCGGTACTTCATCTCGTGGAGCGGCGCCACGACGCTGTCCGGCATCGCGCGCAGCTCGCCGAGCTTCGTCGCACTCACCTGGAGCTCGACCGCCCGCTCGAGCGTCACCGCGCGCAGCACCGCCCAGGGCGCGTCCTTCCCGACCACTAGCACGCCGTGGTTGCGCATCAGGAGCGCATGGCGCTCGCCGAGTGCGCCCGCGACCACCTCGCCCTGCCTGCGACCGGTGATCAGCTCCGGCACCTCGTCGAGGGTGGCGAGGCCTTCCTGAAAGAGGATCGCGTCATGCGACAGGAAGGCCAGGTCGGCGTGAGCGGCCCCGAGCGCGATGGCATGCAGCGGGTGGCCGTGCACCACGCAGCCCACCTCCGGCCGCGCGCGGTAGACCTCGGTGTGAAGGACGGCCTCGAGGTGCATGTCGTTGGCCTTCTCCAGGTCGTCGATCGGCACGCGCGCCACATCGTCGGGCGTCACCTCCGCCAGCGAGACCCCCTTTCGCTTGATCCACATCACGCCCGGGTCGTCCTCCTCCCGAGCGCTCACGTGCCCGAGCGTCAGGTCCTCGTATCCGTGTGCAGCCAGGATGCGGCACGCCCATGCGACCCGCGTCGCAACGCCGTCAGCGCTCACCGACGCTCCGTCGGCGGGTAGTCCGGGTGCGGGAAGCCGAAGACCATCACCACGTCCTCGTCGCCGTCGTTCAGCACCGCGTGCCAGACGCCGGCCGGGATGTGAAGCGCGTCGCCGGCGCCGAACTCCAACTCGCCGTCGTCAAGTCGCAGGCGGCCGTTCCCGGCTGCGACGTAGGCGAACTCCTCGGTCTCATGTGCGACGCTGCCCAGCTCGGTCCCAGGGCGAAACACCGAGTAGCCGAGCGAGGCCGTGGCGCCCGCGGCTCGCTCACCGGTCACGAGCATGCGGCTGAAGCTGCCGTTCGGCAGCTCGATGTCAGGCACGGCGTCGAGCGGGACGACCGATACCGAGCTCACAGCGCCCACTCTCCGTCCTTGACGATGAAGCGGCCGCTGTCGAGGATCTCGAGGCTGGCATCGAGAATCACCCCGTCCAGATGCAGCTTGCAGACGTTCTGCCCGCCCGGGTAGGCGTTGTGGTTGTCGCCCAGAGCGAGGTGGGCGGTACCGACGCGGCCCTTTTCGGACGGCGTGCCGAACGGGGCGATGTCGCTGACCCCGAAGGCGAACTCGCCGATCACGGTCGAGTTCTCGACGCCCTCGATCACCTTTCGGAGCCGCTCGGCCTCGTCGCCGCCCTCGATGGCGACGGCCTTGCCGCCCTCGACCGTCCACGTGATCTCGTTCTCGACCTGGCCGGGCAGGCCGATCCCGAGCATGACGCCGTCGACCACCACCGTCCCCTGCGTCTGGTCCTCCACCGCGGCGAAGGCGACCTCCGACCAGAGCGGCAGCGGGCCCATCATCTGGCCGCGCCTCTTGATCGGCGTGATCTCGAGGGCCGGCCGGCCTTCGATCGTGATGGTCACGTCGGTTCCCTTAGCCGACGTCATGCGGACCTTTGTCGCGCCCTCGAGTGCCGCCATCGCGTCGCGCGCACGCTGGGTGGCGGCGTCGATCTGGCCGAGCGTCAACCCCCAGTCGCCCATGCCGGGCTCCACCGACGCGATCTTGGCGTTGTTCGCGCACGACTCCTTGACCGCGCTCACGTGGGCGAAGCGGTTCGCCCACTCGAGGTTGCTCACGATGATGATCTCGTCCGAGGCCGTCATCGCGTTGTGCAGGTTGCGCGGAGGAGCCATCGGGAAGTGCGTATCCGCGAGACCGCGGCGCACCTGGAGCTCGTTGTTCATCAGCACCGGCCAGGCGCCCCGGTCGACCGCCACCTCGGCCAGTGCTCGAGCCTCGTCCACGCGCGAGTCGTCGTGGATGATCGTCACGACGTCGTCCTCCTCGACCGAGAAGCACGTGTCGATGATCAATTCGGCCTCGGTGCGCAGGCCGTTCCCGTCACTCATCTCGTCACCCAACCCTTTCCGCGTCGAACTGGGGCAATATCTCGCCCGCGAAGCGCTCCACCTGCTCGAACTGGTCGATTGCGCCGAACCGGCAGATGAAGTGGTCCACGCCGAGGTCGGCGAACCGGCGCAGCCAGGCCGCGATGTCGTCCGGGGTTCCGACCGGGCCCCAGTTGGACAGATCCATCATCTGCGACAGCTCGGGGTAGTACTTCGTGATGTAGTCGCTGAAGGAGGCCTCCGCCTCCTCCTTCGTGTCGCCGACATTCATGGTCACCTGGTACGAGACGACGTAGTCGGCGAAATCCCGCTCGTGTCGCGCGGCCGCCTGCTCGAGGTAGCCGATCTGCTCGGTCAGCTCGTCGGGATGCTCCGCGCGGCAGCACGTCATCCAGCCGTCGCCGAACTTAATGATGCGGTCGGCGGCGCGCTCCATGATGCGGCGGGCCTTCTCCTGGCCCGGGTCGCCCACCAGCCTGGGATTCGAGACGATCCAGCGCGGCGGCGGCTGCTGCAGCGGCGCGAGCGGCTCCATCTCCGTGCCCGAGCTGAACTCGATGCCGTCGTAGTCGAAGTACTTCCCCGTGAAGGAAGTTTTCTTCTCGGTCCAGAGCTCGAGGACGATCTCCAGGACCTCCTCGAAGATCGTCGCCCTGTCCTTGTAGGGAAGGCCGACGGCCTCGAACTCGCGGCGGACGCCCTTCTCCGGGTTGCCCATGCACGGCCCGAAGATCGTGCGGCCACCGGACATCCGGTCGAGCGTGGCCCACTCGAGCGCGAGGTAGAGCGGGTTGCGCGTGGTGACCACGACGCACGCCGTGCCGATCTTGACGCGCTGCGTTCGCTGCGACAGCGCGGCCATCAGGGTCATGGGCTCGTAGCGCGGCTTCGAGAAGAGCGAATCGCCCACCCATACCGAATCGAAGCCCCGCGCCTCCACGACCTCCGAGAGGTCGAGCAGCGCCTGCAGGTCGTAGTCCGGGGCGATCAGCGGCTCGCGATTGTTCAGATTCACGCCGAACCCGAGGGGCGGCTTCGCGTCCGTGGTCAGGACGGCCTCCTAGTCATTGTCGGTTGCGAAAGTGGGGTCCTCGCGAAACAGGGTCTGCCCGGAGTCGGACTCGAGCACGCGCTGGGGCACCTCGATGTGCTCGGCGAGGAGTTCGGTCGCCCTGTCCGCGTCGCGTGCGTCGATCGCGGCGAGGATCGCTTCGTGCTCCTCCACGGACTGCTCGAGATTCCCGCGCAGCTCGAGCGAGCGTGGGAGGTAGGGCACCATCTGGCCGACGAGCACGCGGTGGAGCTCGTACAGCTTTTGATTGCGCGAGCCGCGCACGAGCGCTTCGTGGAAGCTGTTGTTGGTGTCGAAGAAGAGGCGCACCTCGTCGTCGCGGGCGGCGCGCGCCATCAGCTCGCAGAGCTCGCGCAGGTGGTCGATCTCGGCGTCGCTCATCAGCGGCACCGCCAGTCGCACGGCGAGCGTCTCGAGCGCTTCGCGGACCTGGTAGGCGTCGATGAACTCCTGGCGCGAGAGCTGCGCCACGACGGCGCCGCGGCGCGGTGTGATCGTGACGAGCCCCTCGGCGGCGAGCCGGCCGAGCGCCTCGCGAAGCGGTCCCCGGCTGACGCCGAGGTCGCGTGCCAGCGCGACTTCCGACAGCTCGGCACCGGGCGCGAGGTGGCCGGCGAGGATGTCTTCGCGCAGCCGATCCCTCACCTGTTCCCACAGCGTTCGGTTGTCCAGGGGCCGCGCCCCGGCCGCATCATGAAGCTCCATTGGGCCCGCGTTAACTGTGGCTTGTCAACAGTTAGCAGCCACAGTATCGTAGCCCCAAGTGATCGGCAAGGTCTCGTCTCGGGAGATCGTCGACCCGCACATGCACGTAGGCGACTTCCCGCTCTTCGACGTCGGCATGGACGCCAGCGGGCTCGTGGAGCTGTTCGAAGAGTGGGGCTACGCGGCGGGCATCGTCTTCCACCCCGACAACGCGCTCGTGCGCGACCTCGTCGAGGAGATCCCGAATGCCTGGGCCCTCTACTGGGCCAACCCGCGCGAGGCGAGCTGCGCGGACGAGGGCCGCGAGTTCCTGGCTCACCCCAAGTTCCTCGGGGTGAAGATGCACCCGCTGCTCGACTCCTATCACCCGAACGACCCGATCGTTCACCCGGTGGCCCGGCTTCTGATCGAGCAGGACATGCCCACGCTGATCCACAGCGGGCACCCCATCTTCACGCTCCCCTGGAGCATCGAGGAGCTGATCGTCGAGTTCCCCGAGCTCAAGGTCGTGCTCGGACACATGGGGCATGGGAACATCGTGTACATCAACGCCGCGATCGACATCGCGGCACGGAACCCGAATGTCTGGCTCGAAACGTCGGGAATGCCCATGCACACGAAGATCCGCACCGCCGTCGAGCGCGTCGGCGAGGAGAAGGTGATGTACGGGTCCGACTCCCCCTTCCACGACCCCGGCGTGGAGATCAGAAAGGTCGAGGCGAGCGGGCTGGGGATCGAGCACCAACGCCGGGTCCTGGGGACCAACGCCCGGCGGCTGTTCTGGGGAAGCGACGACGCGCCGGTTTCCGCGGGGCCCGTCGACACAGTCAATGAGGAGGAGAGAGATGGAGCGTAGGAGCCTTCAACTGAGCGAGCTGGCGCGTCGTGTGCTGCCGGCGCTCGTCGTCGTGCTGCTGGCCTTCGTCGTAGTCGGCTGCGGTGACGACGACGACTCGGACAGCGGCAGCGGATCGGGCGGTACGGACACGGCCCAGCAATCGGAGAGCAAGGTCGCGAACTTCGCGATCGTGACTCCTGAGAAGGGTTCCGACTACGGCTGGAACCAGCAGTCGATCGCAGCCGCGGAGAAGATCGCGAAGGATCGCGGCATCGACGTCAACGTGGCCGACAACTCCGGTTACGAGGACGTCACGCCGATCCTGCGCGAGATCGCCACCGAGGGCACCAACTTCATCATCGCCCAGGCCAGTGGTTACAACACCGCCGCGCCGGACGTGTCGACCCAGACCGAGGTGCCGAGCCTGATCTGGGACAACCCGGAGGCCGCGCAGCCGGGTCTGGTGGCCAACGCGGAGGCGCAGGGACAGGGCGGCGGATATCTCGCCGGCGTGCTGGCCGCGGAGACCACGAAGTCGGGCACGGTCGGCATCGTCATCTCGGCCGACGACACGAACTGGAACCGGATGGCCGGCGGGTTCGTGAAGGGCGCCCAGTCGGTGAATCCCGACATCAAGATCCGGTTGGCCCAGATCGGCCAGGCCGGCTACGCGGATACGGCCGGCGGCAAGCGCGTGACCGAGCAGGTCATCGCCGATGGCGCGGACGTGATCTTCGGGATGGGCGACGGCAGCTCGTTCGGGATGCTCCAGGCGGTCGAGGCCGCCGACGACGTGAAGTTCATCGACGTCATCGGCGACAAGACCAAGATCGACAAGAAGGGCGTTCTGCTCTCGTCGGTGCTGTGGAACTTCGACGTTCTGTTCAACCAGGCAATCGATGACATCGATGCCGGTACGTTCGGCGAGAAGAACTACGCCCTGGACCTGGAGAACAAGGGCATCTCGCTGCTCGAGACCGATCAGATCTCGGACAAGGCCCAGCAGGCGGTCGACAAGGCACAGGACGCCATCGTGAGCGGCGATGTCGAGGTGCCGGAGACGACCAAGAAGTCGCAGGTGGAGGACCTCATCCGCGGCGGATGAGCAGCAAAACGCGCCGGTGGGGCGGGGGCCGGTCCGGCCCCCGCCCGTCGTCGCCCAGGGAGGACAGCAGTTGGAGCAGAGGACCGATCACCCCCTCGTAGAGCTTCGAGGGATCACCAAGGCGTTCCCCGGGGTCGTCGCGAACGACCGCATCGACCTCGACGTGTACGCGGGCGAGGTCCACGCCCTGCTGGGGGAGAACGGGGCCGGAAAGTCGACGCTCATCAGCATCCTCGCGGGCATGTACCGGCCCGACGCCGGCGAGATCACGATCGACGGGCGGGCGCAGGAGATCGGTTCGCCGCGCGCGGCGATCGGGCTCGGAATCGGCACGGTCTACCAGCACCTGACGCTCGTCCCGACCCTGAGCGTCCTCGAGAACCTCATGCTGGGTATCGACGCACGAGGCGGGCGGCTCGACCTCGCTAAGGCGCACGCGCGGTTCGACGAGTTGGCCGAGGTGCTCGGCGTGACCTTCTCACCCGATGCGACGGTGGGCCGGCTGGCGCTCGGCCAGCGCCAGCAGGTCGAGATCATGAAGGCCCTGTGGCGAGAGTCGCGGGTACTCGTGCTCGACGAGCCCACGTCGATGCTGACGCCGCAGGACTACGACGACCTGCGCCTGTACCTCGAGCGGCTGAAGGCCGACGGCCTGGCCGTCATCCTCATCACGCACAAGCTGCACGAGGCCATCGAGATGGGCGACCGCGTGTCGATTCTGCGCAGCGGCCGCAAGGTTGGCTCGCTCGAGCCCGGCGACGTGCATGGCCGCAGCGAGGACGAGCTGCGCGGGACGATCGTCGAGATGATGTTCGGCGACGCCACGCCCGACGTCGAGTCGGCGGTGGAGGTCTCGGGTGCGGAGGCGTCGGCTGGAGGCCGTCGCTCTCCCGTCGCGAACGGCGGTCCGCCGGCACTCGCGGTCCGCGACGTGGAGCTCCAGGGCGAGCCTCAGGAGGTGGGGCTGCGCGGCGTCACGCTCGAGCTGCCGGCCGGCCAGGTCACCGGGATCGCAGGGGTGGACGGCAACGGCCAGCGGGAGCTGGCCGAGGTGATGGCCGGCCAGCGCCGGCCGGATCGCGGCAGCGTGTTCTTGGGGGACGACGACGTGACCCGGCTCGGAGTCGCGGAGCGCTACCAGCGGGGGGTGCGCTACGTGACCGACGACCGGATCGGTGAAGGCACGGTCGCATCCTTCGACGTCGCGATGAACGCCGTGCTCAAGCGCGTGGGCGAACCGCCGTTCTGGAAGCGGGGCCGGGTCAACCGGCGTGCCATCGAGCGCTACGCGCAGGAGCTCATCGAGGACTACGACGTGCGGCCGCCGGACGTGAACGCGCGCATCGCCACGCTCTCGGGCGGGAACATCCAGAAGCTCGTGCTCGCGCGCGAGCTCTCGCTCTCCCCGAAGGTCGTGGTGTTCAACAAGCCGACCTATGGCCTCGACGTGCGGACTGCCGAGTTCGTCCGCGACAAGATCACGGAGCTGGCCGACGGCGGCGCCGCGGCCCTGCTCATCTCCACGGAGATCGAGGAGCTCATCGCGCTCTGCGATCGGATCGCCGTGATGTCGCGTGGCGCCATCACCGGAGTGGTGGACAACGACGGGGGCGCGGAGGAGCGTGTGGGCGAGCTGATGGTGTCGCGATGAGGGCGCACGCAGGGCGAGCAGGCGAGGCAATCGTCGCGGTGCTGATCCCGGCGCTCCTGGCGCTGATCGCAACCGGTCTCCTGCTCGTGATCCTGGGCCGCGACCCGATCCAGTTCTACTCCGACATGCTCGAGCGGGGCCTGCTCGAGTGGCCGGGCTTTCAGGAGAGCGTGATCCGCATGTCGCCGCTGCTCCTGATCGCGGCTGGTCTGATCATCGCGTTCCGGGCCGGGCTCTGGAACCTCGGCGCCGATGGTCAGTTCCTGCTCGGGGCCGCCTTCGCCGCTGGGCTGGCGCCGTCCTTCGTCGGAGCGCTCGGCTCGACGCTGACGCTCGTCGTGGTGATGGCAATCGCAACCGTGGTCGGCGCGCTCTGGACCGTGGTCCCGGCGGTCCTTCGGGCCTGGTACGGCGTCAACGAGATCATCACCACGCTGATGATGTCGTTCATCGGCATCGCGGTCGCCAACGTGCTCGTGAAGGGGCCGTTCCGCACCGATGTCGGCGGAGTTGCCCGTACCGACACGCTCCCGCTCGACGACCGGCTGCCGCTCCTGGGCGACACGCAGATCAACGCCGGGATCATCATCGCGGTCGTCGCGATCGTCGCGGTGCACCTCGTGATGACCCGTACCTCGGTCGGCTTCCGGCTCCGGATGCTGGGCGAGAACCCGCGCGCGGCCGACCACGCCGGCCTGCACACGAAGCGAGTCATCGTCCTCACCTTCATGGCCAGCGGTGGGCTGATCGCGCTCGGCGGCGCGGTTGAGATCCTCGGCATCTGGGGTTCCTTCCGCGCGGACTTCAACCCGGCCTTCGGGCTGATCGTGATCCCCCTGGTCTTCCTGGCCCGTCTCAACGCGATCGCCTCCGGCTTCCTCGTCGCGGCGTTCGCGGTGATCCAGATCGGCGGCGAGTCGGCCGCCCGGAAGTCGGACGTGTCGAGCGACATCCTTCTCGCGCTCGTCGGCCTGATCCTGCTGTTCATGGCGGTCACCGAGTGGGTGCGCGCGCGGCGCTCCGCCCGCCCGCTCTACCTCTCTCCGGGGCTCGCCGAGACCATCGGAGCGAGCCCCGCGGCCACCGACGAGTCACGCCCCGCCCAGCCGAGCGTGGGCACCGGGTAGCGCCGTGGAGGACCTGTTCACCGAGACCTTCCTGACGGCACTCGTGGCCGGAGGCGTGCTCGCGGCGATGCCGCTCCTGTTCGCGGGGCTCGGAGAGATGGTCTCCGAGCAGGCGGGCGTGCTGAACGTCGGGCTCGAGGGCATGATGCTCGCGGGCGCGTACGGCGCCTTCGTGATCGCGATCGAAACGGGGTCCACGTGGCTGGGGCTCGCCGCGGGGATGGCCATCGGCGCGCTCGTCTCGCTGGTGATGGTCCTGCTCTGCGTGCGGATGAAGCTGGATCAGATCGTGATCGGAATCGGCATCGTCCTGGTGGCCGAAGGCATCACGAGCCTTCTGTTCGACGCCAAGTACGCGGCTTCGCGGCCCCGGCTCCCGGCTGCCCCCGAGTGGGCCGTGCCCGGCTTCAGCGAGATACCGGTGCTGGGGGAGAGCATCTTCACCCAGCACCCGATCGTGTACATCGGGGTCGGGCTCGTCATCGCGGTGCACTACCTGCTGCGACGCACGTCCGCCGGGCTCAGCCTGCGCGCCGCCGGCGAGAAGCCCGCGGCACTCGACGCCGCCGGCGTGAACGTCGATCGCACGCGCACGTGGGCGACCATTGGCGCCGGGCTCGGCGCGGGCCTCGGCGGCGCCTATCTGTCGGTGATCGCGGCCGGCACCTTCACACCCTTCATGACACAGGGGCAGGGGTTCATCGCGATCGTGATCGCCATGCTCGCCCGGGGTACCGCGCCCTGGACGATCGTCGGCGCGCTGCTGTTCGGGATGTCGCTCTCGGTTGCCACCGCCCTGCAGCTGGTCGGCATCCAGATCTCGACCGACTACGTGCAGATGCTCCCGTTCATCGCGGTGATCGTGGTGCTCGTCCTGTTCGCGCGGCGCTCATACCTGCCCTCGGCGCTCGCCCTGCCCTACCACCGCGGAGAGCGCTGACGTGATACGACGACAATGGCGCAGGGCGCGATTGAAACGGCTCTTCAAGAGGAGGTAGCCATGCAGGATCCGACCTTCACGCTGACCGCCGGGCCCACCGCGGCAACGCCGAGAACGCTCCAGGCCCTGGGACAGCCGATCATCTTCGACTACGACCCTGTCTTCCTCGAGCAGTTCCGCGACCTCGAGCGCAAGGTCGGCGAGCTCATGCGCTCGTCGGAGGACATCGTCCTGATGCAGGGCGAGGCGGTGCTCGGCCTCGAGGCCGCGGCCCGCGCGCTGACCCGGCCCGGCATGAAGGCGCTCAACCTCGTGTCCGGCGTGTACGCGGCGTGGTTCGGCGATTGGCTGCGCGAGTACGGCGCCGAGGTCGTAGAGGTGCGCGTGCCCTACGACGAGGCGGTCGAGCCCGCGGATGTCCGCCGGGCCCTCGAGGAGCACCCGGACGTGGAGCTCGTCGCGGTCGTGCAGTCGGAGACGCCGTCGGGAATTCACAATCCCGTCGGCGAGATCGCGCCGGCCGTCCGCGAGGCGGGCGCGCTGCTCCTGGTGGACGCGGTGTCGGCGCTGGGCTGCGAGGAAGTGCTCGTCGACGAGTGGGGGATCGACGTCTGTGTGGTCGGCCCGCAGAAGTGCCTGGCTGGACCGCCCGGGATGTCGCTCATCTCGG
>Ga0114129_10015914_pt1 | contig 10699 bp, 10 predicted proteins | sample RhiMetdeltSRZDD1_FD_80071 | JGI IMG/M metagenome (GOLD analysis project Ga0114129, IMG submission 80071) | Populus rhizosphere microbial communities from Tennessee, USA - Rhizosphere MetaG P. deltoides SRZDD1 (version 2) (version 2) | ecosystem: Host-associated > Plants > Roots > Rhizosphere >... | reverse complement strand
TCGCAGACCGCAAGAGCTATACGGTGATTCCCGAAATCGGCAATCTCCTTCACCTCCCTGCACTCATCCGCGATCTGCAGATCGACTACACGGCTCTCAGCCTGGTTGCGCCCGAACAAATGCGGTTTCGCTACAGGCTCGAGGGCTACGATCGCGACTGGCAGGACGCGGGCAGCCGCCGGCAGGCCTTCTACACCAACCTTCCCCCCCGCGACTACCGCTTCCGTGTCATCGCCGCCAACAACAGTGGCGTGTGGAACGACGTGGGCGCGACCGTCGACTTCGTCGTTCCGCCGGCCTTCTACCAGACCCGCTGGTTCCTCGCACTCTCGGTCGGCGTGGTGCTCGGGCTGGTCTGGGCTGCGCATCGCATTCGCGTGCGGGTCGTGGAGCGGCATCAGCGCGAGATCACCGCACTCAACGAACGAATGATGAAGGCTCAGGAGCAGGAGCGAATCCGGATTGCCGGCGAGCTGCACGACGGGGTGATGCAACAGATGCTGGCTGCCACCATGATGTTGGGGACGGCGAAGCGCCGGATCACCGACAATGCAGACGCGAAAACAATGATTGACAAGGTACAGCAGAAACTGATCCAGGCGGGCACGGACATCCGTCAGCTCTCGCATGATTTGCACCCGCCGGGCCTCCAGGAGGCAGGCTTGCCTCAGGCGGTGCAGGCGTACTGCGAGGAGTTCACCACCGCATCCGGCATTCCGGTGTTGTGCAACGCCGACGAGCGGGCCTCCGAGCTGTCCCGAGGGGCGTCGCTCGCCCTGTTCCGAATTCTCCAGGAAGCGCTGGGCAACGCAGCGAAACACGCGCGGGCCAAACGGATCACCGTTAATCTGACTCGGAAGGACGACATGGTTGCACTGACCGTGTCGGACGACGGCGCGGGCTTCGACCCTGGCCAACTGGCCACGTCGGGCGGGTTGGGACTGATCATGATGCGCGAACGCGCCAGTCAACTGAACGGGAAGTTCGAGTTCGAGAGTGGCCCAGGACGGGGCACCACGATCAGAGTGGCAATCCCGTTTCGCTGAACGCGGTCAGGCCTTGGAAGCGGTCCGCAGCCCGAGCGTTGCCGCCATCGTCACCAGGTCGGGAAGGGAGTCGGCCTTCATCTTGCGCATCACCTGGCCCCGGTGCGCCTTGACCGTGACTTCGCTGATGCCCAGTTCTCCGCCGACCTGTTTGTTCAGCAGCCCGGAGACGACCAACGTCATGACTTCGCGTTCGCGCGGGGTCAGTGATTCGAAGCAGTTCCTCAGAGCCCGCATCTCCGATTCCTGGCGGACGACGGCGCGACTGCGGTCGAGGGCACCGCCAATCGCGTTCAACAGCACATCGTCCTTGAACGGCTTGGTCAGGAATTCGACCGCTCCTGCCTTCATCGCGCGGACACTCATGGGAACATCGCCGTGACCGGTGATGAAGATAATCGGCATGTCGGTGCGTTCGGCGAGCTGCTGCTGCAGCTCGAGACCGGTGAGCCCGGGGAGCGTCACGTCCAGCACCAGACAGCAGGGAACAGCGGCACGCGGTCGAGCGAGAAACTCCTGAGCGGATGCGAATGTTTCAGCCTTCCAGCCGGCGGTCTTGATGAGGAGCTCCAGCGATTCGCGCACCGAGATGTCGTCGTCGACGACGAACACGAGAGCCGTAACTTCCGGCATGGTGACGACCTCAATCCTGGCGGCGACAGTCGAGAGGCTCACAATATACTCACCCGCGCGCGCTCCCCGCGCAACGATCTGCGTGAACATCGTGCCTACCTCGCCCCGAGCGCCCCGTTGACGGCGTCGAGCAATTCGTTGTCGCTGAATGGCTTGAACAGGCATGCCGCCGCGCCGCGGCCGAGCAGGCGGGGGCGGAGCGATTTTTCGCCTTGCGCGGTGATGAAGACGATCGGGATGTTCAGTCCGCGGCGCGTCAGTTCCAGTTGAAGATCCGGACCACTCATCCCTGGCAAACCGACGTCGAGCACCAGGCAGCTCGTCTCGCCGGCCATTCCGGACTCGAGGAAGGCTTCCGCCGACTCGAACGCTTGCACCTCGAACCCCGAATACCGCAACAGGTCCGGGAGCGACTCGCGTACGGATTCGTTGTCGTCGACGACGGAGACCACTGAACGCTTGCCCATCATGAGTGCCTCGCAAGGGTGCTGCGTCTGCGACGCCCTGGACCCCCGGACTCTTAGGCGAGACAATGACACCCCTCCCCTGCGACCCGATGAGCACAATCACCGCTCGATGTTCCGTGCGTCATTGAAGGATGCGGTACCCGACCCTTCACCGTCTATAAGACTTTGGTATTGCCCGTCGTTCGTAGCGGCGGACGGCCGGGCCTGGACTCAGTAGGGCGCGAATGGCGAGTCCGACGCGAGGAACGCCGCGGCCTGCCGGGTGAAGGAGTCGTGAAACTGGAAGAGGGACCCGTGTCCGGAGTCCGGATACGCGAGCAGTACGGCGTTCGGAAGGTTCTCGGCCAGCCGATAAGAGTTCGAGATCGGAATCATTTCGTCGTGGATCCCATTGACGACGAGCGTGGGCTGATGGATACGCGTGAGCTCGCCAAAACGGGCCCCGGTCGTGTGCTCCCACTCACGAAACGCCGCGATCTGCGCGGCGACGACGTCGGGTCCCGACGCCGGGTCCAGATCCTCGGTTCGCCGGGCGAGCCGCTCGATAAAGGCGCCGCCAGCCGCCTGACTCGACGACGTGGGCGCGAAGAAGATCTTCGGCAAGACTGCGTATCCCCTGAGGTTTGGATCGCCGAGGTGCCGGGCGAGGCTCGGTTTCTCCAGGTGCATGATGTCTTCGCCGCCGCGCGGCGCGGTGCCGACCAGCATCATCCGATGGATGCTCGAGGGACGGTCGAGGGCCATCTGCTGCGCGACCATCCCCCCGAGCGAGAATCCGAGCACGTCGCAGCCGGTCACGCACAGGCCGTCAAGAAACGCCAAGGCATGCGCCGCCATTCCGGCGATCGTGGTCGGCACCTTGCCGGTTGACCGTCCGACCCCGGCGCTATCGAACAGAAGGACCTCCCGCCCGTCGCCGAGCGGATCGGTCACGGCCGGATCCCAGTTGTCCAGCGTGCCGGTGAAGTGTTGGAGACAGAGCAAGGGGCGCCGGAATCCGCCGCCGATTCGTCGATATGCGTAGGTTTCGTCCTTCGCGCGGAGGAACTCGGTTGGAGCAGTCGTGGCGCTGGCGGTTGTGGCGGTCGACATTCCTGATCTCCCGTGCGGACGGACCATGTCTGCTCGCGAGGGCGTCAGGTCAGACCGGTCGTCCCGCCGCTCTTGCTCCGTTACTTCGCGCTTCGATGGCTTTGACGCTGTTTTCAAACGCCCTGGTCAGGACGCGCCGGCCAATGGTTCCGAGCACCAGGCCCAGCAGCCGTCCTTTGAGGTTCTTGCCCTCGCGCACGACGACGGCATCGAGGTCGGTCCTGCCGTCGGGTCGCCGCGTGAACGTATAGGTGTGGCCGGACGCGCCGCCCCATACGTTGGAGTCGGTGGTTCTCATGACCACGCGGTTGGGGTCGGACCAGTCGTAGTGCAGGCGCTCCCAGATGCCGCCCGAGCCCTCCGTGACGTCGGCCTCGGAAGGGCCACGCTGATGCACTTCGAGGTACTCGTCGGCGCTGTTGCCGAAGAGCTGCGAACGACCCGGCCCGAAGTCGGTGAGCCCCGCGATGAACTGCTCCGGCGTCGAGGTGGTTGTCTGGTGCATGTGGATCGTTGACATGGAAGCTCCTGGCCGTCGGCGCGGATCGATCCGAGGGAATGCCCGTTCATCGGCAGGGCAAGTCTCGGCCACAGCGTGCACGAGCGCCACCGGTGGCGTCCATTAGACCTTGGTATCGATCGTGTTCCAGCCTGTGCTCAGGAGGTGCCGGCCGGGATGGCGTCCAGGTTTTCGCCCTCGCGCGGTATCCAGAATGAAAACGTCGCGCCGGGACTGACATCGTTGGGCTCGGCCCAGAGACGACCGTGATGTCTTTCGATGATCGAACGGCTCACGGAGAGACCGATCCCCATGCCGTCGGCCTTGGTCGTGAAGAACGCATCGAACAATTTGTTCAAGGTCTGCGGATCGAGGCCGACGCCTGCGTCCCGCACGGTCAACCGAACGCGATCGCCCTCATCCCGTTCCGTTCTGATCAGCAGATGTCGCGGCCGATCGTCGACCCCGGCCATCGCATCCGAGGCGTTGCGCAACAGGTTCAGCATCACCTGCTGGAGCTGGATCCGATCGCCGGTGATCAAGGGCAGATCGTCGGCGAACTCCGACTGCAGGACGATCCGGTTTCTCTGCAGCTCACTCAACGACAGCGCAACGACCTCGCGTGCAGCCTCGTTCAAGTCCAGCGTCTCGAGCGTGAACTCCTTCTTGGTGAACAAGGCACGCAATCTGGTGATGACGTCCGAGGCGCGGTTGCCGTCGCGAAGGGTCCGCCTCACGGTTTCTCGCGCCCCCTCGATGTCCGGGGGATCCGTTGCCAGCATTCGCAGGCAGGTGCCTGCGTTCGTAATGATTCCGGAGAGCGGCTGGTTGACCTCGTGCGCGATCGAGCCGGTCAACGCCCCCACTGTCGTGACCCGCGCGACGTGGGCGAGTTCGGATCTCGCCCTGTTCAGGGCCTCCTCTGCGACCTTGCTCTCGGTCACATCCTGAAGGGCACCGATGAATACGGGCTGCCCGTTCAGGTTTTCGGTGACGTGAGCGATCGCGCGGACGTGCTTCACGTTCCCGCCCGAGGTGATAATGCGGTAGGCGAGACGCACATCCAGGCCCTCACTGGCGCGTTCGAACGCCGCTTCGAACACGGGCCGGTCCTCGGGGTGAATGACGTCTCGAATCGCCTGCAGGGTCACCTTCGTCGCCGGATTGAACTCGAAGATGCGCAAGGCTTCCTCGGACCAGTTGTGGTCGTCGCCCACGAGGTCCGTGATGAAGCTGCCCGTCTTGCTCAGTCGCTGGGCATCGGCGACACTGTCGTAGGCCCGTCTCAGCTCCACCTCGGCGCGCTTTCGGTCTTCGATGTCGATCACCAGGCCATACCAATTGGCGATCCGGCCTTCCGTGTCATGGAACGGCTCTCCGACCGACTGAATCCATCGATACTGACCGTCCGCCCGCCGGAGCCGGTACTCATCGGCGTAAGAAGATCCCGTGGTCGCCGAATGCAGCCACCGTTGCACCGTTGCCTCGCGGTCGTCGGGGTAGACGAGCTCGAGCCATCGTCCCCCGGTCAGGCTCTCCGCCGTATGGCCGAGATATTCGACCGCTCGCCGATTCAAGTAGTCGAGCTCGCCCTCCGGGGTACCGCGCCACACCAGCGCCGGGATCGTCTCGACCAGCAGGCGAAACTGACGCTCGCTCGCGCGGATCGCGTCCTCGGCGTGCTTCCGGTCGTCGATGTCGGTCAGGAGGGTGTACCAGCGGGTAATGTGCCCGCCCGGATCGCGAAGCGGCAGTCCACGAATCTGAAACCAACGGTAGACGCCATCGAAACGCCGGATGCGTGCCTCGAAATCGTATGGCGCACCTGACGCGATCGCCTGCGTAAAGATCGGGACGATGCGGGGCAGATCGTCGGCGTGAACCGTGCCGTTCGTGCCCCACTCCTTCATCGCCTCGAGCGGCTGCCCGCAGTACTCGACGAGTTGGGGATTGACGACCTCCACTTCGCCGGCCGGCGTCAACGTCGCGACCAGGCCTGGAATGGTCTCCACGATCAAGCGCGACTCGTGCTGGCTGTCCCTCAGCTCACTGGTTCGTCGAGCCACACGCTCGTCGAGAGTGGCGGCGATTCGCGTCGCGTCGAGTAACGTGCTCAGAATCGGACTCGGCTCACCCGTCGACAGCGCGGGGAGTGCCGTCAGCATGTTGACGAGATCGTTCAGACAGGCACGCAGCCGCGTGACGTCCTCGGCGGGCGACCCGCGAGCCGCCTCGTTCGACATGGCGCACACCCTCCATGCGTGTTGGCTCCATCGAGCGTATCCGCACAGCGTAGCGCATTACCATGCCTCCGAGTCCCCCAGGCTTCGCCTGCAATTGGCAGGACGATCTCAACGTCATCGCATGACCGCCAGGGCGCCCAGGGGCTGATCAATCCTGCCCGGCAATCACCTGCGCCTGAGTCTTCCCGTACGGATAGAAGCCGGCCTTGTCGCCCGTCTGGCACGCGGTGCGCTGCTCCGCGCTGTCGATGTCTCAATCGGGACGGCAGCGCTCGAGCACGGCGCGCAGGTCGAGACGCAGCTCCTCGACCGTCGGCCTGCCTCTACACCTGCACCCGATCGAGGGCGGCTTCGACGCCGAGCGTCGCCTCCCGAACCGCGTCCTCGGGTGTCTTCCCGCGCTGGCGCGCGACGATGTAGCCGGCGTACCACCCGGACCAGTGGTGTTTTGGAGCGGTGGGTTCGTATTGGCCGTGGCGCATCTCGGTCTCCCGCAGAAGCTCGGTCAGCGTGGCAACGTCCGGGCTGCTGATTCCCCGCCCGTCCAGCCGGGTCTTGATCTCCTGCAGGAGCCAGCTGTTGCCGTCCGGATCGCTGAACGAGGCATAGGTCATGTAGGAGCCGCCGTGTGGGTCGGGCCCCGGCGACGGTGGCGCCCCGAAGCCCGTGAAGTGGAAGGCGGGGCTGACGTCCGCGCCCCGGTCATTGAGCTCGCGGCGTGCAGCTTCGACATCGGCCACCACGAGGTAGAGATTCTTGAACGAGCCCGGCACGGCTCCTGTGACGCCCTTGCCGAAGTGGATTGAGCACGGTGATCCCGGAGGCGTGAACTGGACCACTCGCCAGCTGTCCCCGGCGGCGAAGTCGGCATCGAGGCGCCACCCCAGGCGCTCATAGAAACTCTTGGCGCGATCGACGTCGGACACCGGAATGACGACGACTTCGAGTTTCAGATCGACGGTCGCGGCGGCCGGAACCGCGGTCGCGCGCGGCTGTTCAGTGCGGACTTGCGTACTGCTCATGGTGTGCTCCTGTTGATGGCGGTCGCCACGAAGGATGCTCGTCAACACGTCCCGTCGTCTATCAGACCTTGGTATCGGTCCCGCGGGCGAGTGCCACGACGGTGCCGATACCTTCGTCTGATGGATCCACGCTCGCTCTTCTGGTGTCATAGGCTCGAGGACATGTCGTTCGCCGAGACACACACGTGAAGAAGACAATCGATGACGATCGCCGGCGCTTTCTCGCGAGAGCGGCAATGACGATCGCAGGCCTGGCCGTACCGGCCGCAGCGAAAGGGGCGTCCCGCGAATTCACCGCTCTCAGTCGTGCGAGCGACTGGATCAACTCGCCGCGCCTGACGCCGGAGAGGCTCGCCGGAAAGGTGGTAGTCGTCGATTTCTGGACCTACACCTGCATCAACTGGCTGCGGACGCTTCCCTACGTCCGTGCCTGGGCACAGAAGTACCGGCAGGGCCTTGTGGTGATCGGTGTGCACACACCCGAGTTCGCATTCGAACACGACGCTGACCACGTCCGCCGTGCGGTGCGGCAGCATCGGATCGACTATCCGATCGCCATCGATAACGACTACGCGATCTGGCGCGCCTTCGACAATCACTACTGGCCGGCGCTGTACTTTGTCGATGCGCGCGGGCGGGTTCGCCAGCATCAGTTCGGCGAGGGTGCATACGACCGCTCCGAGGTCGCGATTCAACGTCTGCTGGTGGAAGCCGGCGCGGCCGGCACCGGAACCGGCAGCGTGTCAGTAGAGGCCAGTGGTGTAGAAGCGGCAGCGGATTGGCTCTCTCTGAAGTCCGGGGAGAACTATCTCGGGTACGAGCGGACGCAGAGCTTCGGGTCGCCCGGCGGCGCTGAATTGAATCGACGGCGCGTCTATGGAGTCCCTCAACGATTGCGACTCAATGAATGGGCGCTTCAAGGCGAGTGGACGGTCGGGAACCAGGCAACGGTCCTGAGTGGTTCCACGGGTCGTATCGCGTACCGCTTTCACGCGCGCGATCTTCATCTGGTGATGGGACCGTCACGGCGAGGCGACGCCGTCCGCTTTCGAGTCTCGATCGACGGCCGGCCGCCGGGCCCGGCTCACGGGATCGACGCGGACGAGAACGGCAACGGCACGGTCGCCGAACCCCGCTTGTACCAGCTGATCCGGCAGCCTGGCCCGATCGTCGATCGACAGTTCGAGATCGAATTCCTCGATCCAGGGATAGCAACGTTCGCGTTCACGTTCGGGTGATGAGACCGCCGAGGACTCCATTGGACGACGGTCTCGATCCCCCGCACTCCGATCCGTCTATACCAAGGTATCGCCGATACCTTCGTCTCATAGATCCACCGGCCGTTCCTCTGGTTTCATGCGTGCGAGGAGATCACCATGAAGCTGCTCAAACACAGGTTGATGATCACTGGCGCGACGGTATGGGTCGCGGCCTTTGGCTGGGTCATTTCAGCGCAGGACAAGTACTCGGTGAAGGTACCTGGCGGGCTCGCCTTCTCCGAATTCAGGGGATACGAGTCCTGGCAGACGATCTCCATCAGTCGCAACGAGCGGGTCGTCGCCGTGATCCTCGGCAACCCGGTGATGATCGGCGCCTATCAGGCAGGGATTCCCGGCAACGGCAAGCCGGTGCCTGATGGGGCGAGGATGGCCAAGATTCACTGGACGCCGAAGCCGAACCAGTTCTTTCCAGATGCGACGGTGCCCGGTGCGCTGCTGAACGTCGACTTCATGGTGAAGGACAGCAAGCGATTCGCGGACAGCGGCGGCTGGGGATACGCCGTGTTCGACTACAACGCCGAGACCGATACGTTCACACCCGGGACCACCGCGGGCATGCCACCGCAGGGGAACGACGCCAAGTGCGGGTTCGCGTGCCACACGGTCGCGAAGACCAGAGATTACGTCTTCACCGAGTACGGGAAACGTTAATCAGGCTCCGCTCACGAGCCTCTCAACGCGCGAACGTGCCGCGTGCGCACCTGGTGTGAGGAAGGAAGGACGTCATGACGGTTACAACCACCAGTCAGAAGACACACGACACGATTACGGTGAGCGACGGGACCAGGATCTACTACAAGGACTGGGGGTCGGGGCAGCCGGTCGTCTTCAGCCACGGCTGGCCGCTGAGCGCTGATGCCTGGGAAGACCAGATGGTCTTTCTCGGGCTGCACGGCTACCGGTGTATCGCCCACGATCGCCGCGGTCATGGCCGTTCCGGTCAGCCCTGGACCGGCAACGAAATGGACACATACGCCGATGATCTCGCGGCGGTCGTTGACGCGCTCGATCTGCGGAACGCGATTCACGTTGGCCACTCGACCGGCGGCGGGGAGGTCGCCCGCTACATCGGGCGGCAGGGTACGAACCGCGTCGCCAAAGCGGTGCTGATCGGCGCCGTGCCGCCGTTGATGCTGAAGACGGCAACCAACCCTGGCGGAACGCCCCTCGAGGCCTTTGACGCAATGCGGGCCGCCGTGTTGGCCGACCGATCGCAGTTCTTCAAGGACTTGACGGTCCCCTTCTACGGCGCCAATCGTGCCGGCGCGAAGGTCTCACAAGGCGTAGGCGATGCGTTCTGGATGCAGGGGATGCAGGCTGGCTTCAAGGGGGTTATCGATTGCATCAAGGCGTTCTCTGAAACGGATTTCACTGAGGATTTGAAGAGGATCGACGTGCCGACCCTCATCATGCACGGTGACGACGATCAGATCGTGCCGATTGGCGCGTCGGCCAGACTGTCGGCCACGCTCGTGAAGAACTCGACGCTGAAGGTGTATCCCGGCCTCTCGCACGGCATGTGCACCGTCAACAAGGACCAGATCAACGCTGACCTGCTCGCGTTCATCAAAGCGTGAACGTGCGGGGGGTCCTTCCGGGCCGAATCCCGCGGCCCGGTCAACGCGCCTTGGCCTGGTCGCCGCGTAACACCGTGCAGGCCGACATCGCCTTGGCAATCAGCTTACCCTCGGGATCCGTGATGTCGCACTCCACGTACCCCGTATTCTTACTGCGATTGACGACATGGGCGTCGAATCGCAAGCGTGCCTCCCACACCGGCCGGAAGAAATTGATCGTCAGCGACATCGTGGTGAACGACTCGTCCGGTCGCAACGTGGTGACGAACGCCATTCCCATCGCCGCGTCCGCCACGTCGCAGAGAATGCCACCGTGCACGGTGCCCATCGGGTTCGCATGCCGGGGCCCGGCGTCGAGCCAGCCCAACGCCCGCCCGTCGCCGAGCGGGTCGATGGAAAAACCCACGAGATCAGCGACGGGCACGCGTGCGGTGCGTGCACGCTCAATGAGCGGATGATCGCTCACACGCCCTCACTCCGCCATTCCGGTCATGACCGCAACAACCTTGTCGGCGAATTGTCGCGATCGTGGTTGCCTCTGCATTTCCACACGGGGCCGGCAAGCTCCCCATGAGATCGTACGACAACGACCCTTCATGACGGCTTTCGCAGATCGAGGCACAGCAGCGTGTCGTCGTTCCTGAGATACAGAAACCCTCCGTCGAGCGCCGGGTAGGCGCGCACGGTCCCGGACAGCACCTTCGCGCGCGCGGTTGGCTTGAAACCGGACGCGCTCGCGGGCGCGAGGACCAGCTCGCCGTCCTCGCGCAGCACGACCAGCTGATCGCCCGCGAGCGTGACCGTGCCGGCCCCGAACCGCTCCTCCGACCATTTCACCTG
>Ga0114129_10015913_pt1 | contig 10700 bp, 10 predicted proteins | sample RhiMetdeltSRZDD1_FD_80071 | JGI IMG/M metagenome (GOLD analysis project Ga0114129, IMG submission 80071) | Populus rhizosphere microbial communities from Tennessee, USA - Rhizosphere MetaG P. deltoides SRZDD1 (version 2) (version 2) | ecosystem: Host-associated > Plants > Roots > Rhizosphere >... | reverse complement strand
GTGAGGCGGCTTTTTGTTGTCCGCCAGCTGGCGGAAGTTATTCAGTTCGTAAGTTATTCAGTTCGTAAGTAGTTTGAACTGAATAACTGAACAACTCAATAACTGAATAACTATCAGGTGAGCCCAATCTCATAATGTATCTCCGGCACCTCTACATCGGTAAACCCTTTTTTAATTAACCGCTCGCGAAACTGTTGCTGTACGTTATACTCGCCATGCACCAGGAACAAGCGCTTCACCTGCCGCGGTTCCTGGCAGGCCAAAAACTGGCTCAGATCTTCATAATCGCCATGCGCACTCATGCTGTGCATTGCCCCTACTTCGGCATGCACTTCATGCAATACCCCAAAAATGGATACCTCTCTGCGGCCCGACAGCAGGCGGCCGCCCAGTGAATCGGGTTCGCAATAGCCGGTCATTAAAATGGTATTGCGGCTGTTTTCGATATTATTACTGATATGGTGCTTTACCCTGCCCGCTTCGGCCATACCACTGGCCGATATGATCACGCAGGGCTCGTTGCGAAAATTCAGCAGCTTTGATTCGGCAACTGTTTTTACAAACTTAAGCCCCTTAAATGCAAAAGGATCGGTGTCAGATTCCAGCGTATGCTGAATAGCTTTATTAAAATATTGCGGATACCTTTTAACCAGTTCGGTGGTTTTTACGCTCAGCGGACTATCAACAAAATAATCCAGGTCGGGCAGGCGGCGCTCCTGCTCCAATTGGTTCAGGTGATATAATATTTCCTGGGTGCGGCCCACGCTGAAGGCAGGAATGATCAGCTTACCTTTTTTCTGAATGCATGTTTTATGGATCCAGTCGAGCAATATATCCGGAGTGGTAATGTTCAGTTCGTGCAGACTGTTACCATAAGTTGATTCCAAAATAATATAATCAGCCTGCGGAAAAACGGCCGGTGAGCGAAGGATCACATCGCGGTAGCGGCCTACATCACCGCTGAAAGTAAGCCGGGTAACTTTGCCGTTCTCTTTTATGCGCAGGTTTACTACTGCACTGCCAATGATATGACCGGCATCGGTATACATTACTTCAACAAACTCATCAATGGCATGCCACGTTCCATAGTCGAGGGCGCGCAGGTTATCGAACGACTGCTCTGCATCGGCTACGGTGTACAGCGGTTGCAGATAGGGTTGTTTTTCGGCCGCTCTTTTTTTGTTGGCATACTTCACATCATCTTCCTGTATTTCGGCCGAATCGATCAGCAGTATTTCGGTGAGTTCTTTGGTAGCCGGTGTGCAAAAAATATTGCCGGTAAATCCGTCTTTGGTGAGTTTTGGAATCAACCCGCTGTGATCGATATGCGCATGCGATAAAATAAGATGATCTACTTCGGCGGGTTCAAAGCCCCAGTTCCTGTTAAAACCGCTGGTAGCCTGACCCAGCCCCTGAAACATACCGCAGTCGAGCAAATATTTTCTTCCATTATTGAGCGTTAGCAAATGTTTCGATCCGGTAACGGTGCGTGCCGCACCGTGAAAAGCAATCTTCATTATAAAATATTTTGGTCAATGGTGAATGAAAAAGGCAACGAGGCACCAGAATTAAGAACTCAGAACATAGAACTCAAAACTATTTCTTCTTAAACGACCACGTAATCAAACATTCCGCCACCTTATCGCCCTGCTTATTCGTTCCGGTTGAAGTAATGGTACAAACCTGTGGCTCGCCGGAGGCAACGGCTTTTTCAATGGCGGCGAGTATCAGTGGCCCGTCGTTACAAACAAAGCGGGTACGGCCGGTGGCCTTTTTAAAATAATTAGCTTCAAACTTAACCACCAGCATCGATACGGCAGGTGTACGCCCGTATACATGCGCCATGGCAAGTGAGCCGGTACTCATTTCAGCGGCCATTGCCAGGCAGGCAAAATAAGTACTGCGGAAAGGGTTTTGTGAAAACCATTTATACGGAACGGTTACCACGCAATGCTGCTCATCGATTTCGCGTATGCGAACCCCCGAAAAAAATGCCGCAGGCAGTTTCCAGAACAGATACAATCTGAAAGCAACAGGATTTTTGAGGCGTTGTATGAATTTGTTGGATGGCATGTTGAATATTACTTATAGTTCTTCGGATCAAGTGCTTTGGGCGTCCACGAACTTAAAAATTCCATCACTTTACTTTTGTTATAGCCATCGCCTTCTTCAAGGTAGGCCGAGTTTTGCGTATGAATGCGCATGCCGTTTTCGTCGAGTACACAAAACACCGGAAAGCCGAACCGTTGCGGAAAGCCCAGATCGGTAAGCAGGTCTTTATTTTTATTTTCAGGGCTAAAATTCAAATGCAACACCACAAAGCTTGATTTTATCAGCGAATCAATTTGTTTGTCGTTGGTAATAAAATCATGAAATGTAATGCACCATTTGCACCAATTGCCGCCGATTTGTACAAACACATATTTACCGCTTTTTTTTGCATCGGCAATGGCTTTGTTAAGCGCCGAATCGGCATTTTCGTATGGATTGTACAGGTTTACTTTTTTTATATCCTGCGTTTGCGCATGCGCCAGCATGCAGCTAAAAATGAATATACCTATACAAACAATTTTTTTCATAGATGCGTATTTAAGGTATACTAAATGTACAGGAAATTAAGTCCCTGAAACAAAAAATGCCCCCGAAGGAGCATTACTTTTATATAACTTCAATCTGGTTCTTTAACAGGTCGTCAAACTCATCGCGTTTGCGAATCAGATGCGCTTTGTCATCTTTTACCAATACTTCGGCGGGTTTCAGCCGCGAATTAAAGTTGCTCGACATTTCGAACCCATATGCGCCTGCATTGTAAAATACGAGGTAATCGCCTTCGCGCACTTCGTGCAGCTTGCGGTCCCAAGCAAACGTATCGGTTTCGCAAATGTTTCCTACAACCGTATAGATCCTTTCAGGACCATTGGGGTTGCTGATATTTTCAATATGGTGATAGGCTTCGTAAAACATGGGGCGTATCAAATGATTGAACCCGCTGTTTACGCCCGCGAACACGGTTGCCGGCGTTTGTTTTACCACATTGGTCTTTACCACAAAATAACCGCACTGGCTTACGAGATACTTACCGGGCTCAAACCAAACCTGTAATTTTTTACCGGTTTCTTTTTCATAATTCTTAAAGGCCACGGCCATTTTTTGTCCCAGTGTATTTACATCAGTTTCAGGATCATCGGGCTGATAAGGCACTTTAAAGCCGCTGCCAAGGTCAACAAATTCCAGGTCGGGAAAATGATTAGCAATTTCAAACATTACCTCCAGTCCTTCGAGAAACACGCCTATGTCTTTTATTTCGCTTCCGGTATGCATATGTACGCCGGTAACTTTCATTTTGGCGCTTTTTACAATGCGCTCGATATGGCGTATCTGGTGAATTGAGATACCGAATTTGCTATCTACGTGCCCGGTAGAGATCTTAAAATTACCGCCGGCCATAATATGCGGGTTCAGGCGAATGCAAACAGGATAGCTGCCGCCAAACTTATTACCAAACTGTTCGAGGATGGATATATTATCGATATTAATATTTACGCCCAGTTCTTTGGCCGCTACAATTTCCTGAAAGTCTACACAATTGGGGGTATACAATATATTCTTAGGGTCGAAACCGGCCTTCAGCGCCAACTTCACTTCGTGAATGCTTACGCAGTCAACACCGGCGCCCAGACTGTTGATATACTTTAATATGTTGATGTTGGTAAGTGCCTTGCAGGCATAGTAAAAACGGGCATTGATCTTACCAAATGCTCCTTTCAGCTTTTCGTATTGCTCTTTAATTTTTTCGGCATGATACACATACAATGGGGTGCCATATTCATTGGCTAACTGAATCAGGAATTCTCGTGATAATTGCTGTGACATTGTGCGAATATAAGAAGGAATAGGTATTTTCATAAAACAAACGTCCCGACAGGTCGGGACGCTTTGTATTACTCATTTATTTTTTGTCTTCTTCCGGGTTATCATCATCCTCTTCTTCCTCATCATCACCAGCCTCAGCCTCATCATCTTCTTCTTCGGTATCATCGATCTGTTCTTCGATCAGCTCGCCATCTTCACCCACTTTAAAGGTGGTGCCGTTGTCTTCTTCTTCATATTCTTCTCCCTCTTCGGGTGTTATATAAGGCTCTTCTTCGTATTCCTCTTCTTCATCCGTTTCATCAAATTCACCTTCTTCTTCATCCATATCTTCGGCAATTTCGTCGAGTACCTCACCGGCTTCTTCGTCAAGCGCTTCGGCCTCTTCCTCTATCATGGCATCTTCAATGATGGCATTGTATTCTTCATCGGCCAGTTCTTCTTCGCCTGTTTCTTCTTCCTCAGCGTTTATACCGATTGCTGAGTCGCCTGCGGCATCGGTTACATCAGTTACATCTGTTTCATCTACGTCGCCGCCTTCGGGCGATTCTTTTTCAACAGCCACATCAAGATGGGTGCCGTTTAAGCCAATACCGTTCAGTGAAGGCCCGGCAGTTTCATCTTCGGGAGTTTGTGTTGCTAATGCTTCGTCGCTAATAGCGGTAGGCACAACAAAATTATCGTCGAATACTTCTTTCAGCTTCGGCAGATCTTCGGCTGAGTTCAACCCAAAATAGTCCATGAAGTTTTTGGAAGTACTGTATACTAACGGATGACCGGGCATGTTTTCGTTACGGCCGGTGATAACGATCAGGTCTTTTTCGAGCAGTTTTTGAATGGCATAATCGCTGCTCACACCGCGTATCGATTCAATATCGCCTTTGGTAACCGGCTGTTTGTAGGCAATAATGCTCAGTGTTTCGAGTGCGGCGGTTGACAGGCGTTTTAAAAACTTGTCGCCATTTAACTGGCCAACGGTTTTATGATAATCTTTTTTGGTAAGGAATTGCCAGCCGCCACCGCTTTCGCGTACTTCGAAGGGATAAAATTCTGCCCGGTATTTTTCAAGAATGCCTTCAATGGCCGATTCAATCTGATCAAGCGTAATCTTGTCTTCCATAAAGCCAAAGGCATTATTGATCAGGTCAGTGATCTCCAATGTAGTCAATGGCTTTTCACTGGCAAAGATCAACGCTTCAATATGAGGTATCAGGTTGGAAATTTCCATTGTAATAGTTTGTGGAACCCATAAACTTCTTAACCTTTTAAAGCAGCGGCACCGCTTACGATTTCGGTAAGCTCGGTTGTAATGGCTGCCTGGCGTGCCCGGTTGTACGAAATTTTGTAATGCTTCAATAATTCGTTGGCATTTTCCGAGGCTTTATCCATGGCCGTCATACGGGCGCCATGCTCCGATGCATTGGCATCGAGCACTGCTTTGAACAGTTGGGTGTTCAAAATTTTTGGCATCAGCTCAGTGATGAGCTGTTCTTTGGCAGGTTCAAAAATAAAGTCGCTTTTTTTAGCGCCTTCTTTCTTTTGTACTTTAGGAATAGGTAAGAAGCGTTCAACAGTAAAGCGTTGAACGGCAGCGTTGCGGAATTCGCTGTACACCAGTTCTATTACATCAAACTCTTTTAATTCAAAGGCTTTAACGGCAGCCTGGGCACAGCCCTGAACATTTTCAAAGCTCAAACCGAGGAACAGGTCTTTAAATGTATCGCTAACCTTGAATTTATTTCTTTGGAAGAATTCGTATCCTTTTTTACCAATGCTCCAGATCTGCACATTTCCTTTGGCAGCCTGGGCGGCATATTTTTCCTGAATGGTAAGTTTTGCAAGTTTAATAACATTGGCATTGTAAGCACCGCACAATCCGCGATCGCTGGTAATAACAATCAGCAACACTTTTTCTGCCGGTCTTTCAGCAGCTAAAGCCGACCCTGCATCTCCTTCTGAACTGCTAACGATATTGCTCAGTACTTCCTGCAGTTTACGTGCATAGGGACGCATTTGAATAATGGCATCCTGGGCTTTTCTTAATTTGGCAGCGCTTACCATTTTCATTGCTTTGGTAATTTGCTGCATGTTTTGTGTAGCCTTGATCTTATTACGAACTTCTTTTAACTGACCTGCCATGTTATAAAATTGATAAGTTGATTAATGTACCGGCAACCGCTCTATAACAAATTAATAATCAATTAAATAGAGCCAATCTGCACACCTATACTTTTAATCGGCTGCAAAGGTAGCGGAAAGCCGCCAAAATTCAAGGGTCTGTGTAAAATTCCGTATAGGATGTGAACAGCGCGGGGCTGAAGCTCCGGGGCGGCGGGGAGCAGCGTCCTGAGCACCTTAATCCGGTGTTGCGCGTATACAAAATGACCCAAAATATATACGCGCGGCATCATTTCATATACAAACATTACTCCTCCCCACTCCCCCCACCTGCAATCTACATAGCCTCTTTTTACGTAATTTTCAACAACATCACCCTCAAACCATTATGCAACAATTATTTATTACAGGTGGAACCGGTTATATCGGTTCCCGGCTTATAAAAGCCCTTCAGCAAAAAGGCGGCTATCGCATAAAGGCACTGGTTCGAAAAGGATCGGAACATAAACTCCCGCCGGGCTGTGAAGTGGTCACCGGCAATGCCCTTGATGCCTCGACCTACGCCTCTGCCGTTGCGGGTACCGGGGTATTTATACATATGATCGGGGTATCCCATCCCTCCCCTGCTAAAAAAGAGGCGTTTGAAACCATCGACCTGGTGTCGGTTCAGCAGGCGGCAGTTGCTGTTGGCGCCAACAAAGTGCCGCATGTAATATACATCAGCGTAAGCCAGTATCCCGGTAAGCTGATGAAAGAATATAAAGAGGTGAGGGCTAAGGGTGAATCGTTGTTGCAGCAAACCGGCGCCCGCTGTTCATTTATCAGGCCCTGGTATGTACTGGGGCCGGACCATTGGTGGCCTGTGCTGTTACTGCCCTTTTATGCTATTGCCCGCCTTTTCCCTTCCACAAGGGAACAAAGCCGTCAGCAGGGTTTGGTAACCATTCAACAAATGATCAACACACTCGTTTTTGCAACCGTTAACCCGCCAAAGGAGGGTATTGAAGTGTATACCGTACCGGATATTTAAAAATAATTAATCCGCTCCCCATTCTGTTATATGTGCTGAGTTTGGCGATTAGGTTCGGTGGTTACGTTTGAACCGAACTTAATACTTACAACTTATTACTTAGAACTCAGAAAAATGCCAGATTTTTTCAGCATTTTTGTTGTCCGATATGGCAAAAAAGAAGAAAGATCAACCTGTTATCCTGATTACAAACGATGATGGTATAACAGCGCCGGGCATTCATAATCTGGTAGAAGCGGTAAAGGATCTGGGAAAGATTGTTGTTGTAGCCCCCGATAAACCGCAATCTGGCATGGGGCATGCCATTACCATAGGACAACCCCTTCGGCTGAACGCGGTAAATACTTATTTTGGAGATATTGAAGCGTATCAATGCTCCGGCACCCCCGTAGATTGTGTTAAGCTGGCAGTTGATAAAATACTGCATCGTAAACCCGATCTGTGTTTAAGCGGTATTAACCATGGCGCCAACCACTCCATCAATGTTATTTATTCAGGCACCATGTCGGCCGCCGTGGAAGCTGCTATTGAAAGTATTCCTTCGGTTGGTTTTTCATTACTGGATTATAGTATTGACGCCGATTTTACGGCTGCCCGTAAATATGCCCGCATCATTGTTGAACAGATGTTGAAGAAAACGCCTGAAAAACATACGGTGCTGAATGTAAACTTTCCCCCTGTTGCGCCCGAATTAATAAAAGGTGTTCGCATTTGCCGGCAGGCCTATGCGAAATATGAAGAAGACTTTGTTGAACGCAACGACCCCAATGGCCGCAAATATTACTGGTTAACGGGCGAATTTGTAAATTTCGATAAAGGAAAAGATACTGATGTATGGGCGCTCAAGAATAATTATGTAAGTATTGTGCCTGTGCAGTTCGACCTCACCAATTATCAACTAAAAGATAAGCTCGAAAAAACCTGGAAACTGTAATGTTCAAAAAAGACAATCTTCGTTTTGGTTTGCTGCTTGGCTTTGTAGCCCCTTTGCTGAGCCTGGTAGCCTATTACTTTATTAAGTTCTATCCCCTGTTCAGCGTATCTGACTGCATCGATTTTATTTCCGGCAACAAAAATCAGATCACCGCTATATCGGTTCCCTGTTTGATCTTAAACATTGCGTTGTTCACTTTTTACATTAATACCCATCGCGACAAAACCGCCAAAGGTATTTTCGCTATAACCCTCGTATATGCGATACTTGCCCTGTTGCTGAAATTTATTTTATAAAAGGCAACAAGGCTAATGCAAGGCAACGAGGCAACAAGGCATAAAGGCAACGAGTAAGAAAAGCAAAAGGCCGAAGAACAGGAACCACAAACCATAAACCACAAACTACAAACAACTGCCTTGTGCATTGAGCCTTTGCAACTTGTGGCACGAAACATGTACCTTTACCACATGCGTTATTACATTATAGCCGGTGAGGCTTCGGGTGATTTGCATGGAAGTAACCTTATTAAGGAAATCAGAAAACAAGATACTTCAGCTACAATCCGTTGCTGGGGTGGCGACAGGATGCAACAGGCAGGCGCCGAACTGGTGAAACATTATCGCAAGCTGGCCTTTATGGGTTTTTGGGAAGTAGCCAAAAACCTGGGCACTATTTTAAAGAACCTGCAGTTTTGTAAAGACGATATCACAAAATACAAGCCCGACGCACTGATACTGATCGATTATCCCGGATTTAATTTGCGAATAGCCGAATGGGCCAAACAACAGGGCCTGAAAGTTATCTATTATATATCTCCGCAGGTATGGGCATGGAAAGAGAACCGCGTTAAGAAAATGAAACAATGCATCGATAAGATGCTGGTGATTCTTCCGTTTGAAAAAGCTTACTACAAAAATAAATGGGACTGGGAAGTTGAATATGTTGGCCATCCGCTGGTAGAAGTGGTAGAAGATGCACAACTAACACCCGGCAGCCGGCCCATGGCAACCAAACCCATCATTGCCTTATTACCCGGAAGCCGTAAACAGGAAATTCAGAAAAAACTACCGGTGATGCTCGAAGTAAGCCGCATGTTTCCCACCTATCAGTTTATTTTAGCCAAAGCACCGGGGCAGGAAGATAGTTTTTATGAATCGTTGCTTACTATGCACCCCAATGTTTCTTCGGTGCGCGACGATACCTACTCATTGTTATTGCAATCAACCGCTGCACTGGTTACGTCGGGCACTGCCACCCTCGAAACGGCGTTATTCGGCGTACCCGAAGTGGTTTGTTATAAAGGAAGCAACATTTCGTACCAGATTGCCAAACGGCTTATTAAAGTAAAATACATATCACTGGTGAACCTGATCATGGATAAACCCGTGGTAAATGAGCTTATTCAAAACGATCTAACGCCGGGGAATCTGCGCTCAGCGTTGAACGAACTACTCACCAATGAAGCCAAACAGCAGCAGCTGAAAACCGATTATGACGGCCTGCAAAAGCTGCTCGGCCAGGGAGGCCATGCATCGGCCCGGGCTGCGAAAATTATCACGGAGTTTTTGGAAAAAAGGCAGTAGACAATGGCTAATTGGCAATTGACAAAGGGCAGGCTGGTTTATTCAATAAACAGGTTGCCCCACTCACCATTGACCATTGACCATTGACCATTCACCATTCACCGCTTCATCGTCAACAGCTTAATAATAATTATAATAAGTGCGAAAATGAACATGAACAGCGATATTCTGTTAATGCCGTGCATATAACGCATCCAGGTCGAATGCGGCGCATTGGGATCGCGCTTTTTTAAATAGAAATATTCCTGAAGTTGTCTCCACACTCCCATAATTGAGCTGAGCTCTTTGCTTTGAGCTGTAGCACAAAAATACAAAGTTGCCGGTTCCCGGTTACCGGAAACCGGGAACAGGAAACCGGTAACCCCTAAAATTCATACATCCATCCTAAAATATACTCCCTTACCTAAAACCATCAGTAAATTGAAAAACTTAAAACATACATGTATGAAAAATTGCCTGATGGCCCTTATTCTTTCGCCCTCACTGCTGCTCACCGTAGCACAGGCGCAGGATAAAAAAGGAGTTGTAGCCCCGCCAACCGCCGACACCTCGAAACCCAAAAAAAGCGCTGGTATAACTGAAAAGATAAAAACCAGTCGCAAAATCGATGGCTTGTTTACCCTGTACCAGGATACTGCTACAGGCTCTGTGCAGATATATGTAAAGAAAAGCCAGCTTGGCAAAGAATATATTTATCAGAGTTTTTCCATTAGCGGTCCCACCCAGTTATTTCTGAACCAGAGCATGCACCGCACCACCCTGGTGTTCAAAGTGCAGAAAGCCTTCGACAAACTGGAGTTTTCGCGTGTAAACACCGGCTTTTGGTACGACCCCGCTAACCCGGTTAGTAAAACCGCCGAAGTAGATAAACCCGAAGCTGTTTTTTTGGCTGAAAAAACGGGTGCCGAAGATGCAGACGGGTACCTGATCAACGGTGATGGTTTGTTTATCAGCGAAAAGCTCGATCCGGTAAAGCCTAATATACCGCCTGCTTTTGCAAGCCTCATTTTTAATTTAGGCTCGCTCAACCTGGCCAAGTCACGCTACGCTAACGTACGCTCATTCCCCAACAATACCGATGTGATCGTTGACCTGGCTTACGACAATCCGGCTCCGATGAATTTCGGCAGCAGCGATATTACCGACGCCCGCTACGTTCGGGTGC
>Ga0114129_10015911_pt1 | contig 10700 bp, 14 predicted proteins | sample RhiMetdeltSRZDD1_FD_80071 | JGI IMG/M metagenome (GOLD analysis project Ga0114129, IMG submission 80071) | Populus rhizosphere microbial communities from Tennessee, USA - Rhizosphere MetaG P. deltoides SRZDD1 (version 2) (version 2) | ecosystem: Host-associated > Plants > Roots > Rhizosphere >... | reverse complement strand
CTAGAGGGCAATGATGCCTCCGACATAGAAGCAGTCCATCTTGGATACTCAAGAACTTGTGCCAATCGAACACGGTCGGCTTAAGTACCCGCTGAGGTAAACAAGGTGCTGGCGGGGTTTGTAAATCGAGCCACATGACATTAGTACACTGGGTGACCCATGCAAGCGTGTAATATCGCCGTATCTGTGCAGTCGAGTGTACGAATCTCCTGTGGACTGATTTAGAGCGCATGCACCTCTCTGGCCATGAAGGCATCGGCTCTCAGCGCCGTCATGATCCGCCCGCAGGGCGGGCCATACGGAGCATCCAACCCAGCAGCAATGCGAGAGGAGGAGTCCATGAAGACTGCGAGACATCCCACCTATGGTGCAACAACGATTGTGTGTGCGTGTGGCGCGACCTATCCCACCCGCTCGACGGTCCCGCAGCTCCGCGTCGCCGTCTGCGCCGCCTGTCATCCGTGGTGGACGGGCCGGCGCAAGCAGGGCGATCCCGCTGGGCGCGTGGAACAATTTCACCGGCGATATGGGCGGAACAACGCGCTCAACGCGCTTATGTCTCGACGGAGCGTGTTCCCCGACACACGCTGACATGGCTGCGTGACGCACGCGAGAGCGCGCGTCACGAGCGCATGAGAGCGCTGCCGAGAGGTCCGTCCCGGCTCCCTCGCCAAGCGGGCCTCCGGCAGGAGAGCGCAAGAAAGGAGCAACGTATGTCATACACCTCCCACGATTTACTCGACGCGGCTCGCCGGGCCATCCCGGAGGTCAGCGTCGAAGCCGTAGCGGCCCGCCGCACGCGGGGTGACGAGGTGGTATTACTCGACGTGCGGGAAAAAGACGAAGTACGCACGGGCTATATTGAAGGCGCCGTCACCATTCCGCGGGGTTTGCCCTGCATATGGGGGTCGCAAAAGCCCCATTGTACACCAGATGATCGCGCATCTGCATCAAACGGGTGCTGTGAGGAAAGGCAGCTCGCGCCACACGGATGGTTTCTTCAGGAATGCTATCAAAAGGCTGCCGGGCCAGGGACATACAACGGTTCCTTACATCAAGAAGCGGGATATAGGCGCTGTCGAGCGCCATCGGAGCGGTTGCTGCCACGCACAGGATGTCGATGGCGTCGCAGCAAGGTGACAGCATACCGTCTCTGCCCCACGCCTGGCATCCATATAGCGTAGGAGGGTTATGGAATTAGGCAACAGTACCCATTGCTACACAAACCCCGTTTTTGGCTTGTTTGCAGTCCCGCCCATTTAGTATTGTGGGTCGCTACACCGAGGGGAGTAGGCAGGGCTGGGCATGGGCGCATGCTGCCTTTGCATGGATCCGGTAGGGCGCATGATGAGACTGTGGAAGGCGGCCATGGGACAGGGTGAGGTGGAGGAGCGCAACGATGCACATCGCGCTGTGGATACTGCAAGTGCTGCTGGGATTGCTGTTCGTGTGGGCGGGAGGCTTCAAGCTGGTGGTGCCGATCGAAACGATGACGAGCCAGATGCCGACCCCCATGCCCGGATGGTTCCTGCGGTTCATTGGCGTGGCCGAACTGCTGGGTGGACTCGGGCTGCTCTTGCCGGGCCTGCTGCGCATTCGGCCCGGGCTGACGCCGCTGGCGGCGGCGGGATTAGTGATCATTATGGCCGGCGCCACAGGAATGACGCTGGCGGCGGGCGCCGTTGGACCGGCGCTGTTCCCGCTGGCGGTAGGGCTGCTCCTGGTGTTTGTGGCGTACGGGCGCTGGCGCCTTATGCCAGTGCATGCAAAGTAATTGAGTTTATCTCGGTTAAACCATTGGCTGCCACAGAGTCAAGCACACCTGGAAGGTGTGCAGAGCACAGCAGAGTGCCATCACCAGATCACGGACGCCCGTCTGCCACAAGCGGATCCGGTCCTTCACGATGCGGCAGCACTTAACACTACTGTGGACATGCTCGATCCGTAGCCGCCGCTGGTTGAGCGCCTGGTTTGTCCTTTGCTGCGCCAGCGTTAAGAGGTTATCCGGAAACGCTTTCGCTCCACTACTACGAGATTACGCAGCATCCTTGCGGTGGTAGTGTTTCAAAAGTGGAGATGTGGACTCCTAGGCAGCGTCCTGCCTCGCAAGGGCTTCTTGCCAGCGTGGGGGAAACTCGGAACCCTGTATACGCCACCGCACGAAACGCGTCTGGCCCATCTTCTCGCGCAGCGCCTGCATGAGGTAGCCATGCGGGTGTGTACCGACAAACTGTTGGAGCGCGGTTTCGTCTTCCCACACGGAGAGGGTCCAAAACTGTCTTTGGAGAATATACGCCAGCAGCGAGTAGCCCAGCACACCGGGCGTCCGTCGCAACTGGCCCTGGATGCGCCATGTGTAGAGCAGAAAAACGCCGAGGTCACGAAAACGCTGCAACGGGAGGGCCGTCAACAGCACTAGGTATTCCCGCTCAGGGGCTGGTTGGCGAAAGGTCACCCAGGGCTTTGCAGGCATCGTGCCTCCTCGGGCTATGATAACTGACTGCCCATGGACCTGCAGAGAGATTGCTTCATGCAGCGTTCCTGCTTACTGTTTGCGATAACGACGGGCGCTATTCCCGCAGTGACGCGGTCGCAGGCCGTGTGCCAATACATTATACGCGCTCTATGCTCTCTATCCATGGACGCAGGCAGCGCTGGTTTTCAGGTAGACCATACTGCAAGAGAATTGCCGAGAGAGTTTCAGGCGCAGCGGCGCTACCTTACCCCCGATTGAGGCAAACGGGGTCGCTCAATTTCACGCGGTTTGTAGCACCGTAAGCATTCACTCGTGAGCTGAGAATCTCCGATGCGGTTCTTCACCGAACCCGTGATCCAAGGAGAAGCTCAGCCATGTCAATGGTCTCGCATCTGCACTACCTCTTCAACCTCGAAACGTGCCAATCCTACATCCATAGGTTGCGCTGGCAAGATCGGCCCCTCCAATGTCCTCGGTGTCGGAGCCACAACGTCGGTCCTTGGGGCGCCTACCACTACCAGCCCGGCTTGAAACGCTACCGCTGTCAAGAACAGGCCTGCAAGCGCACCTGCAATGACCTCACGGGAACACTCTTGGACGGCAGCAAGCGCTCGGTAATGGTAGACGGCAACCAATTGTGCTCATGGTGAGCATACCATGAGCCACAATGGTTGCCGTCTACCTTGAGGGCATGCAGGAGTCCCAGGGTCACCACTTCACTGGGCCAGAGACTGGCCTGAGGATGTTTGGGGATGCCTGGCATCTGGTTCGCGACCTGGCAAAATAAGGCCGTGATAAAATCGACCGTGGTCATGGGTTCCTCCGTTCCTGGTAGGGTTGCACGCTCCTGACCAGCGTGGAGGAAGTCCATAATCACTGCCATACGGTCAAGGCGTATCATTGTTTGGTTTGTAAACAACTAACACCACCGGTTAATAAACCGACTGAGGCGAAGCGCAAACGGGCCAGCCGGCGACAGCGCTAAGGCAGCGAGGACCGCGTCATGAACATGCAATTCGATCCGACGTCTCCCGAATTTCGCACCCACCCCTACCCCTTTTACGATCAGCTGCGTGCGTTCGCACCGATATTTTATTGGGAATCCCAAAACATGTGGTTCCTCACCCGGTACGAAGATTGTAAAGCTCTGTTGTCGGACAGGCGCCTGGGCCATGTGGCCACACCCGGCAACTCCATGCTGTTTCAAAATCCTCCCGATCACACCCGGCTGCGCGGTTTGGTAAATCGCGCCTTTACCCCGCGTATGATCGAGAAGTACCGCGACCGCGTGCAAACCATCACGCACCACTTACTGGATGACGTGCAGGCGGACGGGCACATGGACCTCATCGCCAAGTTTGCCTATCTTCTGCCGGTGACCGTGATCGCCGAGATGCTAGGGGTTCCACCTGCCGATCACGTCCTGTTTCAGCAGTGGTCCAAGCAGCTTGTCAAGGGGCTTGACCTGGCGGATAAGACGGCTTTCCAAGAAGCGCTTGAGGCGGCCCTCAACGCCTTTAATACCTATTTCAGCAGCCTCATTGCGGAGTGCCGCACGGCCCCCAAGGACGACTTGTTGAGCGCGCTAGTCGCCGCAGAAGAAGCCGGGGATCGGCTCACTGCAAGCGAATTGTATGCCACCTGCCGACTCCTGTTAGTTGCCGGACATGAAACGACGGTCAACCTCATTGGCAATGGGGTCCTCGCGCTGCTGCGTCATGATGACCAACGGCAGCAGCTACAAGAGCATCCGGAGCTGATTGCCTCTGCGGTGGAAGAGCTGTTGCGCTACGATGGCCCAATCCAGTTAATTTCGCGCACCGTGTTGGAGGAGATGGCGTATCAAGGGCATACCTTGCGTCAAGGGCAAGTGGTCGGCTTTCTGATTGGAGCAGCCAATCGGGATGCAGCACAGTTTAAGCAGCCCAATCAACTGGACCTGACGCGGCGCAACAATGCGCATCTCGCTTTTGGCCATGGCATTCACTACTGTCTAGGTGCCCCCCTGGCGCGTCTTGAGGGACAGATTGCCATCAACACCCTGCTGCAACGCCTGCCAACGTTGACGCTGGATACGGAGACGTTGACCTATCAGGATAATTTTGTATTTCGCGGCTTAGAGACCTTCCCGGTATCGTGGTAAGAGGCAGCGGAAGGAATTACCATATGGACTTGCAGCAACACCTAGCGGCCTTGGAGTCTGACCTGGAGCATCTGACGACCCGGCTCACGGCCGAGGCGCCATCGGCCCATGCCTATGTACAGCGCGGCATGATGCAGTTTAAGCTCGGCCGCATCGCCGCCTCGATCGCCGATTTTGACCGGGCCGAGCAGCTCGACCCAGCTCTCACGCCCTATTTGTGGCAGCGCGGCCTGTCGTATTACTACGCGGCTCGTTTTGACGAGGGAATCAGGCAGTTCAAGGTTGATCTGCAAGTCAATGGTCAAGATGTTGAAGAGACGGTCTGGCGCTACCTATGCCAGGCCCAACTTCACGGTGCCGAAGCCGCACGCGAAGGGCTTTTGGCCGTGCGCAACGATCCGCGTCCGGTGATGTCCACGGTGTATGAACTCTTTGCCGGCACCTGTGATACGGAGGTGCTGCTAACGGTGGCACGGGACCAGCGTGAACACTTCTACAGCCAGCTCTACGCCGGTCTGTACTATGAGGCAGAGCGCGAGGTGGCGCGCGCCCGCCACCATATCACCCAGGCGGCGGCGATGCAGGTTCTCGACGACTACATGGGGTGGCTGGCCATCGTGCACCAACAGCAACGCGGTTGGGATCGGTCTTGACGTCAAGGGGAGTTCCCGTTCCCTTAAGCTGGATGACATGCAGCGAGCAAGGGGAAAGAAGGGTTAGGAGGACCATATGAGGGATAGTCAAGCAATTCTGCTGGATATCTTCATGCGATTCTGGTTATCCTGGCCTCAAGGACATGCAGACGTGGTTGTGGAGCAACCCATGAGGGGACCGAGATATGGCAGCGTTCACCAATACAGAGTTCGAGTTCGGAGGCATTCACCACCTCGCCCTGACGTGCAGTGACATGCAGCGCACGGTGGATTTTTACACGAACATTCTGGGCATGAAGCTGGTGAAGACCTTGGAGTTTACCCACGAAAGCGGCAGCGGACAGCATTTCTTCTTCGATGTCGGCAATGGTCGTGACGCCATCGCGTTCTTTTGGTTCGAAGATGCGCCACCACCCGCTCCGGGTATCGCGCAATCGGGCCGCTGGCTCCCAGGTGCCCCACGGCGCTCGGCCATCGGCGCCATGGATCACGTCGCGCTGGATGTGCCGCGCGACAAGATTGAGGCCTATCGCGACAAGCTCCGGGCGAAGGGCATTGCCGTCACCGAGATCGTCAATCACTCGGACCGACCAGGCATCGCTCAATATCTGCCCGTTGAGCCCAACGAGGACACCTTTGTACGGTCCATCTACTTTCAAGACCCAGACGGGATCACGTTGGAGTTCGCCTGTTGGGGGCGGCCGCTGACAGAGGCGGACGTGGTGCACGAGCCAAAGACGGCTGCCGACTTAAACTATGAGAAGCAAGAGGAAACGGTGCGTCGAGCCCAGGCCGCGGCGGAAGCTGCTGGTCTGGTGCCGCATGCTATGCAGACGCGTTGATCTCGTCGGATGGCCTTGCAAAAGGCAGACATCGGCTGCCGATGGCGCAGGCGCACCCAGCCGCGCCCGATGCGATAGATCAGCCTGCGCACCAGGCGCCATCACCATCGGACAGAAGGTTCGGACGATAGCTCGTGACGCGTGGTAGAATGTGCTCAAGCTCGTCGAACAGTTGTTCGCCCAAGGCTACAGCTGTGAGCACATTCGCTCAATTTATCGGAGTTTGTAGTAGCGTAGAAACGTGCTCAAGGAGAGGAAGACAGAGGCAAAGGCAGAGGGGAAAAGGCCTGCAAGGCCGTTGCAGAGGAGCAGAGAGCGTCTCACAGTAGACGCGAGGCTGCGTACACGGTGAACAGTCTCCAGAGAGCCCAGTGAACAGTCTCCAGAGAACTATATCACCACACGAGGTGTTGGTAATATATGGTCTTGCGTATAAGGTCACGCTGCCCGTGTCCCCGCACAGTGTTCACCGGTGAACGGGAGGACGCACACCTGGCGAGACACGAAGGCTGTTGTAGGCTGTGACGCCTTTCCTTGCTACAAACTGCTATAAATTGAGCGAGGAGTTTTTGCCTCACGCCGCGACCCTTGAAAACCTGCCCGAAGGCGTATCCCCCGACTAATCTATATCCTCTTCATATTCAACCTGTGATACAATAGCGCCACACTTCACCTCACAAATGAAAACCGGCTACGGCACCAAACCGCCTGCTTCCAACAGGAGGAACACGTATGGCCGCTACCTTTCCCTCACGGCTGAAACAACTTTTCCTTGCCAAATCCCAACGCTCCTTGCCCGCACCTCAGGAAACAGCCGAACTTGCAAGGACGAACCATTTCCACGGCTACGACCATTCATCTTCCGATGAGGAACACGACTTTGAACCGACCGGAGTAATGAAGCTGGTGTGGGATACCCTGTTTTACGAAATGCTGGAACTCGCCACGTTTGGGGATGATGATACACACCACAATGATGAGGAATTTCAGGCAGTACAACGAGGATATGTCCGCGATCAATGGCGCTTCTTTGCTGACCAGCCCCACAAACAAAAGCTTATGGCGCGTGCACTTCTTGAGTGGATTGAAGCCGATACGCACACGGCTGTTCTTAAACAACAGTTTTACAACCTCTATCATCACAAAGAAGAAGTACGCCGCATGACCCTCACAGAGCTTTTTTATCTTCGCACATTCGGGATTAACAGTGATCTTCATAGCAAGCTCATGGATGCAGAAAAAAGAGAAGCCCACCACCTCAGAGAGCTATGGCCGACCTACCGCGCTTTTTTGCTTGATGAACAGCCACCTTTTGCTACCACTGATAACTGTTCTTGACAGCGAGCTGCGCGAAAAGATAGACCGCATCTTTGACAATCATGAATCACGCCTTAATAACGGAGTAACACAGGCACAGGTGATCGCCACCGTCAGCGCACACCTTACCGCCCTCATCCCTGACTATATCACCGCGACTTATACTGTAACGCACATTCCGCACCCCTTTGGAACTTATTGATTCTATTTCGGTTATTTTTTAGGCCTACATACCCTATAGAAGAAATATTCAACAAATTCAGTGGCTTATACGAGTGACTGCGGGATGTGCGATTCAAGTAGTAATATCCTTGGTTTATCGGGATTTGCGACTCATTGAGTGGTATGCTGTGTCTGTTAGTCCAAGAGGAGAAAAGGGGGTATGAAAGACACACCTGGAGTCCGCGTGTGCTGGCGCTCGGCAGCGATCTGTGACGACGCGTGAGACCCGGGAAAGACCGTCGATTCGCACAGATCGGAGAGGAAAGGATGATGGACTCTCAGATGCCGTTTGTCCCGTTTCAGCGCGACAAGCCCTCTTACGTTCTGCCGAAGGTGAGCCGGTCCGCTGCGGATCCAGCAGCCCCCGCATTCCCTATTCCGCCGCCGGAACTCCGGCTCGGGTATGCCCGCTCGACCGAACAATACCTCGCCAACGGGCAGAGGAACGTCCAGACCATGCTGGAGCTCCTCCAGGCGTCTGGAGCACGTCTCGAACGCGGCACACGGATCCTCGATTTCGGGTGTGGGGCGGGCAGAATGATTCGTTGGCTCACCGCATTTGCCGAACAAGGCGAAGTCTGGGGTACGGATATCAGCGCGGAGCACATCGTGTGGTGTACGCAGCACCTTGCGCCGCCTTTTCACTTCTTGGTGAACACGATCCTGCCGCACTTGCCGTTCGAAGATCGCTATTTCGATGTCGTATACGCCGGGTCCGTGTTCACTCACATCGATGACCTAGCAACGACGTGGTTCCTGGAACTGCGGCGTGTCCTCCGCGCGGGGGGCATGCTGTACGTGACGATTCACGATCGCCATTCCATCCATCTGTTGACGCATGCATGGCCATGGCGCGAGGTCCCGTTTGCGGAATTCCTCCGCCAAAACCAGGACTATGCGGCGTTCGCGCACACCAACTTTGCGATGTTCACGATCGGCCGTGCAGCAGAGTCGCAGGTCTTCTATGATGTTGAGAGCTTGTGCGAGCGATTGCATGGGCTCTTCAAGGTCCGCTCCGTCACGGAGGAAGCATACGGGTACCAGACCGCGCTCCTGTTGGAGAAACCATAAACGACCCACTGGCGTGGTCGAAGTCTGTAATGGCTTGTAGGATAACGCGGAGCTGGGCCACGAGGGCCTGCACCAAGAGGGCATGAGGGACGATAACTAAGGCAGTCAGGCGACGGCCCCACGCCTCATTGTGATGAGATGAGCTCCCGTACTACCCCTGTGACCGCTTCCTCAGCAGGAGAGCTGTCATGAGTGAATTACCGATTGTGTGTGAGCTGACGCCAGCCGAGATAACAGCGCGCCGCGAGACGCTCTTGCCGGGTCTGCTGGCACAGGCGGAGGAGCGGACACCCCTTGCGGATGGCTTTCGGTGGCGGTTTGCACCATCCGGCGCGTGGCTCGCCGCGGCGGCTGAGACGATCAACACGGAACGGCAGTGCTGCCGTTTCCTGCGATTCGTGTTGACAGTCGAGCCGGGTGGGGGCCCAATCTGGCTGGAAATTACCGGCCCGCAAGGCACGGCCGCATTTTTGGCATCCCTGCTCCAGGGAGACAATCAGCAAGAAAATCACGCATAAAAACTATGTTTCTCGCGAAGACTTTCGGACTCTTTGTGCTCACGACGGTCGCGGAAATTGTCGGCTGCTATCTTCCGTATTTGTGGCTGAAGAAGCATGGTTCAGTGTGGTTGCTTGTCCCGGCCGCTGGCAGTCTTGCGCTATTTGCGTGGCTGTTGTCGCTGCACCCTACGGCGGCCGGTCGCATCTATGCAGCCTATGGTGGCGTCTATATTTCGGTCGCCATGCTCTGGCTCTGGATCATAGATTCCGTGCGGCCGACAATATGGGATGTGCTGGGTGTGGTCGTTTCCCTCCTCGGCATGGCCATTATCATGGTCTCATCACGCCATAACTAAACTCTCTATCTCAGTTTTGCAGAGGCGAGCATCCCCCAAGTAGCGATAACCTTGGATTATCGATACCTCGTGAGTGTTGAATTTAGGGCGAGGGTGTCTCGGAAACGAGGATTTTTTGAGACAGCGCCTTGCTCTCCCAAAACAACACGTTCGGCCTTTATTGCGGAGTTTGGGGTGTTGACTGCCGGTCGCGTCAGGGATATAACGTCTCCATCATCATGGCGCCCTGCGAGCAAGCTACCATTGCGTATAGGACTGTGCTCAACGGCCTGGTGATGTGGCGTATATCAACCACCTGCGCTACGACATCCGACAGCGTGGGAGGAGAGGGACATGATGCACGTGAAGACCGTGGAGCGAAGAGGACTGGCAGCGGCCGGGCGAGCCCGTCGACCTATTAGAAAGGTCCGGAATCCATCAGCATGCTGTAGTCGATGTTCTTGTTGTCCTTGGTGACGTAGAGCTTGAAACACCCCGGGAAGAGGTCAGGGTTCTCCGAGACACTGATGAACTGACTGAGCTCCGTGTCGGTAAAGTCCACGATGGTTTGCGACGGCTCGAAACCGCAATTGTCGCTCTGCACGACGGTCCATTCGCCAGCACCCGGGCTCGTCGTGCCCGTGACGATGAACCCACCGTTCGCCCCGTCCATGAAGAAAGGCCCGACACAGGCGGTGCCCTTTTTCCCTTGGAGATGCCCAGTGGCTTGCATGACGTCGGCGTGAACCGTGACCGCGATTCCCAACGTCACCAACACGCTCACCAGCGGTGCCAGTACTTTCCGCGTTCGTCTCATGAGTCTCCTCCTGTCGGTGGACAACGCGTCCTCGCTTCGGGTGTATAGGAAATTCCAACCTCAACCGCGGCGCGCCGCCTCGATTGCAGCGATGTCGATCTTTTTCATCTGCATCATCGCATCGAACGCGCGCTTGGCGGCAGCGGTATCGGGATCGGTGACCGCTTTTGTCAGGGCGATCGGCGTAATCTGCCAGGACACTCCCCATTTGTCCTTGCACCAGCCGCACGCGCTCTCCTGGCCGCCGTTGCCGACGATCGCGTTCCAGTAGCGATCCGTTTCGGCTTGGTCAGCGGTTGCGACCTGAAACGAGAACGCTTCGTT
>Ga0114129_10015910_pt1 | contig 10700 bp, 11 predicted proteins | sample RhiMetdeltSRZDD1_FD_80071 | JGI IMG/M metagenome (GOLD analysis project Ga0114129, IMG submission 80071) | Populus rhizosphere microbial communities from Tennessee, USA - Rhizosphere MetaG P. deltoides SRZDD1 (version 2) (version 2) | ecosystem: Host-associated > Plants > Roots > Rhizosphere >... | reverse complement strand
GGCAGGGCCAAACGCGAGAGCGGCGCGCGCCACCAGCGGCGCCGACAGCTGGAGCGCGACCACGCTGAAGGTCCCCGCCACGAATGACGCGATGGCGGCGATCGCGAGGGCGGCGCCCGCCCGTCCCCGGCGCGCCATGCGGTAGCCGTCGATGGTGGTGACGACGCTCGCCGCCTCGCCGGGAACGTTGACGAGAATCGAGGTCGTGGAGCCCCCGTACATCGCGCCGTAGTAGATGCCGGCGAGCATGATGAGCCCTGCCGTGGGCCCGAGCTTGATCGTCAGCGGGAGCACGAGCGCCATCGCACCCGCGGGTCCGAGCCCGGGAAGCACACCGACGATCGTGCCGAGCACGGTTCCGAGGAAGCACGCGAAGAGGTTGGGACCGCTCAGCGCGACGAACAGATCGCTCACTGCAGCGGTACCCCGAGCCAGCTCACGAAGATCACGCGGCTGGCGACGGTGATGCCGAGCGCGAGCACGGCCGGCGCCCACCAGCCCGCCAGCCCCATGAGCCGCGCGGACACGAACACGAGGGCAAGCGACGCAACGATGAATCCGACGACCGGCAGCACCGCCACGTACACGACGAGCACGGCGGCCATCAGCAACGGGCCGCGCGGCGACGCCGGTGCCTGCACCCGACCGGACGCTGCTTGCCGCGCCTCACCGGACGGCGGTTCCGGGACCAGACCCGTGGATTTCCGCGCGCGGCGGGCGCCGGCAGTGGCGAGCTCCCAGACGGCGAGCGCGAGCAGCGCAAGGCCCGCAATCAACGGAAAGAGACCGGGGCCGGGTGTGGCGAGTGTCTCGAGCGGATACCGACGATCAGCGGCGAGATAGGCGACGGCGAAGGCGGCGAGCCCGAGGGCGGTCCAGCGATCGCGCCTCACGCTACTGCTTTCTGAGCCCGATCTGCTCCATCAGCGCCGCGATCTCGCGGTCGTCGGCGGCCATGAACCGATCGAAGTCCCGCGCCCCCTTGATCTCGACGGCGGCGCCCATCCTGGTCGCGAACTCGCGGAACTCCCCGCTCTCGGCAGCGTGGACGAACGCGCGCTCCAGGCGCGCGATCACCGCGTCCGGTGTCCCCTTCGGGGCGGCGATACCGCGCCAGAGCGACATCGTGAGATCGACGCCGCTTTCCTTGAACGTCGGGACGTCCGGGAGTGAGGGCAGCCGACGCTCTCCACTGACACCGAGCACGCGCACCTGCTTGCCCGTCACCTGCGTCATGATCTCGGCGGGCAGCTGCACACTCGCCTCGATCTTGTCGCCGAGGACGGTGGTCACCGCGAGCTCTCGTCCGAACGGCACGTGCGTCAGCTTGGCGCCGGCCCGATTCTCGAGGGCGACCGCGACGAGATGCGTGAAACTGCCGCGCCCGGAGTTGCCGACGCGGACCTGGCCTGGATGAGCCCGGGCGTGGCCGATCAGCTCGCGGAGATCGCGCCACGGCGCGTCCGTTTTCACCGCGAGCGACACCGGCTCGCTCGTGAGCGCGGCGACGCCCGCGAACGCCGTGTAGTCGAACTTCATGTTTCCGGCGTGGTACGCGGTGCTCACGCTGTTGGAGTTCCACACGATCGAATAGCCGTCGGCCGGCTGACTCTTGACGTAGCTGTAGCCGACGGCGCCGCCGGCGCCGGTACGGTTCACCACGGCCACCGGCTGACCGAGGTCCTTGCCGGCGAGATCGGCGAGCTTGCGCGCGAGTAGATCGGCGGCGCTACCGGCGCCGAAGAGCACGGTGAGCTCCACCGGCTTGGTGGGAAAGTCGGCGGCGGCGACGGGCACGGCCACGGACAGCAAGACGGCGAGGACGAGCAGGCGCTTCACGGGTTCAACACCACCTTCAGCGGATCGCCGATCCGGTTCTCGAGGACGTTCACGGCCTCGTGGACGCGGCTCAGCGGGAACTGATGCGTGACGAGCGGCTTCGCCGTGAGCCGGCCCGCCGCCAGCAAAGCGAGCGCGCGGCCGACGCTGGTGCCGCCCTCGCCCCGCTCGGTGTAGATCGTGACGTTGCGCCGTACGGCATGACTCACGTCGGCGGTGACGGGCCCGTGATAGAACGCGACGAGGACGATCTTGCCGCCGTTCTTCGCCATCTTGATCGATTGATCGAACGTGTCGTCGCCGCCCGCGCAGTCGATCACGAGGTCCGCGCCTTTGCCGGCGGTCGCCTCCATCACCGCCGCCACCGGATCCCGTTCGCGGCTGTTGACGACGACGTCGGCGCCGAGCTGGCGGCCCATGGCGAGCCGCGAGTCCCGCGTGCCGGTCAGGATCACGCGCGTGGCGCCGAGCGCCTTCACGAGCTGGATGGCCATGAGGCCGATCGGACCGGGGCCGATCACGGCCACCGTCTCCCCCGCGAAGTAACCGCCGGCGTTCTCGAGCCCGAAGAGCGGGCTCCCCGACGTCATGACCACGGTGGCTTCCTCGTACGTCACCCCGTCCGGGATCTTGTAGAGCGTGTTCACGTGGTTCACCGCGTATTCGGCGAGCCCGCCGTTGGTGGTGAAGCCGTTGGCGCGGTGACCGCGCCGCGTGTTGCCGTAGTTCAGACAGGCCGTGTAGAGGCCGCGGATGCAGTTCTCGCAGCGACGGCAGCCCATGTGGGCCTCGACGACCACCCGGTCGCCCACCTGAAACTCGTCCACGGTGCGGCCAAGGGCGACGACATCCCCCGCGTACTCGTGGCCGAAGATGAACTCGCCGTAGGGCGGCATCTTCGGCATGCCCTCGTGGATGATTTTCAGGTCCGTGCCTCAGATCCCGCAGGCGCGCACGCGGACGAGGACGTCCTCGTCGCCGGGCACGGGCACGGGCCGGTCCTGCAGCTCGAACCGGTGCGGCGCCACCAGCACCGTGGCTTTCATCGTGGTCGGAACGGCCATGGATCGCTCCTTTCGAACGACGTTCCCGGTAACGTAGGGCAACGCCGCCGGCCGGTCAAACGCGATAGCCCTTGGTCGGACGTAGCGGACAGATCACGTGTCAAACGCAGCGAAGCGGACAAATCACGTGTCAAACAGCAGCGGTCAGATCACGGTGTCAAAGCGAGGCGGACAGATCATGTGTCAAAGCGGAGCGGGAGCGGCTGGTTGGGGGGCATGTGGGGCCACCCGAGCGACCGCGACGCGATAGAACTCATGGCCGCGCATCGCGCGTGCCGCCGCGCCGAAATACCGCTCGCGATATTGCTGCGCCCCCACGTCGGTCTCGAGGCTGAAGCCACGTTCGGCGAGAAACGCCGGAAGCTTTTCCGGCTCGATCCCCCACGTGAGCTTCTCGCCCGCCTTCCCGAGCGAGGCGAAGAGCTGGTCGGTGCCGATGAATGCGTTCGGCCGAGTGAGCACGTCTCGGTGGACGTAGGTGAAGAGGAGCGTGCTCCCCGCAGCCGCGCGCGCACACCAGCGCAGCGTCGCATCGACGGCGCCTTCGGTGAGGTAGTTGGTCACGCCTTCCCACAAGATGAACGCGCGCGCCGCCTCGCTGTAGCCAGCGTGGGCCATCGCCGCCGCGAGGCTGTCTTCATTGAAATCACACGGCACGAATTTCACGTGTCGCGGCAGATTGGAAAGGACGCGTTCCAGAAGGCGGCGTTTGGCGGCCTGCGTGCGCGGGTGGTCCACCTCGAATACGGTCAGCCTGCTGAGGCCCGGCAGACGGTACGCTCGGGAGTCGAAGCCCGCGCCGAGGATCACGAACTGCCGCGTCGGTTCCGCGACCGCCGCGGCGATCGTGTCGTCGATCAATCGCGTGCGAGCGACGACCGACGAGCGAACACCCGGCCACCGGCGATCGATGTACCAGGACACGCCCTCTCGAAGGCCGGGGGCGAGCGCGAGAAAACCGACGGCGTTGAGCGGCCAGGTGAGGAAGCGCCGCGCCAACGGGTCGTCGAACAGTCGCCGGCTCCCGGGACGCCCGGACTCGAGCGCGCGGAACAGTGCATTCTGTTCCGCCGTCCGACTCGCCCGCCCTTCTTTCACGCGCCCTCAGGCAGCCGCCGGCTTCACCTCGCCCGCGAGCCGCTCCATCGCGCGCACCATCGCCGGCACGCCGGCGCGCGGCAGATCGAACGTCATCCAGTCCGCGCCGAGCGTGCGCACGCGACGGATGTCCGACGCGATCTCTTCCACCGAGCCCTGGAACGGGTTACGACCATCGCCCTTGGGCGCGTCGGTGAGATCGAGCAGATTGCGCGGCGCCAGGCCGAGCTTCTCGCGCCGGCCTCCGCGGGTGGCGAGATCGCGGAGCGTCGCAAAGCCTTTCTCGATCTGGTCGAGGCCGAGCGCGAGCGGATGCCACGCGTCGCCGAGCAGCGCGCAACGGCGCACCGCGGGCCCCGAGATCGATCCCGGCGCGCCTCCGACCCAGATTGGCGGATGCGGCTGCTGCGCGGGTCGCGGAGAGAACGTCGCGCCGGCGAAGCTGACGTGGTCGCCCTTGTACTCGGGAATGTCGCTCGCCCACGCCGTCTTGATGGCGCGGAGATAGTCGTCGCTGAGCCGTCCGCGCTCCCGGAACGGCAGGCGGAGATCGACGAATTCCGCCTCATCCCAACCCACGCCCACGCCGAAGATGAATCGGCCGCGCGAGGCCTGATCAACGGTGGCCGCCGCCTTCGCGGTCACGAGCGCGTTGCGGTACGGGAGCACGATGACGCTTGCGCCCACGTGAATGCGACGGGTACGGCCCGCCAGATAAGCGAGCAGCGAGAACGGATCCGGCCAGTGGCCGCCGTAGTGCTGCGTGGTGGCCGGCTTGGCGAGGATGTGGTCGGGCACGAAGACCCCGTCCAGGCCGAGCTCCTCCGCGCGCACCGTGAGCGATTCCGCGTCCGCGATCGTGAGCTGCCAGATCGGAAGCACGACGCCGTAATGCATGGATCCTCCCGCGTTCGGGACACGTTCGCTTCGATGAGGCGTCAAACATACCCGCTTTTTCGGTCAAGGGCGGGGTCCACGTTAAGCTCGGAGAGGGGAGCATTCGCAGCACCACAAGGAGACCAACGACCATGGCCTTCCTCATCAGCGCCCTGCTGACGCTGTTGCTCGCGGGCTCCGCCGCGGCTCAGGTGCAGGTCGACATCGGCATCCACTTTGCCGGGCCGCCGCGGCTGGTGGTCGTCCCGGAAGTGCAAACGGTCCACTACGTTGCCAGCGGCCCCGCGAACCTCTTCTTCTACGGCGGCCAGTACTGGGTTTTCAGCAACGGCGGCTGGTACATGAGCCGCGGCTACAACGGCCCGTGGTTCGCGGTCGGCCCGCAGTACGTGCCGCGCCCACTCCTGGTCGTACCCGTCCATTATTACCGCGTCCCGCCCGGACACTGGCGGGCCTGGAATCATCACGCGCCGCCCCGCTGGGGCAACGAGTGGGGCCGTGAGTGGGCCGCCCGTCGCGAGTGGCGTGAGCACGAAGAGCGCCGCGAGTGGCGAGAGCATGACCGCCGCGAGGGCCGGGACGACCGCGGTGAAGGCCGAGACCGAGACCGCGGGGAGCGCCGCGGCCGCCACTAGCGTCCTTCCCGCCGCGCGCAGCATCGGCGGCGCGCGGCGGGAGCCAGCACCATCCGCACCTCGATGACCGCCGGTGCCCCGCCACCGCGCGCCGCCGGCACGACACTCCAGTCGTCGACGTCGTCCCCGGCGGTTCCGAGCATCTCCGCGAACTCCGTCGCTTCGCGATTGCGTAGACGTCGCGCCGTGAACGATCTAGGATGACGGGCGTCGGCGCGATGCGGGAGGCCCCGCGCGTCGAGGAGGCTTCATCAATGCGCGTGCTGTTGGTTCATCCAAGTCCGTTGCTCTATTCGGAACTGTACCTCCGTCTGGAGCCGCTCGGGCTCGAGCGCGTGGCGACCGCCGTCCGGGCCGCCGGCCACGACGTCCGCCTGCTCGATTTGCAGGTGTTCGCCCACGCGGACTACATGCGCGAGGTGGGCGAGTTTCAACCTCGCGCGATCGGCTTTTCGCTGAACTACCTCGCGAACGTGCCCGAGGTCATCGACCTCGCGAAGGCGACGAAGGAACGCTGGCCCGAGGTGTTCGTGTTCGCCGGCGGTCACAGCGCATCGTTCGTCGCGTCCGAGATCCTGGAGCACGCGGACGGCGCGATCGATTGCGTGGTCCGCGGCGAGGGCGAAGTGATCACGCCCTTGCTCCTCGAAGCCGCCGGGGAGCGAGGGCTCGAGCGACTACCCGGTGTGGTGACGCGGGATGGCGCGGGGCCCGCGCCCACCTTGCTCGAGGACCTCGACCGTTTCCCGCCTGCGCGCGACCTCGGGCGCCGGCGGCGGCGGTACTTCATCGGCGTCCTCGATCCGTGCGCCTCTGCCGAGCTCACGCGCGGCTGCCCATGGGACTGCTCGTTCTGCAGCGCCTGGACATTCTATGGGCGCAGCTATCGGAAGGTCTCGCCGGAAGCCGCTGCCGAGGACCTGGCCCGTATCCGCGAGCCCAACGTCTTCCTCGTCGACGACGTGGCCTTCATTCACGGCGAGCACGGCATGGCGATCGGGCATGAGATCGAACGGCGCCGCATCCGCAAGCAGTACTACCTCGAGACGCGCTGCGACGTGCTCCTCAAAAACCAGGAGGTCTTCGCCTACTGGCGACGACTCGGCCTCTACTACATGTTCCTGGGCCTGGAGGCGCTCGACGAGGAAGGGCTGCGCTTGCATCGCAAGCGCGTGAGCCTTGGCGAGAACCAGCGCGCGCTGGAAGTGGCCCGGCGGTTGGGCTTCAGCGTCGCCATCAACATCATCGCCGACCCGGACTGGGACGAGCGGCGATTCGCGATCGTACGCGAGTGGGCACAGAGCGTGCCGGAGATCGTCCACCTGACGGTGGCCACGCCCTATCCCGGAACGGAGACCTGGCTCACGGAGCCGCGTCCGCTCACGACGCACGACTACCGCCTCTTCGACATCCAGCACGCGGTGCTGCCGACCCGGCTACCGCTCGAGCGGTTCTATCAGGAACTCGTGCGGACGCAGGAGGTCCTCAACAACAGGCACATGGGCTGGGCCGCCCTCGTCGAGTACGGTCTCCCCGCCGTGCGCGCGTTGGCGCGCGGCCAGACCAACTATCTGAAGATGATCTGGAAATTCAGCTCCGTGTACAACGTGGAGCGCCAGTTCCGGGATCACAGCCAACCGGTGCGGTACGCCATGCGCCCGCGGCAGACCATGGTCGAGAAGCTCCGCGCCGCGCAGCTCTACGTCCACCAGCCCGTTGCGCGCAAGGTGACCGCGTAGATGCGAGTGCCGGCGAAGAAGATCCGAGATCAGCTCGTCGCGGTCCTTCGCGCCTGGGACATGGCCGGCGACCACGCCGGCACCACCGCCGACATGATGCTCGAGACGGATCTGCGCGGCGTCGATTCGCACGGCATCTCGATGCTGCCCACGTACGACCGCGAGTTCCGGAACGGGCGCCTGAACATGCGTCCGGTGTGGAAGACCGTGCGCGAGACACCGTCCACCGCGCTCATCGACGCCGACGCCTCCCTCGGCCACGCCGTGTCCGCGTACGCGATGCATCGCGCAGTGGACAAATGTCTGGAGAGCGGCGTGGCGGTGGTGTCGGTGTTCAACTCGCATCACTTCGGCGCCGCGGGCTGCTACGCGCGCATCGCCGCCGAGCGCGGCGTGATCGGCATGGTGGCGTCGAGCACGCGCGGCGTCTCCCTCGTCCCCACGTTCGCCGCCGAACCGGTCATGGGCACGAACCCGCTCGCGTTCGCCGCGCCGGCCCGGCGCAACGCGCCCTTCCAGCTCGACATGGCCACGACCACGGTCGCTGCCGGCAAGGTGAAAGTTCAGAAGCTCAACCACCGTCCGCTGCCGCCGGGCTGGGTGGTGGACGGCGCCGGCCAGCCCGTCACGGACGCCGAAGAGGCGTTCCGTTACGTCTTCGAGCGCCCCGAAGGCGGCATCACTCCACTCGGCGGGCCGCGCGAGGTCGGCGGACACAAGGGCTACGGGCTCGCGGTGATGGTGCACATCCTGGGCGGCACGCTTGCGGGCGCGTCGTTCTCGCCGATCCGGAACCGCACGCAGAAGCCAGCCGACCCGCACAACATCGGCCACTTCTTTCTGGCGCTCGATCCGCGCGCGTTCCGCGCCGAGGGGGAGTTCGAGGACGATCTCGACCAGGTGATCGACGTCCTGCACGGCGCCCGGCGCGCCGATCCCGCGCAACCGGTGCTGGTCGCGGGTGATCCCGAGATGGCGACCCGACGCGAACGGCTGGAGCAGGGCGTGCCGATTCCGGACGACCTCATGGATCAGCTCCGCGCGGTGGCGGCGAGCGCCGGCGTCCCGTTCGTGCTCGAGGGCTAACAGCCGGTCAGCGCGCTCGCGGGAGGTCGGGTATTATCCGCTCCCGTGAGGCACCTCGACCCCGCGCTCCCGCTGATCCCGTCCGATCCCTGCTCGGCTCCGTACGAGGACGTCTGCCCGAAGCCTGAAGCGAGGACATCATGAACTACACGCGCATCTCCGCCGACTGCCACATCGACATGCCGTGGATCCCGGCCGACCTCTTCACCGCCAACGCCACGGCCGCGATGCGCGACCGCATGCCCTACGTGACGGACGGACCCGACGGGCCGTACTGGACGTCGAAGAAAGGCGCGTCGTTCGGCCTCGTCGGCGGCGTGGGGCCGTCCGGGCAGAAGTACATGGCGGGGACGCACTACCGCGCCGACGTCATGGCCTCGACCGGGCTCTACGAAGACGGCAAGAAGGGAATCCGCCGTCCCACCGATCCGGATCTCCGCCTGCGCGACATGGAACGCGACGGCGTGCAGGCGGAGGTGATCTACGGCATCCTCGGCGCCGCCACGCGCCTCGACGATCACGAGGCGGCCGGAGAAATGTGTCGTATCTATAACGACTGGCTCGCCGACTTCTGCTCGCACTATCCGGACCGTCAGCTCGGCCTTGCCTGCCTGCCGTACGGCGACATCGACGCCGCCGTACGCGAGGTTCACCGGGTGGCGAAGCTCGGCCTGCGCGGCGTGGAGCTCTCGTGCTCGTGGGACATGGAGCCGATGTGGCATCCGATGTGGGAGCCGCTCTGGCAGGCGGTCAACGACGTCGGCGTGCCGCTGCAGTTCCATACGTTCCCGACGCTCCCGCCGCAGGTGCGCGAGAAGCTCACGGGCAAGACGCGGCGCACGGCGCTCTTCACCACCGTGTCCGGATTCCAGATGAACCTCATCAACATCATCGCGGCCGTGATCGGGAGCGCGGTCCTCGAGCGCTACCCCCGGCTGCGCATCGCGTTCGGAGAGAGCGGGATCGGCTGGATTCCCTACGCGCTCGATCGGATGGACTTCGAGTGGGAGGACCGCTTCCACGACCTTGGCTTGACCATGAAGCCGAGCGACTACTGGCGGCGGCAGTGCAAGGCGACATTCCAGTTCGACCGCATCGGGACGAAGCTGATCGACGACATCGGTGTGGAGACGTTGATGTGGGGCTCGGACTATCCGCACGGCGACGGCGTGTGGCCGGAATCGTCGAAGTACATCGCGGAGCAGTTCGGCCACCTGCCCGCCGACGTCGTCCACAAGATCACGTGCGAGAACGCCGGCAAGTTCTACGGGTTCATCAAGTAGCGGGAGGCGACGTCGATGCGTTACGAGAGGATCTCCGCCGACTGCCATCTCGACCTCTGCTGGCTCCCCCCCGACCTCTTCGTGGCCAACGCCGCGACGGCGATGAAGGACCGGATGCCGCACGTCATCGACGGGCCGAAGGGCCCGATGTGGGTGACGAAGAAAGGCGCCACTCTCGGGCTCGCATGCGGCATGGGCTCGGGCGGCCGCGAGTACGTCCCCGGTCGCATTCACCGTGCCGACCGCATGGCCGCCACCGGACTCTACGAGGACGGCAAGAAAGGCATCCGGCGTCTGACCGATCCCGACCTGCGCCTGCGCGATCAGGACCGCGACGGCGTGCAGGCGGAAGTGCTCTACGGCATCCTCGGCGCCACCGGCCGCATGAACGATCCCGACGCGACGGTCGAGGTCATGCGGATCTACAACGAGTGGCTGGCGGATTTCTGCGCGACCCACCCGGATCGGTACGCGGGCCTCGCCTCCATTCCGAACAATCCGATCGAGGCCGCCATCGCGGAGGTCGAGCGCGTGGTGAAGCGCGGGGTCGTGCGCGGACTCGACATCGCGAACTCGCCGGATCTGAAGCCGCTGTGGGATCCATCGTGGAATCCGCTCTGGGAAGTGATCGACGGCTGCGGGTTGCCGCTTCACTTCCACACGATCGGCACGCGGTTGCCGGAGCCGCTCCAGAAGCTGGTGCAGATCGGGTCGGATCTGTCGCGCGCGGGCGCGGACGTCACCGACGCCGAGAAGGCGCTCGCGCGCAAGGCGTTCGCCGTGCACATCACGGGCTTTCAGATCAACATGGCACAGGTCCTCATGTCGCTCGTGTTCGGCGGCGTGCTCGAGCGCTATCCACGCATGCGCGTGGTGCTGGGCGAGGCCGGCGTCGGCTGGATCCCGTACATCCTGTGGCGCATGGACGGTGAGTGGGAAGATCAGTTCAAGGACCTGCCGCTCACGAAGCCGCCGAGCGAGTACTGGCGGCGGCAGTGCTGGGCCACCTACCAGACCGATCCCGTGGGCGTGAAGCTCATCGACGAGCTGGGGGCGGAT
>Ga0114129_10015909_pt1 | contig 10701 bp, 8 predicted proteins | sample RhiMetdeltSRZDD1_FD_80071 | JGI IMG/M metagenome (GOLD analysis project Ga0114129, IMG submission 80071) | Populus rhizosphere microbial communities from Tennessee, USA - Rhizosphere MetaG P. deltoides SRZDD1 (version 2) (version 2) | ecosystem: Host-associated > Plants > Roots > Rhizosphere >... | reverse complement strand
AGGAAGCGGCTCACCAGCGCGAGCGTCTCGCGCACGGCGCCGTGGCGTGCGGCCACGGCGTCGTAGCCGGCCGCGCCCATCGCGTCACGGAGCGGAGCGTCGCCGAGCAGGCGCACGAGCTCGCGCGTGAGCGCGGGGCCGTCCGTCACCACGAGGCCGCCGCCGCTCGACGTGACGAGCGCGGCCGCGTCCCGGAAGTTGGTCGTGTGGGGACCGAACAACACGGGCTTGCGGCGGAGCGCCGGCTCCAGCATGTTGTGGCCGCCGGCAGGGACGAGGCTGCCGCCCACGAACACGACGTCCGCGATCGTGTAGAGCTGAGCGAGCTCACCCACCGTATCGAGCACGATGACGGCGCCGGTGGTGCCGAGGCGGGGCAGCTCGCTCCGCCGCACGACAGGCACCCCGCGCTCGCGCACGAGCGCCAGCACCTCCGGCACGCGCTCGGGATGACGAGGCGCGAGCACGAGGGCGAGCTCGGGGAACCGCTCGGCGGCGGCCGCGTGCGCCTCCAGCACCAGCTCTTCCTCGCCGCGATGCGTGCTTCCCGCCACCCACACCGGCTGTTCGGGGCCGAGCCCGAGGAGCCGATGCCAGAGATCGGCGGCGCCGCCGGACTCCGGTAGCGCCTCGTTCTTGACGTTGCCGGTCACCACCACCCGTTCCGGATGCGCGCCGAGCGCGATCACGCGCCGCGCGTCTTCGGCGGACTGCATGCCGAACACGCGGACGTGCTGGAGCATCGGCCGCATCCAGCGGCCGACCAGACGATAGCGGCGGAACGAACGGTCGGAGAGACGACCGTTCGCGATCATGACCGGCACCCCGCGCGTGGCGAGCAGGCGCAGCATGTTCGGCCACAGCTCCGTCTCCATGCAGATCAGAAACGCGGGGTTGATGGAGTCCGCGACACGGCGAGCGGCGCCGGGAAGATCGAGCGGGAAGAAGCGATGAGCGGCGAGCCCGGCGAAGCGCTCACGTGCGATGCGCGCGCCCGTCTCGGTGACGGTCGTCACCACCAGGGGTAGATCGGGATAGAGACGGCGCAGACCTTCCACGATCGGCGTGGCGGCGATGGTCTCCCCGACCGACACCGCATGCACCCAGCCTGCCCGCGTCGCCGAGGCCGCGCGCTGGCCGTAGCCGAGCCGCGCGCGCACGTTCAGGGGCACACCGCGCGTGAGTCGGCGCCCCACCGCCACCGGCGCGTACGCGGTGAGCGCGGCGGCGAAGGCAGCCGTGTAGAGCCCGTAGATCACGACGCCACCAGGCGATCGGCGGCGGCCGTCACCTCCACGAGCGCCTCCTCGATGCCGACGCGTGCACGCTCGCGATCGGCGTCGCGCTTGATCTCCACGAGGGGGCCGAAGACGAGCGCGGCGCGCGCGAACGGGAGCGGCACCAGGAACTCGTCCCAGGTCGAGAGGTGGTGCGCGGGGCGCGCAGCGAACGCGACCGGCACGATGGGAGCGCCCGTGAGCGCGGCCAGCGCCACGGTTCCAGGCTGCACGCGGCCGCGCGGACCGCGCGGGCCATCGGGGACGATCGCCACGTCTTCGCCGGCGCGCACGGCGGCGGCGAGCAACCGGAGCGCCGCCGCGCCGCCCCGCGACGACGATCCCCGCACCACGCCGAGACCGAAGCGCGTCACCCAGCGCGCGACCAGCTCGCCGTCGCGCGACCGGCTCGCGAGCACGCGCGGCGCCCGCGCGCCCACGGCCGCGCGCAAGCGCGCGTTCGCCCACGGCACCATCAGGATGCGGCCGTGCCAGACCGCATAGATCACGGCGCGACGGGCCCGCCACGCCGCGCTCACGCCGTCGACGCCGGCCAGCCGCACGCGCAGGGTGGCGCCGAGCAGACGGACGGCATGAGCGGCGACCGGTGGACCCACGGCGTCGATGAGCGCGCGGCCTCGCCTCACGGCTTGATGCCGGCGGTGGTGAGCACGTGGCGGGCGGCGCGTTCGCCCACGCCGGGCTCACCGAGCTGTCCCGCGAGCTCGCGAAATGCCTCCCGCTGCGCGGCTCCCCCGGCGCCGAGGAGGTCGAGCGCCTCCGCGGCGAGGCGCTCGCCGGTCGCGTCGTCCTGGAAGAGCTCGGTCACCACGGCCCGCCCGAGCACGACGTTGACGAGGCTGAACCACGGCACGCGAATGAGCAGACGCGAGAGCAACGAGCTCACGCGCGACATCCGGTAGCACACCACCATCGGTGTGCCGAGTAGCGCCGCCTCCAGCGTGACCGTTCCCGACGCCACGATCAGGACGTCGGCGGCGCGGATGACGGTGGGGGCGCCGTCGGTGGAGACCTGCACCGGGGACTCGGATCGGAGATGACGCTCGACGTCGCCGCGTCCCACGCTGGGGGCGACGCCGAGCACGAAGCGCGCGTGCGGGTGAACGGCCCGGATGCGCGCGACCGCATCCACCATGTGCGGAAGCAGCGTCTCGATCTCCTGCACGCGGCTCCCCGGCAACAGCCCGACCACGGTCGCGTCGTCCGCGACACCGAGGCGGCGACGCGCTTCGGCGCGCGACGGCGCGTGCGGGAGGCGATCCAGCAGCGGATGACCGACGTACTCCGCGGGTATGCCGGCGTCGCGGTAGAGCGGCAGCTCGAACGGCAACACCGCGATGACCAGCGCCGCCCACTCGCGCATCGTGCGCAGGCGGCCCCGCCGCCATGCCCAGAGCTGCGGAGGAATGAAATAGACGACGGGCACGCCGGCCCGCTGCGCCACGCGCGCGAGGCGGAAATTGAACTCGGGGAAATCGATGAGCACGAGCGCGGCCGGACGCGGGGCGGCGCCGAGCGCGGCGCGAAGACGGCGATAGGCGCGATACAGCACGGGCAGCCGGCCGATGGCCTCGGTGTGACCGACCACCGCCGCCGCGGTCACGTCGGCGAGCAGCTCCACGCCCGCGCTCGCCATGCGCCCGCCGCCCATGCCGAAGAGGCGGCAATGCGGGGCCTCGGCGCGGAGGGCGGCGGCGAGCGTGGCGCCGTGGAGGTCACCGGACGCTTCTCCGGCCACGATCATGATCGACGGGCCATCGGGGACGCCGTCAGGCGGCGTCGCCATCGACGCTCACGAGGGCGATCGACGCCGCGTCGGCGAGACGAAGCGTGCTCTCGCGCTCCACCAGCATCACGCGCCCCGCCTCGATCGCCACCACCGCCGCCTTGCCGTCGGCCGCCGCCCGCAGCGTCTCGGGGCCGATGGCCGGGATGTCGAAGCGATAGTCGTGGTCGCGCGCGACCGCTTTGACGATCACGGTGTCGGCGCCGCCCTGCCGCACGCCGCGACGAATGGCGTCGGTGGTGCCCTCCACGGTCTCCACCCCGACCACCACCCCGCGCTTCACGATCACGGTCTGGCCGACGTGGGCGTCGGCGAGCATGCGCGCCACCGCGAGCCCGCGACGCACGTCGGTCCACTCGGCGTTCGTCGGCTGCCGCCTCGTCCAGCACCCGACCCCGGGCAGCCATTCGCCCGCGAAGGGCCGCGGATCGAGCACCTCGATGCCCATCCCCTGCAGCAAGCCCTGCGCGGCGCCGGCGAGATCGACGTCGCGAAGAGAGCCCGCCTGCTCGGCGACGGCACGGGCGGTACCATCGGCGTCTTCCGGCACGTCGCGCACGATGTCGCCCACCGAGAACTTGCCCGAGAAGACGGCGGCGGACACGCGCTCTTCACCGAGCGCGGCGAGCATGGGAGCGAGCTCGGTCACGCGACTGGGGACCACGCGCTCGGCATGCGCGGCCACGCCTCCGGCGTCGCCGAAGGTGAACGCCACCACGCGCCACCCCTGGCGCGTCGCTTCCGCCGCCATGCGGGCGGGTAACGTCCCCGCGCCGCAGATCAGCGCGAGGGAACGCTCCACGGCATGTCGGAGGGGAACACGACCTCGCTGCGTCCGTCCCGGATCATGCGCTCGAGCTCGAGCGCCATCGCGAGCGAGCGGAGATTGTCGCTCTCGGCGAGATCCACCCGCTCCCCCGCCCGCGCCTGCTCCACCGCACGCATGAGGTGAAGGATCTCGAGCTTGAGCGGGTTGTCCTTGTGCACGAACAGGTGCTCCACGAACGACGCCTGCCGGTAACGTATCGACTCCCGAGCCGGCGTCCACTCCTGCGCAGCCCGGCGGTGGATCTGGATGTCCTGGACGAGGTAGTCGAGCACGATGTAGGCGCCCGGCTGGGTGATGGCGAGGGTGCGGATCTTCTCCTCGGTGGCGCGGCTGGCGGTGATGGTGGCGATGGCGCCCGAGTCGAACGCGATCTGCACGTTGGCGACGTCGGCGACGTCGCTGACCGCGCACGCTCCGAACGCGTTGATCTTGCGCGGCGCCGAGTCCACCAGGTTCAGCACGATGTCGATGTCGTGGATCATGAGATCCATCACGACCGTGTCCTTCTGCACGCGGGGGCTGAAGGGACCGAGGCGCCGGGACTCGATCAGGATCGGGTTCTCCACGATCTTCTTCAGCTCTTGCACGGCCCCGTTGAAGCGCTCCACGTGGCCGACGTGCAACACCGTGCCCCGCTCGCGGGCGAGCGCGAACAGCGCCCGCGCCTCTTCGAGCGTAGGCGTCATCGGCTTCTCCACGAGCACGCCCACGCCGGCCTCGAGGAGATCGCGGGCCACCGCGAAGTGCTGCTCGGTGGGCACGACCACGCTCACCACGTCCACCTTGCCGAGGAGATCGCGATGATCGGCGAAGGCGATGGTGTCGTACTGAGCGGCCACGATCGCGGCGCGATCGAGATCGATATCGACCACGCCCACGAAGTCCACGTCCCAGAGCTCCGCGTACACGCGGGCGTGGTACTGGCCCATGTGTCCCGCGCCCACCAACCCCGCCCGCATTCGCCGCTCTGCCGGCATCAGTCCTCCTCCTCGCGCGCCGCGCCGCGTTCGTCATCGTCCGTGGGATCGACGGGCGTGCGCCATCCGCCCGTGGGCGGGCAGACTCCCTTCCGCGCCCCCTCCACGAACTCCACGAGGCGCTTCACCGGCTCCGTGGCCGGCAGCTCCGTCCGCACCCGCTCCAGCGCCGCCGCCGGCATGAGACCGCTCCGGTAGAGCAGCCGATACGCATCCCGGAGGACGCGACGATCGCCAGGCGGCATCCCTCCGCGCCGGAGGCCGATCACGTTGATCCCGCGCGCGGTGGCGGGATGGCCGGCGACGATCGTGTACGGCGGCACGTCGTGGTTGACCTTGGAGCACCCGCCCACGTACGCGAACTCGCCCACGCGCGCGAACGGGATGAGGCCGCTGAGCCCGCCGATGGTGGCGCGGTCGCCGATCTCGCAGTGACCGGTGAGCCCGGCGTAGTTGATGATGATGACGCCGTTGCCCACGCGGCAATCGTGGGCCACGTGGGCCATGCCCATGATCAGGCAGTCCTCGCCGATCTCGGTCCAGCCGTCGGGCGTGGTGGCGCGGTGAATGATCGCGTACTCCCGGATGACCGTGCGCGCGCCCACGCGCACGCCCGAGATGGTGCCCGGCTTGAACTTCAGATCCTGGGGCAGACCCCCGAGCACGCTGCCGTGGCCGATGGCGGCGCCCGCCCCGATCACGACCGGGCCTTCGAGGATCGCGTGCGCGCCGACCACGGCCCCGTCGCCGAGCGTGACCTCGGGCCCGATGATCGAGAAGGGACCGACGGTGACGCCGGCGCCGAGGCGCGCGGCAGGATCGACGAGCGCGCTCCGGTGAATGCTCGACTCAGGCGTCCCCATTGCCACCCCGCGCCGCGCCGAGTCGCGCTTCGAGCTCCGCCACCCGGCGCTCCATCACCGTCAGCCGTCGCGCCAGCTCCGGGAGGTGCGCCTCCGCGATCCAGATGCGCTTCGCCTGGGTCATCGCGCGCGCCGGCGTGCCCATGAGCTTCTCGCCCGCCGCGACGTCGCGATGCACGCCGGTCTGGGCGGCCATCATGGCGCCATCGCCGACCGTCACGTGGTCCGCGACACCCACCTGCCCCGCGAGGACGGCGCCCGCGCCCACGCGCGAGGAGCCGGCGATGCCGACCTGGCCGGCGAGGATGGCGGCCTCGCCGACCTCGACGTTGTGGCCGATCTGGACGAGGTTGTCGATCTTCGTCCCCCGGCGAACGATCGTGTCGCCGAGGGTGGCGCGATCGATGGCAACATTGGCGCCGATCTCCACGTCGTCCTCGATGATCACCCCACCCACCTGCGGGATCTTCCGGTGGGCGGTGCCGTCGAAGGCATAGCCGAAGCCGTCGGCGCCGATCACGGTGCCCGCGTGCACGATCACGCGGCGGCCGAGGGTCACGCCTTCGCGGAGCACGACGTGCGGATACAGCACGGAATCATCGCCGACACGCGTGCCCGCCCCGATGTAGACGAGCGGATGGACACGGACACGGGCGCCGATCACCGCGCCGGACTCGATCACCGCGAGCGTACCGACCGAGGCGGTGGGATCCACCGTCGCGTCCTTCGCCACCACCGCCGAGCTGTCGATGCCGGGCACGACCGCGGGCGGCGGAAAGAACAGGCTCAAGAGATCGATGAGGGCGTGGCGCGGCGCGGAACAGCGCAGCGCGGGCGCGGGCAGGTTCGGGATCGGGTCGGCGACGAGGAAGGCGCCGGCGCGCGAGGCGAGGGCGGCATCGCGATAGCGCGGATCAGTGACGAACGAGATATCGTCGGCGGTCGCGGTCTCGAGGGGGGCGACGCCGCTCACCGTCTTGCCGGGATCGCGGTCGAGGCTGGCGCCCAGCGCCTCCGCGAGGCGCCCAAGCGTGAAGCTCGTGCGTCCCCCCATCGGCGCTACTTCTTCCCCTTCGGCCCGGTCTCCTGATCGTAGGCGCGGATGACGTCGTCGGTCAGGTCCGCTTCCGCCGCCGCGTACAGCACGCTCGCGCCGCGCCGCTCCACGACCAGGAAGTACCCGCGCTGCTTGCACACGCGCTCGATCACGCCGGACAGGTCTTGAAGCACCCGCTGGAGAAGCCCCTGCTCTTTCTTCTCCAGCTCCTTCTGGAAGTCGTCGGCAAGACGGGCGGCGTCCCGTCGCTTGCGCTCGAAGGTGTCCTGCTTCTCGCGCCGCGCGTCCGCGGTCATCAGCGGACCTTTCTTCTCGAGCTCTTCACGCAGCTTGTCGAGCTCCTGCCGCTTGCCGTCCATCTCCTTCTGCATGGTGGCCTTCTCGCGCTCGAGCTGTTCGCGGGCGGCCACGCCCGCCGCCGAGCGCGCGAGGACGCGCTGCACGTCCACGAACCCGATCTTGGACGCGGAGGCCGGCGGTCCGGGCGCGGTGGTCGCGGGCGCCGGGGCCGTGGCCGGCGGGGACGGGGCCGGGCTGGGCGTCTGCGCCCATGCGGCCAGGGGAACGGCCACGGTGGCGGCGATCATCCAGGACGTGAGCCGCTTCCTCATGCAACGCCTCCCTAGAAGGTCGATCCGACGGAAAAGTTGAATTCGCCAAAGCTTTCGCCCTTCCGGCGGTCGAGGTTGATCCCATAGTCTACCCGGATCGGCCCGAACGGCGATAACCACCGCAGCCCCGCGCCCCCCGCCGTCCGCAGATCCGTGGGGTCGAACTCCTTGCTGAATCCGTACACGTTGCCGACGTCGAAGAAGGCGGCGAGGCGGATGTTGAACGGCATGGGCACGAGATACTCGACGTTGCCGAGAAGCTCGGTCGTGCCGCCGGTGCGGTTGCCGAACTCATCCGTGGGCGACACGCGCCGGAACTTGAAGCCGCGGAGGGTATTCGGGCCGCCGAGGTAGAAACGCTCGAAGAGCGGGAAGTCCTCCTTGCTCAAACTGAAGCCGTGGCCGACTTCCGCGCGCCCGGCCAGGATGTGGTTGAGCCAGATCGGCTTGAAGTAGGTGACGGACCCGATGGTCTTCACGAAGTGGGTGTCGCCACCAAGCCCTGCCACGTCGACCGTCATCAAGATTTGACCGCCCTTGGTGGGGGCGACGACGTTGTCGCGACTGTCCCGGGTCACGCCGAACGAGACGAGTGATGTCACCCGCGTGCCCTCTTCCGCCTTGAGCTCGGGGGAGGCGTTGGGATCGATGCCGCTGATCTTGTCGCGGGTGAGGCGATAGGTCACATTCCAGCGCCAGTACTCGAGGAAGGGCCGGCTCGTCCGGAGCTGGCCGCCGATCGACTCGTAGTCGTACTCGGTGAACTTGCGCGTGGTGTCGAACAAGTCGAAGCCCGCCGAGGTCGGGGTGTTGAAGAGCCACGGCTCGGTGAAGCTCAGGATGCCTTGCTGGGTCTGGGCACCGCCCCGGAGGCGGAGCGTGACCTCCCAGCCGCGGCCCAGGAAGTTTCGCTGGGAGAGATCGATGGTGCCCACGAAGCCGTCCACGGAGGAGAAGCCACCGCCGATGCTGAAGATGCCGGTCGGCTTTTCCGTGACCTCCACGTTCACGATGATCTTGGTGCGGTCGGTCCCGGGCTGGGTGTTCACCTCGACCTTGTCGAAGTAGCCGAGGTTGACGAGCCGCTGCCGGCCGCGCTGCATCTTCTGGAGCGTGAAGAGGTCGCCCTCGACCATGGGCACCTCGCGGCGGAGGATCTTGTCCTCGGATCTCAGATTTCCCGAGATGTTGATGCGCTCGACGTAGACTTCCGGCCCCTCGTTGATGTCGAGGGTCACGTGGAGGACGGGGGCGGTGGGCGAGGGCTGGGTGCGGGGATTGATCTCGGCGGCGGCACGCCCGATGGTGCTGTAGAGGTCGGTGACGTTCTTGATCGTGTCGCGGAGCTTCTCGCGCGAGAAGACCTCGCCGGACTTGAGCAGGAACTGCCGCTGGATCTCGATTTCCGGAAACAGCGTGACACCGGCGGTCTTCATCTCGCCCACGACGTACTGGGGCCCTTCCACCACCGTGATTGTGATGGTGGCGCGGGCCTTCTCCCGGTCCACCGACACATCCTGGTTCTCCACGCGCGCCTGGATGTAGCCGTGGTCGCCGTAGAGGGCGAGGATCCGCTCGATGTTCTCGTCGAGCTTTTGTCGCTGGATGGTGCCGCGCAGGATGTAGTACTGCCGCTCCTGGGTGGCCATGACGGCCTTGAGCTGGCGCGCGGTGAGCCCGATGTTGCCGCGGAAGACGATGCGGTCGATGGTGATGCGACGGCCCTCGTTGATGTGGAAGACGAGCCGCACGTCACCGTCCGGGAACTTCTCCGCTTCGGGCGAGATCTGGACCTCGAAGTAGCCCTCTTCCTCGTAGTGGTTCTTGAGCGCCTCCACCGCGCGCTGGACCTCGACCGGGTTGTAGACGCTGCCGAGCTTGACGTCGATCTTCTCCTGCAGCGTGGTGGTGGAGAGCTTCTTGTTGCCCGCGAAGTCCACGTCGCGGACGAAGGGGCGCTCCGAGACCATGAACGTGAGCTTCACGCCGCCCTCGAAGTCGTCCACGCGGACCTGGACGTCGTCGAAGAAGCCGAGCTGGAAGATCGAGCGGACGTCCTCGGCGAGGGTGGTGGGGTTGAAGGCGGAGCCAGGCTTGCTCTGGATGCGGCCGAGGATCACCGCCTCCTGAACACGGCGGTTGCCATCGACAGTGACGTCACGGATCTGGATGGGCCGTTGTTGCTGTTGCGCGACGACCCCCCGCACGCCCAGCAGCGCCAGAACCAGCGCGGCAAGCGCCGGTATGCGCAGCCGCCGGCCGCGCATCACCGAGAATGGGCTCGCTCGATCAGGGGGCTAGCGCTCGGCAAGCTCGAGGGAGGGCTCCGCGACGGCTTGCGCCTCGCGGAAGACGAAGTTCCCTCCATCGATGTCGACCTCGATGCGTGCGCTTTCCGGAACCTGACCGCGGACGATCGCCTCGGCCAGGGGGTCCTCGATGTGTTTCTGAATCGTGCGCCGAAGTTGGCGCGCGCCGTACGTGGGATCGTAACCCTTCTCGACCAGGGCCAACTCCGCGGCGGCGGTGAGGACGAGCTCGATGCCCTTGTCCACCAGCTGCTTGTTGATGCGGTCGATCATCAACCGGATGATCTCCTTGATGTGATCGATCGAGAGCGCGTGGAACACGATGATGTCGTCGATCCGGTTGATGAACTCCGGGCGGAAGCCGCGCTTCAGCTCCTCCATCACGCGGTCCTTCATCTTCTCGTAGGACGCCTCGTCCGACTCCTGGAGGAAGCCGGGGGAGATGCGCTTGCCGATCAGACTGGTGCCGAGGTTCGACGTCATGATGAGGATCGTGTTCTTGAAGTCGACCACGTGCCCGAGGGAATCCGTGAGGCGGCCGTCGTCGAGCACCTGCAACATCATGTTGAACACGTCGGGATGGGCCTTCTCGATCTCGTCGAAGAGGACCACGGAGTACGGGCGCCGCCGCACCTTCTCGGTGAGGAACCCGCCCTCTTCGTAGCCGACGTAGCCGGGAGGCGCGCCGAGGAGCCGCGAGACCGAGAACTTCTCCATGTACTCGGACATGTCGACGCGGATGAGCGCATTCTCGTCGCCGAAGAGGTACTCGGCGAGCGCGCGCGCGAGCTCGGTCTTCCCGACGCCGGTGGGGCCGAGGAAGATGAAGGACCCGACGGGACGCTTGGCGTCCTTGAGCCCGGCCCGCGAGCGGCGGATCGCGCGCGAGACCGCTTTCACGGCGTCGTCCTGGCCGATGATCCGGCCGTGGAGCGCCTCCTCCATGCGGGCGAGCTTGGCGGATTCCTTCT
>Ga0114129_10015908_pt1 | contig 10701 bp, 12 predicted proteins | sample RhiMetdeltSRZDD1_FD_80071 | JGI IMG/M metagenome (GOLD analysis project Ga0114129, IMG submission 80071) | Populus rhizosphere microbial communities from Tennessee, USA - Rhizosphere MetaG P. deltoides SRZDD1 (version 2) (version 2) | ecosystem: Host-associated > Plants > Roots > Rhizosphere >... | reverse complement strand
CGGAGAAGGTAGTTTTTCCCAGGCCACCTTTTCCACCGAACATGATATAGCGTCGTTCAGGATGTTCTTCAAAGATTTTTTTCAGTGACATGTCAGCGGTTCCTAGAACATTGCATCTGAAACGTCTTTCTCACGGAGCAGGCGTCGCTTCCAAGTGGAAATTTGTGGAACGACGTATGGTAACAAGCGCAGGCTGTAATAGGGCGGCAGAATGGGGACACCGATCATATCGCCCATCGTGATCAAAATGAACAGGTGCTCCATGCTGGCGCGTGTCCGTAAGGCATAGCGGCTCATATCATGCGATGCCATCCCATAAAGCACTTCCTTCATATTTTGCCAAAGACTTTTCTTTTCTTCTTCGCTCATGTCCAGGTTCCTTTCTTTTTGGCATAAGCCTTACGAAGGTTTCTTGTAAGCATTCCAGTCTATTTCAAACCAACCTTCGCAAGGCTCCTACTCAACTGCCTAAAGACCTTCCAGGTGATAATCATGCTCGTCACTAAATTCACGTTGGCGCAAAACACGCCGTTTCCAGGTAGCAATATGAGGCACGATATAAGGTAATAAACGCAGACTGTAATACGGTGGCAACACAGGCACACCGAGCATATCTCCCACTGTTCCTAACATAAAAATACTTTCCAGGCTTGCGCGCATTTCCATAGCATGGTCAGCAATTTCCATTCCAAACATACCATACAAAAACTCACGAATTGCCTGCCAGCGACTCGGTCGCTGACCTGATTGAACTTGATCTTTTTTCATATTATACTGATATCAATAATCGCAATCGTTCCCGAGGTGCACGGTGAATCCACAATATATTCTGGTCATTGCTGTCATCATCATCATGGGTTGGTTTGCATTTGGTGTAATCTACAACCTTCGTCGTGGTGACGCGCTCTTGAAGTGGATGCAGAATGGACTTCCAGGCATAGGTCAGAAAACTACCTTTCGCTGGCTTGGCACCTCAGTCGCGGAACTAGTGATTGCCCACGCCAAAAAGCCGTTTCGACGCCTGGAAACTTTGCTGGTATTTAAACCACGCGACGTTTTTTGGATGACAATTGCGGCATATTTTCAAGGACGTGATGATATTGTCATTTTTCGGGCTCAACTCACGACGGCTCCTATCACGGACCTCGAGCTGGTTGACCCGAAAACCTGGAGCGGGCGCGACACCTTGAAGCAATTCACTGACCGCAAATGGGAAAGCAAGACTTATCAGAGCTTGCAATTACTGGCGCCAGCGGGCTTGCTCGACCTGGCGACCCAAACACTCGATAGGCTTGCCCTCCCTATGCAAAAGCTGTCTGCACGTTATGCACGCTTTAGCTTGCGCAGGGACGCTTCGCAGCCTAATCTCGAACTACATGTGCCGCTCCCTGCTTATCAATCTACAGAAGCCAAACAATATTTTGAGGCATTGCGTGAACTAGCAAATGCCATTGGCGAGCGTGACTAATTTGGCATGTCAGGAAAGCGAGACGCGAAGTCGCGTCTCGCTTTTTGCGTTTATAAATCAATCATCAGCCGCAGCAGGTGCCTGCTTGGCTTGCGTACCTCTGCCATAACGCTGGAATGCTTGATAGCCATCCCAGCCGATGATCAATGCAGTTACGAAAAGCAGGATCGAAATCACGATCATGGCCCAGGCACCGGCCGCTGCTGTACCACCTTTGGGTACGATGGTGACAAACAGATTACGTGCAGTGACCAGCGTTGCGGCCAGCGTCGTAATGTACATGAATAACATCGGCCACAACGCGTAGGAAGGATTCTTCTTTTGCTCTTTTAGCCACACGGTAACAATGAGCAGACTGAGAGCTGCCATCAATTGGTTCGCCGCGCCGAACAACTGCCACAAGTAAACCCATGTGCCTGTCAAGACCAACAGAATAGTCAGAAGCATCGAAACAACAGTAGAGACGTGCATGTTCTTCAGCACAGGGATCGTTTCGCTGACCCATTCCGTAAGCGTGACGCGCATCACACGGAAGACCAGTTGCGTCACTGTCAACACAATGACCATAAACGCGCCGAAGCCAAGAGCCGTGCCAAACAGCCTGAAGCCTTCTCCGAAGAGCACGGTCAGCAGGCTGCCAACTCCTGCCGCGAAGCGGCCCGCCCCTCCACCTGTCCCTGCGATGGAAACGGCGACCAGTGAGAGCAGGGCTAACGTGTTCTCAGTGAACATCGCGCCGCCGCCGACGGGCAGGGCATCCGTTTCATATTCCAACTGGCGAGCAGTGCCAATCGAGCCGATCAATGCGTGCCAGCCGGAGATGGCTCCACAGGCAATCGTCACAAAGAGCATCGGCCAGAGTGGTTGCCAGGCTTTGGCCGCGTCATACGCGAAGCCATAGGTGATGATTGGCTTGAGTGCAAAGGCACCGATATCCGGTTTGATGAACGGAGCCAGGATCGCACCAATCGCACTGAATCCGATGGTCAGCAGTGTGATCCAGAATCCAATGTAGTTGACCGGTTGTGCGAAGCGCCAGATCGGCAGGGTGGATGCAAGATAGGAGAACACAAGCAGGAATAATGCCCAGAACAGATAAGAGGGCATAGTCTTGATTTCTCCGGTATCTGCATTGTAAACAGCCGTGGACGCGCGTGTTCCATCGGCCGCAGGAGCAGGGATGCGCGGATCGGCATTGGTCGGGTCAGTGACCGTCATTACAGCGTTCCCACCCGAGATCTGGTTCACTGCATTATTAAATCCTAGCACGACCGAGCTAATCGGTCCCTTGGTAAAGTCCAGCTTGCCATCCGCTCCGACTGCCCGGAATGGACCAAACATCATCGCAAGCAAGGTGACCAGGACAACGATACCTGTTACTACAATTAGATCCATCTTCCACTTGTAGAGCATCTGTCCCGCCAGTAGTCCCATCACACCGAGTGTGATGATGCCAAAGGGCACATCAGGACGGGCAGCCATCAAAGCGGCCATGATGCCCATGAAAGCACCTGCCACCAACAACAGATAAAAGAAGATGAAGGTAAACAGGATGGTGCGCGTGCGCGGCGCGATGAGTCTGTGACTGACGGCGCTCATACTATTCCCATCGTTGCGGACTGCCACAACAATCGCGCTATAGTCGCTGGCCCATCCGATGAACGACACGCCGATCATCAGCCAGAGTAAGGCAGGCAGCCAGCCCCAGAGATTGGCCGCAGTAATCACACCTACGATGGGTCCCGCCGCAGCAATGGACTTGAAGTGATAACCATACAGCACATTGCGGCTGGTGGGCATGAAGTCCACACCGTCCATGTACATTTTTGCCGGTGTGGCTTTTTTAGCGTCGGTTTTGATAATATTTCTGTCGATCTGTTTGGCATAGAAGTTGTAGGCCACATAGATGACAACCGCGGCGATGACAACGATCCAAAGAGTATTCATAACATAGACCTCCATTGGCATGTTGTGTAAAAAAGACTGACGAACTTACAAACGTACGTGCCACGAGATGGTCCACAACACCTGCCCGATTTGCTTAGCAATTCAGGCGCGGTGCCAGGGAATCCATCTCTGGCTTGGTAAGGTGATGTCTTTCCTTTCATCTACCTCCTCTCCACGAGTTGCGTGAGGCCAATCAAACAGCCTTTGGCTGACTCTCCAGCCGATGAGAAATCTCCTCACTCGCAGCTGGTAACATCTGGCTGCCGATAAAACGGGATTTACCGTTCACGATCACGGCTGGATAATGACGGGTGTTGTATTTCAGCGATTTGTAAAATCCTTCGATCGATGCCGCATCGATCACTTTTAAAACGATAGCGTCACAATGCATGCGAAACATTTCCTTCACCCAATTGGATACAGTCTCGTATTCTTTGATTAAATCTTCAGGCAGGCTGCTTTCCAACTGCTCTTCATGGATGCGATTATTCGCGCCCATCTCCTGCCAGGCAACTTCACAATGTGTGCAGTGATAATAAGCGGTTGGCGCGTAAGCAATAATCTCTACGAGTAAGGGCTTGCTCATAAGTCTCGTTCCTTATTAAATAAAAACACCAAAGAGCAACCCTGTGCTCAATGGCGTATATATGTTTTTGACCTTGGCAATCATCCCCTGCCAGGTCAAGGCAAACATCCGAATTCGTAAATTAACTGACGAGAGTGACATTTGGTAACCTCATTAGAAAGGAAAAAACGTTCTATGCGGCTTGTCAACAATTCGTCGATGCTAAGGTTATACTTTAATTTTACAATCTATTTCGCGAAAGTCAAATGCTATTTGTGATGCTTAATGGGATTCACTACGGGGAAGTGCAAACTCGTTTCGCGCTTTCAGCTCAATTGGCAGTAAAGAGGCGTACACGAAATCTGCCACCGGGGTCGGCACGCCCAGCTCACGTCCTTTTCGGCCGATCACACCGACCATCGATTCAAGCTCGGTCCTTCGTCCGCTCTCCACATCCAGTTGCATGGATGGCTTGATGTGAGGTGCAGCGTTATCTGTAAACTCCAGCGATTTTTGGACGACATCCGGGTCTAGCAATATACTTTGGGCATTTGCCAGAGACTCGACCTCCTGCATAATGCTGGAAAGCAGGCTGCGGGTCTCAGGGACAGAACGGTAATCTCCCATGCCCAGCCGGGTCAGTGAACCGATGCTGCTGGCGGCTGCAATAAAGACAAACTTCGTCCACAGGATTTTCCGGATGTTATCCGAAATTTCTACAGTGCTGCCCGTATTATTCAACACTTCATAAATAGGTTGGATACGTTCCGACCGGCCGTCATTTAATTCCCCAAACACGATGCGACGGAATTGGGAGATCTGCTTAATGACACCGGGTGCCTCCACCGCGGACGAGAGCCAGGTCGCGCCACCGAGAACGTGCTCCAAGCCAATGACCCTTCCAATACGCTCTGCCGCGTCGATCCCATTTTGCAGGCTCATCACCACCGTCTGCGGACCAATCGCCGGGCGGATTGCCTCCGCCGCTTCATCAGTGTTGTAGGTCTTCACACAAAACAAGATCAAGTCCACAGGCCCGACCTTCGCTGGATCTTCTGTAGCGTTTGCAGGGAAGACGGTGAAATCACCATGGACACTTTTCACTTTTAAGCCCTCATGGCGAATCGCGTATAAATGCGAGCCGCGTGAAATGAACGTTACTTCATTTCCTTGTTGTGCCAGCAAGCCGCCATAGTAGCCACCGACTCCGCCAGTTCCCATGACAAGAATTTTCATGTGATCTCCTAATAGAATCTCCTGCTCAAGCTGCCGTCCCCGGCGGCGAGATCATCAATGCTTCAAATAGATTTTGACAAGCTATCTATTATTGCTAACCCCACTGTTATTCAAATGATTTCTATCCTCTGCTCGATCACATCACCATCCGTCCAGTTTCCTTCCACCCATTTTGCCACATTTTGCAACGCTGATTCAAGATGACCACGTTCGTTCCCAACCATCGCACAAACAATGACTGCCTCCTGCCATTTGTCCTGTAATCCCATCTCCGCAACAGAGACGTTGAACTCACGATGCAAACGCGCAATCAGTGGTTTAATGCGTCCACGCTTTTCTTTCAAGGAGGCACAAGCAGGGAGGTGGAGATGAATGGTGAAAGTGGCAATCATTTTAGCTTATTGCTTCACGTAATTTATTGGTCAACATTATGCTCAAGCCGCCGTCCTCGGCGGCAGAAACATTTTTACTCTTTTTTTCATTGCTTCCCGCAATTTATCTGCCAGCGCGATTGCACCTTCTTCGCTGCACGAATCATCCCTGGCAAGGAATTTCATCCCGCGTTCTATATCTTCTTTTCGTCGCGGCACCAGCCATGAGTGGAAATGCGGTATTCCTTCCATCAGAGTGACTTGATAAATGCGCTCTGCCTCTGTGTGCAATCTGAGCGCGCGATAGATTTTCCTCATCACGTTTCCAAGTGAAGTGGATTCTTCCTCAGTCATTTCAGAATAATCAAGAAAATGCCGCTTTGACTCTATGAATAGTGTACCCAGCGGTCCCAACTTTGCAGGCGCATGACAAACCATCCAGTGATCATCTTCATAGATATATCCGCCGGGAGGGGCAGCCTCTTGTCCATTGTGCTTGCGGCAGATGAAACAGATTTCCATGAGCGGCTTTCTTTTATGGATGCGCAGATAAAGATATGAAGGTGGATGCTAATTGAATAGTGGCAATTACACCATTCAACTTCATGGGTTCCAAGTCTGGAAATGCTCTCCGATTTCCTCCAGGATTTTTTTTGCATTTCTAATATTCGTTTCGGGTTTTTTGACAAAGATACTGATGCCCAGAAAATGTTCAAAATGCAGCGACAGAGTAACCGCTTTGTATTCAAAATCCCAATACCTTTGGTCGAATCCATCCAGTTTCGCTTTCCACTGAATATTGAATACTTCAGTTAATTCATCCGCGATTAATTGGAAAACAGCTCCGTTCGATTCCCTAATTAACTCAGCTCCGAAAATTCTTTCCTCTTCATAATACCTAACATTCATTGAAAACCTTCTCTTGACTTATGTGAATTCCTGCTTCGAGCTTTTAGAACTTCTGATTTACGAATTACCGATTACGTTTTACAATCCCTCGCATGAATGACATTGAAGTTCAATACAACCAAGCCCTCGATTACCTCTATTCTTATGTAGATTATAGCCTCAAACATATCTCCGAACTTGCCAAGGCAGAATTCAACCTCGACCGTATGTTCGCGCTGATGGATGAACTTGGGGATCCGCAAGAGAAATATCCCATCATCCATGTAGCAGGGACAAAAGGAAAAGGATCGGTCAGCGCGTTGTGCGCATCCGCGTTGAAAGCGGCGGGATACAAAACGGGCTTATATACTTCTCCGCATTTGTGGGATTACACGGAGCGGATCCAAATCAATGGTCAACCGATTTCACATGAACAATTGATAGAACTGGTCGAGGAAGTCAAACCAGCAGTTGCGAAAATTCCCAAGCTCACAACCTTTGAGATCACTACTACGCTTGGTTTGCTGGCTTTTGCCAAGAATGATGTCAACGCGGCGGTGATCGAAGTTGGCTTGGGTGGGCGGCTTGACGCAACAAACATCGTCATGCCGAAAGTTTCAGTCATCACTTCATTATCGTATGATCATATGGCAGTGTTAGGAAATACTCTTGCTGAGATCGCGGGCGAGAAGGCTGGGATTATTAAGGAAGAAATTCCAGTCGTCTCGGCTCCTCAAACGCAAGAAGCACTCGAAGTTTTGGAGCGTATAGCCAAAGACAAGAATAGTCCGTTTATTTTGGTTGGAAAAGATGTAAAGTTTGAAAGATTGGCCTCATCATTGGATGGGCAAGAATTAGCGGTCAGTTATCAGCAATCAGCAGTCAGTTTGACCATTCCTCTCCTAGGCGCCCATCAAATCGAAAACGCGGCGATCGCTTATGCTGCGCTCAAAGCAAGCGGCTTACCAATTTCAGAAGAAGCCATCCAAAATGGGTTTTCCCGAGTCAAATGGCCCGCTCGCTTTGAAGTCCTTAGAAGAGAGCCGCCCGTGGTTATTGATTCGGCGCATAACAAGGATTCAGCAAGACGTTTGCGCCAAACCCTCGATGAATATTTTCCAAAAAGGCCGGTCATCCTAGTCTTCTGCGCTTTGGAAGACAAAGATATTTCAGGCATATTGGAGGAACTCAAACCGCGTCTGGAATGCGTGGTGGCCACACGTGCAGATCATCCACGTGCCCCTTCAGCCGAGTGGATCGCTGAACAGGTTAAGAAAGTTGATATTCGAGTGGAGGCAGTCACACCTACAGCAGATGCACTAGAACGAGCGCTGGAATTAGCTGGAGAACAGAAAGTTGTCCTGGCTGCTGGCAGTGTCGCGTTTGCAGGTGAAGTCAGTGCTATCTGGCGAAAGAGAACGGGAGTATAAGAGTTTTATTGTCGCGGACTGGAATTCTCCGAAAAAGATGGTAGCATTGTCTTATCCACTCGCTTAATGCTTATGGCTGTTGAAGTCATAAAGGGTATGGCAACTGACAAAATATTCTTACGAAGGATCTAACCTCCGTAAATTTGAAGAAATCTACTACGAGTAACAAATGGCACCCATAAAAGACTGGAATGAAGAAGAAGATAATTTTGACTTAACCCTCTCGCAGCGTACAGAGGAGTTATATCGTATCCCAAACCGCGAACCTGATGAGGATGGCATGATCGAAGCCGCGGTCCTGCCGTTGCGCGATCTGGTTGTATTTCCGCGCATGGTTTCACCGATCTTTGTCGGGCGTGAGGAATCATTACTTGCGGTGCAGGAGGCACAAAACAAAGAGCAGACCGTTATTGGCCTCACCCAACACGACCCTGATCTCGATAATCCTGGTCCGGACGATTTTCTAATGATTGGCGTAGAGATGGCGGTGGGGAGGTTGTTGCAGATGCCGGATGGCTCGCACTCCGCACTCGTGCAGGGGCGCCGCCGAGTAGAGATCGTGGAGTTTATCCGCACGACTCCGTACCTAATGGTGCGAGCCCGGGTCATCATGGAACCTCAAGCGGCTGACCGTCAAACTCAGGCGCTCATGCGCTCAGTATTGGACCTGTTCGAGCGCTGCGTCCAACTTGACCGTTCGATTCCCGAAGAAGCGCATTTGTTCGCGTTGAACATTTCCGAGCCCGGCTGGCTGGCAGATATGATCGCCACATCGCTGGCTTTGAATGTCGAAGCCAAACAGAGTTTATTGTTGCTACCCGACCCGCGCGGACGATTGCAGGCATTGAACAAGATCCTTGCGCAGGAAGTGGATGTGCTCGAGCTTGAAGACGAAATCCACTCCCGTGTGCAAAGTGAAGTAGATAAGAGTCAGCGCGAGTATTATCTGCGTGAACAGATGCGGCAGATTCAGAATGAGTTGGGAGAAGGCGATATCTTCACACGCGATGCTACTGAACTGAAGAAAAAAGTGGATGCGGCGAATCTTCCAGATGAGCCAAAGTTGGTTGCCCTGAAAGAACTCGAGCGACTCAATCAGATGCCCCCAATGGCACCTGAAGTCGGCATCATCCGCACTTATATTGATTGGATCGTCGAATTACCCTGGGCGAACACAACGCCCGATAACCTGGATGTGAGGAACGCAGCCAAGATTTTAGACCGTGACCATTACGGACTAAAGAAGGCGAAGGAGCGTATTCTTGAATATATCGCAGTGCGTTCGCTGAAACCAAAGAAAGAACGACAGCCCATCTTATGTTTTGTTGGCCCTCCAGGCGTGGGCAAGACATCTCTGGGGCGTTCCATTGCTGAATCGATCGGACGCAAGTTTGTGCGCGTCTCGTTAGGCGGTGTGCGCGACGAAGCTGAGATCCGCGGCCACCGCCGCACGTACATCGGCGCGTTGCCCGGACGCATCCTTCAAACCATCAAGCGCGCTGGGACAGCCAACCCATTGTTCATGCTGGATGAGATCGACAAGCTGTATTCCGATTTTCGCGGTGACCCTGCCTCAGCGATGCTCGAAGTGCTCGACCCTGAACAGAACAACGCCTTCAGTGACCATTATCTTGAGATGCCATTCGATCTTTCAAAAGTCATGTTCGTGACAACGGCGAATACGCTTAGCACCATCCCACCTGCTTTATTAGATCGAATGGAAGTGATTGAGTTTCCTGGCTACATCGAAGAGGAAAAAGTTGAGATCGCGAACCGCTATTTGATCCCGCGTCAGATGTACGAAAATGGCGTGGATGAACTCAACATTGTATTCGAGCCTGACGCCGTCCGCCGCGTTATTCGTGAATATACCTACGAAGCTGGCGTCCGTAATTTAGAGCGCGAGATCGGGCGAGTGTGTCGCAAAGTCGCGCGTATGAAAGCTGAAGGCAGGAAATTCCCAACGATCATTACTGCCGAATCAATCGAGAAGTTTTTGGGCCCACAACAAGTCTTTCAAACGGAAGCAGAACGTACTGATGAAGTGGGTGTAGTCACCAGTTTGGCCTGGACGGAAAACGGCGGCGAGATTATGCCAGTGGAGGTCGCCATCCTCGAAGGCAAAGGTGGATTGCAGATGACTGGGCAGATGGGCGAGGTCATGCAGGAGTCCGGACAAGCCGCGTTGACTTATATTAAGTCCCGCGCGCCTTCGCTGGGGATTGATATGGATGTGTTTGAACGCATGGATATCCACGTTCACATGCCCGAAGGTGGCATCCCAAAAGATGGCCCTTCTGCTGGCATAACCATGGCAACCGCTATCGTCTCTGCGTTGACCGGACGGCCTGTCTTCAAGCATGTCGGCATGACCGGCGAGATCACACTGCGCGGACGAGTCCTGCCAATAGGTGGTGTGCGCGAAAAGGTACTTGCCGCGCACCGGGCAGGTTTAAAGACCGTTGTCTTGCCCGAGAAGAATTTGAAGGATCTGATCGAATTGCCGAAGACTGCCAAATCTGAACTGAAGATTATCCCGGTCAAGCACATGGATGAAGTCCTTCAGATTGCGCTTTCCTCCAAAGCTGTGATCGAACCACCCAGGCCAAGAAGACAACCGAAGGAAGATGTACAGGACGAAGGCGAGTAAATCACAATAGGTAATGCGTAATAATTTTGCGTATTACCTATTTCATTTTAATTACTGGCAGGTGAAGCATGTCCACCCTTAAAGATAAGGTCGTTCTCATCACTGGTGCATCATCTGGATTCGGCGCGGCAGCTGCCAAACAATTT
>Ga0114129_10015907_pt1 | contig 10702 bp, 11 predicted proteins | sample RhiMetdeltSRZDD1_FD_80071 | JGI IMG/M metagenome (GOLD analysis project Ga0114129, IMG submission 80071) | Populus rhizosphere microbial communities from Tennessee, USA - Rhizosphere MetaG P. deltoides SRZDD1 (version 2) (version 2) | ecosystem: Host-associated > Plants > Roots > Rhizosphere >... | reverse complement strand
TGGCGATCTAAGTTTCGCGCCGACGGCCGTATACCTTTCCGCCCTCGTCGCGCTCACCGGCACGCTTCCTGAGCTGCGCAGGATCTCGGCGCCTGTCCTCGCGTTGCTATCACGGGGCGGGCGTTACGGCGATCCCATGACGACCGTTCGCGCCCTTGCCGACCATCCTCGCTGTGACACGCGGATGCTGGACGCGCGTCACTGGATTCCGACCGAGTGCCCGCTCGAGATGCGTGTGGCGATCGAGGAGTGGTGCGATCGTCTCCCGGCGTGCGCGCCCGCACATCGCGGGGCATCGCCGAGCACGCACTGAAATCGGACGCCGTCGCGAAAGACGTCGCGGTCAATCGAGCCGGAACACCATCTGCGTCGGGCGCACGAAGCGGAGTGCGATGAGGAGCAGGACAAGCACCGTCGTCATGTACATCACGGCCATCGCGTCCACCGAATACACGGGTCGTACACCGCCCGCGAAGGCGTTGTAGAACAGCGCGACCACGAGCGTCTGGGAGCCGGCGCCGGAGACCAGGAACGTCAGCTCGAAGTTGGACACGGTGTTCACGAGAATCAGGATGGAGGCGGTGAGGAGTCCCGGCACCGTGAGCGGGAGCAGGATGCGGCGGAAGATCTGAAACCGATTGGCGCCCATCATGGCCGCGCCCCACTCCAGATTCAGGCTGATCTGCTCGAAGAACGGCATGAGCACGAAGATCGCGAGCGGCACCATGGGCACCAGGTTGGCGAGGATGACGCCCGCCACCGTGCCGCCGATGCCGTAGCGGTAGAGCGTGGTCGCGAGCGGGATGCCGTAGGTCATCTGGGGAATCAAGAGCGGCAGGAAGTAGAGAAGCAGCAGGAGCGGCTTGCCCCGGAAATCACGGCGAGCGAGGACGTAAGCGGCGGGGAAGCCGAGCCCGAGTGCCAGCACCACCACCGAGAGGGCCACGAACACGGTGACGGCGAGCACGCGCCCGAGGTCGAAGTTCGACCACGCGTACTCGAACCACTGCGTGGTGAAAGCGGCCGGGAGTGGGGTGCCGAACCAGCGCTTGGCGAAGGCGCTCACGAGCACGTGGCTCACGATCCCGAGCAGGTTGAGGACGAAGCCGAACACGAAGAGGTAGAGCGCGAGCCCCCACAACCGCCCGCGCCGCCCGTTCATCGCTTGCCCACGCCCATCGTCGCCGCCGTCACCATGCGCCGCCGCAGCAGGATGATGACCACGAGGCCGGCGAGCTGGAACAGTCCCATGACGACCGCGATCGCGGACGCGTACGACATGTCGTAGCGCTCGAAGGCTTGCTGGTAGGCGGCGATGGCGATCGTGCGGGTGGCGCCCGCCGGCTGCCCGAGGAGGATGGCGGAGGGGAAGACACCGAAGCTCATCACGAACACGAGCGCGAAGCCGATGGCGATACCGGGCGCCATGAGCGGCAGCATCACCCGGTAAAAGACCGTGAACGGCCCTGCCCCCAGCATGCGCGCGGAGTTCTCGAGACCGGGATCGATCCCCGAGATGTACCCGAGCAGCATGAGGAAGCAAAACGGGAACTGCTGCATGAACAGCGAGAGGAGAACACCGATGTAGTTGTGGGTCAGTGTGAGCGGTTCGTTGATGATGCCGGCCGCGAGCAGCATCTGGTTGAACCACCCGCGGCCGCCGTAGAAGCCGAGAATGCCCTCCGCGAGCAGGATCACCCCGAGCGCGATGGGCAGCACGAGGATGGTCGTGATCGCGCGCTCGAAACGGATGCCGCGCCGCATGCCATAGGCGAGCAGCAGCGCGACGCCGACCACGATCACCGTGTTCGGAACCGCGATGCCGAACGTGATCCACACCGTGCGGTATTGCCACTCGTCGCTGAAGAACGCGACGTAGTTCGCCAGCGTCAATCCGGCGCGCTGCGGAGGACGGAGGCTCGAGTAGATACCGTAGAGGAACGGATAGACGAACATCACGAGCACGTACAGCAACGACGGCACCAGACAGGCGACGGCCGCGGCATCCAGTGCATGCGGCTCGCGAAGGCGCCGCGCCTTCGGCCGCGCCGACGCCACCGCGCGGGGACTCATGCGCTGTCCCCCGGAGGGGTCGGCGGAAGAAAAATCACCCGCTCCTCGGGGAAGACGGCGGCGACGGTATCGCCCGGCGCCAGCCGCGCGGGCGTACGCACCCAGACGCGCGGCCCCGCTTCGAGCGTCACCGCCGCTTCGTTTTCGCGCCCGAGATACTCCACGATCTCGATCTTGCCCGTGAACGTGTTGGCGCCGGCGCGCGGCGGCACGAGCTGCACGTCGTCGGGACGGATCGCCGCCACCGCCTTGGCGCCGGCCCCGAGCGGATGGTGCGAGCGGCCGCGAATCCGCAAGCCGTTCGCGGTCGCGTCCACGCGGCCGTCGGCATCGACCGTGGTCACCTGCACGGGAAAGAAATTCCGAAAGCCCGTGAAGTCCGCGACGAAGACGTTGGTCGGTCGATCGTGGATCTCGGCGGGTGGTCCGGCCTGCATGAGGGCACCGTCCTTCAGGACGACGACCCAGTCCGACAGCGAAAGCGCCTCCGCCTGGTCGTGGGTGACGTAGATGCAGGTGAGGCCGAGGCGCGCGTGGATGCGCTTGATCTCGGCCCGCATCTCGAGACGGAGCTTGGCGTCGAGGTTGGACAGCGGCTCGTCGAGAAGCAGCAGACGCGGGTGGAGCACGAGCGCACGCGCGATGGCCACGCGCTGCTGCTGGCCGCCGGAGAGCTGCCCCGGATATCGCTGCTCGAAGCCGGGAAGCTGCACGAGCTCGAGCATCGCGCGCACGCGCTCGCGGATCTCCGCCGCCGGGCGGCGCTGCAGCGTGAGACCGAAGGCGACGTTGCCGAAGACGGTGAGATGCGGGAAGAGCGCGTAGTTCTGGAAGACCATGCCGAACCCGCGCTTTTCCGGCGGCTGCTGATCGATGCGCTGACCGTCGACCCAGATCTCGCCGTCGGTGGCGGGAATCAGGCCCGCGATGATGTTGAGCGCGGTGGATTTCCCGCATCCGCTCGGACCGAGGAACGTCACGAACTGCCGGCCCCGCACCTCGAGCGCGAAGTCGCGCAGCACCGTCTTGGCGCCGAAGCGCTTCGTGATGCGAAATCTGAGCGAGCGGAGCTGGCTCACTACCTCTTGATCTTCTGCGCTCCCACGTCCTTGTCCCAGCGCTCGATCGCGTAGTTGAGCTTCTTCACCTCGATCATCGGCGTGACCTTCCACTTCTTGCCGATGTCGTCGTACTCGGGACGCCAGATCTCCTTCACGTACTGCTGGAGGTCGGCCGGCGCCTTGTCGAGCGTGGCCGCCTTGATGGAGGGGCCGATGAACGCGCGCCACGTCAAGACTTGCTGATCCGGGCGCCGCATGAACTTCACGAGGTCGAGGATGACTTCGAGCTCTGCCGGCGACACGCCCTTCGGGATCGCCCAGTAGTGGCCGTCGATCACGAACGTCGTATTCTCGAGGATGGTGATCTTCGACTCGGGCGGGATCATCCCCTCCGCGCGCGGCTTCATGTCCCATTCCATGATGCCGGCGATCATCCAGCGCTGCTCCTGCGCGAACTCCTTCAACGTGAAGGCGGTCCCCGTCGGGTAGTACTCCATCGACTGCCCGAGCTCCTTCAAGAACGCCCACGTCTTGTCCCAGCCCTTCTCGGGATCCTTCGGGTCCTTGTCCTTCAGGATGTAGGGCAGGCCGGCCAGGATCGACCGCCCGGGGCCGCTGTTGGCGGGACGCGCGTAAAGGAACTTGCCGGGATTCGCCTTCGCCCATGCCAGGAGCTGCTCGGCCGTCTTCGGCGGATTGGGAACCTTCTTGGGGTTGTAGATGAAGACGGGCCCGCCGTTGCTGACGACGGAGGGAATCAGATAACCCTCGGCCTCGTCCTGGAGCGCTTTGCCGGCATCCGTGAGCTCGTCGCGGGGAAACATCGCGTCGTAGGTCGGGAACAGCTTGACGAGCTGGCCGGCGGCGATGAGCTGGGACGCTGCGGACTGTCCGGTCAGGATGAGGTTGATGTCGAGGCGCCCCGCATCCTGCTGCGCCTTGATCTTGGCCGGGAGCTCCGGCTCCGGTGCCCGCTGCGTCTTGATCTCGCGCACCTTGTTCGGAAACGCCTTCTTGTAGTTGTCGAGGATCACCTGCACGGAGCTGAGATCTCCCGCCACATCGATCACGGAGATCGTGACCGGCGCCTGCGCCGCCGCCGGCGAGCCTCCGAGCATGACGGCGAGCGCGACGACGACGGCGAAGTACGACCACCGCGTGGGCGGGAGCTTCAGCATGGGCGATCCTCCTCGACGCTGTCGTGCGGCCCGGTGCTTGCGGCGGCGCCGTCGTTCTCGGCGGCGGCTGTCGTCCGCTCGCGCCGGCCGCTCTCGGCCGGCCGAGCTTAGCACGAGCGCCGGCGCGGCCGGCTCAGATCGCGGCGCGCAGCGCGCGCCGGATCTCCGCGATGCGCTTCTCGTCGCGCTTGTAGAAGGTCCATTGCTTGATCCGCTTCTGGCGCACGAGGCCCGCGTGGGACAGGATCCGCATGTGCTCGCTCACCGTGGGCTGGCTCACGCCGAGCTTCTGCGCGATGAGGACGCCGCACACGCCGTCGCGCACGAGATCGCCATCGACCTGGGGCGGAAAGTGGGCGCGGGGGTCCCGCAGCCAGCCCAGGATCTGGAGCCGGCGCTCGTTGCCGAGGGCCTTGGCGACGGCGAGGATCGTCACATTACCAATTTGCCAATTGACTAATTTAGGCTAGATTGATGGCGCTGCCAAGCGCCGGTCCCGCGCCCGGCGCGAGCGGGCGACAGAGAGTGAGGCCCCATGAGCGACATCACCCGGCACGCCATTGCGGACACCGACCACGTCATCCGACCTCATATCCGGACCACGCCCGTGCTTCGCGTGAACGGCCGCGACCTCGGGCTCCCCGCGTTTCCCCTGACATTGAAGCTGGAGCATCTCCAGCACGCCGGCTCTTTCAAGGCCCGCGGCGCCTTCGCGAACCTCCTCCTGCGCGAGCCGACGCCCGCCGGCGTCGCGGCCGCCTCCGGCGGTAACCATGGCGTCGCCGTTGCCTACGCCGCCCACACGCTCGGGCGGCGCGCCACCATCTTCGTGCCCACGATCGCGTCGCCCGCCAAGATCGAGCGCATTCGCCGCGATGGCGCCGAGCTCGTGGTGGCAGGCGAACGGTATGCCGACGCGCTCGCCGCGTGCAAGGCGTGGGTCGATCGCTCGGGGGCGACGGCGATCCACGCCTACGACCAGCGCGAGACCATCCTCGGCCAGGGCACGCTCGCGCGCGAGCTCGAGCAGCAGTGCGACGATCTCGACACCGTGCTCGTCGCCGTCGGCGGCGGCGGACTCATCGGTGGGATCGCCGCCTGGTATGCGGGCGCGGTCCGGATCGTCGGCGTCGAGCCTGCCGCTTCGCCCACGCTGCACGACGCCCTCGCCGCCGGGCATCCGGTCGACGCGCCGACGGACGGTGTCGCCGCCGACGCCCTCGCGCCCAGCCGCGTGGGTGAGCTCATGTTCCCGATCGCGTGCGCCCACGTGGACCGCGTAATCCTGGTCACCGACGATGCCATCCGGGAGGCCCAGCGCCTCCTATGGGAGCGCTTCCGGCTGGTGGCGGAGCCGGCGGGAGCCGTGCCGGTGGCGGCGTTGCTTGCCGGCGCCTACGTGCCGCGCGCGGGCGAGCGCGTGGCCGCGGTGATCTGCGGCGGCAACACCACCGCCGTCGATTTCAACATCGCATAACACGGGGCTCAACGTGAGCCGCGTGAAGCCGCCCGCGCTCCACCGTTAGAAGATGCTTCTTCGGTCACGAGCAGTACGCGCGTCAGATCAGGCTGGCGGCGATGTTGACGGTGAGCGCGAGGAGGGTCGTGTTGAAGAGGAAGGCGAGGATCCCGTGCGCGGTCACCGTGCGGCGGATGTTCTTGGCGGTCACGCCCACGTCGGAGACCTGGGACGTCATCCCGATCACGAACGAGAAGTACACGAAGTCCCAGTAGTCGGGTTCCGCGTCGCCACCCGGGAACGCCAGCCCGCCCCCGTCCACGTCGTAGAACTCGTGAGCGTAATGGAGCGCGAAGATGCTGTGGATGAAGGTCCAGGAGAGCACGATGGTGGCACTGGCGAGCACGAGCGCGAGCGGTCGTCGGTGTTCGCCCCCACCGCTTCCGAGCTCCGCGAAGATCGCGACGAGAGTGGCAACCGCGGCGGCGACGGTGAGGACGAGCAGGGTGCGTCGCCCCTCGTCCTGGGACGCGGCGTGACCGCGCATGGTGTGGACGTCCGACCTTCCCATCATCTCGAAGACGAGGATGAGATAGAGCGCGACGCCGATGTCCCATCCGACGAGGACACGCGTGCCCGGCCGCCAGCTCGTCGCCACGGTGAGCGCGAGCGTCACCACCACGCCGACGGCGGCGGAGGAAAAGAGACGCGGCCGTGCCCGCACGATCCGGAACGGTAGCGGCCAGCCGCCCACGCCCTCAGCTTGCGCGTCCATCGCCGGGCTCGATATTGGTTGCCGTCCCGGGCGACGTCAAGATGCTGGGACTTGCGCCGCCGGATCCGTTCCCGGGGCACGTCGAGACGATGAGGCTTGCGCCGACCGCGGTGCGTGACCTACAACGGTCTCCTCAGGGGAGGATCGCCATGCAGGTCGAGGAGAAGCTCCAGAAGCTCGGACTCGCGGTTCCGAATCTCGAGGATCTCTATCGCACGAACCCGTCCGGCGCGCACTACATCTCGCACTTCCCGGTCCAGCAGCTGCTCTACCTGTCCGGCACCACGCCCCGCAAGGACGGTCAGCCGTACCGGCCCGGTGTCGTCGGCAAAGATCTCACGGTCGCGCAGGGCGCGGACGCGGCCCGCTACGCGACACTGACCACGCTCGCCGCCATCAAGTACGCGCTCGGCGATCTCGATCGGGTCCAGCACGTCGTCCACATGCTCGGCTTCGTCAACTCCGCGCCCGGCTTCAGCGACCAGCCGCGCGTGATCAACGGCGCCGCCGATCTGCTCGTGGAGATCTTCGGCGAGCGCGGGAAGCCGACGCGAGCCGCCATCGGATGTCAGGGGCTGGGTGGGAATGCGTCGGTGGAGATCATCGTGACCGTGCTCTTCTCGGGAACAGACGTGCGCCCACCGCTGGCGCGCGACCACTTCGTGAAGTAGATGACTAGGGCTGAGCGCGCCGGCGAAAGCCGGTGATCGCTTTCTTCAGATCGTCGTACTCCTCGCACGGGATGAGACAGATCCGCTCCAGCGCGGTCAGGTGCTCCTCCGCCTTGGCGACGTTGCCGACGAGGAGATAGGCCTCGCCCACGTACTCGTGGGCGCCGCGATGGCGGGGGTTGAGCTGGAGCGCCCGCTCGTAGTGCTTGAAGGCGAGGTCCATCTGGCCGAGCTGGCGATAGGCGTAGCCGAGATAGTTCTGGATGTCGGCGTTGCGCGTGTCGCGCAGCGCGACCGACGAGAGCCGCTTCACGGCCGTCGTCCAGTCCTTCGCCTCGATGGCCACCTTGCCCGCCGCGTAGTCGGGGTCGAGCTGCGCCGCGGCGGGATCGTCGTCGGTGGGCTCGGCGACCGCGGCCACCGGCAACAAGGCAACGCCCGCGGCCGGCAGCGTCGCGACGCCGGCCGCGAACACGGCGGCCAGCGTCGCGCGCGTCAGTCCTCGCGTCTTACTTGCGCGCCAGATACTGCTTCATCTCCTGCAGCTCGACGCGTTCGCTGTCCGCGTTGCGTGTGAGCTGCGCCAGGCGCCGGAAATAGCCGGTCGCTTTCTTCGTATCGCCGGCGGCGTCGGCGGCCTTGGCGGCGCCGTAGAAACCACGCAGCCGCTCCGGCGCCGCTTTCATCGATGTCTCGTACTCCTGCAATGCGGCCACCGCCTCCCCTTGCTGGAGCAGCATGTCGCCGAGCAGCTCGCGCATCGGATAGAGCCGGTTCTCCATGGCCACGTGCTTCTCGCTGGCATCCTCGAGATCCGCGGCCGCGCGCATGAACTTGAGCGCGTCCGCCTTGTTGCCCTGGCCGAGCGCCTGCCAGGCCTGGGCGGCGAGGATCTGGATCTCGACCTGGCCCGCCCAGTAACCGAAATTCGCCTTTTCGAGATTGGCGCGCAGTCCCTTCAGCGTGTCGACCTCCGCTTGCGCCGCCGTCGCATCACCGGAGCGCGCCGCTCCCATCGCCCGCGCGAAGTGCGTGATCGCCTCCGCCACCGGAAACTCCGTCCGGAACGGCGGCAGCTGCGCCGCCCCCTTCCAGTCCTGACGCTCGAGCATGTAACGGGCCTGCACCGCGGCCTGGCCCGTCGATCCCGCCAGGCGCGGTCCGACGATCTTCTTGATCGCGGCCGCCTCGTCGATGAGCGCCCGCGCTTTGGCGTCCTGACCGAGCTGGAGGTAGGCGTACGTCATGAAGTCGTACCCGTGGGGGACGCCGGCGAGCGTGCCGTCGAGGTTGGTGCGAGCGGCGTAGTCGTTGGAGACCTGGATGGCCCGCTGATTCGAGGCCACCGAGGCGTCCCACATACCGACCATCGAGTAGATGTGGGACGGCATGTGCTGCGCGTGCGGCGCCGACGGCGCGATCTTTGCGTACTTGTTCGCCGCGGGGACGCCGCGCTTGGCGAGGGGAGGGAAGTCGTAGCTGTGGATCAGGTAGTGGGTGACGCCGGGATGGTCCGGGTACTTCCGGTCGATCGGCTCGAGGATGGCGATCGCCTTGTTCAGGGTATCCAGGGTCTTGTGATCGAAGGTCTCGTTGAGGGCGAGCGCGTAGAAGATCTTGGCCTCGACGTCGTCCGGATACTTCGCGGCGAGAGCCTCCATGGCCTTCTCGTAGTTCTTGGAGCGCGTGTCCTGATCGACCGTCTCGTAGTCTTTGTAGAACTGCTCGATGGCGGCGAGCCAGTCCCGCTCCCGCTCGGTCTTGGCGCCGATGGCCTTGCCCTTCTGGACGGCATCGAGTCCGCGCTTGAGGATGGCGGCGTCGAACGGTCCCACGAGCGGGTTCGGCCGCTGGCTGATCGCGATGCCCCAGTACGCGATGGCGCAGGTGGGATCCGTCTCCGGAATGGCGGAGAACGCTTTCACCGTTTCCGGAAAGAAGAACGAGTGCTGCATGGCGAGCGCGCGCTCGAATTGCGTCTGCGCCGCCGGCGAGCACGACGTCTGGAACAGGACCCGACCGAGCTGCTCGGGCTTGCGACCGATCTGCTCGTCGTGTGCCCCGACAGATGACGCGAGGCATAGCGAGACGATGAGGGCCGCACCGCCGCTGAACGTCTGTCTCATGTCGGGCCTCCTGAGTGGTCGAACGAGACTGTTGCCATCACGGTCGCGCGAGGATTCTAGCTCAATCGCTCGCGGCGTGCCTCGCTCTTCCGCGAGTCAGGCACGATCGTCCTGTGCGCACGGCGGCGGAACATTTCCCGGGAGAGATCGATGAACGTTCAAAGCGAGCAGCGCAGGAGGCGAACACAGTTCCGCGCCGGGCGAGCGAGGGTGGGGATCATCTGGATTCTCGCTCTGATCGCGCTCGTGACGACGGCGGAGGCGGTGACGTCTCGGTTCCGGGAAGGCGCGACGCACGGGTTTCTCGTCCTTCGCGCGGTGGGCAGTGGCGAGACGCTCGCGTACGGCGAGCTGATCGCGCTCCCACGCGGGGACCGCGTCGAGAGCCGGCTCGTGTGGCGATTCCGTGACGGCTCCGTCCAGGACGAGCGGACGATCTACACGCAGCAGCCCGTCCTCAAGCTGCTGAGCTATCGGCAGATACAGCGCGGGCCGACATTTCCCGCCGACGTCGAGGTCTCCTTCGCGCGCGAGGGCGGGCGCTACGAGGTACGGCGCCACGAGAAAGGAAAGAAGGAGCCGGAGGTGGTGACCGGGACCGTCGAGCTCCCGAACGATGTCTACAACGGGATGGCGCTGACCGTGGTGAAGAACCTTCCGCGCGGCGCGACGGGCACCGGCCAGATGCTGGTGTTCACGCCCAAACCCCGCCTGATCAAGATGACCATGCGTCCGGAGGGCGAGGATCCGATCATCGTCGGCGAGTCACGCCGGATGGCGACCCGCTATCTGATCGACCTCGAGGTGGGCGGGATCGCGGGCATCTTCGCCGCCGTCGCCGGCAAGAAGCCTCCGGATCTCCGATACTGGCTCCTCCTGGACGAGGCCCCGGCGTTCGTCAAGTTCGAGGGACCCTTCTTCCTCGATGGCGCTCTGTGGCGGATCGAGTTGACGGCGCCGCGCTGGCCGAAATGAGCATCCCGCGCGATCATGCGAATCGTGGTGGCCCGGGCCACCATCTCAAGCGCGTTGGAGGTGCTGTATGACGATTCGTCTCGATCACACCATCGTGCCCGCGAAAGACAAGCGCGCGGCCGCCGAGTTCTTTGCCGAGATCATGGGCCTGACGGTCACGCCGGACGGGGGCCACTTCGCGCCCGTCCAGATCAACGAGAGCTTGACCTTCGACTTCGCCGACGCAGACGACCCCGGACCGAGCCAGCACTATGCGTTCCACGTCAGCGACGCGGAGTTCGACGCGATCTTCGCCCGCGTGACGGCGAAGGGCATCCCGTACGGGTCGGGGCCGTTCAGCCACACGGACGGCCGCATCAACCGCCGCCGCGGCGGCCGGGGTTT
>Ga0114129_10015904_pt1 | contig 10702 bp, 8 predicted proteins | sample RhiMetdeltSRZDD1_FD_80071 | JGI IMG/M metagenome (GOLD analysis project Ga0114129, IMG submission 80071) | Populus rhizosphere microbial communities from Tennessee, USA - Rhizosphere MetaG P. deltoides SRZDD1 (version 2) (version 2) | ecosystem: Host-associated > Plants > Roots > Rhizosphere >... | reverse complement strand
GTAATAGGGAAGTTCACATACAAGAGAGAGGACACGCGGGACTAACTTTTTGAGATAATCATCCGAACTCGTGCCTGTTGAGAGATAAGGCGCTGGATCTTCGCCGAGATTCTGTGCGAGAAAATCGTAGCCTTCCTGCGCACCAAACAGTGGATAGATCGCGCGGTCCCACGGCTGAATATACGGCACTTCTGGTTCGCCCTTATGCAGCGGCAATCCCTGATCCGCCACGAGTTGATGAAGCCGGGGGAACAATACAGGCAGGTGGCGCGAGAGGTAAAAGTACACGCCGCAGAAGCTGGCGTTGTGGAGACTGTAGAGAAAATCCGGTCGGTACTGCTCCATGAGTTGCATCACCGCCTGTGTCTCTGCAGGAGGCGTCGTGAAATGGAGCGTTTTATAATGAATCGGAAACCCCCACTCCACCTGCTCATCCTGTGGGGGGCGGTAATAGTTCAGCGCATATTTGAGCGGGGAAAAAGCACCTTTGAACCAGCCCTCATTCAACGCGAGCCCATCAGGATCAGACGCCTTCACGATCAGGAAGGTACAATCCAACTGTTTTAGGAGGTCCGACCATTCACACAGCAGACGGCTCAAGAACTCGAGAGTAAGGATGCCGATAGGTTCATTCGGATGGGGCGCGCCGAGAAAGAGCGCGGTACGTTTCCCGTGACCAATGGTGAGGAGTTCGATCGGTCGCCCGTCGGTGGACGTACCGATCACTTCTAGCCGTGTAAGCCCAGCGAATTCATCGACCAACCGTACAGAACTCTGATGTAACTCTTCGAGCGTAGAGAATTCTTTATAGTCAGGAATCGTTGAGAGAATGTCGTTGAGGTCCATTTCGCTTCTCTTGCTAACGGGTGCCACTGCTGGCTGGTCCAGCAGTGCATCGCCTTCGATGGTTCATTAGCCTACCGTCGGTTGACAGTAAGGCAATACCAGCAGAATAATCCTCGTCTATGAAGGACGCTACAGGCAGCGCACCGCACGCCGAGCAACGACGGCTTGCCGCTATCATGTTCACAGATATTGCCGGTTTTAGCCGCCAGATGGGCATGGACGAAGCCCGCATGCTACGGCTGCTCGACGTCCACAATCAAGTCATCGCACAGGCAGTCGCTGTGCATCATGGCCACGTCATCAAAACCATTGGTGATGCCTTCTTGGTGGACTTTCCTTCCGTAATCAACGCTGTTCAGTGTGCCCAGCAGGTTCAAGCGCAGCTTCGCACACATAACGTTGGGAAAGAGAAGATCGAACAGATCCATGTCCGCATCGGCATTCATTCTGGTGATATTATCCAGCGTGATGGAGACGTATTCGGTGATGGAGTGAATATTGCCTCGCGGCTACAGAACCTCGCTGAGCCAGACACGATTTGCATTTCACAGGTCGTGTATCAAGAAGTGAATAAGAAATTAGACCTCGGTACGGTGGTTCCGTTGGGCAAACCCCAGCTCAAGAACATCGCCGAACGATTCCAAGTTTACGCCCTGCTGCCCGAAGCGCCGAACGGTTTCTGGCAAACACTTCAAGTCCAACGCCTCAAGCTCAGCCGACGCATACACCCGGTGCACCGAGTGACGGTAGGGGTGGTGTTGGCACTCATTGCCGGTAGGCTTATTACCACGCAGGCTCCTTTCTTTTTTTCAATCCGCAATCCGCCTGCCCCCTCCGTTGGGGGGCAATCGCCAATCCGCAATCAGGAAGCGCTGCCGCTTCCTGACAAGCCCTCCATTGTCGTCCTGCCTTTTGTCAACATGAGTAACGATCCGCAACAAGACTATTTCAGCGATGGGATCACTGAAGACATTACGACTGATCTCTCAAAAATTGCCAGCTTGTTCGTCATCGCTCGCAACTCCGCTTTTACCTACAAAGGCAAATCGGTGAAGGTACAAGGTGTGAGTAAAGAGTTAGGGGTGCATTACGTGCTGGAAGGTAGTGTCCGGAGGAGTGACAACCAAGTGCGGATTACTGCGCAACTGATCGACGCTACAACGGGGCATCATCTCTGGTCGGAGCGCTACGACCGCCCACTGAATGAAATCTTTACCTTACAGGATGAGATCCGCCGGAAGATCGTGTTCGCACTGAAGGTGAAGTTAACACCTGAGGAACAAGCGCGGTTTAAATCCGCTCCCACGAGCAACTTGGAAGCTTATGAGTACTATTTGCGCGGGAGAGAGGCCGGTGGCCGTGCATTTTTGGAAAGTCGGAAAGAAGCAGGTGAGCAAGCACGACAAATGTACGAGAGGGCCATCGAACTGGACGAAGGCTATGCGGCAGCATATGCAAGGCTAGCATGGGTGCACTACCTCGACTTTTTCTTTCGCTGGGCTCAGGACCCTGCTCAATCTTTAGGGCGGGCTTCAGAGCTAGCGCAACGAGCGGTTGCTCTCGATGATACTCTTCCTCTCGCTCATCAGATGCTGGGCCTCGTCTATGTGTTCCAGAGGCAGCATGAGCAATCCATCAGGGAAATCGAGCGAGCTATTGCTCTCAACCCCAACGACGCGCTCAGCTACTCAACTTTGGGAGTTGCGCTAGTTTTTGCTGGACAACTCAATGATGGTGTCAAGGCTCACGAACAGGCAATGCGGCTTGATCCTCGGAACCTTCCTACTTACCTAATACAGTTGGGTCATGCGTATCGTTCAGCGGGACAGTGTGAAAAGGCTATTGTTCCCATCAAGCAAGCTCTCAGCTTGAACCCTGGGATTGTCCCGGCACGAGTGAATCTGGCAGTGTGTTACATTGAGCTAGGTCGAGAGGAAGAAGCCCGCGCTGAGGCTGCGGAAGTCCTCCGGCGCAATCCCAATTTCTCGGTGGAAGCCGCGTGGCGGAAAGAGAATCAACCTTTCAAAGATGACCCGACACCAATCTTAGATCGTCTCTATGCCGCCGCGCGCAAGGCGGGGCTGAAGTAAACGAGAAATGATGAGGGATGAAGGATGAATAACTGACGTGCTTGGTTTGCCGTTGCTCGTTCTGCATTCCGCATTCAGCGTTTTAGCCCTACTGACTACTGTGACGATTTTTTTCCTTTGCGCCGATTGTGTGGCACCTCCGGCAAGGACTAGAATCTGGGCGCAGCGCATCCTCATGAGAGGAGATGCCCCAATGGCAACACAACAAAGACCCGCAGTAATCATGGAAGAAGTGACCGATCCCGACGAGATTGCCAAAGCGCAGGCACAACGAGCACGGTTCGATCGCAACTGGGCGTGGTTTCAAGCCCATGTTCCAGAAATCTATTCCCAACACCGAGGCAAGTGCATTTGCATAGCTGGTGAGGAACTCTTTACCGCTGATACCCCTCAAGAAGCCCTTGCCTTGGCCACTGCCGCCCATCCCGAGGATGAGGGGCGATTCGTTCATTACATTCCCCGTGAGAAGGTCATACGGATTTATGCGTATTAACGGAGTGTGGGCGAGCGGGGACGATGGGATCGTACGTCCTGTCATTCAAGGGGAGGTCTTAACCGGTCGTGGCCTCTGGATACCAGCTCCTTTTCTGGTGGATACCGGCGCTGATCAAACGGTGTTCAGTGCTCCAACCTTAGTAGATTTGTCTCTTCAACCACGGGTGACTCGGGATCGGATTGGTGGGGTAGGTGGAATAGTCAATTCGGTTCTGGTTGAAACCCAGATTCGGTTTTATCGCGAGACTGACAGCCCGGTTGTCTTCCGTGAGCAGTATCGGGCGGTTACTGAAGTTGAGGCTCTGGATATTAGTGTACTCGGGCGAGACATCCTGAGCTTGTTCTCGGTACTCGTTGATCAGCCTGGCAACGTTGTCTGTCTTCTCGGGCAACGACATCGATACACGATCGAGGAGAACTGACATTCTTGAGGGGCTTGTGTCATGGCTGAGATAGCCCAAGCCGAGACTCGTAAACTGGCGGCGATCATGTTCACTGACATCGTCGGCTTTAGCCGCCAGATGGGTAGCGACGAAGCCCGCATGCTCCGGTTGTTGGATGTTCACAATCAGATTATCCAACAAGCAGTCGCTGACCATCATGGTACGGTGATCAAAACCGTGGGCGATGCCTTTCTGGTGGACTTCCCTTCGGTCGTGCACGCCGCCCAATGTGCCCAACGCATCCAGACCCAGTTCCATGAGCATAACACCGGGAAAGACAAGAGCGGACAAATCCATGTGCGTATCGGTATTCATCTCGGTGACATCGTGCAGAAAGACGGTGATGTGTTTGGCGACGGGGTCAACATCGCCTCGCGGCTACAAACGCTCGCAGAGCCCGACACGATTTGTATTTCACAGGTGGTGTACAAAGAAGTTGAAAAGAAGCTCGATCTCGGCACCGTCGTGTCACTCGGTAAGCCCAAGCTCAAGAACATCGCCGAACGCTTTCATGTGTACGCCCTGCTGCCCCAAGCACCCACGGGGATTCGTCAGACGCTGCAAGTGCAACGCCTCAAACTCTCGCGACGAATACGTCCAGTGCATTGGCTGAGTGTGGTGGGGTTGCTTCTCATCATAGGTACCCTTGTCACCGTCCGTTACCTTCCTTTTTTACGGTTTCTACTCTCACCCCCTTACCCCCTCGCTCCCAACACGGAAGCCATGCTTCCCTCACTTTCTCTGCCTGACAAGCCTTCCATTGTCATCCTCCCGTTCGTCAACATGAGCAACGACCCAGAACAGGAGTACTTCAGCGACGGCATCACTGAGGACATCACTAGTGATCTGTCCAAACTCTCGGGGCTCTTTGTCATCTCCCGCAACTCCGCGTTGACCTACAAAGGCAAGGCTGTCAAGTTGCCAGAGATCAGCCGGGCACTCGGAGTGCGGTATGTATTAGAAGGCAGCGTGCGCAAAGCCGGGGATCAAGTGCGAATCACGGCGCAATTGATCGACGCTCCCCGCGATCAGCATCTGTGGACCGAGCGCTACGATCGTCCTCTGAAAGATATCTTTGCCGTACAAGATGAGATCCGGCAGAAGATCGTAACCGCACTAAAAGTGAATTTTATATCGGAGGAGCAAGAACGGTTTAAGCGCGCTCCTACTAATAACTTGGAGGCGTATGATTTTTACTTACGCGGGCAAGACTCTGGTCTTCGTGCCTTGCAGGAGAGGAAAGAAGAGGCGAATATGCAGGCGAAACAGCTGTACGAGAACGCGATTAAGCTGGACCCATCTTATGCCGGGGCATACGCAGCGTTGGGATGGTGCTACTTTCTTGATTGGTTCTATCTCTGGAACACCGAGCGTGCGCAAACACTCGGTCAGGCCGCTGATTTCGCACACAAGGCGGCTACCCTAGATGATTCCCTGGCCATGCCTCACTGGGTATTGGGCTTGGCCTCTTTATGGAACGGGCAACATGAGCAGGCTATTGCTGAAGGAGAGCGGGCAGTTGCGCTTGATCCCAACGATGCTGATAGCTATGTGGCTCTGGGCAATACGCTGGTCTTTGCTGGTCGGGCACAAGAAGGCGTGGAATTGATCCTGAAGGCCATGCGCCTCAATCCTCACTACCCGCCCAGATACCTGAATCTCTTAGGTCTTGCTTATCGCATGGCGGGGCGATGTGAGGAAGCGATTGTCCCGCTGAAGAAAGCGGTCACTCTCGAACAGAATTTTCTTCCAGCCCGCTTTAACCTCGCTGCGTGCTATGCTGAATTAGACCAATTGGAGGAAGCGCGGGCTGAGATGGCCGAGGTTCTCCGGATTAGTCCCAATACGTCTCTGGAGCGTCAAAGACAGTATATGCCTTTCAAAGACCCTACAGATGCGGAGCGAAATCTATCCGCCGCGCGCAAGGCGGGACTGAAGTGAGCAAGCAGCAGGGCGCAAAGAGCAAAGAGTAATGAATACAGAATGAGTCGTAGGGTCGAAGCATCTGCGTACTAAGCTCTCTACGACATTGGCCTACGAGGCAAGTACTTCGTCCCTATTGTCACCTTTGCGATCGTTGCTCACAATACCTGCTGCAAATAGGCCTCAATGTTGGCCGCGTCACGCGCTTTCCCGGCGACGGCGATACGGAGTTTTTCGAGATGCTGTTGCAGGGTCTTTGCTGCCTGTTTGACCGGATGCGTAGCAAAGAAGTCGATAACGTCCGATTCTAGTGCTGGTGTAACCAGTGAAAGGATACCTTCACACATACGACCGATCGAGTTGTCTGGGTACTGACGGCACATCTCGTCCCAGTGCGTCTTCATAAAATTCCATGCTTGCTCGCGCAGTTCGGTATTGAGCAGCAGCGAGCGCATCAAATAAGGGGCATTCTGAGTGCGGACTTCGCCATTAATGGTGAGTTGAAGCGTGCGCGCAAATAAATCCGGCGACTGGAATGCCGCGAGCGCAAACAGGTAACGTGTTTCTTCTTGGGGAGTTTTGGCAGTTTTGAAACTCGTAGTGAACTCTTCGTATTCCGCGGCGCCGCCACTGTCAGCGAGAATAGATACCAGCGCCGGAACCACGTTGCGATCGATCGCTTCCGGATTCTGTTTGTATTGGGCGTAGCACGCACGTGCTTCGGCTTGGACGGTGGTGTCGTTGCCCAGTGTTCCCAGAGCGCTCAAGAGATCTCCCCGCAACTGGCTCAGCAATTCGTTTTCTCCCGTTTGCGGGCCCCAACCAAGCCTCTGCACTATCGGTGTCAACAAGTGACGAAGGAAGCGCTGTAAGGCCGGCCGTTGGCGGGCGTCGAGCATGTGATAGAGGTATTGAGCAGACGCCAGAATGACGCTCCATACATTCGGGTCGGTCTCGTCGCGGAAGAGCGATAGCAGATCAAGGTATGTCGCCATTGACGTCAGACCGGCTTGCGCCGCGGCCCACGTATCGTTGACGAGATTAAAGCGTTCGACGGCAGTGAGAGTTTCGTACAGATTCTTAGTGAGACGCTTGTGGAGCTCCGGTGCGTACTGGACGCGGTAAAATCCGTGCCCGCCAGAGTTAATTACTATCCACTCAGGTTGTGATGGCAGTGTGATGCGTATGTCCTTGCCGGTCAGTAAGGCGGTTTGTTCGTGAACTCCTTGCGTTATTTGGGCACGCAAAAAGATCGGCACATGCCAGAGTTGTTGCTGGCTATCCTCGTCTTGCATATACCGAAAGGGTTGCTGTGAAATGAGCACGTCGTTCCCGTCGATCTGAACTTGTAACAATGGATAGCCCGGCTGAAATATCCATGAGTCCATTAACGCGCGGGCCGGCTGCTGTGAAGTCTCTTCAATGGCGTCCCACAGGTCAGTGGTCTCAGAATTATCGAACTCGTGTCTCTTTAAGTACAAACTGATTCCGGCGCGAAAGGTCTCCGCGCCGAGGTACTGTTCGAGCATACGCAGCACCGCGGCACCTTTCTGATAGGTGAGCACATCAAACATTCCTTGCGCCTCTTCGGGCCGATGAACCGGGAATTCGATCGGGCGCGTGCTGTGGAGGCCATCTACCTGCAGCGCACTGGCGCGCGATACCGCAAAGCTGGTCCACCGCTGCCATTCGGGTTTGATATGATCGACTGCGAGCGTCGCCATAAATGTGGCAAACGCCTCGTTCAACCACAGTCCATTCCACCACCGCATGGTGACGAGGTCGCCGAACCACATGTGCGCGTTTTCATGTGAGACCACATTCGCGACCCCTTCGAGTTCGCGGCGTGCAGCAGAGTTTGTATCAATGAGGAGCGCAGTTTCACGATAAGTGATGGCCCCAAGATTTTCCATCGCACCAAAAGCGAAGTCAGGAATGGCGATGAGGTCAAGTTTGTCGCCAGGGTAAGGATAGTGATAGTACTCACTGAAAAACCGTAATGAAGCGGCGCCAACCTCTTGGCCGAATTGAGCAAGGTGACGCTTACCGGGAACGGCCCAGACGCGCAGTGGCGTCTGACCAATGTATACGGGATTGGTCCCTTCAAATTCTCCGACAATGAAGGCGACAAGATACGTAGACATCTTGATGGTATCGGCAAAGACCACTTCTTTTGTCCGGGCACCGGGCAGCGGGGTTTCTCGGACGATTGCGGTATTGGAAATCGCGGTCAGGTGCTGTGGGATCACCAACGTGGTCTGAAAGACTGCTTTATATGCGGGTTCATCCCAACACGGAAACGCTCGCCGGGCGTCAGTCGATTCAAACTGCGTGGAAGCTAATACCTTATCCTGACCGTCAGCGTCTTTATACGTACTACGATAAAAGCCGTGTAACTTGTCGTTGAGAAAGCCAGAGAACTTGAGCTGCAGTTGGTACGGTCCCGAACTCAGTGTTTCAGGAAACGTAAAGAGGGCGCGCTCGTTGATTTCATCGAGTGTGACGATGCCTATAAGTGTCCGTCCATTCGGAGTGACCACCGCCACCGAGTGAATCTGTAGTTCTGCCGCATTCAAGATGATTTCCGTCGTCGGTTGCAGCACCTCAATATCCACTGTCTCTTCGCCAACAAATGTGAACGTAGTCAGATCTGGAGTGAGGCGGAGCCGATAACGGTCGGGGCGAACAATCGTAGGTAGTTTATAGGCTTGCTCTTCAACCGGAAGCGATCCATATGACTGGGTGTCTGCCATCGTGCATTCCTCATCTCTATAGGGATAGAGTATCGCCATAGCAAAAAGAGCCGGCGTTGCCAAATATGTGATTCAAGACGGCCGCCGCTACTAGTGGACTCATGCCCTTCCCGTCACATTATGTGATAGGAAAGCCTGTTACGCCCGCAGCCACCAAAATGCGGAGCCCTTTCGTTTGCCCACGTGAGCATTTGGCCGGGTGGCGTGGGTAGTGGGGTATCCGCGAGGGAAAGTGCGATTTACATGGCGCGGACGTACGGCGGGCGGCTACGGAATTGTCTCGGCAAACGCTTCTAGGCGCGGGGCTACTTCGAGTCGACGGTTGGCTACGACTGTTCCACACACAAATGACTGAGAAACAACCTTCTTTCTGTTCCCGCCATCTGCTTACCATTGTTCTGTTCGGTTTCCCTTTGAAGCAGGCGATTCTTTACGACGAAACGGCTTAAGGAATCAAGAGTACAGTCTGCTCGCGGCTCAAAAGGGAGGTTATGTCCAAAGATATGCAGTATTTTCTCTTGATAAATTATTTCGTTCCGGGTAATTTCCGGTTTTGCATACATTTTAATATGTAAAATTTATGTTGTGAATCTATAACTTTTAGTGTATTCATGTAGCCTGTTTGGGGTGTTGTCGTGGGTGAGAAGGGGGGAAAGTAGGGGTGGAGGATACAAGATACAGGTCGGACATGGACGATTACACCAGCCAGATACCTACTGCGCAACGGCTTATCGAACGGGGGGCGGAATTGTCCTCACAGAGGCAACCCGATCTGGACGCGCTACAGCGGGTTCGCGCGGAACTAGATCACACCAAAGAGTTGCTCCACGATGAAGTTGCCGCGCGCCAACAAGCAGAGCACGAACTACGAAAGGCAAAAGACTTTACTACGGCAACCTTGCAAGCGCGGGAAGATTTTCTCGCCACCATGAGTCACGAACTTCGCACGCCCCTCAGTATTGTCATAGGATATACTGATCTTCTAAAGGATGGCGAGTTTGGCGATCTGACAGAGCAACAAGGGGCCATCCTCCATCGAGTCAAAAAAAACGCCGGCGACCTTCTCGCCCTTATCGAAGCGCTTCTTGATGCCAACCGTCTCCAACTCGGGCGTGCGTCCGCCTCAGTGGTAAAAGTCCGGTTCGGTGAAGTGCTGGAGGCCGTATGGGAGGAAACGAAGGAGTTGCGCGAATCGTCTCCACTTCAATTTATCTATGATGTGCAGGACGCCGACGCAGTGTTCTACACTGATGTCGACAAGTTCAAAGTCATTCTGAGAAACTTGATCAGCAATGCGAGGAAATTTACTGAACACGGGCAAGTCACATTACGCGCACGGCGGGGAGGGGGAGGAGTAGAGGTTCATATCATAGACACCGGGATTGGCATCGTTGCAGAGGAAATCCCTGTCATCTTCGTACCCTTTCGTAAAGTCGGTACGGCACTGACCAGAAATAAAAGTGGGACAGGACTCGGACTGTACGTGGTTAAGAATTTTGTAGAGCTTCTGCGGGGCACAATTACGGTGGAGAGTGAAATTGGGCGGGGTTCGACGTTTCGGGTTTGGTTGCCGATAGCGTTGCGCTGAAACGCTATCGTGCACACAGGGCGCGCTCGACTTTCGCTGCCTTCCATATCCTAGTGACGAACGAAGAGCACGACATGAATATCCAGATCTTCGGGCTACAGAAATGCGCCGATACCCGCAAGGCGCAACGCTTCTTCAAAGAGCGCGGTATTCGTTTTCAATTTGTCGATCTCAAAGAAAAAGGGCTTTCCAAAGGCGAGTTGCGCTCGGTCGCCGACCGTGTGCCGCTTGACCAACTGCTTGACCGATCGAGTGCTCATTTTCTCGAAAGAGGTCTCAAACACGCTTCCCTCAACGCCGCGAAGATCGAAGCGGTATTACTCGATGATCCGCTGCTGTTCCGCACGCCGATTGTCCGCAATGGCAAAGAGGCAACTGTAGGGTATTGCCCGGAGGTCTGGAAAACTTGGCAAGCGAGCGACAAGTAACCGCTGTTAGGGAGCGAAAAGGGGGAATGGCGAAACGGGAAAAAGGCGAAATGGAGGAATTCGGACTTCTTCCTTTTACCGGTTTATCTTTTCCCCATTTGTCCATTTGCCCATTTATCCTTTTCGCCTTTTCCCC
>Ga0114129_10015903_pt1 | contig 10703 bp, 20 predicted proteins | sample RhiMetdeltSRZDD1_FD_80071 | JGI IMG/M metagenome (GOLD analysis project Ga0114129, IMG submission 80071) | Populus rhizosphere microbial communities from Tennessee, USA - Rhizosphere MetaG P. deltoides SRZDD1 (version 2) (version 2) | ecosystem: Host-associated > Plants > Roots > Rhizosphere >... | reverse complement strand
TCGGCGTGAAGGTCTGGATCTACAAGGGCGACGCCGTACCCGGCCGCGAGACCCCGCTCGACGCCGGTGCGGCCCGTCCGCGCCGGGACCGGGGCGACCGCCCCGAGCGGGGCGAGCGTGCCGACCGGCCGCGCCGGGGCCGCTCCGGGGCGGCGGGTACCACCGGACACAGCACCGAGGCGGGCCGTGCGGTCGCCGCGGAGCTCGCCTCCGGCGGCGCGCCCGAGCCCACGCCGGCCGCGCCCACGGCGCCGGCCGCACCCGTTGCGCCCACCGCGCCCGCCGCACCGGCTGCGCCCACCGCACCGGCTGCGCCCGCCGCACCGGCGGCCGAGGCCCCGAGCGCCACCGAACCGACAGCGCCGCAGGAGGGCTGATCCATGTTCATGCCGCGCAAGCCCCCGAAGGGCTTCCGCAAGCCCCACCACCCCGATCGCCACGGCAAGGCGAAGGGTGGGACGCGCGTGGTGTTCGGCGAGTTCGGCATCCAGGCGTTGGAGCCCGCGTACGTGACCAACCGGCAGATCGAGTCGGCGCGTATCGCGATCAACCGGCACATCCGCCGGGGTGGCAAGGTCTGGATCACGATCTTCCCGGACCGCGCCATCACCAAGAAGCCGGCCGAGACCCGCATGGGCTCCGGCAAGGGTTCTCCCGAGTGGTGGGTCGCGAACGTGAAGCCGGGCCGGATCCTGTTCGAGATGTCGTTCCCCAACGAGCAGATCGCGCGCGAGGCGATGCGTCGGGCGATCCACAAGCTGCCGTTGAAGTGCCGCATCGTGAAGCGCGAAGTAGGTGACTCCTGATGGCCAACGTCCAGGCCAACGAGCTGCGCGAGCTGGTCGGCGAGGAACTGGTCAGCCGCCTGCGCGAGGCGAAGGCGGAGCTGTTCAACCTGCGCGTGCAGGGCGCGACCGGTCAGCTCGACAACAACCGGCGGCTCAAGGTCGTACGCCAGGAGATCGCCCGGATCTACACAATCATGCGTGAGCGGGAGCTCGGTCTCTCCGCCGCGCCCGACGCGGTGGCTGAGGTGACCTCGTGAGCGAAGAGCAGGCTGGCGTCGTGCGGGCCCAGCGCAAGGTGCGCGAGGGCCTGGTCGTCAGCGACAAGATGAACAAGACCGTGGTAGTGGAGGTCGAAGATCGGGTCAAGCACCCGCTCTACGGCAAGGTCATGCGCCGCACCAGCAAGCTGAAGGCCCACGACGAGAACAACGCGTGTGGCATCGGCGACCGGGTGCTGCTGATGGAGACCCGCCCGCTGTCCGCGACCAAGCGGTGGCGAGTGGTCGAGATCGTGGAGAAGGCGAAGTGATCCAGCAGGAGACACGACTGCGGGTCGCCGACAACACCGGTGCGCGGGAAATCCTGTGTATCCGGGTGCTCGGCGGGTCCGGCCGGCGCTACGCGGGGATCGGTGACGTCATCGTCGCCACCGTCAAGGACGCCATCCCCGGCGCCAGCGTCAAGAAGGGCGAGGTCGTCAAGGCCGTCGTCGTGCGTACCGCCAAGGAGCGCCGGCGGCCGGACGGCTCGTACATCCGCTTCGACGAGAACGCCGCGGTGATCATCAAGGACGGTGGGGACCCCCGGGGGACCCGCATTTTCGGCCCGGTCGGCCGCGAGCTGCGCGACAAGCGGTTCATGAAGATCATTTCGTTGGCCCCGGAGGTGTTGTAGCCGTGAAGGTCAAGAAGGGCGACACGGTGCTCGTCATCGCCGGTAAGGACAAGGGGGCCAAGGGCAAGGTCATCGCGGCCTACCCGCGGCTCGACAAGGTCCTCGTCGAGGGCGTGAACCGGGTCAAGAAGCACACCCGCATCCGTACGACCCAGCGGGGCGCGAAGACCGGCGGCATCGTCACGCAGGAGGCGCCGATCCACGTGTCCAACGTGATGGTCGTCGACCCCGACGGCAAGCCGACCCGGGTCGGGTACCGCGTCGAGGAGGGCGCCCGGCCGGACGGAGCACCCAAGCTCAACCGGATCCGGGTCTCCCGCGCATCGAATAAGGACCTGTGATGACTGCCCCTGAGAAGGTCGCTCCGCGGCTGAAGACCCGGTACCGGGACGAGATCGCGCCCAAGCTGCGCGAGCAGTTCTCGTACGGGAACCCGATGCAGATCCCGCGGCTCGTGAAGATCGTCGTGAACATGGGCGTCGGCGAGGCCGCCCGGGACGCCAAGAAGATCGACGGCGCCCTGAAGGATCTCACCGCGATCACCGGCCAGAAGCCGCAGCTGCGGCGGGCCAAGCGGTCGATCGCGCAGTTCAAGCTGCGCGAAGGCATGCCGATCGGCGCGAAGGTCACGCTGCGCGGCGACCGGATGTGGGAGTTCCTCGACCGGCTGCTGTCCATCGCCCTCCCGCGCATCCGCGACTTCCGCGGGCTCGACGCGCGGAAGCTGGACGGCAACGGCAACTACACGTTCGGGCTCACCGAGCAGTCGGTGTTCCACGAGATCGACCAGGACCGGATCGACTCGGTCCGGGGCATGGACATCACGATCGTGACCACCGCGCCAACCGACGACGAAGGCCGGGCGCTGCTCAAGCTCCTGGGCTTCCCGTTCAAAGAGAGCTGAGTACCCATGGCCAAGAAGGCGCTGATCCTCAAGGCGGCCGCGAAGCCGAAGTTCTCGGTGCGCGCGTACACCCGCTGCCAGCGGTGCGGCCGGCCGAAGTCGGTCTACCGCAAGTTCGGACTGTGCCGCGTGTGCATCCGAGAGATGGCTCACCGCGGTGAGCTGCCCGGCATTTCCAAGGCTTCCTGGTAATTGACTGCACCACCCGCGGCGTCGCGGGCGCCTTCGGCGCACCGACTCCCACGCGATCACTTCGGCGTAGGCCCGTCCACGGGAACCACGGCGAGAGAGGCTGACACAGCAATGACCATGACCGACCCGATCGCAGACATGTTGACGCGTCTGCGCAACGCCAACCAGGCGTACCACGACCGGGTGACGATGCCCTACTCGAAGATCAAGGCCAACATGGCCGAGGTACTCAAGACCGAGGGCTACATCGCCGCGTGGACCGTCGAGGAGCCGGAGGAGGGGGCCGTCGGCAAGCGGCTCGCCGTCGAGCTCAAGTACGGCCCCAACCGGGAGCGCAGCCTGGCCGGCGTCCGTCGCGTCTCCAAGCCGGGCCTGCGGGTGTACGCGAAGTCGATGGAGCTGCCGCGCGTGCTCGGTGGCCTCGGCGTGGCGATCATCTCCACGTCCCAGGGGCTGCTGACCGACCGGCAGGCCCGCAAGCGAGGGGTGGGCGGGGAAGTCCTCGCCTACGTCTGGTGAGAGGAGTACACCTATGTCTCGCATCGGACGTCAGCCGATAGCGGTACCGGCCGGGGTCGAGGTGTCGATCGACGGCCAGACGGTCACCGTGACCGGGCCGAAGGGTACGTTGACCCACACCGTCGCCCGACCGATCACGGTCGAGCGCGCCGAGGACGGCACGCTGTCCGTGGTCCGCCCGAACGACGAGCGGAACGCGAAGGAGCTGCACGGCCTCAGCCGTACGCTCGTGTCGAACATGATCGTCGGCGTCACCGACGGGTACCGCAAGACGCTCGAGATCGCGGGTACGGGGTACCGGGTGACCGCCAAGGGCACCGACCTCGAGTTCGCGCTCGGCTTCTCGCACCCGGTCGTCGTACCGGCGCCCGAGGGGATCACGTTCACGGTCGAGCGGCCCACGCTGTTCCACGTGGCCGGGATCGACAAGCAGCAGGTCGGCGAGGTAGCCGCCAAGATCCGCAAGATTCGCCCGCCGGAGCCGTACAAGGGCAAGGGTGTCAAGTACCAGGGCGAAGTGATTCGGCGTAAGGCCGGGAAGGCTGGGAAGAAGTGACCGCCACGCTGCTGAAGCGCCGCGGCACGAGCGTCGCCGCGAAGCGCCGGGTCGGGCGCGCGCGCCGGCACTTCCGGGTGCGCAAGAACGTCTACGGCACCGTCGAGCGGCCGCGCCTCGTCGTGACCCGCTCGCTGCGCCACATCACCGCCCAGATCGTCGACGACGGCAAGGGCCACACGCTCGCCTCCGCGTCGAGCATGGACGCCACGATCCGCGGTACCGAGGGCGACAAGAGCGCCCAGGCCCGCAAGGTCGGCGCCCTGCTCGCGGAGCGGGCCACGGCGGCCGGCATCAGCCGGATCGTGTTCGACCGCGGTGGCAACCGGTACGCCGGTCGCATCGCCGCGCTCGCGGACGCCGCCCGGGAAAACGGGCTCGAGTTCTAGGAAGGGGTTGAGACAAGATGCCAGGTCAGCAGCGCCGTGGTGGCGGACCCGCCGGGTCCGGCGGTAACGAAGGCGGTCGCCGGGACCGTCGCGACGGCGGTCGCGATCGCGCGCCCGTCGAGAAGACCCCGCACCTGGAGCGGGTCGTCACGATCAACCGGGTCGCCAAGGTCGTCAAGGGCGGTCGGCGGTTCAGCTTCACCGCTCTCGTGGTGGTCGGCGACGGCGACGGTACGGTCGGCGTCGGCTACGGCAAGGCCAAGGAGGTGCCCGCGGCGATCGCCAAGGGCGTCGAGGAGGCCAAGAAGCACTTCTTCAAGGTGCCGCGGGTCGGCGCGACCATCCCGCACCCGGTGCAGGGCGAGGACGCCGCGGGCGTCGTGCTGCTGAAGCCGGCGAGCGCGGGTACCGGCGTCATCGCCGGCGGCCCGGTGCGCGCGGTGCTGGAGTGCGCGGGGATCCACGACGTGCTGTCGAAGAGTCTCGGCTCGTCGAACCCGATCAACATCGTGCACGCCACCGTGGCCGCCCTGAAGATGCTGGAGTCGCCCGAGGCGATCGCGGCGCGCCGTGGCCTGCCGGTCGAGGACGTGGCCCCGGCCGCGCTGCTCGCCGCACGGGCGACGGCCGCGGGAGCGAGGCCGTGATGGCGCGACTCAAGGTAACCCAGGTGCGGTCCGGGATCGGGTCGAAGCGCAACCAGCGGGAGACGCTGCGCACGCTCGGCCTGAAGCGGATCAACGACGTGGTGGTGAAGGAAGACCGCCCCGAGATCCGGGGCATGATCGCGACCGTGACCCACCTCGTGAAGTTCGAGGAGGTCGAGTAATGGCGATCAAGGTCCACCACCTGCGCCCCGCCCCGGGCGCCAAGACCGACAAGACCCGCGTCGGTCGGGGTGAGGGCGGCAAGGGCAAGTCGGCCGGTCGCGGCACGAAGGGTTCGAAGGCCCGGAAGAACATCCCGGCCTCCTTCGAGGGTGGGCAGATGCCCATCCACATGCGGCTGCCGAAGCTCAAGGGCTTCAGGAACCGGTTCAAGGTGACCTACCAGGTCGTCAACCTGGACCGGCTGGCCGAGCTGTTCCCGCAGGGCGGCACGATCGGTCCGGACGAGCTGGTCGACGCCGGCGCGGTCCGCAAGAACCAGCCGGTCAAGGTCCTCGGCGACGGCGACCTCGGCGGCGTGACGCTCCAGCTGTCGGCGCATGCGTTCAGCGCGTCGGCGAAGGAGAAGATCGAGGCCGCCGGGGGCTCGGTCACCGCGATCTAACGGTATTTTTCTATGGATCGTGGCGTCCGTCGTTGCGCAAGCGAACCAGCGGACGCCACGATCGTCCAAGTGACCAGGTAGCATCCGTCAAGCCATCCCTTTGAGCGTCCGCCACCCTCTGGACGCCCGCTGTTGCGCAGGAGGAAGAAGTTGCTTTCCGCGTTCCTCAGTGCGTTCCGCACGCCTGACCTGCGCAAGAAGCTGCTTTTCACGGTCGGGATCATCGCCATATACCGGCTCGGCGCCACACTGCCCAGCCCAGGTGTGTCGTACACCAACGTGCAGAACTGCCTCAAGGTCCTCGACAGCAGTGACAACGGCGTGTTCACGCTGTTGAACCTGTTCTCCGGCGGGGCGCTGTTGCAGTTGTCGGTGTTCGCGCTCGGCATCATGCCGTACATCACGGCATCGATCATCCTGCAGCTGCTCACCGTGGTGATCCCGCGGCTCGAGCAGCTTCGCAAGGAGGGCCAGAGCGGGCAGGCGAAGATCACCCAGTACACGCGGTACCTGACGCTCGGCCTCGCGATCCTGCAGGCGTCGGCGTTCGTGGCCCTCGCGCGTACCGGGCAGCTCTTCAACGGCGCCTGCACGGCCCCGAACGAGCAGGCGATCCCGACCGGTACGGGTATCCCGGACTGGCTGACCGTGACGATGCTGGTGGTCACCATGACCGCCGGTACCGGCGTGATCATGTGGCTCGGCGAGCTCATCACCGACCGTGGCGTCGGCAACGGCATGTCGGTGCTGATCTTCACGTCGATCGCCGCCCGGCTCCCCAGCGAGGGCTGGCAGATCTTCCAGAAGAGCAAGTGGATCTTCCTGGGCGTCCTGGCGTTCGGCGTACTCGTGATCACCGCCGTGGTCTTCATCGAGCAGGCTCAGCGGCGCGTGCCGGTGCAATATGCGAAACGGATGATCGGGCGGAGGATGTACGGGGGGACATCCACGTACATTCCGCTCAAGGTGAACCAGGCCGGCGTCATCCCGGTGATCTTCGCGTCGTCGCTGCTCTACCTGCCGCAGCTGGCGCTGCAGTTCCTGCAAAGCGACAATCCGGGCAAGGTATACCTCTGGGTCCAGCGGCACATCATCGACCCGTCGGACCCCATCCACATCGCGACCTACTTCTTCCTGATCATCTTCTTCACGTACTTCTACGTGTCCATCACGTTCAACCCCACCGACGTCGCGGACAACATGAAGAAGTACGGCGGGTTCGTGCCGGGCATCCGGCCGGGTAAGCCGACCGCGGAGTACCTGGACTTCATCCTCAGCCGCATCACCCTGCCCGGCGCGCTCTACCTGGGCATCATCTCGGTCCTGCCGAACTTCTTCATCGACCTGGTCGGCGGTCAGAAACAGAACTTCCCCTTCGGTGGTACGGCTGTGCTGATCATGGTCGGCGTCGGTCTGGAGACGGTGAAGCAGATCGAGAGCCAGCTCATGCAGCGGAACTATGAAGGGTTCCTCCGGTAGTGGGCGAGTGGGGCCGAAGCGAGGCTACGTAGGTGCGCCTGGTGCTCGTGGGTCCTCCCGGGGCGGGAAAGGGGACCCAGGCGGAGTTCATTGCCGCCACCCTCGCCGTGCCGAAGATCTCGACGGGGGACATCTTCCGGGCCAACGTCGCGACCGGTACGCCGTTGGGCCAGGAGGCCAGGCGGTACATGGACGCGGGGCAGCTCGTACCCGACGAGGTCACCATCAACATGGTCCGCGACCGGCTCGGTGAGCCGGACGCCGGTGACGGCTTCCTGCTCGACGGCTTCCCCCGGACGGTGCCGCAGGCGGTGGCCCTCGACAAGTTGCTGGCCAACCTCGGCGTCGGGCTCGACCTCGTGATGGAGCTGGTCGTCGACGACGACGAGGTGATCCGCCGGCTGTCCGGCCGCCGGATGTGCCACGGCTGCGGCAAGATCTGGCACGTCGAGTTCGACGCGCCCCTGCGGGAGGGCATCTGCGACCGGTGCGGCCGCGAGCTCTTCCAGCGCGACGACGACAAGCCGGAGACGGTCGCCGAGCGGCTCCGGGTGTACGCACGCGACACCGCGCCCCTCGTCGACTACTACGGCGCCCAGGGCCGGCTGGTGGGCATCGACGCCACCGGCCCCGTAGAGGACGTGACCCAGCGGGCAATCGACGCGTTACGGTCGTACGGGGGTTGACAGTGCGGACGAGCGTGCTGGACATCGAGTACAAGACACCTGAACAGATCGACAAGATGCGCGTGGCCGGGTTGCTCGTCGCGCGGACGCTCGACCGGCTGCGGGCCGCGGTCGCGCCGGGTGTGAGTACGGCCGACCTCGACGCCATCGCGGAGGAGACGATCCGCTCGGCGGGCGGGGTGCCGTCGTTCCAGGGGTACCACGGCTACCCGGCATCGATCTGCACCTCGGTCAACGAGCAGGTCGTGCACGCGATCCCGGCCGCGAAGCAGGTGCTGCGCGAGGGCGACGTCGTGTCGCTCGACTGCGGCGCGATCGTCGACGGCTGGCACGGCGACGCGGCGATCACGGTCGGCGTCGGGGACATCCGCCCCGAGCTCCGCCGCCTGGCCCGGGTCGCCGAGGACGCCATGTGGGCCGGCATCGCCGCGGCCGCCCGCGGGGCGATCAGCGGGACCGGCCGGCTCACCGACATCTCGCACGCGATCGCGGACACGATCCGCCGGGCGGGGCGGTACGGGATCGTCGAGGGGTACGGGGGCCACGGCATCGGTACGGAGATGCACCAGGACCCGGACGTGCCCAACCTGGGCCGGCCCGGAAAGGGCCCCCGGCTCGTACCGGGCCTCGCGATCGCGATCGAGCCGATGGTCACGCTCGGCTCCCGGTACACCGTCGAGCTCGCCGACGGCTGGACGGTCGTGACCCGCGACGGGTCGTACGCCGCCCACGTCGAGCACACGATCGCCCTGTTCCCCGACGGGGTGTGGGTCCTCACCGCCGCCGACGGCGGGCGGGAGCGGCTGGGCACGCTCCTGACGGCCCACGCGCACGGCTGAGGTCGCGCCGACTGGCGCTGGCGCGGCATGCTGGTGGGGTGGCGGTGGAGCGGAGCACGATGCGGGCGGGAGACGCCGACCGGCAGCTGGTGGCCGACCGGCTGCGTACGGCACTCGAAGAGGGTCGGCTGAGCCTCGACGAGTACGACCAGCGGTTGAGTACCGCGTACGCGGCGAAGACGTACGGCGATCTGGACGACCTGCTCGCCGACCTGCCGGGCAAGAAGCTCAAACCCGCCGACCAGACCGTCGCCACCATGGGCGAGAAAGCGCCGGCCGAAGGCGTACCCCCGAGAAGGGCCTGGGTGTGGGCGGCCTGGAGCGGCTGGTTCAGCGTGGCGTTGATCAACATCGGGATCTGGATCGTCGCCTCGCTCGCCTCGGGCGAACCAGTCTATTTCTGGCCGATCTGGGTCTTCGGCCCCTGGGGCGTGATCCTGCTCATCGGCACGCTCGACCGGGTCGGGCCGAAGACGCGCTACCGCAAGCGGCACCCCCGGCGGTACCGGTATTGACGCCGGTGGGCGGTTTGGTGTTCCGCGCCGCCCCCGCGTACACTGGCTGATCGGCGCACTGCGTCCACTCCGGCATGTCCACCTCGCGCTTCGGGTGGGTCGGAGGCGCGGCTGCAGGTATGCGGTGTGCCTGTCCAGTTAACCAGCCACACCAGGCCGATATCAGGTAGCGGAGGATATGCCGAAGAAAGACGGAGCCATCGAGATCGAAGGTCGGGTCATCGAGCCTCTCCCGAACGCCATGTTCCGGGTCGAGCTCGCCAACGGCCACCGGGTCCTGGCGCACATCAGCGGCAAGATGCGGCAGCACTACATCCGCATCCTGCCCGAGGACCGGGTCGTCGTCGAACTATCGCCGTACGACCTGACCCGCGGGCGCATCGTCTATCGCTACAAGTAGTCGGAACTGGTCCGATTCCGTCTTCCGCCGTTCGAGCGCTGCTCGAACGCGGCCGGAGAACAAGGACAACCTGTGAAGGTCAAGCCAAGCGTCAAGAAGATCTGCCAGAAGTGCCGGGTCATCCGCCGCCACGGCAGGGTCATGATCATCTGTTCGGACCCGCGCCACAAGCAGCGCCAGGGCTGATCCGGCCCGTTAGCGAGTTCCGACCGCACCATGCGCGTCCCACGGCACCACACCCCCAGCGGAGGCTGGGGCCCCACCGGGCGGTGGGGACCGGGACGGGCACAGACCTCCGCGAACCACGACAGGAGCTAGCCCACCACATGGCACGTCTCGTCGGCGTCGACCTCCCCCGCGAGAAGCGGATGGAGATCGCGCTCACCTACATCTTCGGGATGGGCCGGACCCGGGCGAAGGAGTCGCTCGCGGCCACCGGCGTCAACCCGGACAAGCGCGCCAAGGACCTCACGGACGATGAGCTCGTGCAGCTCCGCGACCACATCGAGACCAACTACAAGGTTGAAGGTGACCTTCGCCGCGAGGTCGCCGCGGACATCCGCCGCAAGGTCGAGATCGGCTGCTACGAGGGCATCCGGCACCGGCGTGGCCTGCCCGTGCGCGGACAGCGCACGCGCACCAACGCGCGTACCCGCAAGGGCCCCAAGCGCACCGTCGCCGGCAAGAAGAAGCCCGGTAAGAAGTAATCAAGGTAGCGGCAGACGACCGTAGATACAGGAGCGCAAACAACTTATGCCACCGAAGGCTCGCGCCGGGGCCGCTGTCAAGAAGGTCAGGCGCAAGGAGCGGAAGAACGTCGCCCACGGGCAGGCGCATATCAAGAGCACGTTCAACAACACGATCGTGTCGATCACCGACCCGACCGGTGCCGTGATCTCCTGGGCCTCCGCCGGCCAGGTCGGCTTCAAGGGTTCGCGCAAGTCGACCCCGTTCGCCGCGCAGCTGGCCGCCGAGGCCGCCGCACGCCGGGCGATGGACCACGGCATGCGCAAGGTCGACGTGTTCGTCAAGGGCCCGGGCTCCGGCCGGGAGACAGCCATCCGTTCGCTGCAGGCCGTGGGCCTCGAGGTCGGGCAGATCTCCGACGTCACGCCCCAGCCGCACAACGGCTGCCGTCCGCCGAAGCGTAGAAGGGTCTGAGTCCATGGCACGTTACGCAGGCGCCGACTGCCGCCGCTGCCGGCGCGAGAAGATGAAGCTGTTCCTCAAGGGCAGCAAGTGCGACGGGCCGAAGTGCCCGTTCGAGTCG
>Ga0114129_10015901_pt1 | contig 10703 bp, 8 predicted proteins | sample RhiMetdeltSRZDD1_FD_80071 | JGI IMG/M metagenome (GOLD analysis project Ga0114129, IMG submission 80071) | Populus rhizosphere microbial communities from Tennessee, USA - Rhizosphere MetaG P. deltoides SRZDD1 (version 2) (version 2) | ecosystem: Host-associated > Plants > Roots > Rhizosphere >... | reverse complement strand
CCTCGCTAAACAAAGAATGGCGAACAAGCTTTACGGCCTGGTCTCAAGTCGTTCCCTTTACGACTGACGAAGCAAAAAAGACGCGCAACTTCGCACCGTGGGCCGATCACCGCACGTTCATGGAAATAACTTTCGCGCGTGCTTACCAAACAGCGCGCGATGCTGCAATCGAAGGCGACCCCGACGCACATATTGCCGTCTCCGGAACTCAGGCGACGAATGCATACGACGGCGCAGATTGGTCGCGTCTAGATCGCGTCATTGACGACTTCCTTTCGTACGATGGCGGAAACCAGTGGGACATGCACCGTTCGTTCGCGAAGCCGAATTCTATGATCGGTTTCTGGACTGGATACGGGTCGCATGGACTAGCCGTGCAAAATGCAATCTGGACTGCCGCGATTCACAACGTGCTGCACCCAAATATCTTTTGGATGTATTCATTTTTGAATCCAGACATGACGCATTCAGCCTCAGCGCGCGATATGGGAAGGGCTTTCAGTTCGCTCAGGTTCGAAGGAGTGGGAAAGCTATTGATGGAGTCAAAACGGCAGCAGGACGGGATCGCACTTTATTACTCCATGCCGTCCATTCACGCTGCCAGCATTCTCGGATATCACCAGCGAAGCAGCGACGATGATGATGAGGTTCAGGACAAAGCTCGTTTAAGTTTTCCTGCGAATCGAGATGGCTGGGTAAAGACAATCAAAGATCTTGGACTGCAGTTTGATTTCATTTCATCGGATGACGTCGCAAAGAATCCGATTTCGAATGAAAAGTACAAGGTGCTGATTCTGCCACTTGCCTTCGCCTTATCGAACGAAGAAGTGAGACACATTGAACAGTTCGTTTCCAACGGCGGTGTCGTGATCGCCGATTCTTCGACAGGAATAATGGATGAACACTGCGCCTGGCAAAACAGCGACGCTGTTAACAAGTTATTCGGTATCAGCGCGCCTGTATCAGAGAAACGAGATCTGCGATTGTCTGGCGAGACGCATCTGGCTACGAAGTCTGCTGAATGGATCCTCTCTCCGATAGTAACCGACATTCGCATCGCAGAGCCTGACGTAAAAGCCTCAACCGGAACAAATCTTCTTGGTGGATCCGGCGATGGCGCAATCGTCCACAAGGTGGGCAAAGGTTGGACGATTTATCTCAACACCGTTTGGGATCAATATCCTAAACAACGTGCCGTTAACTTTGGCGGACGTGGCCTTAGGGAACTTGCCAGAGCGATTCTCGAGAAGGCTGGTGTGCATCCGACCATACAAGTTTTATCACCTGATGGTCACCCTGTATCTCAGGCACAGATCGCGAGGTACAAGTTTGGCAATTCCGAGGTTCTCGCTGTCGTAAAGGAAAACGTTGCACTCTCCGGCGTTGTGGGACGGGACGGGGTGACCACCTACAACGATGCGAGCCTGGGACAGGTTGCCCGCCAGGAACTGACAATCAAGCTGCCTCATAAGATGTATGTAGCCGACGTTAGATCTGGTAAACAGTTTGGCCTGACCGATGAGGTTCATACTTCAATTTTGATCGGCGACGCCATTGTGCTTGGGCTCAGCGAAGATGAAAGCAAAATCAAAATAGAGGGTGGGACTAACGCGCAGCCTGGCGATCATGTTGCGCTGAACCTGACTTCAACGCGCAATGGCCCAAGTCTAATGCGTTGTCACGTCTTTGGACCGGACGGAAACCGCCTACCGATGTATTCAAGCAACGTCATGCTCGAAAGCGGTCGCGGAGTCTTCGTGTTGCCGTTCGCTCTAAACGATGCAAAAGGCAGATACGCGATCCACGCAACAGATGTCATCAGCGGCGCGAGCGTGGAACACTCGATTGAACTCAAGTAGTACGCAGTTAATGAACCTCGAAACTCTTCGTGCCGTCGTCGACTGTCTGATCCCTCGCGATGCTTTTCCGGGAGCTTACGAAACAGGGGTTTGTGATTATCTAGTCACCCTACTCGCCACCGATCTCAAAAATGAGGCCGAGTTTTTCTCTACTGGCCTCGACGCCATAGAAGGCGAGGCACATGCAAGATTCGGCAAATCATTCGTGAACCTGTTATCCGATCAGCAAACCGGAGTACTCGAATCAATTGAAAACGGTGATCTGAGAACCAATTGGCCTGTCTCACCGCAGCGGTTCTTTGACATGCTGGTCCGTACAACGGCGGAAGGCTTCTACAGTGACCCGCAACAAGGGGGAAATCGCGGATCCGTCTCATGGGTGATGACTGGCTTTGAAGATCCAAATTCATGAGGGAATACGACGCAATCATCATCGGGTCGGGCGCCGCGGGAGGTATAGTCGCCTGTGTTCTAGCCGAAGCGGGGAAACACGTGTTGTTAGTCGAACGTGGGCCGTCGTTAAGTTTTGCTGACGTAGGTCGTGACCATCTACGAAATCAGCGTCTGGCGATCTATGGGCACAACGCTGGGCCGGAGTTACGCGGCAACCCTCGAGTCTTCGTCGATCCTGAGGGCCGGTCGCGAATCGTCAAACCTCACGAGTTGGATTACCACAACAATGCCGCATGTGTTGGAGGTGGAACACGTGTATACGGTGCACAGGCATGGCGCTTCCATCCTGATGATTTTCGGATGGCGACCAAGTATGGCGTCCCCGGAGGGAGTTCACTTGCCGACTGGCCGATCACATACGAAACGCTCGAACCGTTTTACGAACGCGCGGAGTGGGAGTTGGGAGCAGCAGGTGACGGGAGTCCCATTAATCATGAAATTCCTCGTCGTCGAAACTATCCATTGCCACCTGTGCCGCCCAGTCCACAAACCGAGGCGCTCTTAAGAGGCGCAGGCCGACTTGGATGGATCACAAGTCCGGTTCCCCTCCTCATCAATACACAACCCTACCAAAATCGAGCCGCATGTGTTCAATGCAAATATTGTGTGGGCTTCGCGTGTCCTACGGACGCAAAAAACGGAACTCAAAACACAGTAATCCCACGAGCACTCGCTACTGGCAATTGCGAACTGCAAACCGGTGCTGTCGTAATATCGATCGATCTGGACGGGCGCGGTGCTGTCAATGGAGTCACTTACTTCGCTAGCACGAATAGTGATACGCAGCAGATCCAAGCGCGTGCGAAAGTAGTAATAGTCTCTGGCGGCGCAATCGAATCAGCGCGTCTGCTCCTGAACTCAACTTCTAAGTATCATCCCCACGGATTAGGTAACGAACACGATCAAGTCGGGCGCAACCTCCAGGGTCACCTTTATCCGCGGGCATACGGTTTGGCGGACACACGAGTCTTCAATGGTGTCGGACCGGGAGTAACGATCGCCACGACGCAATTCAATCACGACAATCCTGGCATCGTCGGTGGAGGCATGCTCGCTGATGATTTCATAAAACCTCCAATCGATTTTTGGTACGACTCACTGCCTCCGGATCTGCCGCGTTGGGGTCTCGCGAACAAACAGTTCATGCGCGACAACTTCACGCGAGTAATGCACGTTCGGGGACCTGTGCAGGACATTCCCAATCCTGATGGCCGGGTAACCGTGGATAAGACTGTTCGGGATAAATGGGGCATACCCGTGGCTCGCTTAAGTGGTACCACGCATCCGGCAACTGTCGACGCCGCTGAATTCATGCGCGAACGCGGCGAGGAATGGTTATGCGCGAGTGGGTGCGAAAAAGTCTGGAGCACACAACCCGGTCTAATACTCAGTGGACGACAACATCAAGCGGGTACATGTCGAATGGGAAAAGATCCACGGATGTCTGTTACTAATGAATGGGGACGAGTGCACGGTCATGACAACTTGTTCGTAGTGGATGGTTCACTGCATGTGACAAACGGAGGATTTAATCCAGTGTTAACCATCATGGCCTTAGCTTTCCGTTCAGCCGAATATATCGCTCGAGCGTTCTAAGTGCTGGGAGCGCAGGCGTCCTCGCCTGCCCGCTCGAGGCCCTTTACTTCGGCGCTGCAGGCGAGGACGCCTGCGCTCCCAGCATGAACCTATGCGAAAACTAAACATCGCAATGATCGGTTACGGCTTTATGGGACGCGCGCACAGCAATGCGTGGCGACAGGTGCGTAGTTTCTTCGATGTGCCGTACGAACCCGTATTGAAAGTAATCTGCGGACGTAACGAGTCGCAAGTCAGTAAAGTAGCTGAACATTTTGGTTGGCAGGAACATTCAACCCGTTGGGAAGAAGTTGTCGAACGACCGGATGTTGATGTTGTGGACGTTTGTTCTACCGGTCATACACATGCGCCAATCGTACTCGCGGCTGCCGGAGCCAGGAAGATCTTGTTTTGTGAAAAACCGTTGGCGAATTCGTTATCTGAAGCTGAAGAAATGCTCGCCGCCGCCGAGAAGAATGGTTGCCTTCACATGATTTGTCATAACTACAGGCGAGCCCCGGCAGTTTCTCTCGCGCACGAGCTAATCAACGCGGGAGAGATTGGAACGATCTATCACTATCGCGCGACCTATCTTCAGGAATGGCTTCACAATCCAGACTCTCCAACTCGCTGGCGGCTCGATAAATCCCTAGCAGGATCGGGAGCGTTGGGTGATCTCTTTTCACACTCGACTGATCTCGCACGATATCTAGTTGGCGAAATCACCGAGGTAGTTTCACTGCTCAACACATTCGTCCATCAACGTCCGATACTGGACAGCACCGAAATGGCCCACGTCGATGTAGATGACGCTGCATTGTCGTTAGTGCGGTTTCAAAACCGCAGCATTGGTTCAATCGAAGCGACGCGCTACGCAACAGGTCGTAAGAACTTCAATCGTTTTGAAATTAACGGGAGCAAGGGCAGTGTATCTTTTAATCTCGAGCGAATGAATGAGCTCGAGTTGTATGTGGACGAAGGGTCAAATAGTGGCTTCAGAACAATACAGGCGACGGATCGGGCGCATCCATACTTGAGTGGTTGGTGGCCGCCCGGTCATATCATTGGTTACGAACATACCTTCACACATACGGTTTTGGAATTGCTACATGCGATCGCTGAGGAACGACTGCCCACTCCGAACTTTGTAGATGGAGTGAAGAACCAGCGAGTGCTTGATGCAGTTGAACATTCGGCAGCGTCGCGAACATGGGAGGCTGTTCCGTCATGAACGTCGGCGTCTTTGACAGCAAAGTGAAACTAGGTGTGGCAGCGGCCGTTGAGGCAACGAGGATTATTCAAGAGGCAATATCAGCCCGCGATATCGCTTACGTCATCGCAGCAACCGGCGCGTCTCAATTTGAATTCCTGGATGCTCTCGTAAAGCAGGAAGTCGATTGGAACCGGGTAGTATTCTTTCATCTCGACGAGTACGTCGGTATTCCTGAGACGCACCCGGCGAGCTTTAGACATTATCTGACTGAACGCATTGCGAATCGTGTAAACCCGCGTGCCTTCCACTTCATCAACGGCGACACGGCCTACGTTCAAGACGAATGTCGTCGTTTGGGCGAATTGATTTCGAGACAAACCATTGATGTCGCGTTTGTCGGCATCGGCGAAAACGGACACCTGGCATTCAACGATCCACCCGCGGACTTTGAAACGGAAGAACCTTATCTCGTAGTCGATCTGGATAAAGCATGTCGTCAGCAGCAGGTTGGTGAGGGTTGGTTTACTACTCTCGAGGAAGTTCCTACTCAGGCAATCTCAATGTCGATCAGACAAATTCTGAAAGCTCGCCACATTCTCTGCATCGTTCCCGATCGGAGAAAGGCGGAGGCGGTCAAAGAGTCCATAGAATCGGAAGTTAGCCCTCTCACACCAGCTTCAATCCTGCAAGGGCATGACAGTGTTACGCTTTATCTGGATCACGAGTCGTCATCATTGCTTAGGCTTGTGCATTAAGTACCAGGATCAAAATACAAACTTAAAAGACGGACAAGTAAGGAATGGCGGCTTGCCACCGCTGGCCTCCAAGCACTAACACGCAGGTCAGACAGTTCGGTACGTTACCCAAGCTTGCATTTGGAGTTAAGCTATCGGTTGACATCACTGAAGCAAGGAGTGCAGGTGGTTACACAGGCACGATCAACTGGTATCGACGTCGTCGGCGACATCCCCTGGGGCACACATTTTTGCACCTTCTACGAGACCTCGCAGGACCTGCTCGACATTCTGATCCCCTACTTCCAGTCTGGACTGGAAAACAATGAATGCTGCGTGTGGGTCGTCTCAGATGCCGGCCTGATTACAATTGAGGAGGCCAAAAGAGCGCTGGCACACGTTGTTCCCGATCTTGATCGGCAACTCGCAGATGGGAACATTGAAATCCTTAGCGAGCTTGAGTGGTATCTTGAAAAGAACGCCCTCAATTTAGAAAGAGTAAAGAGCGCCTGGGACGCAAAACTCAAACGAGCAGTGGCGCGAGGTTACGACGGATTGCGAGTTTCGGGGGATACGTTCTGGCTGGCCCAGAAGGACTGGAGAGATTTCTGTGAGTACGAAAAACAGGTTAACGATTCCATTACCGGCCGGCGCATGACTATCCTGTGCACCTATCCGCTATTAGAGCGTGGAGCTGCAGAGGTGCTCGATGTTATGAACGTCCACCAGTTTGCCACCGCCAGACGGCAGGGTGCGTGGCAGGTAATTCAAAGTCCTCATTCAATACAAGCCAAGGCTGAATTAAAGCGACTCAATGAGGAACTGCAGAAACTCACAACAAAAACGCCAGAGCCGCCTTTTATTTTGCGTTACGGCGTGGCTGTCTTAGCGGTTATCGTCGCCCTGATAATCAATTGGTTGCTGAACAGACATCTTGTGGGCGCTCCTGCCATGCTGTTTCTTTGTGCCGTTATGTTCAGCGCCTGGTATGGCGGCGCCAAGCCGGCCTTCCTGGCGATGCCGCTCGCTGTCCTGGCTTTCGCTTACTATTTCGTTACCCCCATCAATTCGTGGTCGGTCGATGTAAGGGAAATACCTCGACTTACCCTTTTTGTACTGGCTTCTGTTTTCGTCATCTCGTTAAGCGACGCATTAAAGCGCGGAGCAGAATCGCTCAGACACGCGCGCGACGTCTTGGCTGGAACAGTAGAAGAGTTAAAGCGCACCAATGAGGCGTTGCGCATGGAAAATACCGAGCGTAAGCAAGCCGAAGAGGCGCAGCGTCGGAGCGAAGATCACCTTCGCCTTGTCATCGATAGCATTCCGGTTATGGCCTGGACCCTTCGGCCTGACGGCGTCGTTGATTTCCTCAATCAGCGTTGGATCGATTATGCCGGCCTTTCTTTGGAGCAGTATGTTCAAAACCCCATGGGCCCAATACATCCGGAAGACATTGAGAGAGTCGTCGGAAAATGGCGGGCTGCGATGGCGGCGGGGAAAGGGTACGAGGAGGAAATGCGCTTGCAGCGGGCTGACGGGAAATATCGTTGGTTCCTGGTGCGCACCGCACCGCTTCGCGATGAGTCTGGAACCGTCGTTAAGTGGTACGGGGTCTCTACAGATATCGATGATCGAAAGCGTGCCGAAGAGACGTTGGAGACTACGACCGAACAGTTACGTGCTCTTTCTCGTCGTTTGGAGATCGCGAAAGAGGAAGAGGCGATTCGCATTGCGCGAGAACTTCACGATGAGTTGGGTTCAGCTTTGACAATACTAAAATGGGATCTGGCGCGGCTGGGAAAGGAGCATGGGCTGCCACGCGAGCGAACCGGCGAAATGGAGATATTGATCGACAAAACAATCACTTCAGTGAGAAGAATCTCAGCCGAATTGAGGCCAAGTATGCTCGACGATCTAGGTGCGACTCCCGCCATGCAGTCGTACTTGGCGCAGTTTCAGGAGCGCTCCGGGATCCGTACCCGCTTTGAGACTTCTCTGGATGAAGTCGGTTTGACGGCGACACAGTCAATCGCCGTTTTTCGCATCTTTCAAGAAGCGCTCACCAATGTTTTACGCCATGCGGGTGCAACAGAGGTGGCCGTGACGATGAGAGAAGAGGGCAGCAACTTCATTCTGACAATTGCGGACAATGGCCGGGGAATTACTGAAATAGAAAAATCGGACGCGATGTCATTAGGCCTGTTGGGCATGAGGGAGCGCATACGTTTAATTTTTGGTGAAATAAATGTGACCGGTCAGAAGGATGGCGGAACAATAATTACAGTAACAGTTCCTCTTACGCGTTAAAAGTATCGCCGAGGTCTGGTACTGGTTCAGTACCCGAGGTCTTCATCGTATGGACCTATTGAAGAGAATCTTGATAGTTGATGATCATGCGGTGCTGCGGCACGGCTTGAAGAAGCTACTCGACAATCAACCTAATAGGTTTGTTTTTGGCGAAGCGGAGACATCGGCCGAGGCGCTTTCTCTTGTGCGTGGACAACTCTGGGACTTGGTGATACTCGATATCTCGCTCGGCGATACTCGGAGCGGCCTTGACATTCTAAAAGAACTCAAACAAATGCGCCCTCAGCTTCCAGTGCTAATTCTTACAATGCACGCGGAAGAACATTACGCACTGCGCGCCTTCAAAGCCGGCGCTGCCGGTTACGTGCGGAAAGATAGCGCACCAGAGGAACTGGTTCGCGCAACTGACAAGGTCCTGGCCGGGTCTAAATATGTCAGCGAAAGCATGGCGGAAAAACTTCTTGCTTACATAGGTAAAGACTTTGCATTTTCGCCTCACGAACTTCTTTCCGATCGCGAGTTTCAGGTGTTGTGCTTAATTGCCTCGGGGAAAACACTAACCGAGATCGCTGAGCTGCTCTCGCTGAGCGATAAGACTGTTGGCACCTATCGAGCGCGCATTATGGAAAAAATGGCGATGAAGACAAATGCCGAACTCACTCACTACGCAATTCGGAATCACCTGGTCGAATGATCGAATCCTGACAGCTTTGTAGGCATAATACTGACGCTCCGTCAGGTATTTCTGGATATAAAAATAATAGCCGGGCTGATACACCAGCATTGCCCTTACTTGTATGCTGCCAGGGCGAAGCAATGCCTGCAGACTCAATGTGGATTCGCGTTTTGCTGGTGGACGATACCGGTCTTGTGCGGTCCGGTATTCGCTTGGTGCTCGAGAAACTTCCTGACGTGGAGGTGATCGGTGAAAGCAGCGATCATTGGGAGGTGCTCGGCCTGATCCTGAAGACTCAGCCAGACATTCTGATCATGCAACCAGCTTCAGGGACAAATTGGCTGGAGTTTGCTTCCGGTATCAAGAGCCACTTTCCATCACTTGGGCTGATACTGCTGGGGACGACGGCTCGTGCCGTTGAGTTACAAAAAGCGCTGACATCTGGCTTCACAGGGTATCTATCGCTAACGGCCTCCGCTGAGGAGCTCGAGTTGGCAATAAAAGCTGTTGCGAAAGGGGAAACATATATCGGCGAAATGGGTCAAAGACAGCTTGCCGACCTCAAGCTCCTGGAAAGCTTGACACCGCGTCAATTCGAAATTCTTAAGTTGATCGCGCAGGGTCAGTCCACAAAACAGATCGCATACGCACTCACCATCAGCGTAAAGACCGTAGAAACACACCGCGCACAGCTAGCAGAGAAATTGAGTATTCACGACGTGGCTGGACTAGTGCGATATGCAATCAACGTGGGACTCGTGGAATAGCGAGGTGTGCGCCTGTGGCGGGCAAAGCGTCCAGAGAATCTGAAGTTAGCCCAAGACTCACAAATCAGCTTTGCATCCACCCGCTACCGCAAGGTGGTACTGACTGCATCCAACAACCCGGAAGTTCACCGAAACTGCGACCCCTTCACTCGCATTGCAAGACTATAAACTTTCTTATCGCACGTGATGTACAACGTCTGTCCGTCGTCTCCACCAAAAGTTACATTACTGGCAAACTCCGGCACCGGAATAAAACCGAGCGACTTCCCTTCTTTCGAAACCACCCAAATGCCGCCGCGCATCGCAAAATACAGATTACCTAATGCGTCACTACACATCCCATCTGGATCGGCCGTGTTGTCAGTCGCGGGATCAAAAAAGATCCTGACTTGTGCTTGATCGACACTTGCGTCAGGCAATATCGGATACGAGTAAATTCGCTTTTCAAAGCTATCACTCACGTAAAGAGTTGTACCGTCATTTGAAACTTCCAAACCGTTTGGTAGTTTCAAATTCTCGATAATCCGCCGTAAGTTGCCATTTGGATCGAGGCAATACACGGCACTATGTGTTTTACCTTTGAAGTTCGGATCGGAAAAATAAATCGCTCCCGTCACCGGCGACTCTGCGACGTCGTTGGGTTGAATGAAGGGAATCCCCTCGAATGCAGAAGCCAAAACTTTTGTGTCAGACGGGCCATCGGGACCGATCTTCAAACTTGAGAGCGTATGCCCGAAAGCCTGGGCCACAAGCAGACGGCCTTGGCGAGAGAAGTATGTGCCGTTCATTCCCTGGGTATGATCCATCCACAAGGATGCCTTATTTGGAGCATCGAGACGAAGGATCTGTTCATTTGCTTTTTCGAATGCTGTGAAGTAGAGCTTCTTGCCAACCGGATCCCAAGTCGGCCCCTCAAAATACTGCTCGCTCGCATACACAACCATAAGCTGCGCACCCTGGGCGACAGTCGATGGAACCGTTGTGGATGTTTGGTAATTTGAAGAAAGATGAAAAAGCGCTGTGCTAAGTACAATAGTCGCGAGTACCAGACGCATCAAGAGTTCTCCGGATCTCAACAAGGATGGTTGAAACAGTCTGGCTGATTCTACAACGTGATTG
>Ga0114129_10015900_pt1 | contig 10703 bp, 10 predicted proteins | sample RhiMetdeltSRZDD1_FD_80071 | JGI IMG/M metagenome (GOLD analysis project Ga0114129, IMG submission 80071) | Populus rhizosphere microbial communities from Tennessee, USA - Rhizosphere MetaG P. deltoides SRZDD1 (version 2) (version 2) | ecosystem: Host-associated > Plants > Roots > Rhizosphere >... | reverse complement strand
TTACTTCTGTACCTGCCTTTTCTTTCCATACCCCTGGTCGATTCCTCATGGCCACGCATGATTTCTCTTGAAAATCACAAACTGATCTTTGCTCTTACCATCTCTACTGTCAAAGAATGTACCTACCATTTTTGTTCCGTTCTGTAAAATATCTATATTGAGAAAACCAAATCTCTGAAACTGAGTCACTATGTATGGTGACTTGGCCAAAAGATTATACTGATGTGATCCACCCGTACCCACAACCATGAATATCGTACCATTAGGATGGTTGTAAATTGAAATATTTCTATCGGTAACGACAGGATTTAATGAATTAGTATGATTGAACCTTATAGGAAAAGATCTCTGGTAGTTGTGATTATGGGCTTGAAGCACCAAGTCCACACCGTAATAATCAAACAATGGATGGTAAATATTTCTAAGCGACTCATCGGAAGCATGTTGCGAAGGTGAAGAGTACATGGGCTTGTATAAATAAACTATAATCCAATGGATAGATTTGTTCTGCGATGCGGAAAATAAATCGTTACTCACAAATTCCCTTTGGGCTGTTTCGTCTCTCAAAAGTTTGTACTGCAACGATTCGTTGTTAAAGGGTATCAAAGAGGACATTGCTAGAAAATGGACATTTCCATAATTGAAGGAATAATAGGGATTAGAAAGGTTAAAACGATTAGTATAGTCTCTCAGTCTACTAACGTTTTTGGGATCAAAATCATGTTCACCTATAACAATCTTTATCTTACTAATTAGAGGACCCATTATTTTAAACCAGCAACCCGTATCATTCTCATAAGAAAAATCTCCCAGTCCTAGTATCAGATCTGGTTTTTTACTACTGATCAAATTAGCCGTACTCTGAGTAGCAGCCTTGCAGCCCCAGTCCCCAACTGCGGCAATACGAATATCATTAAAACGTGATGTTTGGTTTTTCATAGGAACTGCGATGTTCCCAAAGACGCTTGGTTTGTTGAAGTGCAAAAGCAATAAAATAATAAAAATAATAGACACAGTCAGGCCTGGCTTATTCATAAGCAGTGAGAACATGGTTGAAAGGTATATTACTATTGGTACAGTTGTCTAATTGGAATTAAAGCAAAGCTTGATCACCGAGTAACTTTTGTATAACTTAATTGCGGTTTGGTATAGGATCTTTGCTAGTGGTAAACTTTCTGTCGTGTTGGTCTATTTTAAGAGGCTCGATATTTCCAGAAGGCAATTGGTTTAGAGACATGGTTTACTATACCAGACTTGAAAGCAAATGGTCCTCCCCCTCCCAAATGGAAAATGGCAATAGTTGTGTTCATTGGAGCATATTCCATAAGCTCAGTCGCGGGATACTTTCTTAGCCTTTTACTAGGGCCGCAGGTGTTGTTATTCAATTTGTTTATGAATATAATATTGGTAATTGGCCTTACCTATTTCACGATGCCACTTTTGAGTCGATTGCTACGACGATGGTTATATCCAAGCGAAATGCAAATGCCGCGGTAATGATTTCGCTAGGTGAATAGAACATAAGCACCTCTTTTTTTGTCTGGTGGCATTTTTCCGGCCTGCATCATCTTGGCCCGTTGATTTTTTTAAGTTTGTTACTTAGCCGACGAAGTCGCTTCTGCTTTTTGATCCAGGATATAAGTGTGAGATAAGGTCATGTAGTAAGAATACAGGGCGCCCGCCAGAACAATGTATGATGCAGCATACAAAATATCCCAGAACCACTCCTGCTCATCAGACACCCCCAATACTTCACTGTAATCAAATCCTATGTCTGCTAAGGTTACTAAGATTATAGAACCTGTTAGTAACAACCAGTGTATTGAATTAGTTTTGTTCCTGCGTCCAGGAACTGACGCAAGAATTAATAGACATGGAATAAGGATAATAGTATCAAGGATGGGATAAAGAATGCTAACTAACCATCCGAGTTCATTTTCTGCGGATGACAAGATATTTGCAACTCCGAAGGTAAGATTGATAACATATCCCAATGAAAGCCCTGCAGATACGGAAATCAAAATTATGGCCTCTCTGTCATAAAATCTGCCCTTCGAGAGAGCACTGTTCATGTTATACGCAAATAAAATCAAGCCAGCATAGCCTGCAAGCCAAAACCCATCAGCAATCGAAGGAAAAGGATTTTCAATACCTAATCCAAGTTGATAATAAGTCCAACCCAACTCTGCCAGCGTCCAAAGCGATAATCCTAGTGTAAGCGATAGGCAGGTATAAAAATGAAATTTTCCGGTGTTCTTATCGATACCAAACCTGATAGGATCGCCCGCATCATTACTTTCGATTTTGTCCTCAGAGTTACGTATTGGGGCTGACTTGTAGGTTCTGTACGCTCTGGTTGTCGTTAAGACAGACAAAGAGGTTGCGACTATCGCCGTAGTATTGGTGGTCCAATTAGAATAAAATGAACTTATTTCTGAATTTGGGCCGGGAAGAATAATTAGACATGCTGTAACAATTGTCGCGGCGGTCAATACAACTAAAAGGATGATTGTACCCGATTTAGATGGATATTCTATATTCCGTAACAGCAATTCTGACTTTTAATTAATTGGGAGTAGTACTATTTTGAATTTACCTTACATTATTTAAAAGAAAACGCAAGGGTATGAATTGGTGGGTTTTGTCATGTTGATTCCTGTTTTTATCTTTGTGTACGGAGGATCGCCAAAGAACCATCAAGACACGGCACCGTACGTTAGACGAATTGAAGGCATTGGTCGATAAGCATAATCCGAAGTAATCCCGGTCTCAGGAAGTCTTTAATATTCTGATGTAATTTATTAATCTACAAATCATCATCAATCGGTGGGCCAATGCTTTTGTCATGCTTAGGGATTAGTCAGGGCCCATCGATTTAATTTATGATTTATCGTCTTCTGAACAGTGATCGAATTTTATTTAATACGGCTCAGTTTTGTAGCCGCATAAAGAGCACTTTACTATCTGAATCGAGGCCTCTAGCACTTCCTTTGTAGGCTTATTCTCGTCGTGATTATAATAGTCGGATATTATTTGCATCACCCTTTCTATTTGAGTTTTGGCTCAGTCATTTCCGCAAAAGTGTGGCCGAAATATTTCGCCTTGTCCTCGTGTAATGCTTGGTATGAGCAGTCAGTTGGGATTAATTTGCATCCACTACAAACTTTCTCCCTACCCCAAATACATTTATCCATAATAGTATTACAATACTGGAGTTAAAAACAGTGTTACTATTTCGACATTGATCAAGTTTTTAATATTTAATACACCATCACCTAGTACCGAAGTTTGTATACTGATGGGCTAGCCCTAATGACATGGCATTGGCCAGTCGGTTTTCTTTTCTTTCCCTCCTTTAAGGCTCTGGTTAGCATAGCTGTAAGAAAAATGAACCCGAACTAGAATGTATATAACATTTCAAAAATATTTTAGGGCCTTGACAATAGAACTTTGTATAAACCCAATTTACGAAAAGATGGCAATGAAACAATCAGTAGTGCTTGTTCTTATTGTCGCATTATTAGTAACTGGACTAGAGACGTTGGCCATAGTACAAGTTTCTGAAGCCAGTAGCAGTCTAGTCGTTTCAGATGTTCATGAAAATCTAGGGTTAACTCCAGAGGAATTGAATGTGTTGACAGATTCTATATTTGGAGAAACAGCCGTGCCTGGTCGTGAGCCCAGTATCCCGAATATTCCAGGTAGCGTCCCCGGGGAAACCTACATTCCATCTCCCCCCAGCCCTAGTATCCCTAACATTCCTAGTAGTATCTTTGGTGCACCTGACATTGGCGGGGGTCCTCCTAACGTCCCAGGTATCCCGGGAAATATCTTTGGACCTTAGGCCTATTAGTTTATTGGCCTTACTCTCCATCTCCCCCTAGCATGAGCCCAATATTATAACTAAAAAAGAATGTAAGCTCAACTCATTGAAGTGTACCGTCTTTTGTAAAAGTATTGGATTCAGCCATGGACATTATAATAATGTAGTTAAGATACTGTTCTATGTGTCAATGCTTCTTTATGTCTTTAGACGTTAAATGTCTATGTTGTAATACTAGGCTAAGATACAATTCTAAAAGGAAATAATATCATAATTTTCCTGCAAGCATGAGTATAAGTATGTCCAGTCCGAATTTTTCTACGTCTTTATCATCTTGAGCGGAAATAACGGAAAGTATTGCTTCCGTAGCAAGGGGACTGTATGGGCCTTTTCCCAATTTCCCTAAATTACCGATTATCTTTCGTAGTTTGCTTTTGTCGGTCGTGTTTAGGCCTTTGGTTCTGAGCCTCATGATTTGAGCGTCATCTAGATCTGAATAATTGCTCTTCATCTAATTGTGATACTCCCAAGGATATTCCCCATGTAAAGGATATTAAATACTCCTAAGCAAACTTGTTTAGGAGAATTTAATACAGCAATACAGAATCCTTTCCTCAGTACCTTTGGTCTTAATCTTTATTGGATTGGCAATTTGGCGAATCCAGAAGAAAAAACTAACTATAAATGAGGTAGACCTTTTATGGTAAGTTAAATTCAATTAGCAGTTTTAAACTGATATTTTTCAGTATAAGATTGAATGCGACCAATGACCTAAAGCGTGATCACTTAATAGTCAGACGAATTGGTACAATTGCCCAGAAATGCTCCGACACATTGTATCGCAATAAAAGTGTCCCATTAGTAGACGTAGAAATCATATCGGTAGTTATTGAGGAGTTTATAGACAGGTTTCATCACGGCAAGGAAGAAAAGGCATATTTTCCTCAGACCAAAGATAAAGATAGTTACGCTGAAGACATTCGAAAATTCCTTATTGAACATGAGCTAGGCAGACGGATCGCCAGGATGCTGATACAAAGCATAGCGGATTGGAAATCTGGTGTTGATTCACGTGAACCAGTGGCAAGATTTCTAAAAGCATATTCAATATTCATCACAGATCATACTGGAAAGGAGGACACGTTTTTTGATCTCATAGAAAGGAGAGTTAGCATATCGGAAAGAGAACATTTGATTCTTAAGGAACATTTTGAGAGGTGCCGAATGGAAGTTGGCGGCAAGGTTAGAACTGAGCAAATGGTAAAACTTATTGAATATCTTGAACAGAGAGAGTGGATGAATACTATTTAGATAACTATTATGATAGGAATTTGGTCTTTGTAATTTGTTTTCTATTTCAAAGATCCGAGTAATTCTTTAGCCGGCAGTGTATTAGATATATCAGAATTCTTAGCCCAACCTCTTCTAGCTTGCCCTATACCAAACTTTAGAAAAGCAAAATGTAAAAAATGATGGGCGTCTGAATCAATAACTAGTTTGGCATTACTTTTAGTTGCCATTCTTATGAAATCATCCTTTAGATCTAATCGGTCATAATGGGAATCAATTTCAAGGATTGTGTTGGATTCGACCGCTGCTTCAATTAACTTCGGTATGTCAACTGGATATCCTTCTCTTCGATTAATAATTCTGCCTGTAGGGTGGAATATAACATCAATACTAGGGTTCCTAGTAGCATCAACGAGTCTAGCAGTCTGCATCTCAACTGGTAAAGAAAAATGAGAATGAATCGCAGCACCCACAATGTCTAGCTTGTCCAAAACATTATTGGAAATATCAAGTGACCCATCCTTTAAGATGTTTACTTCTGCGGAGGATAGAATGTGGAAATCCTTGTCTTTGCTCGTATTATTCATCTTAATTTTGTCATTAAGCTCGGCAATCATATTTGCCTGATTCAACAATTGTTTTTCATCCAGACCATTAGTGAGCCTCAGACTTTTAGTATGATCTGAGATTGCAATGTATCTCAATCCAAATCTGTCCCGTGCATTCAATGCCATTTCTTCTATAGACATTGTACCATCAGTACTGTTGCTATGAACCTGCAAGTCTCCCTTCAAATCATCGTAATTGATTAATTGTGGGAGCCGTGACTTCTGTTCTTCATTTTCTTTACTTTTTTTCCTTATTTTCGCTAGCTCTATTTCTCCTTTGTTTTCGCGCATTTCTGGTGGTATCCATTCCAAGTCCAATGCTTGATACACCCCTTCTTCTGTTGACCCTGCTACCCTGTGTTCCAGTTTATCAAAAACTCCCCATTCATTTAATCTGAGATTTTTAGAAATAGCAATCTTTCTCATAGCCACGCCGTGTTCCTTGCTGCCTGTGAAGTATTGCATCGCCGCACCAAAACTCTCTTTAGGTACTACGAGTAAATCTGCATCAATCCCATTGTTTAATTTTACGAATGCTTTGGTGGATCCTCTCCCAGTTACTTCTTTAACTTCGGGCATGTTTACAAAAAAATGGAGTATATTGTCTCCATCCCGTTCAGACTTGGCGGAGACCAAGTAGTCAATATCACCAATAGTTTCCTTCATGCGTCTAAATGAACCGACAGCTACTGCCTGCCTTACTCCGGCAAGGCGTGAAAGTCTATCTTCTATTCGCTTTACCAAAGGATAAACTTCTCCAATTAGCGGTCGTCCTCCTCCCTTTTTAAAGAATTGAATTTTCTTAAGAATCAATTGTTCCTTCTTTTGAGAGAATCCAGGTACAGTTCTTATCCTGCCTTCCAAGGCGGCCTTTTCCAAATCAGAGATACTTTTGACTCCTAGACTTTCATACAATGTCTTGATTGTTTTTGGTCCTATTCCTTCAATACCAAAGAATTGGCCAACCTCGACCGGTAGCTTCTTTTTTAATTCTTCATAATAATGCATAGTTCCTGTTGTAAGAAACTCTTCAAGTTTCGTGGCTATAGCCTTTCCAATTGATGGTATTTTTAGCAATCCTTTTAGTTTTTCTTTTTCGTATATTTCCCCTATGTCTGAGGATAAATTTTGTATTTCATCTGCAGCCCTAATATAGGATCTAATTTTAAAGATGGCATTGGGTTCGCTTTCTTTTTCTTCTTCAGTCTGCAAAATAAAGGCTATTTCTCTGAGAATTTTGGCTGCTTCGGAATTTTTACTCATTGTTCAACCTATTCTCAACAAATGCTGCGGATTCGTGCTGAACAATTTAATGTTTTACTCCTTGATAAGAATCTTGACAGAATAAGTTAAAAATGCTTTGGAGAATGGATATGAATTCTTAATGAAGAGAATTGTTTATTTCCCCTTTACATATTCATTTTGAGACTAGAGAATTAGATTGTATCTATTCTTGAGAACTAGATCGTTGCTTGGAGGTCTATCTCATTAAATCGATAAAGATAAGTTAAAGTATTTATGAAAAAAATAAAGGCGAGATAAAAACCTGTATTACTTTTTCTTTTCCATTCTCAATACGTCTACTTGACCACTGTGAAGCCAATCCTTAAGCTCATCATGTGTTGGCTTGACATCGTGCTTTCCCGATAAATGAAGATGTAGGAGAACATAATTAATTTGGTTTAGTAACGGCTTGTTTGCTTCATCACCTTTGCGGGCTTTCTGTTTTAAATCGAGTGGAACTGTGCTCCACCATTCCTCGAATGATCGTCCCATACAGAGTGATTAAAAACAAACCTTAAAAGCCTTTTGGGAAGCTTGGAGGTCGAATTCAGGTAGTGCTATCAATATTTCTTCCATTACGCTAAACTTTGTCCGATTAACAATTTTAAAAAAATCCGATATGGCATCATTAGACAGTTTAAATACTCACTATCATCGCGATCACTCGTTAAAATTAAGTATAATTGCTATGAACGGTACTGTAAATTAAGACGACCTATTGAACAAAGAAGAGAAAAAAGAGTCCGAATATTGGATTAATATGGCCTATTCATTGGATAGACAAGGAAAACCTGACAAAGCTAGAAAATATTATGAAAAAACATTAGAGGTCGATCCGGAAAACCTTGGAGCTCTAATTAACTTAGGCAAGGTATTAGGTCAATTGGGAAGATTTGATGATGCCATCAAATATCTTCTCTATGCAACAAAAGTCTATCCTGATGTGGTGGAAGCTTGGATTAATCTTGGTGCGGTTTACGATAACTTGGACAATATCAATCAAGCCAAAATATGCTATGATAAAGCAACAGAATTGGATCCGGGTAATCCAAAACTCTGGCATAACAAGGGCCTTATCTTTAAGCGATTGAATAAATTAAAAGATGCAATTTCATGTTATGATGAATGCTTAAGACTTTCAATGAGTAATATTGGCGCCTGGTGCGACAAGGCATTCGCACACATGAATTTACAGGAGTATGAACAAGCCGAAAGATGTTACGATGAAATTTTGAAAATTGATCCAAATAATGTGGATGCGATAAATGGAAAAGGTTGTATACAGATCTCCATGGGAAATTATAAGAAGGCAATTCCTTTCTTTGACAGAGGATTAAAAATTGATCCAGGAAATATCCAGTTATTGATGAATAAAGGTTTCGCACTCGAAGAATTAGGGGAACTTGAAAAAGCGCAAATATTTTACGATGCCGCCAGTGGTACATCTAACACAAAATGAACTCGGAGTAACTGCAAATATTTTTCTCAGCTCATTTGGAAAGAGGAGGATCAAGGGTTGATTTCAACGGATATTGTTATGGGCATTATCGATAACACATATAGATGCTGACAATTGTCATATGTAGGTCCAGTAATCCTAACTTGTATCTAATTTGTAATTTCTAACACATATTTTACTATTAATAGTGTGCATAGATGATAAGTAAACATGGCATGCAAGCCTTTTGGCATGGTCCTAAATAGAGTACTACAAAGTGCTGGTGTGAGAAGATAACTCTTCATACTGTTGGTAGTACCATTTGGAGCCTCTTATCAAAAAGAAGGCTAGGATCATTAACCAGAGTCCGCTCAGGAAGGAATAAGTCATTCCTACGAAAATACCCATAAACACAAGGAACATCGAAATCATCACTCCGATCCGTATTGCTACCTTTGTTCCCTTGATATGATCGTGCGTGCGCATAGACATGATTGCTCTCAATACTCTTCCGCCGTCAGACGGGAAGATTGGTAACAGATTAAATGTCGCTATGGCTACGTTTATGAGTGCACTGTAGAAAAGTATCCCAGCGATAGGTGAATTTTGCAAGGCAAATGCACGGCTTTGGAATACAATCAACCAAAATGCGAATGACATCCCAGATATGATATAACTAATCCAAGGCCCAGCAAGTGCCATGTGGATCTCGTTTTTGGGAACTTTCATTTCGTAAGGAGTTAGGGCTAATCCACCCAGAGCAAAGAGTATTATCCGTTCAAAATTAACTCCATATTTTTTGGCGACAGCCGAATGACCAAGTTCATGAATCAGCAAAGAAAACAACGAAATTAATGCTCCCGTCAAACCCATGGCAACATACACAATAGGTTCTAGTCCAGGATATGTTCTCGGAAAAAATACAATTGACAGGCTGTAGGTAATAAGGAAAAAAATTAGAGCAAAACTAAAGTGTATATATATAGGGATCCCTCCTGCTTTTCCGACAAAGAAGGAATATCGAGTTATCCAATTTTTCTTGTCAGAGGGAGTGTCTCCCAATCGCTCAATGTTTGGGGATGTCATTGTTATATTTCACTCTCAACGTATGCGAAATGGTTTGAGCACGAGTACTGCGTAACTGATTCATTCAACCTTTTCCCACCGAGAAGCCCCTCTAATACATACCAACTTCATACAAAGAATCATTGCTCGTCCGGTCTTCAGAATTTATTGAACCATCAATTTGTATATCATGCATAATATGTCCTAGAAATGAATAACGGAGAAGAAGAATATATTCTCTGAGTAACTATGTTATCTAAGCCATTGGAGCCGGATATCGGGCATCATTAATCATTACTTGACACTTACTTGGTATTCATTAACATATTCATCCTGATAATCTCTGATTCCAGCATTCGGATAATGTGAACTACTGTCAGTATTTGGTAAGGTCACGGTCTTTATTAACATAGTAAATTTTCCCTTAGAAAGGGGATATAGCTCCAATTGAGCACCGTAAACCATTCCGGATTTCCAAGGTCTGCTGTAAAACTGTATCGAAGGATACTCCGCAGCGATAGTTTTGGATTGACCTTCGTATCTAGATCCTATAGAGTCTCCCTTTTCTACGATTAAAGGCTTCTGACTAAAGTTATAACTTAATATTTTTACTTCATTACCTCTCTTGATATTTGTTAAGCTAGGTAGCGCTATTGAAATAATCTGAATATCAGCCTGGCTACCATTATTGCCTCCTGCTATTGATACATGAAATGGCTCCCCCAAGGAAACAGCTGAGTTAGAAATCCTGAAGTCTTTTATGAATGGCTTTGGATGTGATAAGTATGTGTGGGCTAGATAATACTTTGGAAAAAAGTATAATGATAAAACGAAGTAAGTGACTGTTAATGTAGTAACAATAATAATTAAACCAAAAGTTGATTTTTTCATTCTCAATTTCTTAAATTGTATCACCATGCATTTATCACTAACTGAGTTACGGGATGGTAGGTTGTTCCCATGCTTAAGTATTTCTTAGTAGCCTTAATTTATCTAAATTGTTATTTGATACCTTATTTAAAAAACTATAGAAAAAATGATAATAATGATATTGACCATTTTGTGGATTAATAAAGTTGCACGCTCTCGAATATTACAATCTAGTCGCATGTCGCTTGTATAGTCATTTTCTATTGGTCAGAGAGATGGAAATGGCTTACTATCTAATGGCTTTGTTACTGTCTCCATCGTTTTA
>Ga0114129_10015899_pt1 | contig 10703 bp, 8 predicted proteins | sample RhiMetdeltSRZDD1_FD_80071 | JGI IMG/M metagenome (GOLD analysis project Ga0114129, IMG submission 80071) | Populus rhizosphere microbial communities from Tennessee, USA - Rhizosphere MetaG P. deltoides SRZDD1 (version 2) (version 2) | ecosystem: Host-associated > Plants > Roots > Rhizosphere >... | reverse complement strand
GATGCGAGCGACCACGACGAAGGTATGAATCCCGAGCATCAGGATCGCCGGATGAATTCGGCGCGATGCCAGACTGCTCCGCGCAAGAGTGGGCCGGAGTCTCGAGCTGAGCGCAGGGGCGTGTGTGCTAGCCATCCCGAGACCGCTTGCCCTGGCTTTCGATGGGGATAGGGAGCTGGAGGGTGGCGTGGTGTCGCCTGGATTCGACGGCCTCCCGTTGGCTCGTCGGGCTGTCGTGGCACCCGCGGGGATCGGTCGACCATGCCGTCCGGTGGGGCACGTCGATGGCCGACATGAGAAGTCTCTGGGTTGGCCGGGGTGACTGAGCCATCATGCCGCGTTCTTCTCAGACGAGCCGGCGGGCACCTCGGATCCCCGGCCGCCTCGGTCCTGACCGCTGGAGACCGGCCGGCGCCACAAGTCGAGACGTCGACCCGTAAAGTAGCCGAAAGCGGCGACGACGGCGGCGGCGTTGAGCATCAGGAAGGCGGCGGGGATGGCGGCTAGCCGCGGCACCCTGTCCCGTGAGAAGACCAGGCTGGACACGCCGAGGGCGTAGGTCAGCGCTTGGGCCACCAGCAAGGTCCGGTACAGCAGGCCATCCGAGAGGGCGCAGGCAAGCAGGATGGCAGCGAGCGCGTACGGGACTGCGAGGCGGGATAACTTGTGCGACAGCAGCTGACACCACGTACCGGCGCCGAGGGGACCGACGAACCGGCGGCTCTCGATGCACGTCTGGAGGACTCCCACCAGTGTTCGGACCTTCCGCGAAAACTCGCGACCGGGAATCGGGGAGAGCCGGTCGAACGCCCTCGCTCCGGGTTCGAAGACCACGCGCAGGCCCCCGGCGATGACGCGAAGGGGCACGACGAGGTCGTCCACCAGCGTGTCCGGTGGGAGGCTCCTGAACAGGGACCGCCGGATCGCGCTGACGGCACCCGTGTAGCCCATGCTCGAGCCCCAGCGGCTCTCGGTCTGGCGGAGCCATTTCTCGTAGCGCCAATACGCGTCCAGACCGGCTCCTTGGCCGTCGCGACCCTGTGTCATGAGGATCAGCTCCCCGCTGACCGCACCGACTTCTGGATCGGCGAAGTGTCGGGCGAGCGCTCGGGCAACAGCTCGGTCGAAGCCCTGGCGGGCATCGGCGAGCAGCAGGATGTCGCCAGAAGCGTGGGCGGCGCCGGTATTGAGGGCGCTTGCCTTTCCCTGGCGCTCAGGCAGCGCGACGAGCGTGACGCGGCCGGGGTGCTGCGACGCGTATTCTTCGACGAGCGCCGCCGTTCGATCCGTGGATCCGTCGGAGACCACGACGAGGTCCAGTCGGTCTGGGGGGTAGTCGAGCTCGAGCAGGTTTTCGAGCTTTGCGCCAATGCCGGCTTCCTCGTTGTGGGCAGCGATCAGGACCGTCATCGTGGGGGTGATCGGTCCGGTGCGGACCGGCCGGGGCCGGAGGCGGGCGAGCGTCCAGCTGATTCCCGGATAGCCCACGTACGTGTAGCCGACCAGGCCGAGACTCCCCCAGAAGAGTACCTCGGGCACTGTCATGAGACTGCCATCAGGCAGTGGTGACGTGACGCAGCGAGATCGGCGGGGCGAAGACCTCGGAGTCGGGTAGGTCCGTCACAGCCGGACGATGTTCCCGCTCGGTGCGGCCAGTCCCCGCGTCGCGTTCCGCGTGTCTACGATGAGAGCCGCCTCGGTGACGATCCGCCTGTAGTCGAACTCGGCGTGGTCAGTCACGATCACGACGGCGTCCGACTGCCGGAGGAGGTCGGCGCTCGGAGGGACTGCCAGCAGCTGGCCGTGGGGCAGGCTCAGTCTTGGGACGTAAGGGTCGGCATACCGGACGTGCGCGCCTCGCCGGAGTAGCTCTTCGATGATCTCGAGCGCCGGCGACTCCCTGATATCCCCGACTCCGCGTTTGTAGGCCACGCCGAGGATCAGGATACGCGACCCATTGACGGCCTTCCCGCGCGCGTTCAGGGCCTCGGCCGTCAGGCCCAGCACAAACCGGGGCATCGAACGGTTCACCTCGTCCGCGAGGCCGATGAACTTGGCCTCGTATCCACTGAGGCGTACCTTCCAGGACAGGTACATCGGATCGACCGGGATGCAGTGCCCGCCGATACCCGGGCCCGGATAGAACGGGATGAAACCGAATGGTTTGGTCGCGGCGGCCTCGATGACCTCCCAGACATCGACACCCAGGTGGTGGGAAATCAGAGCCATCTCGTTCGCGAGCCCGATGTTCACACTCCGGAATGTATTCTCGTAGAGCTTCGCCAATTCCGCCACCTTGGCACTGGACAGCTCGTGTACCTGTGCCACGATCTGTCGGTAGAGCAGGGCCGCCGTACGGGTGCAGGCCTGCGTTATCCCGCCCACGAGCTTTGGAATGTCTTTCAGGCGGTAGGCCGAGTTACCGGGATCGATCCTCTCGGGTGAGAACGCGAGGTAGAAATCCTGCCCCACCTGGAGTCCGCGTCCCTGAAACATCGGAAGAAGCACCTCGTCCGTGGTCCCAGGATACGTCGTGCTTTCGAGAACGATCAGCTGGCCCGGACGAAGACCGGCCGCGACGTCTTCCGCCGCGCGCACCACGTGGGAGATGTCCGGATCCTTGGACTTCCGAAGCGGCGTCGGGACGCAGATGACGATTGCATCGTGTTCAGCCACGCACTGGACGTCTGAGGTCGCGACGTATCGACCACGATCGATCACTTCCCTGAGGTGTTCTGCCGGCACGTCCGGAATGTAAGAGTCGCCGCGAAGGAGGGCGGCGACGCGGGACTCGTCAGCGTCGACGCCGGTGACCCGGAAACCGGACCGGGCAAACTCCACGGCGAGCGGCAGGCCGACGTACCCTTGACCGATGACTACGACGCTGGCGGTCTTCTCTTCGATCTTCGCGTAGAGGCTCATCGCTGGGCTTCGGTAGGCGTCTCGACGATATACGCGTCCGCCATCTTCGAGCCCCGGCCGAACAGGACGGTCTTCACCGTGTCGAAGAGGATGCGGAGATCGAACCATAGCGAGAGATGCTTGATGTAGTAGAGATCGTACCGCATCTTCTCGGTCTCTTCCGCGAGGTTATTGGCGTAGCCGTAGCGGATCTGCGCCCAGCCCGTCACCCCCGGTCGCACGGCTAGGCGAATCGCGTAGTAAGGAATCTGTTCGCGGAACAACGCGAGGTTCGTGCCCGGATGCGGGCGCGGACCCACGAGGTTCATATCGCCGCGCAGGATATTGACGAACTGTGGCAGCTCGTCGAGTCTGAACGTGCGGAGCCATCGCCCCACCCGGGTGATGCGAGAACTGTTGTCCCGAACCCATTCGGACGGCACCGTATCGGTAGGATGCATGGTCCGGAACTTCAACAACCTGAACGGTTGGCCGTGGAATCCGATCCGATTCTGGGCAAAGAGCACCGGCCCCTTCGAATCGAGCTTGATCGCGATCGCGATCAGGACGAGCAACGGCAGCGACAGGACCAGACCCACCATCGACACCAGCAAGCTGACGGCACGACCCACGGCGAGATCCAGCCGGGACTTTCGGAACTCCTCGGCAAAGATGAGACTGCTCGGGGTGAGGGACTCGATGGCGAGCTTCTTGGTCAGGTGCTCGTGTACTGCGACCCCGTCCTCGACGACGATACCACGCATCCGGGCCTCGAGGAGCGCGGCGAGGGGGATCCGCCCGCGCCGCTCGGAGAGAGCGACCACGATGCGATCTGGGCGCGTTTCCTCGATCACCGTGGAGAGGCGGGCAAGCGGGCCGAGTAGCGGGCGCTCAACCGGCGGCTGACTGGTTAGGTCATCGGCGACCCCAACGATCGCATAACGGAATTGCGGCTGGGCCTCGATCTCCGCGATGATTCGGTGGGCGAGGGGGCTTGTCCCGACGATCAGGACTCGGTCGACGAACGGCCGGCTCCGCATGATGGTGTAGGCGAGGGCACGGAGCGGAAGCAGGAGGACGACGACCACCAGAAGGCTCGAGACAAACGGCCCCTCGGCGATCCTGGTCTCCGGGAACAGCGTGTAGAACCCGGACAGGAGGATGAAGGCGACACCGAAGGCCTGGAGCAGGCGCGAAACGAAGTGACCGAAGCTCCGGACGATGCGCAAGTCGTACAGGTCGTTGTAGTAGAAGGCCGTGATGCAGCAGAGCGGCAGCGCCGCGGCCTCGGCGATGAGGGCCGCCACGTCGCCCCAGTCGATCAGCAGCGGTCGTGCCCACAGGAGGACGGCCCCGCAACCAGCGACGAAGAGGATGACGGCCTCCGCGAATGCCAGCGTCAGTGCCACTACCTCTGCACCTTCCCGGTGGTGGGGCGTTCCGATCTGCCACGCCAGGAGAACATCAGCTGCCTCAGCCGCCTCAGGGCGGTGAGATCGGGGTGGGAGCGGTAGTGGTACCCCGCCATGGCCCGGTTGTCCTCGTTGAACACCAAGCCGAGGATCTTTGCGGGGTCCAGGAGGTTCAGCGCCTCCTCCAGGATCTTTCGGGGCGTCTTCTCCGCGGCCACGACGACCAGAAAGCCGTCCACCCACTTCCCGATGAGGCGGCAGTCCGGAACCGGGACCAGCGGCGGCGTGTCGACGATCACGTAATCGTAGCGGCCTCGCGCCTCCTCGAGCAGCTCACCGAGTCGGGGCGATCCCAGGATCTCGTAGGGGGTAGCGGCCGAACTGCCGACTGGAACGAGCGAAAGGTTGAACGGAGGGCGCCGGAGGGTGATGTCTGCCAGACTCACCGCCGGGTTCATGATCGCGTCGACCAGGCCTCGACTTCCGGCTCCGTCCAGCCCCAGGTATCGGACCGCGCTCGGGCAGCGGAAATCAACCTCGACGAGAAGTACGCGGGCAGCTGGCGCTTGCGCCAGCGCCCCCGCCAGATTGATGGCGGTGGTGGTCTTCCCGCCCTCTACGTCGGGGCTCGTCACGGCCACGACCGAGAGCCCAGGACTCTTGTGAAACTGCTCCATCCAGTGGCGAAGGGCCCAGTATTGCTCGGCCTCGAAGCCGGTCGGATCGAGCAGGCTCACGAGGTGCTCTTCCACCCGGTCGAGCGTGCCTTCGCCGTCCACCGTGCGCGTGGGCACGGCAGCTGGCCGACGTCGGGCCGGCTTTTGCGAGGGGAGCGCAGGCGTGGTAACAGCCGGGGCCTCCGGCGCCGGAGCCGCCGAACTGGCGCCGGAACTCGATGCCATCGGCCGGGTATCCACTTGTGCTTCGGGCGGGGCCGCAGCCTTGGAAGATGACGGTTCCCCCCCTTCTTCGAGGGCGCGATCGCGCTCGGCTTGCTCGAGGGCCTTGAAGAACTTGCTCATCGCGTGAAGAGCTCCCGAGCCGCGTTCACGGCGGAGGCGAGTTGAGCGGCAATGGGCTCCAGGGCGTCCCGTCGAAGCCATGGCGTCGAGACAAAGACCGCAAAGAGGACGGCGAGCGTGGCCAGGCCCCACCGGACGGCGGGCTTCAAGGGCCGGCCGCGGAGGAAGAACCGCTTGCGGGTGTGGGCTCGGTCCTCGAGTGAATCGATCGCCTGGCGTACCACGTCCACGTCGATTGAGCGCTTCTGGTCCCCGTAGCCGGCGATCAGGCAGTGGTCGCAGACGAGGTTGACGACCCGGGGGATACCCGCTGCGTACTTGCTGATCGCCTCGATGGCGCGGTCGGTGAAGATGCCGAGATCCAGGGCGCCGGCCACGCGAAGGCGCTTTCGGATGTACTCGCGCGTCTCGGCCGGCGTGAGGAGGGGGATGGCGCACCGGAGGGCGATCCGCTGCTGGAGCTGGCGGAGCTCTGGCAACTGGAGCTTGGCCCGAAGCTCGGGCTGTCCTACCAGGAGGATCTGTAGGAGCTTCTCCTGGGGGGTCTCGAAGTTCGAAAGCAGGCGGATGTGCTCGAGTGTCGCCGCGTCGAGGTTCTGAGCCTCGTCGATGATGAGGACCGCGTTCTGCCGGACGCGGCGGCGCTCGATGAGGAAGTTGTTGAGAGCGATCAACCGCTTGGCTCGAGTTTCGCCCGCCTTGGTGATGCCGAAATCCTCCAGCATGTACTCGATGATTCCGTCGAACGGAAGCTTCGAGTCGAACACGAAGGCGACCGCCGTCTTGCCGTCAAGCCGTTGGCGCAGCGTATGAAGCAGGGTCGTCTTCCCCGTCCCGATCTCGCCGGTCACGACGAGGAACCCCATGTTCTCCTGCACGCCGTAGAGAAGCTGTGCCAATGCTTCGCGGTGCCCCGTGGTCAGGTACAGGAATCTCGGGTCCGGAGTGGTGCTGAATGGCTTCTCCGTGAGGCCATAGAAGCGCAGGTACATGCGGCCGCGCCTCAGGAATCGCCGCGCGCGAGCAGCCCGACGAGCTGTTCGTTCCCGCGCGCGAGCCAGTAGGAGCCGCCGACAATGAGCAACAGGCCGACGAGCGCCGCGAGCGCGGTGAACCGGAACCGCCAGCGGCGCCGCTCAGCGTCACGGGTGGTCACGATGCGTGGGATCGTGCAGAGCACCGGAACGGCCGTGAACGCGCGAAGCTCGTCGAGCGTGTGAAACGCGGTGTCGAGATGCTCGGCGAGCATCACGGCGCCAAGCGCGAGACCGACAGAGAGCGCGAGTGCGACCGCGAACAGGCGGGCTCGCTTGGGGGCGGCGGGCTGGCCCGCCGGAATGGCGGGATCGATGACGCGGAACTGCTCGCCTTTCTGGCGCTGCTCCATGCTCTCGGCCAGCTGAGCCTCCTCGTACCGCTTGAGCAAGGTGGAATAGTGATCGCGCGTCGTCTCGTAGTCGCGAGTGAGCTCCTTGAACTCCTGGTCTCGTTGCGGCGTGTTGTCGACCCGCCGCTGATAGCTGGCGATGGATCCCCGCAGGTCGCGCTCCTCGGCCTTGAGGACCTTGACGTCGACCTCGGCCTCGGTCAAGGCCTGTCGGAGCTGGCGCAGGTACGGACTCGTCTCCGGGCCCAGGTCGGTGGGAGGAGCCGCCCGAGTCGGCGACGCGGTCTTGGCCTCGGCGGCCTCCCGCTCGGCGACCTCGATCTCCCCCTTGAGCCGTATGACGTCCGGGTACTTGTCGCTGAACCGAGTGCGCAGCTCGGCCATCTCCTGCTTCAGCCGGGCCAGGCGCACTGCAGCGGGGACCGGGTCTGAGCTGCCCGGCAGTCCCGGCAGTGAGGGGGCGTACGCGGAGGCTTCGGCGAGCTGGCGTGCCAGCAGCTGTCGCCGCTCGGTGGCCCGGTTTTGGCGCTCGGTATTGAGTGTCAGCTGGAAGTTGAGCCGCTCGAGCGTCGACATATTGCTCAGCATCTGCTGCGGTAGCTCCCCGAGGTTCCGTTTCTGGTACTCGCTGACCCGGCGCTCCTGGTCGTCCAGTCGCTTTTTGGTCTCACCTAGCTGGGCCTTGAGGAACTCGGCGGTGCCGGTGGCCTGGCGCTCGCGGACCTTCAGGTTCTCCTCGATGTAGAAGGAGCCGAGCGTGTTCGTCACCAGCGCGACGGTCTGCGGATCGCTGCCGCGGAAACTCAGCGCGAATGCGACCGTGGGCGTCGTTGCATCGGCCACCTTGCCTCGCACTCGGGCATCGATGACGCGGAGCTGGATGTCCGTCCGCATCCGCTCGATCACTTCCTCGGCCGGCACTCGGCTCCGGAGGTCGGCGTAGAGGTTGAAACGCGTGATGAGCCCCTCGAGCCGCGAACGGCTGAGGATCTCCTGGCTGATGGTCTGGAGTCGAGTCTCCAGCGCGCTCGTGACCGTCGACCGAACAAACGCCTCGGGCACCTGCTGGCGCTCGACGAGCAAGGTGACATTCGACTGGTACACGCTGGGCAAGAAAACTAGCAGGCTGGTGCCGGCGGCGAATGGGAAGACGAAGACGAGAAGGCCCAGCCATTTCCGTCGACTCCAGACTTCCCGAACCATCTGGAACCCACTTCGGGTGCTAGGGACGTCGTTCATTGAATTGGTCGCCGGTCGGCCGCTTACGGCACCACGACGATGTCGCCGGGCTGCAGGTAGAAATTTTCCTGCTCGGAGCCCGAGACGGCCTTGTTGTAGTTGAAACCGATGCGCGTCATGTTCTTCCCGTCCGGCCGGAGGATGAAGATCCGGGCGCGCGCTGAGAACTGGTTGAAGCCGCCCGCCGCGGCGAGGACATCGAGGACTGTGGTGGCACTCCTGAGCTCGTAGCGACCCGGCTTGGGGACTTCCCCAATCACCGAGACCTTGAAGCTCCGAACGTCATTGACGATGACCGAGACCTCGGGATTCGGAATGTATTCGACCAGCTTCGACATCAGTGACTCGCGGAGCTGCATCGGCGTCAGGCCGGCGGCCTGGACGTCGTTTAGCAGCGGAAGCGAGATCTTGCCGTCTGGCCGCACTCCGACGACGCGGCTCATGGCGTCGTTCTTCCATACGATGATCTGCAGGGCGTCCTCGGGTCCAATCCGGTAATCGGCTCCCGGGCCGTTCTCGGCGCCGGCGGCTGGCTTTGTCGGGCTCTGAGCAATTGCGGTCGGCGCGACCGCGAACACGAAGAGGAGGACAGAGACTCGAAGCAGCATGACTGACCTCCGCATCTGTTGGTGGCTCAGACAGTCGGCTGCGAGGGGCCGCTGGCGCGGTCTAGGCCGACGTACTTGATCTTGTAGAGCAACGCTCGGTAGCTGATTTTCAGGATCCGGGCGGCTTTCACCCGGTTCCAGGCCGTTTGCTCGAGCACCTTCGCGATCGCCTCGCGCTCGGCCGCGCGAGCGGCCCGGCGCGCGATGTCCTTCAACGAAACCGTTGTCGGGCTAGGGCTCGGAGCGGCGGTGCCACTACCATTCGTGGCAGAAGGTCCGACAGGAAAGCTGATCTTCTCGAGATGTGGATCGCTGAGAACGATCATTCGCTTCACGACATTCTCGAGTTCGCGGACGTTGCCCGGATACCTATGCCTCAGGAGGCGGTCGAGGCCGGCCGGGGCCAGAGTGAAGCCCTCCCGGTTGAAGAGCCGAGTGTACCGGCGGACGAAGTACTCGACCAGGGGAGGGATATCCTCGATGCGCTCCCGCAGCGGTGGCACCACGATCTGAATCACGTTCAACCGGTAGTACAGATCGTCTCGAAATCCTCCCGCCAGGACCGCCCGTTCGAGATCGCGGTTCGTGGCCGCAATCACCCGGACGTCCACCTTGAGCGTCGCCTTGCCGCCGACCCGGGAAAACGAGCCATCCTGAAGGACGTGCAGGAGCTTGGCCTGGAGCGCCGGGTGAAGGTCGCCGATCTCGTCGAGAAAGATCGTGCCACGGTTCGCGGCTTCGAACTTGCCGATCTTCAGCTGGTGGGCGCCCGTGAAGGCGCCCCGCTCGTGCCCGAACAGCTCACTCTCCAGCAGCTCCCGCGGCACCGCCGCGCAGTTGACCTTGACGAACGGGGCCGAATGCCGGTCGGAGAGGTAGTGAACGGCGCGAGCCACCACGTCCTTGCCGGCCCCGGTCTCTCCACAGATCAGAACGGTGACGTCGGCCTGCGCGGCCTGCTGGACGATTTCTGACAGTTCCCGCATTTTCGGGCTGCGCCAGAGCGCCATTTCTTCCCGGACCTTCGCGGGCGGATCATCGCTGGTGAGCCCGGTTCCCGAGGCGGCGGCGGGCCAGGTGCGGGGCGGACGCGATAGCGACTCCTTGATCGTGCTTTCCAGGTCCTCCGGATGATAGGGCTTCTGCACGAGGTCGGACGCACCCAGGGACAGGCCGGTTGCCGCGCGGGCCGAGTCGTTTGGGTCCGCGAGAATGATGACCGGCCCCGGGGTTCCACCGCGGATGCCCAGGCCACGGAGGAAGTCGAGGCTGTCGATGTCGGGGAGATTGGAGTCGAGGATGGTGAAGAGGAAGCTGGTCTGGCCCACGGCGACGAGGCCTTGCTCGACGGTGTTGACGGTGACCGGACGGTGGCCCGCCCCTCGGAGCAGCCGACCGAGCTGGTTGCGCTCGTCGGTGTCAGCGGCAACCACCAGAACGGAATCCTTTTTCACACGTCCCTCCTACGCTGGATGGGGGTGAACGCAAGAGACGTGCCGAGCCGCCGGAACTGATGAAGGGGCGAAAAGTTCTTCATATTGCCGCGTTGGCCCCCCCTACGCGGCTGAGACAGGTTCAACCCCGGCGGATTGCCGGCACTACCATTTGTAGGAAGCTGGCTACACAGATTGTGAAGTATGCTTCAGACCCCTCAGGCTAGGAGGGGCCGATGCCGGGGAGAAAAGTGACTCTAGTAGAGCCGGATTGGGTAGTAGAAATCGATCCCGATCACCACGATATTGTTGATGATCTGGCCCGGCGACTCATCCTGGAGCGAGAACTGGTATCCAGCCCGGCCGACGAGCCACTCGGTGATCCGGTAGGTCAGCGAGCCTCCCGCGGCGTAGACGACGGTGACGCCGGCTGCGCTGCGCTTGTCCACCGGGTCGGTTCGTAGCACGCTTCCCCTGAGATGCATGGCGAGTGCGGTACTCAACTGCATGTCGAACGAGGCATAAACGCTATCCTCGGTCTGAGCGCCGGCTCGACCCGAGATCGCGCCTTCAGTACGCGAGTAGCCCAACGCGACCGCTGCCCGCTGGAATCGGTATGTGAGGCTCGCCGAGGCCTCGAGATCGACGCTGCCGTCCGTTACGCGGGGTCCGATCTCCAGCGCCGCACTGGCGCTGGGAGT
>Ga0114129_10015898_pt1 | contig 10704 bp, 7 predicted proteins | sample RhiMetdeltSRZDD1_FD_80071 | JGI IMG/M metagenome (GOLD analysis project Ga0114129, IMG submission 80071) | Populus rhizosphere microbial communities from Tennessee, USA - Rhizosphere MetaG P. deltoides SRZDD1 (version 2) (version 2) | ecosystem: Host-associated > Plants > Roots > Rhizosphere >... | reverse complement strand
GCACCCCTGGCACCCTCGGCACCCCTGGCACCCTCGGCACCCCTGGCACCCCTGGCACCCTCGGCACCCCTGGCACCCGTGCCACCCCTGCCAGCCTGAAAAGCCGGCCCATTGGGCAACCCAAGCGAGCCGGTTCCTTGCTGGGCCTGCTGCGCGAATGGGAGCCCAGGACGGCGTACGAAGATGACGCTCCTTCCGTCGTCGGTCCACATCGGGGTGGTATCGAAGTCGACGCTTGGCGCCATGTATTTGACCGTTCGCGTCGCCATGTCGTACACAGCAACGAAGCTGTGGTCGGTGCGTGTGGTGACAAAGGCCACCTTTTTTCCATCCGGCGACCACTGGGGTGCGCTCTGGACTCCCCACTCGTTGATGAATGGTTTTTCGCCGCGATCCATGTCGGATGCGGGCTTTACGACGGCGACCTTCGCGCGATGAATTTGGCCGTCCTTGATGAAAACAACTGAACTCCCATCGGGAGCAAGTTCAGGATTCGAGCCTTCCGCGACGCGGAACGCAGAGGCTCCAGCGGTTCGCGCGGCCCACACGGCTCTCTCCGGACCGTCGGGATTGGCGCTCGGATTGGCGATCCAACCGTCCCGATTCGGGGCACTACCACGGACGAATACGACGGTCGATCCGTCGTCCGATATGCGAACGCCGGACAGGTCGACGCCATCGTCCTTCAAGAAATTTGTCAGGCGCACGGGCGTAAACGCGGGGGCGGAGGCGGTGTAGACGTTGCGGCGCCCCTCCTCGAACGCGATCCATGCAAGGCGATCGACCTTTCGTGCCGAAACTATTTCAAGCGGTGACGCTGGACTCAAGAACTGCTGGTAGGAGGGAAGACCGGACCCCGCAGTCTGAACGCGACCAGGAAGGACAGCGATCAGCACGAAGAAGCTAAAGAGCATGCACCGAGCAACCCGCATGCACTCCTCCGTCGAAAACCGCTAAATGGCGCGCCGAGTCTATCATCGAGCCGCCACGAAGAAAGTCCAAACCATGCCGAGGCGTTCGGTGTCTAAGAGTGGAATGATTCGGGCGCTCGGCGCCGTCTGGTCGTTGCTCACCTGCGTGCTCCTGACCGTCGGCAGTGCCGCCGCCCAGGAACAGGCCGCCTCGGCACCGAGAACCACTCCTATCCGAATCTTCCTGGATTGCGGTTTCTTCTGCGACGAAGATTTTCTGAAGCGTGAAATCACGTTCGTCGATTACATGCGCGATCGGCGCGATGCAGACGTTCACGTCCTCGTCACGACCCAGGAAACGGGCGGGGGCGGAACTGAATACACCTTGAAGTTCATCGGGCTGGGTTCGTTCGCAGGAGTCGAGCAGACGCTCCGGTATTCTGCGCCGCAGACATCGACGGCCGACGAGAGACGTAAAGGCATTGCCGAAGTGATCAAGCAAGGCCTGGTCAGGTACGTCTCGGAATCGCCGCAAGCGCAGCGGCTCAAAATTACGTTCTCGCCGGACGAAGGTGCGGCGAAGCCCGGTGCGCAAAAGGACCCGTGGAACCTGTGGGTTTTCCGGACGAACGTGGGCGGCAGCTTCAACGGCGAACAGTCGAATACGAATCGCTCGATCCGCGGCTCCGCGTCAGCCAATCGCACCACCGACGACTGGCGTTTGAGCTTCGCCGCGAACGCGAACTATCGGTCGGAAAAGTTTCAGTTGAGCGACACGGAGACATTTCTCACTGTCTCGCGAAACTCTGGAGGGGAGGCGACGATCGTGAAGAGCCTCTCGCAGCACTGGTCCGCGGGACTTCTCGGCAATGCACAGTCGTCAACATTCTTGAACTACGACCTGAGGCTGCGGATCGCGTCGGGACTCGAGTACGACATTTTTCCGTATTCGCAGTCGACCCGACGGATGCTGACGTTCCAGTACACCGTCGGGTTCGATTCACACAACTATCGAGAAGAGACGATCTACGAGAAGACTGGCGAGGAGTTAATCGATCACAAGCTGACGACGTCTTTGAGCCTTCGCCAGCCGTGGGGAACTGCGTCAGGGTCGGTGGACTTTTCGCAGTACCTCACCGATCCGGGCAAGTACAGCATCTCCGCGTTTGGCGGGACCAACATCCGCCTCTTCAAAGGGTTTTCATTCAACATTTTCACGGAGTTGTCGCGAACACGCGATCAGATCTACTTGCCCAAAGGAGAAGCCACGACGGAAGAAATCCTCGTGCGGCAGCGGCAGCTGGCGACCGGATACCAGTACTTTCTGAACTTCGGGATCTCCTACTCGTTCGGATCCATCTTCAACAACATCGTCAATCCGCGATTCGGAGGGGGCGGAGGGAATTTCTTTTTCTTTGATTGATCACACTTCCGCCGGCAGCCGACCGGCGGAAGCGTGCGAACTCGTCGCGCAGGAGCGCGGGGATACTTACAAGGAGCGTGTGGCTTCCGCCTTGTCGGCGGAAGGACTACTTCAAGTGCTTGCTTACGAGCTTGGTCATCTCGAACATGTTGACCTGGGACTTGCCACCGAAGACAGGCTTCAATGTGGCGTCGGACTTAATCATCCGCTTGTTCTTGGCGTCCTGCAGCCCGTTCTTCTTGATGTAGGCCCACAGCTTCTTGGTGACCTCGGTCCGCGGCACCGGCTTCGAGCCGATGACCTCGGCCAACGCGGGGCTGGGTGTCACGGGCTTCATGAATGCGGCGTTTGGCTTCCGGGTGCTCTTCTTCTTCGCGGTCGCGGTTTTCTTTTTCGCTGTCTTGGCCATCTACTCTCCTCTTGAAGACGCTCGAAGGCGTCAGCGCGTAGTATCGCGCAAATTTGCGCACGACAGAGAAGAAAAGTGCAATTTCGCGACCCTAATCCAACACCGGGTGATCTGAGGGTAGAAGGCGGGCTAGCTGGGCGACACACTCCGCAGAACCACGAATGACCAGGGCTGCACCTGAATCTTGTCGCCAGCGCCGAACTCGTGCCCGGTATCCTGCTCCGATAGGAGATCTTTCTCGTCCGCCGTATTCAGGAGCATATTCCAACGCTCCGCCCATTTTGCGTCCGCCAGCGTGAACTCGAGCGGCTCGTGGTGCGCGTTGAACATCAAGTAGAAACTATCGTCGACGACCGGCTCACCGCGTTCGTTCGGACTCGGAATCGCACGGCCATTGAGGAACACGCCAAGCGACTTCGCAAATCCCGCACGCCAGTCTTCGTCCGACATCTCGGATCCTCCCGGCGTGAACCAGCCAATGTCGCTCACCTTTGTTCCGTGAATGGCCCGGCCCTGAAACCAGCGGCGTCGCCAGAAGACAGGATGCCGGTTTCGAAAGGCAATGAGGCGTCGTGCGAACTGCAGAAGATCCTTGTCGACGTGCTCCCAGTCGTACCAGGAAAGCTCGTTGTCCTGGCAGTACGCGTTGTTGTTTCCTTTCTGCGTTCGTCCCATCTCATCGCCGCCGAGCAGCATCGGGACTCCTTGCGACAGAAGAAGCGTCGTCAAGAAATTCCGCGACTGGCGCCGGCGAAGTGCCAGCACGTCAGGATTGTCAGTCGGACCTTCGACGCCGCAGTTCCACGAACGGTTGTGGCTCTCGCCGTCGCGATTCTCCTCTCCGTTTGCGTCGTTGTGCTTTTCGTTATACGACACGAGATCGTGAAGCGTAAACCCGTCGTGCGCGGTAATGAAATTGATACTGGCGTAAGGACGCCGGCCTGTTCCCTGGTACAAGTCGGAACTGCCGGTGAAGCGCCATCCAAACTCCGCAATTGTTTGATCGGTGCCGCGCCAGAAATCACGGACCGTGTCACGGTACTTGCCATTCCATTCAGACCAGAGCGGCGGGAAATTTCCGACCTGATACCCGCCCTCGCCGATATCCCAGGGTTCGGCGATCAGCTTTACCTGACTGACGACCGGATCTTGTTGAATCAGATCGAAGAACGACGACAGGCGATCGACGTCGTGCAGTTCGCGCGCGAGCGTGGCCGCAAGATCGAAGCGGAAGCCGTCGACGTGCATTTCGAGAACCCAGTAACGCAGGCTGTCCATGATCAACTGCAGCACATGCGGGTGACGCATGTTCAGCGTGTTGCCGGTCCCCGTGTAGTCCATGTAGTAGCGGCGCTTGTCAGCCACCAGCCTGTAGTAACCAGCGTTATCGATCCCTTTGAACGACAGCATCGGCCCGAGATGATTGCCCTCGGCCGTGTGGTTGTAGACGACGTCGAGAATGACTTCGATGCCGGCGGCATGCAGGGTTTTGACGAGATGCTTGAATTCGAGCACCTGCTCACCGCATTGCCCGCCGGCTGAATACTCGTTGTGCGGGGCAAGGTATCCAATGGAGTTGTAGCCCCAGTAGTTGCGAAGACCTCGTTCCAGAAGCGTGGAGTCCTGCACGAACTGATGAACGGGCAGCAGTTCGACCGCGGTGATACCGAGATTCTTCAAGTACTCGATCGACGATGGGTGCGCGAGACCGGCATAAGTGCCGCGCAGCTCCTCGGGTATGGCCGAATTCGTGCGGCTGAAACCTTTGACGTGCGTTTCGTACACGACCGTGCGGTGCCACGGCGTATTGGGCTGGCGATCGTTTCCCCAGTCGAAGAATGGATTGACGACGACGCTCTTGGCAACGAAGGGGGCACTATCGAGCTCGTTCTTGGAGTTCTCCGGCGCCGCGAAGTGATAGGGAAAAACCGCTTCGCTCCAGTCCCACAAGCCGTCGACCGCTTTCGCGTAGGGGTCGAGCAGCACTTTCGACGGATTGCACCAATGACCGTTGTCCGGTTCCCACTTGCCGTGGACGCGAAATCCATAGCGCTGACCCGGGCGGACGTTGGCTAGGTAGCCGTGCCAACAGAGCGCGGTGCTCTCCGGAAGATCGAAACGTGTTTCCCGTTCGTGATCGTCGAACAAGCACAGTTCGACGCGCTCGGCGACTTCTGAAAACACCGAAAAGTTCGTACCAGTGCCATCGTACGTTGCGCCCAGTGGATAAGGCTTTCCGGGCCAGACCTGCATGCTGCGCTCCGATTAAAAATCGTACGGAATCGCAGCGATTCTGGCCGCCGCTGTCCGTCTTTCGGGCTTCGCCCGTGTGATGCCGCGGTCCAGTTCAATTCTCGTGCCGGGCGCCGTCATTGTAAGCTTCCACGGATGGAGCAACATGGCTGAGGTTCTGATGCGCTGTTTACTGATCGTCGCTGCGTTCTTTCTCTTCACGGTTTCAGCCGCTTCGCGAACCAACGACCTGGGCATCGAGGGGAAGGACGGCGTCGTCGTCTGCACATCGGCGACTGCCTGCGATGCGGGAGCTTCGGTTCTCGCGCGCGGTGGAAATGCCGTCGACGCTGCCGTCGCGACAGCATTCGCGCTCGCCGTCACACATCCGAGTGCCGGCAATATCGGCGGCGGCGGATTCATGATCGTTCGCACGCCGAACGGCCGCGTCACGGCATTCGACTATCGCGAGCGCGCGCCGCTGCGATCCACCCGAGAGATGTATCTCGGTAGCGACGGTCAGATTGTGAGGGAACTCACCAATACCGGATATCTCGCTCCAGGCGTGCCCGGAACGGTACGTGGTCTCGAGCTCGCGCACAAACGGTTCGGGAAATTGCCGTGGAGAGATGTCGTCATGCCCGCTGTCGTTCTCGCGGAGCACGGATTCGTTCTGCCGGCCGGACTCGCCCGGGACCTGAACGCACAACTTGCCGGCGCGATGAAGCCGTTTCCCGCATCGGTCGCCGCGTATGGCAAGCCCGGCGGTGGTGAATGGGCCGAAGGCGATCGCATCGTCCTCGCGGATCTCGGCAAGTCCCTTCGCGCAATTGCGACGGAAGGCGCCGACGTGTTCTACAAAGGCTGGATTGCCGATCGCATTGCCGACGAGATGAAGGCACACGGTGGCTTGATTACGAAGCAGGATCTCGCTGCCTACCAGGCGAAAACGCGAAGACCGGTCAAAGGAAAGTATCGCGACTACGAAATCATCTCGATGCCGCCGCCGAGTTCAGGGGGGGTCGCCCTCATCGAGATGCTGAACATCCTCGAACCGTACAACCTGAAATCGAAGGGGCTGCTGACGGCGCCTTCGATTCACCTTCAGATCGAAGCCATGCGGCGAGCGTATCTGGACCGCGCGCGGAGCCTCGGCGATCCCGATTTCGTGAAAGTGCCTGTCGGCGAGTTGACGTCGAAGCGGCACGCGCGGATGGTCTCGACCACCATCGATCCGGGTAAAGCGTCCAGCAGCGTCGAACTCGGTCGCGACATCGTCTCACCGGTGCCGTCACAGGAACCCGACGAGACCACTCATTTCTCGGTGCTCGATCGCCACGGGATGGCGGTCGCGAGCACGTACACACTCGAGGGTGGGTTCGGTTCGCACGTGGTCGTGAGCGGTGCCGGGTTCATCCTCAATAACGAGATGGGAGACTTCAACAAGAAGCCGGGCGAGACCAACACACGCGGAGACATCGGCACTCCGGCAAACTTGATCGATCCCGGCAAGCGCATGCTGAGCTCGATGACGCCGACGATGGTCACGAGGAATGGCAAGCTGGTGCTGATCACCGGATCACCCGGCGGCAGAACCATCATCAACACGGTCTTCACGATTGTGTTCGGTGTCGTCGAGTACGGCCTGACCGGTCGCGAAGCGGTCGACCTTTCACGGCTGCATCATCAGTGGCTGCCCGACAGCGCTTCGATTGAGCGTGATGGCGCGCCACCCGAAACGGTATTGAGTTCGCTCGCCGGGATGGGACATTCAATTCGGCAAGGCAGTCGGCAAGGAGATGCCGAATCCATCTGGATTGCGCCGGATGGTGCGGCCTACGGCGTCAACGAGAGGCGCGTCGATAATTCAAAGGCGTCGACACCATCCAATTTGACAGCGCCGGACGGGGAACGATAGGCTTGAGGGGAATGTTCCGCGCGCAGCACGTCCACCGGCACCATCATCATTCCTGCTCCAGCGGGCCGGCCGGGCTGCATATGCACTGACGCCATTTCGACACACGCATCGCAGCGAACCAGGCCCCGCTGGAGACATTCAGCGGGGCTTTTTTTGTCCGTACCGGCGAACGAGCGCGCCCTCGGAGTGATTATGGATTTTTCGAAATTGAACGGTCTCGTTCCGGCTGTTATTCAGGACGCGTCTACGCGGGATGTGCTGATGGTTGGCTTCATGAACCAGGAAGCGCTCGATCAGACAGTCACGACCGGCTTCGCCACGTTCTTCAGCCGCACGCGCAATAAGTTGTGGACAAAGGGGGAAACGTCCGGCAACCGTTTACGCGTCGATCGCATACTCGTCGACTGCGACGATGACACCCTTCTGCTCCTCGTCACCAGGCTTGGCGATGGCAACGTCTGTCACACCGGCGAACGCACTTGTTTTTTTAGGGAGTGGAAGACTACTTAGTTTTTGGTTTTGGGTTTTCGTTTTGGGTTTTGGTTCGGGGTTTTGGGTTGGTGGTTTAAAACCTAAAACCCCAAAACGGACGGCGTAAGAAACAAAAAGAAATATGCCAACACTACAGCTCGGCATCCCGAAAGGCTCGTTACAGGACGCGACGATTCAGCTGTTCGCGCGAGCGGGCTTCAACATCTACGCGAGCGCGCGATCGTATTTTCCAGCGATCGACGATCCCGAGATCGACTGCATGTTGATTCGCGCGCAGGAGATGGCTCGGTATGTCGCCGACGGGGTGCTCGACGCCGGCCTGACCGGACAGGACTGGATCGCGGAACATGCCGCAGCCAACGGCGGCGCGGGCGGTGTGACGCCACTCGCGGATCTCATTTACGCCAAGCAAAGTTTCGGAAAAGTCCGATGGGTGCTCGCCGTTCCGGAAGAATCGCGGTATCACAGCCCCCGCGATCTCGAAGGCGCGACGATTGCCACCGAACTCGTGCGCGCCACCCAGGCCTATTTTGCGCAGCAGGGAATCACGGTGAACGTGGAATTTTCCTGGGGCGCGACCGAAGTGAAGGCGCCGCGACTGGCGGATGCGATCGTCGAGGTCACCGAAACTGGGTCGTCGCTTCGGGCCAATCGCCTGCGCGTGATCGACACGGTGCTGGAATCCAACACGCAACTCATTGGCAATCCGGCCGCACTCTCGGATCCGTGGAAGCGCACCAAGCTCGAGAACATTGCCCTTCTTCTGAAGGCGGCGATTGAAGCGCAAGGACGGGTCGGCATCATGCTGAATGCACGACGCGCTGATCTCGATGCAGTCCTCGCACTCCTTCCCGCGCTTCAGCGGCCAACCATCTCCCCCCTGAGTGACAACGAATGGGTGGCCATCAACACGATCATCGAAGAACGGACTGTCCGTGATCTCATTCCGCGCCTGAAGGCAGCTCGCGCGCAGGGCATCGTCGAGTACCCCCTAAACAAGATTGTGATGTGATGGCTTTTCAGGTTCGCATTATCGAGTCGGCTAGCGAGCGGCAGGTACGCCAGCTACTGGAACGACGCACCCGCGAAAGCTCCGCAACACAGCGCCGGGTTGCACGGATCGTGGACGACGTCAGGCGCCGCGGCGACGCCGCGCTTCTCGAATACGCACGACGTTTCGACAAGCTGACGCTGCCGATCGAAGTCACAGCGGGCGAAATGATCGCGGCGGCCGAACGATTACCGCGCGACGTCCGCCGCGCGATCTCCATTGCCGCGGCGAACATTCGTCGCGTCGCGATGCGCCAGTTGCCGCAGGCCTGGTCGGTTCGACCATCTGACGGCATCCAAATCTCACAGCGTGTTCTTCCACTGGACCGCGTCGGGTGCTACGTACCCGGTGGGAGGTATCCGCTCCCATCGTCACTACTGATGACGGCCACGCCGGCCAGGGTCGCGGGCGTGAAAGAAGTGATTGCGGTATGCCCTCGCCCGGACGCGACGATCATGTACGCCGCTCGCGTTGCCGGCGTGTCGCGGCTCTTCCGACTGGGAGGTGCGCATGCAATCGCAGCACTCGCGTATGGCACCAAACGCATTCCCGCCGTCGATAAGATCGTGGGACCCGGCAACGCATATGTTGCCGCCGCCAAGTCACTCGTCTCGGCCGATTGCGCGATCGACTTTCATGCGGGACCGAGCGAGATCGTTGTCGTCTCGTCGACCGGCCGGCCGTCATGGATTGCCGCCGATCTCATCGCCCAGGCCGAACACGATCCGGACGCGCGTGCGATTCTGCTGACACCTTCACGACGCCTGGCTGACGCCGTCGCCCGGCAGTTGGCGGCACGGATGCCTTCGGACGGACCGGCAGAGGCCGCGATGCGCCGCAACGGTGGCGTCATCGTAACCGGGACGCTCGCCGAGGCGATCGATCTCTGCAACCGCATGGCTCCGGAACATGTGGTCTGTGACAGCGACCAGGTCGCATCTCGCATCACACGAGCGGGAACGATCTTCGTCGGCGAACACAGTGCGCAAGCGTCGGGCGATTACGCGACCGGCTCGAATCACGTCCTGCCGACAAACGGAGCGGCCCGCGCCCGCGGCGGCCTCAGCGCCAGTGACTTCGTTCGTGTGACGACCGTCCAACACGTGACGGCGAGAGGACTTCGGAACATCGGTCCTGCAGTCGTCGCTCTCGCCAACGCGGAAGGGCTCTCAGCGCACGCGGCATCAGTCGCTATTCGCCTCGACAATGAAACTGCGCCGAAAAGCGGGCGTGGAGCAGGACGATGACTTACGAGTACGAGCGCGTCGCGACGCCGGTGAGCGGACTGCGGCTCCACTTGAACGAAAACACCGCGGGATGCTCGCCAGCGGTGATCGAGGCAATCCGCGCGCTGACCCGGGAACAGATTGCCGAGTATCCCGATTACGACGCGGTGATCGAGGCGACCGCGGCACGGCTGAATATCGCGGCGGACTCGCTCCTTCTGACAAATGGTCTGGACGAAGGCATCCTCGTCGCATCAATGGTGGCGCTGCGTGCCAACGCCGGAGACACAGAGGGCATCGTCGTCGTGCCCGCCTTCGACATGTATGCCGCGTGCACCGATGCGCTTGGCGGACGCGTCGTTCAAGTTCCCCTCGGAGACGATTTCGCCTTCCCCATCGATCGCGTGGTCGATGCGATCACGCGGCGGACGCGAATCGTCTGGCTGACCAATCCAAACAACCCGACCGGGCAAAGCATTCCGCGCGAGGCAATCGCGCGCGTCGCCGTAGCGGCGAGTCAGGCGATGGTGTTCGTCGACGAAGCGTATGCCGACTTCGGTGGGCGCACGCTCATCGGCGACTCCCTGCTTCGGCAACACGCAAACGTGATCGTCGGGCGGACCTTTGCGAAGGCATATGGTCTCGCCGGGATTCGCGCCGGCGCCGTGATTGGCGATCCGGTCACCATCGCTTCCCTGCGAAGGGTTGCACCTCCATACGGTCTCAATGTGTGCGCGGCGGCGGCGCTGCCGCCGGCATTTCGCGATCGCGCCTATTACGACTGGTACGTCGATCAAGTCGCGCAATCCAGGGAACTGCTCTACGCCGGATTCCAAAGGCTCGGAGTGCGCTATTGGAAGAGCGACGCGAACTTTGTGCTCGCGAAATTTGACGGCCGTGGTTCTGCGATCTCGTCTGCGCTGGCTGCGCGGGGCGTTCACGTCCGGGATCGTTCCAACGATCCCGGCTGCGAAGGTTGCCTGCGCGTGACCGCTGGGGTGGTCGAGCACACACGGCGATTTCTCGCGACGCTCGAGGCTGT
>Ga0114129_10015897_pt1 | contig 10704 bp, 9 predicted proteins | sample RhiMetdeltSRZDD1_FD_80071 | JGI IMG/M metagenome (GOLD analysis project Ga0114129, IMG submission 80071) | Populus rhizosphere microbial communities from Tennessee, USA - Rhizosphere MetaG P. deltoides SRZDD1 (version 2) (version 2) | ecosystem: Host-associated > Plants > Roots > Rhizosphere >... | reverse complement strand
GGCGCCCGGATGGCAAGGCGCGACGACCGAGAATACCGGGAGTATTTGAGGGAGGAGCAACGCAGCCAGCCGGGTTGCCCCGCCCGCGAGGTGGTCCTTGATCAGCGTGGACGGGCCACTAGCGACCAGTCGCGCTCGACGGACGTCTCGTGCGGCTGGTAGAATGGTGTGTTTGCCAATGACACGATTAGCTGCCCTATCGGACGTCGCCGAGCTGGACGCGGCGATTGCGGAGTCGCGCGAGCGTCCTGTTCTGCTCTTCAAACACAGCCGTCACTGCGGCATAAGCTGCGAGGCGCTCGATGAGCTGCACGCGCACCTCGGCAGAGCGCCGAGTCATGCGGCCTACAAGCTCATTACGGTTCAGACGCACCGTCCTGTGTCGGATGCGGCCGCGACGCGGCTTGGCGTCCGTCATGAGACGCCTCAGGCGTTGTTGCTGCGGGGCGGGAGGGTCGTCTGGAATGCGTCCCACTTCAGCATCACCGCGACCGCGCTCGACCGCACCCTTAGCACTTCAGGATCGCGTTAAGCGCCTGCTCCACCGGCACGAACGACCGGATTTCTTCGACTCCGCTCAGATCATCTGACGGCCGTACAGCTCCGAGCGGATTGAACCAGATCGCGCGGATGCCCGCGGCTCGGGCGCCGACGATGTCGGCGGCCCAGGAGTCGCCGACCATGACGGCGTCAGCGGCATCGACGCCCAGACGATCCAGCGCGATCCGGAAGATTCCCGGATCCGGTTTCGAGATTCCGGCTTCTTCAGAGACGACCAGCGCATCCACGAACGAATCGAGCCGGATGAACTGCAGCTTCTCCCGCTGTTCCTCGAGAAGGTTGTTCGACACGACGGCCACGCGGGACTTCGCGTGGACCGCAGCCAGCAGTTCGGCCGCGCCGTCCATCGGCCGTCGCGCGAGGACGTAGCCCGAGCGGTACGCGGCAGCGGCTGCCGACGTCTGCTCGTCGGTCAAATCCAGACCGAGCGCGCGAAAGACCCGCCGAAACCGCTCGCGCCGCGCTTCATCCAGATCGATGCGTCCGGCGAGCACTTCGATGTGCATCTCTTCGAGATAACGCGTGTGATGGCGCTCGAACGCGTCGAACGCAACCGAGTTCGCAAAGACGCCGTGCACCTGGGCCAGCGCCGCACGCGAAGACTGCCGGTGATCGAAGAGCGTGTCGTCGAGATCGAAGAGCACCGCGGGCGGCATCACGCGATCGACGCGGGCTTCGGGCGGAGGGCCACCCACGCCAGCCGCGGCAGGAGGCGCGGGAAGTGCCACAGGATCCGGCGGCGCACGGCACTGTAGGAGAGCTGCCCCTGCGCGTAGTCGATGAGCAGCCGCGAGAACTCTGGATGCGTCTTCGCCCCGCGCACGACGCGGTCCATTCGCTCGGCGCTGTGAAAGAGGTAGTGCTGGATGAAGACCGAATCGCGCAGCTCCGTTCCAATCTCGCGGCGCCAGCTCCGCTCGTACGTGCGGCACACCGCGGCGGGAACGCCTCGCGCATCCAGGATGGTGCCGGCGGCCAGATCGCCGGTCACCATCGCATAATAGATCCCCTCCGCCGAAAATCCATTCACGAACCCGCCTGCGTCGCCGGCGAGCAGCACGCGTCCCTCCGCCGTTCGCCGCAGCGGTCCGCCAATGGGAATGAGGAACGGCGTGAAGTAATCGCGCTGCGACTCGCCGTCCATCATCCCGCGCGATCGCAGATCCGACACGAACCGGCGCTGCAGATCGTACGGAGCCTCATCGATCGTTTCTTTGAAGTACGAAAGCACGTAGCCGATTCCGACGTTGACGTGCCCGCGTTTGGGAAAGACGTACGCATAGCCGTGCGCACCGCGATAGCCGTAGAAGACACTCAGCGTCTCAGGCTCGGCGGCCTGCAACAGATCGATCGGGGTCTCCTCCATCATGTCGATCGCAAGGTGTCCCGGCGGCCACCCGGGATTGAGGCCGAGTCGACGCGCGATGACGCTGTTCACGCCGTCGGCGGCAATGACGATAGGCGCGCTCACCGTGCGGCCGTCGCGCAGCGTCAAGGTCACCTGCTCGGCATCCTGCCGCACCTGCGCAACCGGCGCGGGCGCAAGAACCTGCGCCCCCGCCTCGATTGCCAGGGACACGAGGAGGTAATCGAATTCGATCCGCCTGATCAGAATCACTGCGGGCCCGTTGGCGCGCGTCCGGAAGATGTCTCCGGATGGACCTTCCAGATACAGATCCGAAATTTCGAGTGAGGTAATACGCCGCAGAGCGTCACGCAGGAACGGAAACCGGCACAGGACGCGCGTGCTGATGCCGCCGCCGCATGGTTTCTGACGCGGCAGCGCAAAACGCTCGACGATCAATACGCGCATGCCGGCGCGCGCCAGCCGGATGGCCGCGGTCGCGCCCGCCGGCCCCGCCCCCGCGACGATGACGTCGGCGTCGTGTTTGAGGCTCATGCTAGACTTTCGTGATGTCCGCGGCCGCGCTGGTGATCGCTGCTCAAAACCTCATGCCCGCGCTTCGAGAGCGCGTAGAGGTCGAAGGAGAGTGTCTCGAATTCGCCGACACGGAGCCGATTCAGGCGCTCCAGGCGATTATCGAACATCAGCCGACCCTGATCGTGCTCGAGCGCCTCTTCGCGGCAACGCCGCGCGGCGCCGCGCTCATCAACCGCATCAAAAGCGATCCGCAGCTCTCGGCGTGCGAAGTCCGCGTGATGTCTCACACGGGCGACTATACACGTCAGGTCGTCAAGCCGACGCCCGTGGAAGCGGCGTCGGTGAGCCATAGCCCCGCGGCCGGCGCGCAGCCTTCTGGCGGGGCCGTCGCAACTGAAGACGCTCCGCGGCCGCTCGACTGGCACGGCACGCGGCGCGCTCCGCGCCACAAGGTCCGCGAGGGGGTGGAGATTCAACTCGACGGCAACCCCGCGATGGTCGTGGATCTGTCGTCCGTCGGTGCGCAGGTGGTCTCGCCGACGGTCCTGCGGCCGAATCAGAAGGTCCGAATCAGCCTGCCCTCGGATGACTTCGTCATGCGCTTTCGGGGATCGATTGCGTGGGCGAAGTTCGAGCTGCCAACACCACCGGCGCGAGCGCCTCAGTACCGTGCCGGCGTCGAATTCACGGACAGCGATCCCGCCGCGCTCGAGACCTTCTGCCAGCGTCACAAACTCTAGTCTCGAAAACCTGATCCGCGTCAGTCGAACCATCGCGCCGCGATGGAATCGTCGCGGATGATCGTGTCCTCGCGTGCGGATCCCGTCGAGACGATCGTCGCCGGCACGCCCGTGAGCTCTTCGAGCCGCGCGATGTACCGCTGAGCGTCGCCCGGCAGATCGGCGAACCGCCGCGCGCCCTTGGTTGGCGTCTTCCAACCGGGCATCGTTTCGTACACGGCCTCGCACGCCGCCAGTTGCGCGACGTCTCCGGGGAACTCGGTGAGCGTCGCGCCGCCGCAGCGATACGACGTGCAGATCTGCAGCTCCTTCATTCCGTCGAGCACGTCGAGCTTCGTGAGGGCGAGCGCGTCGAGCCCATTCACACGCACCGCGTAGCGCACGGCTACCGCGTCGTACCATCCGCAGCGGCGTGGACGTCCTGTCACGGCGCCGAATTCCTGGCCGCTCTCGCGCAATCGATCGCCGATCTCGCCGGTCAGCTCGGTCGGCAGCGGCCCCTCGCCGACGCGCGTCGTGTACGCCTTCGCGACGCCGAGGATGCCGTCGATCGCGCGCGGCGGAATCCCCAGCCCGGTGCAGACGCCGCCAATCGTCGCATTCGAAGAGGTGACGTACGGGTAAGTTCCGTGATCGATGTCGAGCAGCGTGCCCTGCGCTCCCTCGAACATGATCGAACGCCCCGCGGCGCGCGCGCGCGCGAGAAAGAGCGAGACGTCGGTGACCCATGGCGCCATGCGCTTCCACGCGGCGCGCAGATCGTCCAGCACTTCCCTCGCGTCCATCGTCGAATCACCGATGATGCGGTTGCGCGCCTCGACGTTGTGACGTATCGCATCGGTCAACGCGTCGGCATTCGCGAGATCCCCGACGCGGACGCCGCGGCGCGCGATCTTGTCTTCGTAGGCGGGACCGATTCCACGCGACGTCGTGCCGATCTTGCGCTCCCCGCGACGCGCCTCGCTCAGCAGGTCCAGCTCGCGGTGATACGGAAGGATCAGATGTGCCTTGTCGCTGATCACCAGACGATCGCCGACGTGAATGCCGGCCTGCGTCAGCTCGTCGATTTCCGCGAAGAGCGCCTGAGGATCGACGACGACACCGTTGCCGATGACGCAGGTGATGCCCTCGTGAAGAATGCCGGACGGCAGCAGGCGCAGGACGAATTTGCGGCCGTTGGCGTACACCGTGTGGCCCGCGTTATGGCCGCCCTGGTAGCGCGCGACGATTGAAAAGTTCGGCGTGAGCAGGTCGACGATCTTGCCCTTCCCTTCGTCGCCCCACTGCGCGCCCAACACGGCTATGTTCATAAGCGTCGATCCCGAAGTATTCTACCTTCAATCGATGATCAATCTTGACGGCAACAGTCTCACGCTCGAGCAGCTCGAAGCGATCGCGGATCGGTTCGAGCCGATCGCGCTCGACGCGTCCGCCGCACGCGCCGTCGAAGCCGCGCGCGCGATTGTCGAGCGTCACGCGGCCGGCGACGCGCCGGTCTACGGCATCAATACTGGATTCGGATCGCTCGCCGAAGTGAAGATTCCGCGGGATGCGCTCGGCGATCTGCAGCGCAACCTGCTCCGCAGCCACGCGGCCGGCGTCGGCGAGCCCCTGCCCGTCCGCGCCGTGCGCGCCGCGATGACGCTGCGCGCGAACGTGCTCGCGAAAGGATACTCGGGCATCCGCCTCGCAACCTTGGAGCGTCTCATCGACGCCGTGAACCGCCGCGTCCACCCGATCGTGCCGAGCCGCGGATCGGTCGGCGCGAGCGGCGACCTCGCGCCGCTCGCGCATCTCAGCCTCGTGCTGATCGGCGAAGGGCACGCGCTGGTCGGGGATGGCTCGGAGATCGTCGACGGCCGCAGCGCGCTCCAACAGGTCGGGTTGAGCCCGGTGGATCTCGGTCCCAAGGAGGGACTCGCGCTCATCAACGGCACGCAGGTGTCCGCTGCGGTGGCCACGCTTGCGCTCCTCGGCGCCGAGCGGCTCGCGCGATGCTCCGACATCGCTGCGGCCCTGTCGATCGACGGGCTCAGAGGCTCGTATCACCCATTCGAGCCGCGGCTTCACGCCCCGCGGCCGTACGACGGGCAGCGGGCATCGGCGGACAACCTGCTCAGGCTGCTGCAACAGAGCGCCATCAACAGGTCACACGAGAACTGCGGACGGATCCAGGACGCGTACTCGATGCGATGTGCCCCTCAGGTACACGGCGCCGGTCGTGATGCCATCGCGTATGCGCGCCATACGCTCCAGATAGAAGCGAACGCCGCGACCGATAACCCGATGGTGTTCGCGGATTCCGGGGAAATTGTGTCAGGCGGCAACTTCCATGGTGCTCCGGTGGCGCTGGCCTCCGACGTCCTGGTGCTGGCCCTGCTCCAATTCGCGACAATTTCCGAGCGACGGTCGGATCGCCTGGTGAATCCGACGCTGAGCGGCCTCAACCCGTTCCTCACGCGGGACAGCGGCCTGCAATCCGGCTATATGATCGCGCAGGTGACCGCGGCCGCGCTGGTGTCCGAACTCAAAACACTCGCGCACCCGGCGAGCGCCGACACGATTCCTACGTCCGCGAACCGCGAAGATCACGTCTCAATGAGTATGGCCGCCGCGCTGAAGGCGCAGCGTGCCCTTGAGCTGGTGACACGCGTCATCGCGGTGGAGATTCTGCTGGCGTGCCAGGCGATCGATTTACTCGCGCCGCTCGAGACGTCGGCGGCGCTATCGGCGGTCCACGCGTTCGTGCGGTCGCACGTCCCGACGCTCGACGAAGATCGGCCCCCGGGCCCCGACATCGAGTGGATCGCTGAGAGAATTGTCGACGGCGCCGTGCAACGCGCGTGCGGCGCGGAAGTCAAGTAAGAAATTTTTTAAAATCAATTTGACAACGCGCGCGTACGTTTCTAGATTGCTAACCTTCGCCGTGCGGACGACTGCGACGTCCGTGCGCGAGAGCGCTCCGGCGCTCCGCACTTCATGAGCACTCTCAGTCGTCAGATCAGCGCCCCGCGCGGCTCGGTCATCTCTTGTAAGGGGTGGCCGCAGGAAGCCGCTCTGCGCATGCTCATGAACAATCTCGATCCCGCCGTCGCCGAACGGCCGGATGACCTGATTGTCTACGGCGGTTCCGGCCGAGCGGCGCGCTCGTGGGAAGCGTTCGACGCAATTGTCGCGTCGCTGCGCCGCCTGGAGCACGACGAAACCCTGCTCGTGCAATCCGGAAAGCCCGTGGGCGTATTCCGCACGCACCCCTGGGCTCCCCGTGTTCTGATTGTGAACGCCCTGCTCGTCCCGGCCTGGGCGACCTGGGACGTCTTCCGCGATCTCGAAGACCGCGGCCTGACGATGTACGGCCAGATGACAGCGGGAAGCTGGATCTACATAGGGACGCAGGGAATCCTTCAGGGGACTTACGAAACACTCGCGGAACTTGCGCGGCGGGAGTTTGGCGGGAGTCTTGCGGGTCGTCTGGTCGTGACCGCCGGCCTCGGCGGGATGGGTGGCGCGCAGCCGCTCGCGGTAACGATGAATGAGGGCGTCGCGTTGGTCGTCGAAGTGGATCCCGAGCGGATCGAGCGCCGGCTCGCGACTCGCTACGTCGACGAACATATTCGTTCCCTCGACGAGGCGCTCGTCAGGATCGACTACTATCGTTCGCGCCGCGAGCCGCGGTCCATCGCCCTCGAAGGCAACGCCGCCGACGTTCTTCCGGAGCTGGCCAGACGCGGCGTCGTGCCCGATGTGCTGACGGACCAGACGTCGGCGCACGATGCGCTGAACGGCTACGTTCCCAACGGCCTGTCGCTCGCAGAGGCGGCGGCGCTGCGGCGCGCGCAGCCGGATGAATACATCCGGCGGTCGATGGCCGCGATGGCCGCGCACGTCCGCGCGATGCTGGATCTCCGATCGCAGGGAGCAGTGACGTTCGATTACGGCAACAACATCCGGGCGCAGGCGCAGAAGGCGGGCGTCGAGCGCGCGTTCGAGATCCCCGGGTTCGTCCCGGAGTACATCCGGCCCCTGTTCTGCCGCGGGAAGGGTCCGTTCCGGTGGGCGGCGCTGTCGGGAGATCCCGCGGACATTGCTGCGACCGACAGCCTCGCGCTCGACATGTTCGCCGAGGACGCGGCGCTGTGCCGGTGGATTCACCTGGCGTCCGAGCGCGTGGCGTTCCAGGGTTTGCCCGCGCGGATTTTCTGGCTGGGCTATGGTGAACGCGCGCGATTTGGTCTGGCGCTCAACGATCTCGTGCGGCGCGGTGTGGTGAGCGCGCCGATCGTCATCGGACGAGATCACCTGGACACCGGATCGGTGGCTTCACCCAATCGGGAGACTGAGGGCATGCGCGATGGGAGCGACGCGATCGCCGACTGGCCGGTACTCAACGCTCTTCTGAACACGTCCTCGGGCGCGACGTGGGTGTCCGTCCATCACGGCGGCGGGGTCGGCATCGGCTACTCGCTGCATGCCGGCATGGTCGTGGTCGCCGACGGCACGCGCGAGGCTGACGAAAAACTGCAGCGGGTCCTGACGTGCGATCCCGGGATCGGGGTCGTGCGGCACGCGGACGCCGGATATCCGGAAGCGGTGGCTATGGTGCGCGAAGGTGGCATTCAGATGCCGATGATCCCCTCGACAAGCCGCGCCGGAGGTGCGGGGCGATGATGATTCCCGAACGGCCGTCGCTGGAACGCCGCGTTCTCGGCGCGCTCGATGGATCCGCCGGTGGTCCAGGACCGCGCATTCCCGTCGTGCTCGGCGGCTGCGGCAGCGGCCGCACGTCGCTGCTGCTTCGCCTGCGCGATCTGATCGGCCGCAATCAGGCGCAGTACATCGACACGGAGCGGATCGCGACCACACCCGAGCGTTTTCTCAGGGCTGTGCGAACCGCCTCGCCGTTCCCCGCGGTGTCGTACGAACAGACGCGTGGCGTGGATTCCACGGCACGTGAAGCGTTCGACGCGACGCTTGCCTTCATCGATACGGTCCGCGCGCCGGGCACCACGCCCGCCACGTTCCTCATGGATGAATTCCTGGAGCTGAGAACCTTCGAGAGCTTCCCCGGTCTGCGGAGCGTCCTGCGCGACCTGCTGTCGGCATTGGCATCCAGCGGCAACCGGTTCGTTCTGACGACGAGGTATGTCGCGCGCGCGCATCGGCTCCTGCGCGATGCGCCGCCGCAGTTCGAGATCATCCACGTCGCGCCGCTGTCGCCGGGCGAGGTTCGCGCGACGCTATCCGGCGTGCACGCGGACGAAGGCACGACGGAACCGCCGGAGATGGAGGCCGCGCGCGAACGTCAGCGCGACGAGCTCGCGCGGATCGTCCAGGCGTTGTCGGACGGCCGGCCCGCGTACGCCCGGGCGATCGCGGAAACGGCTATTGCGCTGCCCCCGCGCGGCGCGGCCGACCCCATCAGCGCGCTCGCCGCGCTGCTCGCGCCCGGTGGACAGCTCGCGCAGATCTGCCGCTTCTGCTACGAGCTTCGTCTCCACCGCGCGCGGGGCTACGGCGCGTTGAAGGCGATCCTCGAGGTCCTCTCCGAAGAAGAGCCGCTGACGCTCACGGAGATCGCGCTTCGCCTGCATCGAACGCCCGGCTCGACGAAGGACTACCTCTCGTGGCTCGAAGACGTCGATCTGATCGTGTCGCGCCAGAAGCGCTACAGCTTCACCGATCCGATGCTGCGTCTCTGGGTCCGGCTGCATTGCCGCGCCGTGCCTCCGACGGAAGACGACATCGCGCGCGAGCTGCACGCTTACGTCCTCGCGCGGCTGCCCCACGCGGAGCCGGCGCTCGCGCTTGCCGGCAGTCAGCCAGTGGAACGCGAGAAGAACTGGGGGATCATCGAGATCGACTGACGCGCGGTGTCACCCCTCGGGTCGCACACTGAGCGCTTCGAGCGCGGACTTCGCCGCGGCCTGGGCCGCCTCTTTCTTACTGCGCCCTTCCGCCTGCGCGACGGGCTCGCCGTCGACGACGACTTCCACCAGAAATTGTTTCCGGTGATCCGGGCCGATCTCCGCCGCCAGGCGATACGCCGGCAGTCCGCGGCCGTGTGACTGGAGCCACTCCTGCAGCGCCGATTTCCAGTCGTCGGTGAACGCCGCCGCGGCGCCCGTGAGGCGCGCCGCTTCGATGAGCGCCGCGAACTGCCGCTCGATGAATCCGGACGCTGCGTCGATCCCGCTGTCGAGATAAATCGCCGCGATCAGCGCCTCGTAGCAGTCCGCGATGATCGCGTGCTTGCGACGTCCACCCGTCTTCTCTTCCCCGCGTCCCAGGATGAGAAACTGACCGAGCTCGATGGCTTCCGCCAGACGCGCGAGCGATGCCGACGACACGAGCGACGCTTTCAGCTTCGACTTCTGTCCCTCGTTGTGCTGCGGGAACTCGCGGAAGAGCATGTCCGCAATCACGAAGCCCAGGATGGAGTCGCCGAGGAACTCCATCGATTCGTTGTCGAACACGCCGCCGCTGGCGTCTTCGTGCACGCGCGACCTGTGGGTCAGCGCGTGCTCGAGCAGCCCGCGATCGCGAAAGCGGTACCCGATGCGGCGCTCGAGCGGCTCGAACTCCGAGCCGAACGGCACGACGCGCCCTCCTTCGACCTCGTCGCGGTGGCTCTCGATGATCCGTCGCGCGGCGTCCGCGTCCTCCGCGCTGACCGCCACGCGCCGCTCCCATGACTGGTCGTTGAGCACCAGCGGAAACGCCGTCCGCGAGTTATCGCTCAGAAGCGCCGATCGAATGCCGTGCGTCTCGAGCAGACCGCGAATGATGCTGGCTTCGATCTCCGACGGCGTGCGAAAGATGATGACGAGCTCTGGATCCAATGGGCTCAGCTTTCAACGCTCAGTGTTCGAGTCATGGCCGCCACGCTCTCCGGGGAGGCGGCCATCTCGTCGACCTTCATGAGAATCATCGTCATGTCGTCGTGCTGGTCGGCGCCGCCGACGAAGGCTTCGACCTCGCGGAGGATCCGCTCGCGCAGCTCGCCGGATTCCAGGTGACCGTGTTCCGCGACCAGGCGGCTGAGACGCCCTTCGCCAAAGAGGTCGCTCTGCGCGTTCATCGCTTCCGTGATGCCGTCGGTGTACAACACGAGGACGTCGCCCTTGTGCAGCTCGATGCGATCCTCCTCGAGAAGCTCGGCGAATTTTTCGTTCGCGCCGGGAATTCGCAGGCCGACCACGATCCCGCTCGGGGCCAGCACCCTGACGTCCGAGCTTCCCCGGCTGTTGCCCGGTAGATAGATCATAGGCGTGTGCCCCGCACGCGCGAAAGTCATCACGCTCGCCGCGAGATCGATGACGCCGTAGGTCATCGTGATGAAGCTGCGCGTGTCCAGGTTCTCGGAAATGATCCGATTGACCTCCATCAGCAGCTGACGAGGCGACTGATAGATCTGGCTCAACGAGAGCACGAGGCCCTTCAGCTCGGCCATGTACAACGCGGCAGAGGTCCCCTTTCCCGACACGTCCGCGATCAGCACGCCCAGCCGGCCGTCGCCGAGCG
>Ga0114129_10015896_pt1 | contig 10704 bp, 8 predicted proteins | sample RhiMetdeltSRZDD1_FD_80071 | JGI IMG/M metagenome (GOLD analysis project Ga0114129, IMG submission 80071) | Populus rhizosphere microbial communities from Tennessee, USA - Rhizosphere MetaG P. deltoides SRZDD1 (version 2) (version 2) | ecosystem: Host-associated > Plants > Roots > Rhizosphere >... | reverse complement strand
ACGGGCTGCCCACGGTTCCCCGCAGGGTCACCAGACCCGCAGATACGCAGACCGCGATGTCCCGGTTGTCCACCTTGGGGTCCCAATGCAGCTCGTCGCTGACGTCGCGCGCCAGCTGCTCGTCGATCACGGCCTGTCTCCTCATCCCCTCGTGCCCCCGCTCGGTGTTGCGACTGTAGGAAGCGTGCCGCCGGCTCGAATCACCGAAGAACAGCACGGGGTCGCGGAACAGCCGGGCAAGGGCTGTCAGGCGGAGGTGTGGTGGACGCACGGCGCGTGCCGGCCGGCGTTGCCACCGCAAACCATAACGACCGTTGCTTGGATCGAATCGACGAAGTCCGTAGTCGGTTCAGTGGCCGTCGTCTTGGACCGAGGAATGAGGAGGAATCCACGCGCGGACGTCGAGATCGTCGTCGAGTACCCGGCGGGTGAGCTGGGTGCGGGAGGTCACCCCGAGCTTCCGGAACACCTTTCGCAGGTGGTACTCCACTGTGCTCGGACTGAGAAACAGCTGGGCGGCGATCTCCCGGTTCGCCTCACCTCGGCTCACCAGCGCGGCGATTTGTGCCTCCTGGGGTGTGAGCTCCTGCGGAAAGCCGGTTTCCCGCTTGCGAGGACGTTCGCCAGTGGCCCGCAGCTCGACGGCCGCCCGCCCGGCGAAGGCGGCGAGCCCCATGCCGTCGAACATGTCGTGCGCCGTACGCAGCTGCTCGCGTGCTTCGCCCCGGCGGCGCTGGCGGCGCAACCACTCGCCGTAGAGGAGGTGAGCACGCGCGATCTGGGGAGCGGCTCGGGTCCGGTCGAGCAGGTGAAGCGCATCCTCGTACTGCTGCCGGGCCTCGGCCGGGACGGCCAGCAAGGCCCGCGAGCGGGCGAGCAGCCCGAGAGCGAGGGCCGTGCCCGTCGCGGTCGCGCGGTCGTCCAACCGCTGGAGGGCGCGCTCGGCCAGGTCCCGCTGGCCGGCGCGGGTGGCGGCCTCCACGAGGTCGGGCAGCGCCTGGGTGCCGACCAGCGGGGTGTCGTCGGTATAGGCCAGTTCCAGGCACCGTACGGCGGAGTCGTAGTTGCCGAGGCTGATCTCCAGGACGCCGAGAAAGTACGAGGCCATCGCCATCTCGCCGCGGGCGCCCCGGTTGGGGGCGTCACGGGCGACCGCCGCCGCGGTCGCGCGCGCCTCCGCCTCGCGGCCGCTCAGGGCGAGGGTGAGCATCGTGTGGGCGCCCGTGGGCGGGACGACGGCGGGGTTGTGGGTCGTCTCCGCCAGGTCGTGCGCCTCCGATTCGGCCTCTCGTGCCGCGTCAAGCCGCCCTGCGGGTCCGTCGACGAAGGCGCTGCGGAAGGCGACCGCGCTGGCCAGCTTGGCCAACGCGCCGCGTTCCCGGGCACAAATGATCCAGCGCGCAGTCAGCCGCTCCGCCGCTCCATCGTCCATCAGATCGGCTGCCGTGATGGCGGCCAGCAACATCCGTCGGAGGGTGAGGTCGGGGTCCACGTCAACCGCGAGGAATGCCTCGACCGCGCGGCGCGACGCGGGCACGGCCGCCGCGTAACCACCGCTCACCCGCGCGGTGTAGGCCTGGAGCAGCAGGTTGGCGGCCGAGTCCGGCGGATCCCCGGTCGGTGGCAGGTCGCCGGCGATCCGCGCAATCTCCTGCAGGAGAGTGCCACAGGGAGCCCAGCCGGCGAAGGCGGTGGCCTCCAGTGCGGACAGCAGCGCATCCCTGGCCTCCTGGGGGGCGAGCGGGGCCAGTCGTCGTGCCGCGTCGACCAGTTCGGCCGCAGCCTCGGCGACGCACCCGCAGGCGGCCCGGATGCGACCGTCCAGCCTGGTGGCCTGGGCGGACGAGCGCGGATCGCTCAGACCGCCGGTGGCCTCGGCTAGCAGGGCGCCCGCTCGGTCGACCGCCCCCGCCAGCAGGTGAGCTTCCGCTGCTGACAGCCGTCGCTCGGCCTGCCGGCCACGGTCGGGGGTCAGCAACGCCGCGCGTTCGAGGAGCGCGGCCGCGGCGGCGTAGCCGCCGCGGTTCCCGGCGCGTTCGGCCGCCGCCTCCTGCTCGGCCGCGACCCGCTCGTCCGGACCCGCGGCGGCGGCGGCCAGGTGCCACGCCCGGCCATCGGGGTCGAGGTCGCAGGCGGCGGCGAGGACACGGTGGGCCCGCCGCCGCTGACCTGGCGTCGCCGCGTAGTAGATCGCTGACCGGACCAGCGGGTGGAAGAACCGCACCTCCGGCCAGAAGGCCACCAGTCCGGCGGCTTCCGCGGGCACCGCGGCGGACTCCGGGATGGCGAGCGCGGCCGCGGTCTGCCACAGCCGAGCGCCTCGGCCAGGCTGGTCCGCCGCCGCCAGCAGTAACAGGGCCTGCGTGTCCGGGGGCAGGTGCCGAACGCGTCGTACGAACAACCCCTCGATCCGATGCCCGACCGGGAGCGGCTCGGGCAGCGGCGCTCGCCCGTCCAACTGCTCGGGAGTCAGCTCGCGGGCGGCTTCGACGACGGCGAGAGGGTTTCCGCCGGTATCGGCGACGATGCGCTCTCCGACGGCAGCGTCGATCGGCCGACTGATCGAGGCCTGGAGGAGCCCGTACGCGTCCGGTGCGGGCAACCCGGCGATCCGTAGACCCGGCAGGGCATGCAGGCGGACGTCCGGTTCCGTGGTCTCCCGGACGGCGAACAGCATCCCGACCCGGTCGGCCAGCAGCCGCCGGGCCACGAAGCTGAGTGCGTCGGCCGACTCCTCATCCAGCCACTGCGCGTCGTCCAGCACGCACAGCACGGGCCGGACCTCGGCGGCGTCCGAGAGCAGCGTGAGCACGGCGAGGCCGAGCAGGAACGGGTTGGCAGGCGGCCCGCTCACCAGTCCGAAGGCCACGCCGATCGCCTGCCGCTGCGGCTCGGGCAGCCGGTCCATGACGGGCAGGAGGGGGACGAGCAGCTGGTGGACGGCGGCGAAACCGAGGGTCTTCTCCGACTCGACGGCGACGGTCCGGACGATCTGCAGGTCGGCGCCGCGCTCGACGGCGTAGTCGAGCAACGAGGACTTGCCGATGCCGGGTTCGCCCCGGAGGACCAGCGCGCCGCTGATACCGGCGCGGACGCCATCGAGCAATGCGTCCAGCGCCTTCTTCTCGACGCAGCGGTCGACCAACCGCACTTCTCGACCGTAGCCCACCAACGTCCCCTGCGTAGGACACGTGCCGTGCTGAGACGAACTCGGGACTTCGGGGATTCGAGCGTCGCCGCGAGGGACGAGGGTCGGTGGTGCCCGACCGGACGGGCAGCGGCCGGTCGGCTCGGAGCGAGGAAGGGATGACGCCATGCGTACGGACAACGCTGAGCGGACGGAGTGGCCGGCGCCTGATCTGCTCGGGCGGCGCATGCTGCAGCGGGCGGCGGGCCGGTGGTGGTGGGCACCACTCGTGGCCGGGGTGGGATGGTTCCTCATCGCCTGGCTGGTGCTGCGGGCCGACGCCACGTCGCTGGCGACGGTAGGCGTCCTGGTCGGCGTGATCTTCCTGCTCGCCGCAGCCAACGAGGCGGCGGTGGCCGGGTTCGCGGCCGGCGGCTGGAGGGTGGCGCACTACCTCCTGGGGGCGGTCTTCGTCCTGGGCGCGCTCTGGGCGTTCGTCCGCCCGGTCGACACGTTCTTCGCGCTTGCCTCGGTCCTGGGGCTGATCTTGTTCCTGCAGGGCTGGCTATACATCGTGCGGGGCATAGCCCTTCGGGACCTGTCCCCCTACTGGTCGCTCGAAGTGATCACCGGTGTGCTTCTCACCCTGCTCGGGCTGTGGGTGTCCGCCTCCGATCGGGTCTTCGACCTGGCCGGCCGCACCGCCTTCATCCTGCTGTGGGTGGGCTTCATGGCGCTGTTCCGCGGCGTCTCCGACATCGTGCTGGCCTTCACCATGCTGTCGTCCGCGAAGAGTGGCGACGGTCCGGGGCTCGACCGGCCGGTGGACAACACGTCGCCGGAGCTCACCGGCTACGACGGTCGGTCACAGGTCGACGCGCCCCGGGCGCGTCCGGAGTCTCCGTCCAGGTCCAGCGCGTAGAGCCGGCGTTCAGAGGGGATGGGCGGGCTCGCCGCGATGGCCGCGGCAGTTGGCTGCCGCGGCCGGTGGCGCCGCCTGTGGTCACGTGCTCCACCGGTTCGGATCACGCATCGAGAACAGTGCAGGTCGAAGCGTCCCGTCAGGCCATCGCCGCCCGTAGCACACCGGCCGAGCACATGAGGGCGACGGCCTTCTACGCCGGATTCGCTGGCCCCGCTTCCGACTACGGCCGCCGGTTGGCGCGACTGGAGTCCTGGGGTGCAGGCGGGGCCGACGACGGCTGGCGCGCCGCCAGCCCGTGGCGCCAGCTGAACCTGCCGCAGATTCGGATCGAGCCGGCGTGCCCGCTAATCGGAAGCCACGGCTGCGAGCACCGCCGCGACGACGAGCGCGATCGGCAGCACCGAGGCGAACAGCCGCCACCACGGCTCTCCTGGGTCGTAGGGACGCACTCCCATGACGGTGATGGCCGTCAGACCGACGGTGAGAACCAGCATCAAGGTGATGTACATCTGTCGCTCCAGGAAATGTCCAATGAGGACGGTGGGTTCCGGCGCCCTGGGTTCTGATTGCCCGCGATTACGGCCCGGTCGCGGTGAGGTCGGCTCCGCGTGGCGGCGGATGGGCGTGGAACGACCGGATCGTCCTGCCGGGGAACGGAGGCACTCGCCGTGACTCCCTTCCGGCCGGAGCCGGACGCCTCTGCCTGCCGCCTCAGGGTGAGATGGCCAGATGGTCATGGACGGTCCGAACGGCCGCGACGGCGGCGGCGGCGGCGGCCGCGATCGCGGCGTTCCGATGCGCCCACGATTGGACCCTCCCGCTCAGTGTCACCGTGCCGGGCGATGCCGTGACGGCGATGTCGGTCGCCGCCGCGTCGGGTCCCAGTGCGGCCTTCATCGATCGCTCGACCTCCAGCTGGCTGGGGACCGGGCAGACCAGCTCGACCTCGTTATCCACGTCCGCGACCCCCACGACGATCCGCGCCACGAACTCGGCCTGCTTGCACTCATACCGGTGGTCAGCGGCACCGGTCAACGTGACAATGCCGTCCGTGACCTCCGCCATCAAGGGCGGCCGAATCGACGACGTTGCGGCTGTCCGGGCCGAGCGCCCACTCGTACCCGAAGATCCGTTCGTCCCACACGACCTCACCCGCGATCGCCGTGGAGTACGGGAGCGGAAACGGAAGCCCGGCCATAGCTCAGCCGACTGGTCGACATCCGCGTGCTCCCTCCGCCTTCCTGCAGGTCTACCGGGCCGTCGACGCCTGCCCTACCCGGGAGGTGACGGACCTGTGGTCTGGGGTGAAGGGCGGCAGGCCGGCGCAGAGCGCCGACAGGTCGCGGCCTGCTCGTAGCACCGTGCTGTCCGGGCGGACGATGGCAGAGGTGGCGTATCCACGGCGCAGCCAACGGTGCAGTGGGCTGCCAGGGCGCGCCGAGACGAGGACACCGCCGCGCCGGGCGACCTCGGCCCGCTGGTCGGGTGACGCGTCGCTCGTCGTGACCACGGCGAACCGGCCGCCGGCCAGGTCGTCGAAGCGGCGGCCGTCGTCCAGCACGACGTTCGGACAGAGCCGGCCGGCCAGTGAGCGTCCCAGCCGGGACCGGATCACCAGCTCGCCACCGTGCAGGGCAGGTGTTTCGCTGCTCAGGACGAGTCGGGCGACGCCGGGCACGAGGTACAGCCGCGGCGCGACCAGGCGGCGCAGCAGGTTGCCCAGCTCTCCGCCCTCGGTCATGGCCATGCCGACCAGCCGGGCCAGCCGGATGAGGGCCCGGGCGTGCGGCTTGCGTTCCCTCTGGTAGGTGTCCAGCAGCCGCTCCGGAAGGGTGCTGTCGAGCACACCGGCAAGCTTCCAGGCGAGGTTGGCCGCGTCGCGCACGCCGGCGCCTAGGCCCTGGCCGATGAACGGCGGCGTGAGGTGGGCGGCGTCGCCGAGCAGGAACACCCGCCGGTCCCGCCACCGGTCGGCCAGCCGGGCGCGGAAGGTGTACTCGGCCAGCCGCACCAGCCGCAGCCGATCGACCGGAAGGTCGCCGGTCCATGGCGAGATCAGCGGGCGCAGCCGGGCCGGGTCGCCGAAGTCGTTCGCGCTCTCCCCGGCTCGCAGCCGGAACTCCCAGCGATACCGGGTCGCGCCCACCCGCATGTAGGTACCGGCCCGGTCCGGGTCGCACAGCTGGTGTACGCCCTCCCACTGGGCAAGGTCGGCGTCGGTGTCCACGTCGACGACCAGCCAGCGCTGCTCCAGGTGGAGGTCCTGCAGGCAGGCGCCAACAGCGGCCCGGACCAGGCTGTTGGCGCCGTCGCAGCCCAGCACGTACTCGGCCAGGATCGACTCGTCCTGGCCGGTCACCCGGTCGGTGACCTGAACCCGCACCCGGCCCGCGCCGTCCTGGACGACGCCGGTGACCTCGCTGTTACCGCGGAGGGCGACCGAGGTGTAGCGCGCGAGGTTTGCCCGAAGTATGCCCTCCAGCACGGGCTGGTCGAACATGTTCGCCTCGGGATAGCCGTGCCGACCGGTTGCGGTGCCGCGGCCGAACTCGGCCAGCACCCGCCGGTCGCGGCCCAGCAGCCGCAGTCCGTGGCATGGCCAGGAGATCGCGGCGAACTGCTCGGCCACCCCCATCCGGGCCAGCACCCGGTAGACCTCGTCGTCGAGGTGGACCGCCCGCGGCTGCGGGAACACCGACTCCCACCGGTCCAGCACCAGGCACTCGACGCCGTACTGCCCGAGCAGCGTCGCCGCCGTCAGGCCGGTCGGACCGGCCCCGACGATAACGACCGGCACGGCTTCCATCACGACGTTCCTATCAGGGCGGCGAGGTAGCCGGCCACGAGCAGGACGCAGACGACGGCCGGCGCGACCTGGCGCGGCCGGTCGTGGTTGCGCAGGTGCGTGGCTACGGCGCCGGCGAGCAGCATCAGCAGCCCGACGCTGGCCACGCCACCGATCAGCGGATAGATGCCGCCGACCAGCACACCGGCGGCGCCGGCGACCTCGAGCACGCCGATGCGCCGGTACGCGTCGACGGAGAAGCCGGCGTGCGCAGCCGCGGCTTGCATGGGCGGGACGGCGAGCATCTTCGCCGCACCCGCCGCCACGAAGACGACCACGGTCAGCGCGGCTAGGACGATGGAGACGGTCATGGCTTCACCACGATCTTCCAGGCGACCGCATAGCGGTCGAGAATGGATGTGACTGTGGCCTCGTCAGTCGGCGAGGAGACCTCGACGGTGGCCACGACAGAGCCGTCCTCGACGGCGGTGTGCACGCCGCGCATCGGCTCCAGGCCGTCTAGCGCACGGCTCAGCTCGCGCCGGGTGGCGTCGGCCCGCAGCGGCAGCTTGTACGGCTTGCCGACGTCGGTGACCGGCAGCGAGTCCAGGACCACCACCTCCTTCGGGGCGGCGGCCGACTCGGCGACGCGCGCAGCGGCCCAGTCGCGCAGCTCGTGCTCGGTGACCGCGGCGGCCGCGCTGACGGTCACGTAGGCGACCGGCACCTCGCCGGCGTGCACGTCCGGGCGGCCGACCGCCGCCGCGGCGGTGACCTGCGGATGCGCGAGCAGCGCGTCTTCGACGATCGCCGGGTCGATGTTGTGGCCGCCCCGGATGATCAGGTCCTTGGCCCGGCCGGCCAGGCGGACGAAGCCGTCTTCGTCGACCGTGGCGAGGTCTCCGGTGTCCAACCAGCCGTCCACCAGCTTGCCCAGCCCGTCCAGCGCGTAGCCGTCTTCGTCACGGCCGACGACGTAGCCGGGGAAGACGGTGGGACCGCTGATCGCCAGCACGCCGGGCTGGCCCGGAGGTAGGTCTTCCCAGCCGCCGTCCGCGGTGAGCCGCACCGCCTTCAACCGCTGGTACGGCAGCCGCTGGCCGACCGTCCCCGGCCGCGGGTGGCCGGGGACGCCGAGGGCGCTGGCGCAGGTCGCCTCGGTCAGCCCGTACCCCTCCGTCAGGGAAACTCCGGTGCATGCCTGGAAGGCGGACCGGACCGCGGGGGGCAGCGGTGAGGCGCCGACCACGGCGAACCGCAGGCTGCTGATGTCGGCGTCCACCGGCTGACGCGCCAGACCGGCATAGACGGTCGGCACCGCACTCATCATCGCGATCCGGTAGTGCTCGACCATCTTCCAGAACTCGCCGAACAGCGCGGGATCCCGGTAGCCGAGCGGACCGGCCCACACCACCTGCTGGCCCTTGAACAGCGGCGCCAGCAGGGTGACCACCAGCGCGTTGACATGGAACAGCGGCAGCGCGGCGAACACCGCCGAGTCGGAGCCGAACAGCTGTGTGGCGGCCGCCATCCACGCGTCCGCTACCTCGTTGGCGTGCGTGTGCGCGGCCAGTTTCGGTGCTCCGGTGGTGCCGCCGGTGTGGAACAGCCCGGCCAGATCGGCTGAGCCTGGCGGGTCGCCGGCGAATCCGGCCGAGCCCATGCCGGCGGCAAGCTCGGCCAGGTAACCGATGCGCACCCCGTCGAGGGCGGGCAGCGGCGGGGGTGGGTCCGCCGCCGCGGTCGGCCGCAGCACCAGGATCGCGTCGAGGATCCCCTCGCCGACCAGATCCAGCGCGGTCTGCCAGGTCGTCGGGGCGAGCTCCGGGCCGGCGGTGAGGAGCACCCGGGCGCCCGAGCGCCGCAGCAATTCCGCGAGGTGTCCACGGTTCAGGGCGCCGTTCAGCGGCGCCGCGATCCCGGCCAACTGTGCCGCGAGCGTGCCGGTGACCAGCTCGGCACAGTTGGGCGCCATGAGCGCGACCGCGTCGCCGCGGCGGACGCCGAGCCCGTACAGCAGGTTCGCGTAGCGGTGCACGTCGGCCAGCAGGTCGGCGAAGGTCCGCCGCAGGGGCTCCCGCCGGCGGGCCGCCTCCGGCAGCACGGTGATCGCGGTGCGGTCCGACCAGCGGGTCGCCGCCCGTACGAGCAGCGCATAGGTCGACTTCGGCAGGCCACGGTCCGCCAGCGGCACGGCCTCGATCGCGGCGAGGTCGGTGGGCGTCGCGTAGGGCGGCCACAAGAGGTCCTCGCCGGGCGGCGCGGCGGTCATTGGCTCGGCGGTCATCGGGCGTACCTCACCGTCGTGCGCTGGGTGCCGAGGTCGATCGCGCCGTCGTCGGTGGCCACGGTGGCCTCTACGACGTCGCCGTCCTGCAGGTACCTGGGGTTGCGGGCCTGCCCCCCGAGGAAGAGTCGCCACCTGGTCGTGGCCGGGAGCAGCGAGGCCGCGAACTGGACCGGCTTCGGCGGCGCGCTCAGCGCGGTGCCGACGGGGGTGCCGGTCAGCACCAGGTCGCCCGGGTCGAGCCGCTGGAAGCGGGTCAACGCCTGCAGGGCCTGGAGCGGGCGGTAGATCATGTCGGCGGCGGTCATGTCCTGCCTGCGCTCGCCGTTGACCCGCAGCCGCACCCGCAGGTCGGCGAAGCGCTTCAGCTCGTCGGCGTCCAGCAGGACCAGTGCCGGCCCGACCGGGGTGAACGTCGGGTAGGACTTGGACTCGTAGAACTGCGTCTTCGCCAGCTGGAGGTCTCGGGCGGAGACGTCGTTGGCCACCACGAGTGCGGCGACCTGGTCGGCGAGCGTGTCCTCGGTGACGGTCGTTCCGATTCGCATCTCGCGGCCGATCACCAGCCCGATCTCTGCCTCGTAGTCCAGCAGGCGCACGTGACCGGGCCGGATCACGTCGTCGTACGGGCCGCTGATCGACCCGGACGACTTCCGGAAGAACGCCAGCGGAGTGTTTCCGGGGCTCCTCCCGATGTCCCTGACGTGCGAGGCGAAGTTGGTCATCTGCGCGACGACCCGGCAGGGCGCAGTGACCGGCGAGACGAGGGCGAGACTGCCGACCGGCTGGGTGTCGGTGCTTCCCGCAACGGCGGCGATCGCCGCCCGGTCGGCCAACAGTTCTCCGGTGGTGCGGGCCGCCGTGTTGATCCTGGCCGCGCCCGCCGGGGTCTGTAACCACCAGGCGGCGGCGGTGCGCAGCACGCAGGTGCTCATGACGTGGCAACCTTCAGCAGGCCGCGCAGGCGGCGCAGGTCGAACTCGTTGTCCTGACGCAGCGCGCCGGCGATGGCGCGCAGCTCGGCCAGCGCCTGCGGCCCGGGCTTGACGCCGAGGAAGTCCTTGGTCACCGGCGGACCCCACTGGGCCAGGCCGGACGCGGTCATCGGCGCCCAGCCCGGCTCGAGCGTGCAGTCGAACAGGTCGCCGTCGGCGTAGTGCTCGACCAGGAACCCGTCGGGGTCACGCCAGTAGTCGAAGATCTGGCTGCCCTGGATGTGCCGGCCGATCCCCCAGGACCGCCGGTAGCCCTGCTCGCGCAGGCACTCCCCGCCGGCAGCCAGGGCGTCCAGGTCGGCGACCTCGTACGCGGAGTGCACGTAGCGGTTCGCCGGCCCGAGCACCAGCGCGAGCGTGTGGTGGTCGGTGGGGGTCCCGCCGCGGTCGCAGCGGATGAAGCTCATCACCGGCCCCCGCTCCCGCTGCCCCCGGTAGTACAGGAAGTCGCTGACGATCAGGCCGAGGTGCTCGAGATACCAGTCCAGCGTCTGCCGGTACGTCGTGGTCTGCAGTACCAGGTGACCGGGCCGCTGCACCGCGGCCGGCTGCCGCGGCGGCCGCTGGGTGGAGTTCGTCCGCGTT
>Ga0114129_10015895_pt1 | contig 10704 bp, 10 predicted proteins | sample RhiMetdeltSRZDD1_FD_80071 | JGI IMG/M metagenome (GOLD analysis project Ga0114129, IMG submission 80071) | Populus rhizosphere microbial communities from Tennessee, USA - Rhizosphere MetaG P. deltoides SRZDD1 (version 2) (version 2) | ecosystem: Host-associated > Plants > Roots > Rhizosphere >... | reverse complement strand
GTGAAGGAAGCGCTCGCCGACGTCGGGGTCCTCGGCCTCACCGTCACCGAGGTGAAGGGCTTCGGCCGTCAGAAAGGCCACACCGAGCTGTACCGGGGTGCCGAGTACGTGGTCGATTTCCTGCCAAAGGTGAAGATCGAGGTGGTCCTCACCGACGAGATGGTGCCAAAAGCTCTGGAAGCCATCGAGCGCGCCGCCAAGACGGGGCGCATCGGGGACGGCAAGATCTTCGTGACCACCGTGGACGAGGTGGTCCGCATCCGCACCGGCGAGCGAGGCGAGCCGGCGCTCTAAAAGCACGTAAACGGCGCGACCACCACACCCGGAATGGCGCGCACAGACGAAGGGGAGGAGCAGAAGATGCCGAAGGGCAAGGACGTCGTCGGGCTGGCGCATGACAAGAAAGCGGTGATGGTCGACCTGAAGTTCATGGACTTCGTCGGCCTCTGGCAGCACTTCACCATCCCGATCGCCGAGTTGACCGAGGCGGTGTTCGACGAAGGCCTCGGATTCGACGGGTCCTCCATCCGCGGCTGGGCGCCCATCCACGCGAGCGACATGCTCGTGGTGCCGGATCCGGAGAGCGCCGTGATGGATCCCTTCATGAAGGACCCGACGCTGTCGCTCATCTGCAACATCGTCGACCCGATCACCAAGGAGCCCTACTCCCGCGACCCGCGCTACATCGCGCAGAAGGCGGAGAAGTACCTGAAGTCGACCGGCATCGGCGACACCGCTTACTACGGCCCCGAGGCCGAGTTCTTCATCTTCGACGGCGTCTCCTACGACACGGGCCCGAACCACGGGCACTACAAGATCGAGTCGCGGGAGGGCCAGTGGGAGACGGGCAGCGCGGTCGAGAACACCTTCGACGGCAAGCATTCCGGTACGCGGCCGAACCTCGGATACAAGCCGCGTTACAAGGAAGGCTACTTCCCCGTCGCGCCGATCGACTCGCAGCAGGACCTGCGCACCGAGATGTGCCGGGTGATGGAGACGGTCGGCATCCAGGTGGAGCGGCAGCACCACGAGGTCGCCACCGCCGGCCAGGCCGAGATCGACATCCGCTTCGACAGCCTGGTGAAGACGGCCGACAAGCTGATGTGGTTCAAGTACATCATCAAGAACGTCGCGCTGCGGAACGGCAAGACCGTGACGTTCATGCCCAAGCCGCTGTTCGGCGACAACGGCAGCGGGATGCACACGCACCAGAGCATCTGGAAGGGCAACAAGCCGCTCTTCGCCGGCGACGGCTATGCAGGCATGAGCGAGATGGCGTTGCACTACATCGGCGGCATCCTCAAGCACGCCCGCGCGCTGGCGGCGATCTGCAACCCGACTACCAACAGCTACAAGCGGCTGGTGCCGGGCTTCGAGGCGCCGGTGAACCTGGCGTACTCGTCGCGCAACCGCTCGGCGGCGATCCGCATCCCGATGTACTCGCCCAGCCCGAAGGCGAAGCGCCTCGAGTTCCGCTCGCCCGACCCCTCGTGCAACCCGTACCTGGCCTTCGCGGCGATGCTCATGGCGGGGCTGGACGGGATCGAGAACCGGGTCGACCCGGGCGATCCGCTGGACAAGGACATCTACGGCCTGTCGCCCGAGGAGCTGAAGGACGTCCCGAAGATGCCCGGCTCGCTCGAGGAAGCGCTCTCCGAGCTGAAGAAGGACCACGAGTTCCTGCTCAAGGGAGACGTCTTCACCGAGGACGTCATCGAGACCTGGATCGAGCACAAGATCGAGAAGGAGCTGAATCCTGTCCGGCTGCGGCCCACGCCGACCGAATTCGCGCTCTATTTCGACATCTAGACACAGCATCTAGACACAGCGCCGCCGCATGCCGGCGGCGACTGAGCGGCCGGTCCGGGAAACCGGGCCGGCCGCGCTGCTTCGGAGTTAGACTCGCGCGCGCATGCGCGCATTGCTGCCCTGCGTCCTCCTCTGCGCTTGCGCGTCGGCTCCGCCGCCGCGCCCGGTTTCTCGCACGGCGCTGCAAGGCGTGACTCTGTCGGTTCCGACGCCCCAGGATGCCCGGCGATCGGAGAGCATCGGATGCGGCCAGTTCGCGCCGCAGCTGCCGCAGACGGTCGTCCGCGTCGTGGTCGCGTCGCTGGGCGAGGCGGGCGCAACCTTCTCGGCGGACGCGCCGTGGGTGCTGTCCCTGTCGGTGACGTTCGCCGGGACGGGCGACGAGTACGTCGGCGCTGCCCGGACGCCGCCGCAGTTCGGACAATTCGCGGGAGCGCCAGCCGGCCTCGCGTTCGAGGACCGCAACGGCGGCGTCAACGCCGGCTGGGACGACACCAGCCTCGCTCTCGACGCGACGCTGGAGCGCGCAGGCAAGCTCGTCTGGCACGGGACGATCACCGGACACGCGAAGTCGGTGCCGTGCGTCGCGCATCGCGAGAAGCTGGACGAGGCGACGCAAGAAGCCGCCGCCCAGCTGCGCTCGGAACTGATCCGCCGGATCGCTTCCGCTCGCTGAGCTGCTTCAGCGCTGCGCCGACAGCTCGACGGTGAGCGCCGGATCGACGATGCGGAACAGCTCCGCGCGGCCTTCGCGCGCGACCAGGTCGCATCCGGGTCCAGGACAGGTCACCGTGTCGACGTGGTACGGGCGCTTCTCCCCGCGGAAGGCGGCGCACGGGTGGACGCGCTGCTCGAGGCCGAAGAACGCGACGTGGATGTGCGGGAACGTGATCGGACGGCCGAGCAGCGCCGGGATCCACTGCCCGGCATCGCCGTAGTTGTTGATGACCCAGCAGCCTTCGGGCAGGCGGGCAGAGGAGAGCAGCCTCAGATCCGCTTCGGTGGTGAGCGCGTGCGCGGCGCCGTCGCGCAGCAGCTTCCGCTGCAGGATGCCGGCGTGGACGAGCACGAGGCACGCAATCCCCGCCGCGAGGAGCCTGGGGCGCGATTCGAGCGCGTCGTGCGCAAGCAGGGCGATCGGATACAGCAGCAAGACGGCGATCCGGTCCGGGTACAGGACGAGGCTTGCGGGAAGAACGGCGGCGCGGCCGTGGAGCACGAGCAGGACGAGCAGAGCGGCGAGCGCGGCGGGAAGCGCGGCCCGGCGGCGCGCGCGCACCGCGACCGCGACGAGCGCCGCTCCGCCCGCGAGGAGTGGAACGTCGTGCAGCATTCGCGGCAGGACCGCCAACGTCGCCGACTCGTGCAGCCAGGCGCGGATCCACGCTGCGCCGCGAGGATCGATCGGCCTCACCGTCACGAAGTACGGCGCGCACAGAACGGACGCGATCAGCGCTGCCGCCGCGAGCGCGCCCGCGCCGCGCAGCGGGATCCGGCGCAGGGCGAGAGTCGCGCCGACCAGGACCAGCGCGCAGTAGCCGAACGCGACGACCGTGGTCGGGTGCGCGAGCAGGCCGGCCGCCAGGTAGAGCGCGCAGGCGATCGCGTTTCGCCCGTCGCCGTTCCGGACCGCGTCCAACCCGGCAGCGAACGCAGCGACGCCGAAGGCGATGCCCAGAGCGTTGGGCGCGCCTCCCCAGGTCCAGAAATGCAACGGCGCACGCGCGGCGAGCACGGCGACGACGCCGGCGGCGAGCCCGAGCGCAGTCCCTCGATACCTCGATACCGCCGAGGCAAATGCGACGACGGCCATGCCGTAGGCGAGCGCGGGTCCCCAACAGGCGGCGGCGCGCCAGTCGAGCCGGGCGAATCCGGCGAGCAACGCGGCGAGCGTCGGTTGCCCGAACGGGTATCCGCGCAGCTCGTCCAAGGGCCACAGCGGGCGGAACCCCTGCGGATGTCCGTGCGACTCGACGAGGATCCGCGCGACCGCCGCGTGCGCGGCGGCGTCGATCCCCGGAGCAACCAACGCGGAGCGCGCCAGCACCACGGTCACCGCGGCTGCGGCGCACCAGACGAGCGCGCTGCCCGCGTCGGGCACGCGCCGGAAGAGGAACGCTCCGGCGCAAAGCGAGACGACGCCGACGACCGTGATCGGCACGGTCCAGCCCCAGGGGAGAAGCCGCAGCCACCAGAAGGCGACCACCCAGAACGCAGCGGCAAGGAGCGGCAGCTCGACGGCCCGTCGTTCCCTGGCGAGCAGCGCCTGGAGGAGCACGCCGGGCCCGAGGAGCAGCAGCGCCGCCAAGCGATCAGCCGTGGCGCGGCCGGACGAATTCCGGCTCGGCGCCCGGGGCGAGGACGCGTCCGCGGCGCCAGAGGATCTCCTCGCAGCGGGCGAGCAGCTCCGGGAACCCTTCGCGCGTCTGCGCGGAGACGGCCACGCCGCCCTCGCGGTGCGCGAGCGAGCGCGCGACCTCGGGCGCACGGTCCATCTTGTTGAAGACGACGAGGCGCGGCGTTCGCGTCAGATCGAGGGTGCCGAGCACCGCCTCGACGGCGCGCGCCTTCTCCGCGTGGCGCGGATCCGAGGCGTCGACGACATGGAGCAGCAGATCCGCCTCTTCCAGCTCCTCGAGCGTCGCGCGGAACGCGGCGACCAGATCGCGCGGCAGGTCGCGGATGAAGCCGACCGTGTCGGTGATGATGACCTCGCCGGGGTCGGGCCGGCCGTTCTCCTTCGCGTGGGCGGTCCGGTCGCGCGGGAAGCGCAACCGGCGCGAGGTCGGGTCGAGCGTGGCGAAGAGGATGTCCTCGGCGAGCACGTCGGAATCGGTCAGCGCATTGAGCAGCGTGCTCTTGCCGGCGTTCGTGTAGCCGACGATGGAGACCACCGGGACGCCGGCGCGGTTGCGCTGCCGGCGGCGAGTGGCGCGGTCGGCGCTGAGGCGGTCGATGCGGTCCTCGAGATGCGAGATCCGCTCGCGCACCCTGCGTCGGTCGATCTCCAGCTTCGTCTCGCCGGGGCCGCGCCCGCCGATGCCGCCGGCCAGGCGCGAGAGCGAATCGTCGCGGCCGACGAGCCTGGGCAACAGATACTTGAGCTGCGCCAGCTCCACCTGCAGCTTGCCGTCGGCGCTGCGGGCTCGCTGCGCGAAGATGTCGAGGATGAGCTGGGTGCGGTCGATGATGCGCAGCGAAGTCGCCTCGGCGACGTGCCGCGCTTGCGAGGGTGTGAGGTCGCGATCGAAGACGAGCAGGTCGGCGCCCAGCGCCATCGAGCGCACCAGGATCTCCTGCAGCTTGCCCTCGCCGACCACGGTGCGCGGGTCGATCTCCCGGCGGCCTTGCAGCACGACGTCGAGGACTTCCACGCCCGCGGTGCGCGCCAGCTCGCGTAGCTCGGCCATCGAGTCGTCGGCGGCGCGGCGGCCCGCGGTGAATGCGCCGACGAGCAGCGCCCTGCCCTCGCTGCCCACCGCCCGCCCGGGGGCGGCGCGCGCCATCTCCTGCTCGAGCGCCGTCACCGAAGCCAGCGCGTCGAACTGCAGCTCCGAGACCGCCGGGGCCTGCTCCTGCCGGTAGAGATCGCCGTCTGGATTGAAGGGAAGGAGCGTCGCCAGGTAGACCTTGCCGGGCAGGCCGTCCTCCCGTGCGACGAGCGCGGCGACGGCGTCGAGGCGCAGCAGCACGAGGTCGGTCAGGTCGTCGCGCGTGAGCGGCTCTTCCTTGAGATGCGTGTGCACCAGGCGCAAGCCACGCAGGCGCAGCTGGCCGGCGCGGGCGCGCCCCACGTCCGGCAGCTCGAGCTGCTTTGCATCGCCGACGATGACGTACTCGACTTCGCCCCGCCGGTTGAGCAGCACGCCGACCTGCCGGCCGACGTCGCGGGAGACTTCGGTCAGGTGCCGGGCCAGCTCCGGCGAGCACAGCTCGCGCGGCTGGACGCGGCGGCGGTAGGTGGCGAGGAGCCGCCGGGCCTGGCTCGCCTTCAGGCCCGCCGTGTTGCCGTACAGATCGTCTCGCGTACCGGCTCCAGCGGCGTGGAAGGCCGCCCTTCGGGTCTTAGCATGTGCACGGCGCCCCGGCAGGCGAAACCCGCCTCACCCAAGGCCCGCCTCATCCTCCGCGCAGCCGGAACGCGCGCGGCGATCGGCCCGCCGCGCGCCGGAAGGTGCGGATGAAATTGGAGAGGTCGCCGAAGCCCACTTCGAAAGCGACGTCGGTAACGGGCAGCCGGGTGGCGAGGAGCAGCCGGGCTGCCCGGCGCAGGCGCGCCGCCACGAGGTACTGGTGCGGGGTGGTCCCCGTCGCCGTGCGGAAGGCGCGAAGGAAGTGGAAGCGCCCCAGCCCGGCCCGCGCCGCCATGCTGGCGAGGTTCAGCCGGTCGGCGGAGGCCGCGTCGATCGAGCGCATCGCCTCGACGGCCCGGCGTTCGTCGCGCGGATGCACGCGGCGTTCGGCGCGCTCGGGCGCGCCTGCGGCGAGCGCGCGGCCGAGCGCATCGAGGGCGACCTCCTCCAGCGACGGTCCGGTGCCGTCTGCCGCGGAGGCGGCCAACGCAGGCAACGCGGCAAACGCTGGCGAGGCGGGTAGCGCCGGGCGCCGGAACCGCCCGTTTCCATTCGCCGCCGCCACCTCCTCCCACACCTCGGCCGAGTAGCCGAACGAGAGGCAGCGGTCCCCGCCGGGAACGCTGTGGGTACAGGTATATGCGGCGCCCGGGTTGCCGAGCAGCACCGCGCCCGGGCCGAGCACGGCTGACCCCGTGCTGGAGCGGTACCCGAACCCGCCGCCGAGCACGAAGGCGATGCTCGCGTGGGCATGCTGCTCTTCGAACGGGACGTCCTCCGGCCCGGCGTCGCAGCAGACCTCGCTGACGGAGATCCCCGGAGCGCAGGTCGTCCGGCGCACGGCGAGCGTCATGCCCGGATCCTGCTCGGGTGCCGTCCGGGCCGCAACGCGGCATGGCAACTTTTGCCAAGAACGGCCCCAGCCGCGGCGTTAGAGAGACCGCTCCAACCTCGATGGAGGATGTCATGTTCGACCACGTCGGTTTGCCGGTCTCGGAATTCGAGAGGAGCGTGAACTTCTATCGCGCAGCCCTGGAGCCGCTCGGGTACGGGCTCGAGTCCCACGATCCCAAGGCGGGGTCGGCCGGGTTCGGCAAACCCGGCGCGCCCGCGCTCTGGCTCGGGGCCGGGCGGACTGGGACCGCGCTGCACCTGGCTTTCCAGGCGAAGGACCGCGCGGCCGTCCAGCGGTTCCACGCGGCGGCGCTCGCTGCCGGCGGAAAGGACAACGGAAAACCGGGACCTCGCCCCGCCTATGGCGAAACCTACTACGCCGCGTTCGTCCTGGATCCGGACGGCTACAACGTCGAGGCGGTCTGTCTCCGGCCCGAGTAGGCGGGGCAACCCCTGCGCCGGGGCCGTCCCTTTGCTATCGTAGGCGAAGCGCGAACGCGCTTCGATGACGCAGAGCCCCCGAGCCCAACTCGCGAACACCCGGCGGCCGGTGATCAAGATCGGCTCGGCGGTCCTGGCGGGAGGGGGCGGGCAGGCGGGCGGACCTACGCTGGACAGGGAGCGGTTCTCGGCGCTGTGCGACGACGTTGCCGCCATCACGGCGGGCGGGGCGCGGCTGCCCATCCTCGTCTCCAGCGGGGCGGTCGCGCTCGGCGTCGAGCGGCTCAAGCTCGCGCAGCGGCCGCGTGAAATGGCGCTGAAGCAGGCAGCGGCGGCCGCGGGGCAAAGCCGGCTGATGCGCCTCTACGACGACGCGTTCGAGGCGCGCGGCGTGACCTGCGCGCAGGTGCTCCTCACGCACGCCGACATCGCGCATCGGGGGAGGTACCTGAACGCGCGGCGCGCGCTCGGCGCCCTCGTCGAGCGCGGCGTCGTGCCGGTCATCAACGAGAACGACACCGTCTCCGTCGAGGAGATCAAGTTCGGCGACAACGACGCCCTGGCGGCGATGGTCGTCGACCTGGTCGAGGCCGACCTGCTGGTCGTCCTCACGGACGCGGTGGGCGTGTGCTCTGCGGATCCGCGCAAGCATCCGGATGCACAAAGAATTTCCGTGATCGAGCGCGTCACTCCCGCCGTCGAGGCGCTCGCCGGCGACGCCGCTACCGAGGTCGGCACCGGCGGCATGGTCACCAAGCTGCGCGCCGCGCGCCGGGCGACCGAGGCGGGCGTGCCGTGCGCCATCATCCCCGGCGAGCCCCGGGCCCTGCAGCGGCTGCTCCAGGGCGAGGACGTCGGGACCCTGGTCCTCGCTCAAGGCGAGCGCCACCGGCTGCGGCAGCGCTGGATGCTCGATCTGAAGACGCGGGGCGAGCTGCGCGTCGACGACGGCGCGCGCGCCGCCGTGCTGGAGGGAAAGAAGAGCCTGCTCCCGTCCGGCGTCCGGGAGGTGCGCGGTACCTTTGCCCAGGGCGATCCCGTGGAGATCGTCTCGCTGGACGGGCGGCCCTTCGCACGAGGACTGGCGGTCTATGCGGCCGACGAGGTGCGCCGCATCGCGGGGCTGCGCAGCGGCGAGATCGAGGCCCGCCTCGGTTACCGGCTGCTCGACTGCGTCGTGCACCGGGACGACCTGGTGGTGACCGCATGACCGTCGAGCGGCAGCTGGCCGCGGTCGAGCTGGCGGAACGTGCGCGCACTGCCTCGCGCGAGCTGTCGCGCGCCTCGTCCGAGCAGCGCGCCCGCGCGCTGCAGCTGTTCGCCCAGGAGCTGGAGTCGCCGCGAACGGCGAGCGCGATGGAAGCCGCCAATGCAGCCGATCTGCGCTCGGCCTCGGGCGAGAGCGCCGCGTTCCTCGACCGGCTCCGCCTCGACGCGGGGCGGCTTGCGGGGGTAGCGCGAGCGGTCCGCGACGTGGCGGCGCTCCCGGACCCCGTCGGCGAGGTGGTGGAGCGGACCACGCGGCCCAACGGCCTGCGCGTCGAGCGCGTTCGCGCGCCGCTCGGCGTCGTGCTGATGATCTACGAGTCGCGCCCGGGCGTGACGGCGGAGGCGGCGGCGCTGTGCGTTCGCAGCGGGAACGCGGCGCTGCTGCGGGGCGGATCGGAAGCGCTGCAGAGCAACTCCGTCCTGGTGGACGCATTCCAGCGGGCGCTTTCGGGCGCCCGTCTTTCCGAAGACTGCGTGCAGCTCGTGCCGCCCGACCGGACCTTGCTCGAGGCGGTGCTGCAGCAGGAGGAGCGCATCGATCTGTGCATCCCGCGCGGCGGCCCGTCGCTCATCCGGTTCGTCGCGGAGAAGTCGCGGATCCCGGTGGTCAAGCACTACCAGGGCGTCTGCCACCTGTACGTCGCCGCCGACGCGGACCTCGAGCAGGCGGAGCGGATCGCCGTGAACGCGAAGGCGCAGCGGCCCGGCGTCTGCAACGCGCTGGAGTGTCTGCTGGTCGATTCGCGCATCGCCGCGAAGGCTCTCCCGCGGCTCGGGACGGCCTTGCGAGCTGCCGGCGTCGAGCTGCGCGCGGACGCCCGGGCGCTCCCCCACCTGCCGGCCGCCGTGCCCGCAGCGGCGGACGACTTCGGGAAGGAGTTCCTCGATCTCAAGCTCGCCGTCGCCGTGGTCGACGGCATCGAAGGTGCGCTGGGCCACATCGCGCGTTACGGTTCGCGGCATACCGAGGCCATCTGCACGCGCGATGCATCGCTCGCCGACAGGTTCGTGAAGGAAGTCGACGCAAGCTGCGCGCTCGTCAACGCCTCGACGCGCTTCAACGACGGCGGGGAGCTGGGGCTGGGCGCGGAGATCGGCATCTCGACCAGCAAGTTGCACGCGTACGGCCCGATGGGCCTGCGCGAGCTGACCTGCACCCGATTCGTGGTGCGGGGCGACGGCCAGGTACGCACGTGAACGCGACACGCGGAGGAAGGAAACGGATGCAGAACGTTCCCATCGCAGCAAGCGCCATCGACTCCCTGCGGGCGCGCTCGCACGCGCTCGACGCGGAGAGCACCGCCCGCCGCGCGGCCGAGGCCGCGCTCACGAAGAAGGCCGACGACGTGGTCGTGGTCGACCTGCGGGGCAAGGCCACGTACGCCGACTTCCTCGTCATCTGCTCGGGCAGCAACGAGCGGCAGCTGGAGGCGGTGGCCGATTCGGTGGAGAGCTCGTTGCGGCAGGTGGGGCAGCGCCTCATCGGGTCCGAAGGGGGGCGCGGCGGACGCTGGGTGCTGCTCGATTTCGGCGACGTCGTCGTGCACGTCTTCCACCAGGAAGAGCGCGCCTATTACGACCTCGAAGGCCTCTGGTCCGATGCGCCGATGACGCGGCCGTAGTGCGCCTCCGGCTCGTCTCCGTCGGGCGCGACAAGGAGTTCACCGCCCAGGGCGCGCAGGACTACGCGGAGCGCATCCGGCGCTTCGCTCCTCTCGATCTCGTCGAGCTTCCTGCCGCCACCGGCCCCGACGCCAGGCAGCGCGAGGCGCAGCGCATCCTCGCGAAGCGGTTGCCTCGCGGAGAGCTGTGGGCCCTCGACCAGGGCGGGACCGAGCTCACCAGCTCGGACCTGGCGGGCCGCATCGGCCGCCTGCGCGACTCGGCCCTCGACCTCACCCTCTGCGTGGGCGGCGACGAGGGGCTCGCGGAGGCGGTCGCGCGCGAGGCCCGCTTCACCTGGAGCCTGTCGCGCCTGACGTTGCCGCACCGGCTGGCGCGCGTCATAGCGCTCGAGCAGATCTACCGCGCGTTCGAGATCCTGCGCGGCGGGCCGTACCACAAGTGACCGGACTAGCGCGGCGGGATCTGTTCCCGGCGGGGCGCCGCAGCGCCCATCCCGCTTACGCGCAAATTGGTCCGGAAGATCACCTTCGCTGTTTCCGCGTCGACGAATACACGCCAAGCGCCCGGCGGCTTGTCAGCGACGAAGTCGACT